>Ga0335073_10000164_pt1 | contig 79243 bp, 73 predicted proteins | sample Lox_Sample_22_FD_207093 | JGI IMG/M metagenome (GOLD analysis project Ga0335073, IMG submission 207093) | Soil microbial communities from Loxahatchee National Wildlife Refuge, Florida, United States - Lox_Sample_2.2 | ecosystem: Environmental > Terrestrial > Soil > Wetlands | place: USA... | reverse complement strand
CAGCAGTTCCTGCCTCTGAGCATTCCCTGCCTGCCTCACATCCCGATCGAATTGCAGCTACATCACCATTTGAAGGAATATGCATCACCATGGAACAAGGAACAGTTAAGTGGTTCAATGACGCGAAAGGCTACGGCTTCATCAGCCGTCAGAATGGCGAAGACGTTTTCGTTCACTATTCTGCGATCCAGTCGAACGGCTTCCGCAGCTTACAGGAAGGCCAGGCTGTGCAGTTCAACGTCGTCAAAGGACCCAAGGGCTGGCAGGCAGAGAACGTACAACTGCTGTAGGTTCGGGATCTCCAGCAGGTTTCGCTTTGGACTTGCCGGGGTGAAGGTTCTCGAGCTTGAAGGTTCGAAAAGGGCGGCCAATTGGCCGCTCTTTTTTTTGTCGATGGAAATTGGCAGTTAGCAATTGGCCGGGGGGGCAGTTGGCATACTTGCCAATGATGGTTGGGGAACTGGCATCGATGATTGAGCAGGAAATGCCGCGCGCCGGCAGGCGCGAAACAGCTTAGCCCAGGACTTCCAGTCCTGGGTAGGCGGACCAGCAAGAACCCGAGCCGACTTTAGCCGGCGGCAGTGAAATTCATGTTCGAAGAAATCATCACCGACCGTCTGGCGCTTCGCGATCTGGAGCCGAGCGATGGCCCCCGCGTCTTCGCCTATCACAAGCATCCCGAGGTCTCCCGCTTTCAAAGCTGGGGGACGGAATCGGTCGACGCGGTCCAGACCTACATTCGCAGCTTGTCGGCGGTCAATCCTGAGGCGTGCGCCGGCTGGTACCAGATAGGAATTTTTCTCACGAACGGTGGCAAGCTGATCGGCGATTGCGGCTTTCGTCCGCTCGCCTCCTCCCTGGAACAGGCGGAAGTGGGAATCACCGTCGCTCCCGAGTACCAGGGACAAGGCTACGCAGCCGAAGCCCTGCGCGCGCTGCTCAGGTTTCTGTTCGCCACCTTGAACAAGCACCGGGTCTTCGGTTCGGTTGATCCGCGCAACCTGTCATCCATGAGGCTGCTGGAGCGCGTCGGAATGCGGCAGGAAGCCCATTTCGTAAAGAGTCTATGGTTCCGAGGCGAATGGGTCGACGACGTGATCTTCGCCATCCTGGCCGACGAATGGAAAGCCACCTAGAGCGCCGGGTGCCCCACACATTCGCGCGTTTCGAATGAGTACGATCAAAAGTTCGTCGAGATCCTTGGCGGGTGCCCCACATATTCGCGGGGTTCGAATGTGTGGGCTCCAACGGCCGGCAGGTCACGTATTGGCGGCTGGCCGGCCTGCCATCATGAGGGAGCTCCACCCAAGCCTCGTTTGCTTGGGTGGGTTATGCCTGATCCAAACCATCGCACTTCATCGCGTTCAGGTGTTATCGACGCTCGGCCGGGCGGTCTGGCCTAAGGCGAAAGTCCCTAGGGTGTGATCTCCCAGACCGTGCCGCAACCGACTCCGTAGCAGGGGCCATCGAAACCTATTCCGCCGTATGCGGAGGTGCCATACAAGTTCCCCGCAGAATCAAATACCAGAGCGCCGTTGGGCAATGTCCCATCGGAGGTTTGGAAGTCGTGCAGATCGGTTGCCGTCCAGCTCCCGTTCGAGAGCGTCAGCTTATAGGCTGTGCCATTGCCGTACGCACCGCCCGCCACCGTTGCGCCATACAGGTTTCCGGAGCCGTCGAAGACCAGCGTGCCTGCGGGTGGACTGCCATAAGGGAAGCTGTACAGAAGATTAAAAGTCCAATTGCCTGGATGGGAGAGTTCGAAAACCACTCCACTGGTGTCGGCGCCGCCGGTTTCGGTGACACCGTAGAGATTTCCCGATGCGTCAGCAATCAGGTTTCCATAGGGATCAGCTCCGTCGCTGTACGCGAAGGTGTGCACAATGCTCTCTGTCCAGCCACCGCCTGACGGGCTCAATTCAAAGATAGTCCCGTAACCGTAAGCGCCGCCTCCTTCAGTCGTCCCGTAGAGGTTGCCGGCGGCATCGAAAATCAGTCCACCTACGGGCGTCTCCCCATCGCTGCCCCCCTGAAAGCTGTAGAGGATGGTTTCCGTCCAGCCGCCGTTGGAAGGCGTCAGCTTGTATACGGTTCCGCAACCGTAGTTCAAGTGAATATCGTTGTAGCAGATTCCCGTTCCGCCATAGGCGGTAGTGCCATACAAATTGCCCGCGCGGTCGAAGATGACGGAGCTCTCCGGCACACCCGCATCGGGAAGCGCGTTGAACTGATGCAGCACAACCTGCGTCCAGGAGCAGAAGGAGGATCCGCAGGCATGGGATGGCGCCTGCATCTCGTAAACCACTCCGCAGCTGCCGTTGCCCAGACAGTCACCTAGTCCCCCCAGATAAGTGACGCCGAAAAGATTCCCGTTCGGGCCGATCACGGCCTTGCTGTCCGGCCGCGCTCCGCCTCCGCCTTGATGAAAGACGTTCAGCGGCGACAGGATCCAACCCGATCCTGCGGGCGTCAGCCTGAAAACCGATCCGTTGCTGGCGATCGCATCACCGCTGGTGACGCCATAGAACCTTCCTGCTGCATCCACCGTCAGGCCGGCCGAAGGCGTAGCATCGTCGCCCCCTCCGGTGAACGCATGGAGGACTCGAAAGCTCTGAGCCTGGGCTGCCGGCGCGACCCCCATGACTGCGATGACAGCAAACAGTGCGCTCACGACGGCGGCTTGCCCAAGGCAAGTTAACTGGCCACAAGTTTTCTCCATATTGACCTCCATGGCAACATCGGTTAGGCAAAAGAATCGAGCGCAAGTGCTGGCGGGAATGTCGCGCCCTGATCAAACCCGATCCGGCGCGGCTCATAATCACGCCAGCGGCAAACGGAAGTCAAGTCAATTCTAATTACCTTAGAGCAGCCCCTGGCGAGCGCCGTCTGCCGGGTGCCCCACAAATTCGCGTAGTTCGAAACGTGGGGGAATCAGAAATCCGCCTGGATTCCCATAGTCCCACTCATCCGAAAACCGCGGATGAGTGTGGCACCCGGCCAGTGGCCAGATGAACCTCGCTGAGAGCTAAGAGCCAGAAGTCCATCGCGGTAAACTTGCTTTGTTACCGCAGGAGCTTCCGATGTCTGAAGTGCAAACGCCAGCCGCGACCCAATACGAGCACATCCTCTTTGAGACCGACGGCCCGATTGCCGTCATCACGCTGAACCGGCCGCAGCGCCGCAACGCGCTCTCGCTGGAGCTGATGCGGGAGCTGATCGAGTGCCTGGACGAAGTCGGCAGCAATCGTGCGCTGCGCGTGGTGCTGCTGCGCGCGGCGGGCAAGGTCTTTTCCTCGGGCCACGATCTTAGTGAGATGGTCGGCCGCGACATCAACGAGTATCGCGAGGTCTTCGACGTCTGTACCGAGCTGATGACGCGACTGCAATCGATTCCCCAGCCCGTGATCGCCGAAGTGCAAGGCGTGGCAACGGCGGCGGGCTGCCAACTGGTTGCGACCTGCGATCTCGCCGTGGCCTCGGAAGAAGCTTCGTTCGCCACGCCCGGCGTGAAGATCGGCCTGTTCTGCACCACGCCGATGGTCGCGCTCAGCCGCGCCATCGGACGCAAGCGCGCGTTGCAGATGCTGCTGACGGGCGAGATGGTCGACGCGGTCACCGCAGCGGAGTGGGGACTGGTCAACTCCGTCGTGCCCGCGGCGGAGCTTGCCGTCGAAAGCCGCAAGCTGGCAATGCGCATCGCCGAGGCCAGTTCGCTGACCGTGGCGCTGGGCAAGCAGGCGTTCTACACGCAGATTGATCTCGACCAGCCGAAGGCTTACGCCTACGCCAAGGAAGTGATGAGCATGAACGCGCTGGCGGCCGACGCGCAGGAAGGCATCTCGGCGTTTCTCCAAAAACGGCCCCCTTGCTGGACCGGCAAGTAGTGGCGAAAAATTCGCTCGCCGCGATCACTGCGGAAAGGCAATGATCAGCTGATCGAGCGGCATCGCATCCATCACCTTCTGCGGCGGCGAGGCGGATGTGATCGGAAGCGGGGTTCCCTTCTCTTCCGCATTGTCGAAGGCCGCTGTGCCTGGAGTTTTGCCAGTCACCTCGAAGCTGCGGATCGCATACGGAAGTCCGTTGGCGGCGAGCGACGACCCGCCCTGCATGACTTGAAAATGCAGATGCGGCACAAGTGAGTTGCCGGTGTTGCCGACCAGTCCGATCACTTGTCCCGGTTCGACCATGTCGCCCACATGCACGCGAACGCTTCCCGGCTGCATGTGCGCGTACAGGACAAAACACCCGTTGCCGAGTTCGAGAATGACGGAATTTCCGTCCGCGTCCGCCACGGAGATGTTGGTCGGATACTTTCCCGGTGTCTGTTCCGGAGCGTCATTGATTACGTGTACGACTCGCGCATGCGCGACCGCCAGAACCGGCTGTCCGAAGATTGCGTAGCTCTCCAGCTTCTCGCGCGGACCGGAGTAGATGCGGTCTTGCGCGTCGACCTTCTCCCAGTCAACCGCGTAGCGCTGCGCGATCCAGACACGACCGTCGACGGGAAGCGCAGCGCGCGTGTGTCGCGTCGCGTCGCAACAGGAATCGGCGGAAACGTAACCCGCTCCGCGCAGCGGCGGGCCGACGAGAACCACGGGCTGCATGTCGACGTTGATCGCTCCGCCCTCTTCGGTCAGCTCCTGATGTCCCGGAGGAGCAGCCTCGGCGCGCAACGACACGCGATGCTGAAGGCGCTGAGGAATCGCGGCGTTCTGCGGCAGCACGACGTGAACGAAGAGCAAAGCCTGTGTACTTTTGGCGAGCGTGCCGACCGATTCGCGCTGACCGATCGGTTGCAAGCGTCCCGCTATCGCGGCGGTGTCGAGCGTGTCGAGCACAGTGCCGTCGCCGATGACCTGAACGCTCTCGACGGTGACGTTCGCGCTTGATGCGTTCGTCATCCACAGCTCGTAGACGAGATGGGTTCGTCCGTCGGAACCCTGGAACGGTATCGGCGCATCGTGCACCGCCAGAAGAACGGGAGTCATGTTGTCAACGGCGCGCAGCGGTACGGAGGAAGATAGAAGCGCGAGCAGCAGCGCACACAAGAACGAGGTTGCGGCGCGATCCGCAGACAAAGGCATCAGGATTAACCCCGCGCTATTGTCCCCGGTATCGGCTCCAACCGCCAGTGGTTTCGTCGATACCGCTCACTCGGGGTTTGCCAGCAGTGCGCGAAATTGAGCGTCGTCGTGAAGCTTGGCGAAGGCAGGTTCATGGTTGAGCCAGGCGGTGAACGCCGCTGGATCTTTCGCCTTCTGTTTGGCGCGGCGCAGCGCGTCGATGGTTCCCTTGTGATCGTTGTCGAGAGCACGCGCGGTCGCGAGATCCTTCAGAGCTCCCACAGAGTCGGGGCCCGCATCGGTAGCGAGCAGATAGTATTCCTTCGCCAATGAGTAGTTCTTCGCCGCGAGGGCCTGGTCGCCGAACTCGCCCGCTCCCACCAGAACGCCGCCGAGAGCGCGACGGTCCACTAGCAGTTTCTCCGGGTTCCTTTCTGAGGCTGCGCTTTCGCGCAGGTTGATGATCTTCTGCTGGGTTGCGCTGACGATGTCAGGATGATTGGCCGTATTGCCGCCCATCAGAGTCGTTGCGCCGCCGCTTTCCGCCTGCTCTCTCGCTTCACCAGGCAAAGCGGGCAGACTCACACCTCCGCTTCCTGAGCCCGAACGCAATGCGATGAAGCTGCCATAAATCTGACCAGTGATCTGCTGCTGGTCCTTAAACTCCTGCTGCTCGCGCTTGGGTCCTTCGCGCACGGCTTTCTGTTGCGCCAGAGACGCCGCAGTTTGCTGCAGCGAAGCCGTATCGGTGAGTCCGTCGAAGGTCGCGATCGTCTGCTGATATTCGCGCCACGCTTGGTATGCATGTCCGGATTGTTGAAGAGCCTGCGCGCGCGCCGCAAAATCCGCCTTTTGCGCGGCAATGAAATCGGCACCGCGAAACGCACGGTTCTCCTTCATGGCGATGACCCGGAACCATGCGAGGGCTTCGTCCATGACATCGGCTGGCGCCCACTCGTGTGGTCCATCAAAGGTGCGGAAGAAATGTGGAGTTGCGGTTTGCCCCAGCTTCTCGTCGAGATTGGCCAGCTCCGGATAGTTGAAGTCATACTGACCAACCGCTGCGAACACCGCGAACTTCACGTCTGCCGGCGTCTGGTTTGTAGCCAAGCCCGCGCCGTCCAAAAGCACGCCTGCGGCGCACTTGCACTGCTGGGCCAGCAATGAGGCAACGCGCGCGCCGCCGGAGAATCCGGCGAAGTAAATCTGGCGGTCATCGAGCGTGAATCGGCTATGAGTGTCGTTCCACATCGCCTGGGCCGCTTCGCCCTCCTCTTTGCCGGACCCGTTGCGCGAGTTGTTCGAGCCGACCACGATGTAGCCGTAGCGTTCAGCAGCGACCTTCATCAACTGGACAGGAACTTCGCCGCGCCCATCGGGATCGAAGGCATAGATGATTGGCCAGCGTTGATGCGGATTGTAGCCGGAAGGCAGATAAAGAGCGTAGGTTTCGTCAGGGTTGTCGGCACACACCTGCCGAGGAATGACGACGCCGGCTGAGCGAGCTGCCGAGCTGGCTCCGCCAGATGAAGTCTGCGCGGCTAAGCCCGAGCTCGCCAGCCCCAAAACACAAATGCCACACAGGAGTGTTTTGTACACGCTGTATAGACGCGCTTCGGCTCAGGTCTGTTAGCTGGTTTTCGATACTCTGCTCAATATTCGGCGCTGCGCTGCGAAACCCGTCGCTTACTTCTTGTCCTTCGGGGGATAGCTGCGGAAGAGCTTGGTAACAGCTTTATCTAAGGTCGTAATGTTCTTGTTTTGCTTATCGCTGAGGGTATCGCTGACCGCGCCCCGCCAGACAAGCTGCTTGGTCTTGGTATCCGCAATCTCGACCACCAGGGTCCCGACCTTGTACACGAAGGTCGCGTGAGAGGTTGGGCTGGCCCCGGTTAGCGGAAGGCCGCCCCCGCCGACATAACCGACCCCCACCACCTGTTTGTCGTGCTGGATGCTGTTGCTGTACACCACCCACACGTCAGGATTGGAATCGACCTTGGTCAGACCCTTGGCCTGCAGCTGCTTGTCGATGTCGTCGATAATGCGCTGGTTCCACTCGCCCTTGGCAGGATTGGGACTCGCCTCCCACATGTAGGTGTGATAGCTGGAGAAGTCCGCGCCGCGGTTCCAGTCAATACTGGTCTTTTGCGCGAAACACAGGGTTGATACGAACAGACACAACACGGTGATGGCCACTAGTCGATTCTTCAAGGGATTCGGCTCCGATGGGTGGTTTGCTTGCTGTGAGCGACGTCTCACGGAGGATACTAACTCAGGCCTGCGCCGTCCAGAAGAGTCAACAACTATACTCCCGCCGCGGCGACGCCCTCATAGTGGCGCGTCGTGCGCGGAAGCTTCTGCGAGTAGCCCAACAGAAAGAAGAAGGCTGTCGCAAGCAGGCAGACGAGGAGTCGAACCCGTGCCAGCGGCATCGGCGCCAGGTCTATGAACTTGCCGAAGCGCCACGCGCCCCAGTTGATGACCTGCGTCGGCACCACCGTCCAGATGGCGACGTAGAACCAGGCGCGCTCGGCGCCTTCACCGAAGGTGTCGCGACGCGCGCGCGGCGTCCAGTCGAAGAGCGTCCCCAGGACGACCGCTAGAGCGAACGGATAATAGGCGTACTGGTAGAGTTCGCGCAGCATCCAGCGGCCGTTGATATTCGCGATGATAAGCCCGATAAGGTTTAGCGCATAGGGAACGATGATGTCGATCCACGCCGCCGTATAGCAGACGACGCGGTACGGCAGGTTCGGCTGATGCACGCCGTAGTGCGTGATGTAGGGACGCGGTTCGCATCCCGGCAACCGACCTTCCAGCCCGCGCCAGGCGACAACAACAAGGATCATGGCCAGCCAGATCCAATGCCGACGATCAGGACCGTGTGTGTACAGGTCGTAGGTGAGCGGCCATCCCGGCAGCACCCAGAATACCCAGATCCAGATTGGCGTGTGCAGAACGCGGTAATAACGCTTGTTGCGTTCGCGAAAGACGGCCTGTTTCATCATCTTCGATGGTAACAGGGAGCAGTTCACCACCGAGAGCCAGAGGCACAGAGAAAATCTGAGTCAGCGTGACCAGCAGATCGTTCGCGCAAAGAAGCCATCCGCATACAAAGGTATCGAACGATACCTTCGTCTAATAGATTTCCTTTCGCGCCCATGATGTGATGACATATGCACGCCGCGGGAGGTGCAACGATGAAACCGACCAGCTTTCAGACGGATATTCGCCCGCTCTTTACGGAGCGGGACATAGAAGGCATGCGCAAGGGATTCAACCTGGACAGTTACGATGAGGTGAAAAAGCACGCTGCCGCCATCTACGACCGCATTCGCGGAATAGGGGGCGCGGTAATGCCGCCTCCACCCCCCCGAGGAGAAGGTCCCTGGCCACAACCTCGCATTGAACTGTTCGCCAAGTGGATGGCGGACGGGATGCAACCCTAGCCTATCTTGCAAGCGCAATCTTCCCCCGGCCTCGAGACGCGCAAGCTGGAGTACCTGCCTGCATCGCGCCATGGGTCATGCGACAAGTTCGATTGAGGAGGCCAACTTGGCAGTCGTCACAGAAATAGCGCCGGATCTTTATCGCATCTCGATCTTCGCTCAATGGGGCAATTTCCAGTTCAACCATTTTCTGGTCAAAGACGATGAACCGCTGCTGTTCCACACCGGGCTGCGCGTATTTCACGCGGAAATTCGCGAGGCCGTATCCAAACTCATCAACCTTGCCGACCTGCGCCATATCAGCTTCAGCCACTTTGAGTCCGACGAGTGTGGGGCGATCAATGACTGGCTGGGGGCAGCGCCCAAGGCCGATGTGATCTGCAGCCAGGTGGGTGCCCTGGTGAACCTGAACGACTTCATCGGCCGGGAGGCTCGCGGCCTGCCCGACGGCGGGACCTTCGCGACGGGTAAGTACCGCTTTCGCTACTGCCAGACTCCCCATCTTCCCCACGGCTGGGACGCCGGCGTCCTCTTCGAAGAGACGCAGGGAACGTTGCTCTGTTCGGACCTGTTCCATCACATGGGCGACGTCGAACCGCTTACCTCTACCGATGTGGTTGGCCGGTCGCATCAGGCGATGAAGGAATTTCAGGCAGGCGTTCTGGCAGAGTACGTACCCTACACTCCAATCACGGCGCAGAACCTCAAAAAGCTCGCCGCCCTGAGGCCCAAAACACTCGCCATCATGCATGGTTCCAGCTTTACAGGCGATTGCGCGCGAGCACTCGAGGACCTCGATATGATGTTGCGTGAGGTCTTCGGCCCGCGGAAGTAGAAGAAGTACAGGGCTTACTCCTATATCATGGTTGTGCCCAATAACCGAAATCGTTTCCTCGCTCGCAGGCGGAGTAGGGAACGACGTGGAACTCCCATCGTAATGCCAAGCATGAAGACTGGCCAAGGTGCCGCTCGCCGCCGATTCTGGTTGGCGATGTCGGGGTTTGTGATGGCGCTTGCGCTGCTGCCTTTCTCCTTCAAGGTCGAACGCCGCCTGCAAACAGCGGTTCACATCACCGGCGGACAATCCGAAGAAGTTGAGCGAGAACTGGCGCAGCGCTTCCAGTCTCCGTTCGCCCATCGCCTGGTTGTGGTGATCAGCGGCATTCCTGATCCGGATTCACCAAAAGGCGTAGATGCATTGGGCTTCTTGACTCGTTCTTTGCGAAATCTGCCGGGAGTTTCAGGCGTCGTCTCGGGTCTGGACTGGCCAGATCCTCTGTTCACTGGGGACAATGGGGGGGCGCTGATCATCGTTGGATTAGAACCGCACCATGAAACCGTCGAGGCATTGATCCCGATGTTGCGGGCAAAAGTAGCCTGGATGGAAGGTCAGCTCAGGTCGCAATACCCCAAAATCAAGCTGGAGATTACGGGAGAGACCCCGCTGACCGTCGATCTCCGCAAGGTCAGCGCCGAGGAAGTTGACCGGGCCGAAGAAAGAGCCATGCCGGTGACGCTCTTGCTGCTGTTAGTGGCTTTCGGCAGTCTGGTGGCCGCACCACTGCCCCTGGGAGTTGGACTGCTCTCCATTTCGATGGCACTGGGTGCAGCCGCGCTACTCTCGCGTCATCTGGATTTGTCGATTCTGGTGCAAAATCTGGCGACCATGTTAGGCCTCGGACTGGGCATCGACTATGGGTTGCTGATGGTGAGCCGGTTTCGCGAAGCCCTGGCCGAGGGATATGATCCCGGCCGCGCCGCCGATGTTGCTGCGGGGCAAGCGGGGCGGACGCTGGTAGTCTCGGCCACGACCGTTGCCATTGGATTTTCAGCGCTGCTCATTGTGCCCATCAGTGAACTGCGTTCCATCGGGATAGCTGGCCTGCTGGTGACCGTGTTTAGCGTCATGCTATGCACATTCATTCTGCCCTGGGTGCTTGGTCTGCTCGGTCATCGCATCAATTTCGCCCGAGTGCGCCTGCCCGTCAGGCGATTTAAAACGCGGGAACATCAATGCGCGACGAGCGAGCGATGGGAGCGCTGGGGCAGCATCATAACCCGCTGGCCCTGGACGGCTCTGCTTATCGCCGGGATTCCGCTACTGATCCTGGCATTTCAGGCACGGAAGGTCACCCCCGGGCTCCCCGAACATGACGGGCTGCCCGCCACGGCCGAGTCGGTGCAGGCGCTGCGCACGCTTCAAGCCATGGGCCGGTCGGGCATTGTGCAGTCCCTCCGCGTGATCCTGGAGTTGCCGCCGCAGACTCCGCCGCTCTCGCCGGCTGGCTGGCTGGCGGTCAGTCGCTTGACCGAGCACTTCCAGAGTGATCCTAGAGCGCAAGAGGTTTTATCTCTTCCGACCCTAACCGGAATGGCAGACACTCCGGATGCGGTTAGCGATTTGCCGGAGCCCATCCGCAAGAGTTTCCTGCGGAGCGATGGCCGAGCTACTTTGCTTGAATTGCTGCCCAAAGCCAGGCTTTCACCCAACGAACAGATACGCTGGGTACGACAGGTACGTTCGTCGGACGTCGCGGCGATTACCGGCGTGCCTGGTGCGGTGCTGCGCGTCGGCGGCATTCCCGCACTCGATGCAGATTATGACGCAGTTGTAAGGGAGTGGTTGCCGAGGGTGGTCCTAAGCGTCGTTTTGGGGAGTTTGGTGGCGCTCCTGATCGGATTGCGTTCTCTATTTGCGGCGGTCAAAGCAATTCTGCTCAATCTACTTTCCGTTGGCGCTGCATTCGGCGCGTTAGTGATCGTCTTCCAGCAGGGTCACGGCAGCAAGCTCTTTGGGCTCCACGGACCCACGGGCACTGTCTACCCTATCGTGCTGATTCTCTCCTTTGCCATCGTCTTCGGATTGAGCATGGACTACGAGGTCTTCCTGGTCTCGCGAGTTCTCGAAGAGCGGCGCAGTGGTGTGTCCGAGAGATTGGCGGTGGTAGAGGGCCTGGCGCATACAGCGGGGCTCATTACCAGCGCCGCGGCAATTATGATCGCCGTCTTCGTCGCCTTCACCGTGGGCAGCTTCCTGGTCGTCAAAATGCTGGGTTTTACGCTCGCCGTGGCGGTGTTCATTGATGCTACCGCGGTGCGCATCGTTGTCGGACCGGCACTCTTGCAACTTGCCGGCGACTGGAACTGGTGGCCCTTCGGCTTGCGTGGGTCCCCGGCAATGGCTGAAAAGCAGCTGAATCTATGACGGCGAACAAGGTGGATGCTCCAGGGACAGCCCATTGCCTCGCAACGGCGTAACGAAACGGTTCGATCTATTTCGCTTTCTCGGCTTGCGGGCTGGACTGGCTGAAATCAAAGTCCTTGCGTCCAAGGTTTGCCTTTGCTGAGCCCCGTTCGAATAAAAGAATCGAGGAGCCGGGTTTGCCCTGCAGCTTCGCCTCCACTCGCGTCGCCGTCCACACGCCGCTGACCTGGCGCAGCCCGTAGTAAACGAATTCCTTCTGCTGCTTGGTCGCACGAAGCGTCTTCACCACATGCACCGGGAACAAAATGTCGCGGGCAATCCACGATGTCACCGAATCATAGTAAGTGCGGTCCTGAGGGCCGGGCGTGCTCTTAAGGACGTAGCAATCCCGGGCGCCGTATTTCTCTGCGGGCAGCAATTCCTGATTCTTCCAGAAGAACTGGCTCTCGACCATATCTTCATAGGAGAAGTCTGTTCCTACCAGGGAGTCATTCCAATGTTCGAAGGGCAACACGCGAGCGGCTTTCTCGCCGGGAAGTAGCGCCTCGATCGTCACGCGCCCACTCACGCTCATATGCAGAAGAAGTGTCGTCTTCTCCGAGCCCGGCCCGGAGATCTCGCACAGCAGGCGCAGGCCATCGGGAAACCAGCGGGCTTTGGCGACAAACTTGTAGTTTGTGCGCTTGCCGTCAGCTTCTACTTGTGTGAGTCGCCCGCTTACGCGGTAGTCCAGTTTCTCAATGCGCTGACGCGAGCCGGTCAGCACCGTCTCGAGATCAGCGTTCGTCGCGAAGGCTTGCAGTGGATACGTCAGCGACAACAGCACCAGTAAAGCGATGGACGCTGGGATCGCCCCCAAGGCGCCATTCGACTGTGCGACCTCAGGATATTCCCCAAACTTGCGGCTACGAAAGAGCATTACGGCGCGGCGCAGGAAAGTCATAGTGTGTATTCAGTCAAACATCAAGTATCATAGTCCAGCCCTTTCCGGGCAACTGGCTGATCGGAGGAAGTTAATGTGTAAGAACCGTGCCCACGGTAGCATGCAATTCGCTGTTTTCCTTTTCCTGGCATCCGTCGTGTTTCCGTCGCTAAGCCGAGCACAACAGGTTCCTGTTTTCAAAATTGACACCCAAGACAGTTCGGTCAAGTTCTCCGTGAAAGCATCAGTTGCTATCGACGGTACTTTCGACAAGTGGGATGCCTCTCTAACCTTTACGTCCACGGATCCGGAGTCGGGCGCTTTGGACATCAAGATTCAGGCCGCCAGCGTCGACACCGGAAGTGGCATGAAGGATAGCAAGCTGAAGGGGGGCGACTTTTTCGACGTGAAGAACAATCCTTTGATTACGTTCAAGTCAACGAAGATTGTTCGGACCGGCCCCAACACGTACGACGTGCAAGGCAACTTCTCGATTCGTGGAGCGACGAAGCCCGAGACGCTGAAGCTAACCGTTTCCGGTCAGGGCACGGGCTCAGGCCAGATTCAGGGCACCATGGCCTTCAACCGTAAGGACTACGGAATGACCAAAGGTATTCCGTTCGTTAAAATTGCCGACACCGTCGAGGTGACTGTCGACCTCAAGGGAAAGCGAGTCAGCGGGCCTCCGTTGGTCTTTAAGCAATAGACAAACAGAACTGTCCCGACTGCCGCGCTGCGAAGGGATTACGAAGCATGGCGAACCAGCACTCGTGACGCGGCATCGGACGGTAAGCCGTCTTTCGGACCCTGCGAAACGGAGATCGCGTGCCTCGCCGCTTTGCCTTGAAAATCGGCGATCATCTCGAGAACGCCGAGTCGAAGAGATACTGCACAGAAAGAAGTTTTTCCGACGTCGCGTCGCGATACGACGGCATCTTCCCGTCTGCCTCGATATACTCCTGGCGGGGACCAGGACAACATCTACCGAATTAGGTAACCACGTACCTTACCATTGCAGCAGTAGAAGCTCAGAACAAAAACCGGGGCCCATGGCGGCAAGCAGTCCCAGCGTACCCGGCCCAGGGCGGCGGTGCTTCATTACATCTTCGAGCACAACCAGCACGGAAGCGGAAGAAAGATTTCCTACCTTGCGCAAGCAATCCCAGGAGGCATCCAGTTGTCCATTGTGCAACTCGAGCGCAGTAGCGCAGGCCTCAAGCACCTTGGGCCCCCCGGTGTGTAGAACCCAGCTTTGAAGGTCACTCCGCCGGTAACCGTGATCCGCCAGAAAGGCGTCCACGTCCCGCCCCAGGTTCTGCCGAATCAGATTCGGAACTTCGGTGGACAGCTGGATGCGGAAACCTTTCTCGGAAATATTCCAGCCCATCATCTCCTCGGTACCGGGGTAGAAGACTGACCGGGTTGCGAGAATTTTAGGCCCAGAAATCTCAGAGCCCGGAGTCTCACATTCCGCTCCGGTCACAATGACGGCGGCAGCGCCATCGGCAAAAAGGCCCGACGAGATCAAGTTCGCGACCGACAGATCTTCGCGCTGCAGGGTGAGCGAACACAGTTCCACCGACACCAGGGCCGCCGCCTGCGAAGGATAGGCGCGAACGTAATCGGCGGCGCGTGCGATTCCGGCGGCGCCCGCCACGCATCCCAGGCCAAAAATCGGAGTGCGGCGAACATTCGCGGGGATTCCCATACGATTAATCAACAGAGCGTCGATGGACGGGCTTGCGATTCCGGTGACGGACGTAAACAACAACGCCCCTAAATCGTGTGGCTGCAGGCCGGCATTGTGCAGGGCGAGGCAGAGCGCCCGCTCACCCAATTCTTGTGCGACCTTGATCCAGATGTCATTGGCCTCGCCCCAGGTCTTGATGTCCATGTACTGCTCGGCGGGGATAGCGAGGTAACGGCCGTCCACGGTCACATTGCGGTGCAACCGTGCCAGCAACAGGGGATTCTTGAGTTCCTCTCCCCAATAGTCCTGGAGGCGTTCCAGAATAGACTTCTGGGAATAGTAATGCTTCGGGAATGCGCTTGCCGCGCTGGCGATCCTCATCGCTTCAGAGTCCATGAGGATGATATCGTACATTGTTCGCGCTTGATCGTCGGCATCTAAATCTACAAGGGTTCACTACCCCGTTTCCGGGACTTTTGGGGGGAGTGGAAACCGTGCCTCGCTGACGAGCGCGAAACCCGCTCACCGACGATATTCCGCCCTGAACCAGGGCGGAACACCGCCCCCCTAAGCATATGCCGATTCCGTGGCGATGTCACGCGGGGTGGCGATCATTATTCGGGCCCCATGTTTGCGCTGCCAGGGAGGATCGATCGCCAGCTATGCCACGGATAACGCGGCGCTTAAGGTCCCATTCTGGCAGATGGTGTTCAAGAACGTTCGCCTGTTCGTTCTGGGCAGCGATGATTTTCCCAGGGAAGCGAAAACTCAAGGATCCGCAGCCAATGCCCAAGCCTTTCAACCGCGAGATTTCCTGACAAGTTCGCTGCGCCGGGTGCGACAGACCTCGCAGCATTCGCAAGTCGCATCACAAGCCCCAGATAAATTCCCATCGGCGGAGGCTGGGTGTCTGGAGCAGTGATGACAACCTGCAACGCCAATTGATCAGTATCAAAATACCGGAGAACCGCGCGCCGAAGTTTTCTTGCAGCCGTTCGCGGCCCCTTCGATTCTCGGCCTGAGCGGCGCAGCCTGGGTCAATCTGCTGGCCGGATGGCTGTTCGTTTGCTCAGCCGTTGTGCGCAATTTGCGGGCGCATCGTGCAGGCAAGCAAAACAGGACATCTCAGCGCGCACTACACACATCCTTTGGACGAAGCATGAGAGAATGATCGACCGAACGCGCAGGCATCGAGCGGCTTCGCCAAGCCTCGCGCCGGTGCGATTCGCTGGGCGCAGCTCAGGTGCTCGCGACGTGTTGCCCAGATCCGATTGGGAGTTAAAAGGCGATGTTTTCAGACGGATTCATCAAAGACTGGCCTGTTCTGAAGCAAATTCGCAAAGGCGATTGGCGCGGCACCGGCGAAACGGCCATGAGCTCTCAGACCGAGAACCTGGCGCCGAAGTTTCAGGATACGCAGGTTGCCCGGTCAATCTGTCCGTACTGCGGAGTGGGTTGCGGACAGCTGATCTATCACAAGAATAACGAGATTATCCAAATTGAAGGTGACCCGGAAAGCCCGATATCACGCGGCCACCTCTGCCCAAAAGGGGCCGACACAAAGCAGCTTCACGTCCACCCCGGACGCCTGAAAAAGGTCAAGTATCGCCGCCCGTATTCGAAGCAGTGGGACGATCTCGATCTGGAAACCGCGATGGACATGATCGCCGATCGCGTGTGGCAGACGCGACGCGAGACCTTCGTGGAAAAGGACAAGCGCGGGCGGACGGTGATGCATACGCTCGGCATGGCCCATCTTGGGGGAGCAACTCTCGATAACGAGGAAAACTATCTCATCAAGAAGTTGTTTGCCGCCGGCCTGGGGATGAACTGTATCAGCAACCAGGCCCGTATATGACACAGCTCTACGGTGCCCGGTCTGGGCACATCCTTTGGACGCGGCGGCGCCACGACGGCTCAGCAGGACTTGGCCCGCGCTGACGCCATTCTGATCATGGGTTCCTCGATGGCGGAGAACCACCCTGTGGGCTTCCAATGGGTGATGGAAGCGCGGGAGAAGAACAATGCCACGATTATTCACGTCGACCCGCGTTTCACGCGTACTTCTGCGATGGCGGACATCTGGGTACCGCTGCGCGCCGGCACCGACATTATCTTTCTAGGCGCCCTGATCAATTATGTCCTGACCGAGGAACGATACTTTCGCGACTACGTCGTCCACTACACGAACGCGCCCACGATCGTCAATCGTAAGTTCCGGGATACGGAAGACCTGCACGGAATGTTTTCGGGATGGAACGCCAAGGAGCAGCGGTACGACCCGCAGTCGTGGCTGTATGAAGGCGAACCCGAGAGGAGAAAAGGCGCGGCCCATGCTCATGCCGCGGGCGGTCACGGACAGCGCGGCGGAGAACTCGGGTACTCCAATGTTCACACGCAGGATTTGTCCCTGCAAGATCCGCATTGTGTTTTTCAGCTCCTGAAGAAGCACTTTGCGCGGTACACCCCGGAGATGGTGGAGCAGCACTGCGGCGTTCCGCGGGACGTCTTTCTGAAAACCGCGGATGCTTTCACGAGCGCTTCCGGTCCGGAGCGGACGGCGGCGATTTGCTATGCCGTGGGCTGGACGCAGCACTCAAAGGGCCCGCAGATCATTCGCGCCGCTGCGATTCTGCAATTGCTGCTCGGCAACATTGGTCGACCCGGCGGCGGCATTCTTGCCTTGCGCGGCCACGCGTCCATTCAGGGCTCGACGGACATCCCCACGCTGTACGACATTTTGCCCGGCTATCTGCCGATGCCGTTCTTCGAGAACGAAACGGCGACCTTCGAACAGTATCTGAAGAAGCACACCTCGCAGACCGGTCTGTGGGCGAAGATGAAGAACTATACCGTCAGCCTCATGCGCGCCTACTACGGCGACGCGATCAACGAGGAAAACAACTGGGGCTTCGATTTTCTTCCCCGCGTGACCGGTGACCATTCCGAGTTTGGATTCTGGCTGCAAATGGCGGACGGTAACCTCGACGGCCTATTCGTTATGGGACAGAACCCGGCGGTCGGGGCTCCCAACGGACGATTGCAACGGAAGGCCATGGCGAATCTCAAATGGCTGGTCGTGCGCGACATGGTGGAGACGGAGACCGCGGCGTTCTGGAAAGATTCTCCCGAAGTGCAGCGCGGAGAGCTGAATCCGACCAACATCGCTACCGAAGTGTTTCTTATGCCCGCAGCCGGACAAGCGGAAAAGTCCGGCACGTTCACCAACACCCAGCGCTTGCTGCAATACCACAACAAGGCAGTCGATCCGCCGGGAGACGCGCGCAGTGAGACGTGGTTTATCTATCATCTTGGCCGCCGCCTGAAAGCCAAAGCGGCGCAGGAACAAACCTCGAGGAATCAGCCGCTCAACGCGCTGACCTGGAGGTACTCGGTCCATGGCAAACATGCCGAGCCGGACGTCGAGGAAGTGCTGCAGGAGATCAACGGATACACCTGGAAAGACCGCAAACTCCTGAAATCCTACAAGGAGCTGAAGGACGACGGCTCGACCGCCAGCGGTTGCTGGATCTACTGCGGCGTGTTTCCAGAGCCCGGTCTCAACAAGGCGAACCAGCGGGAACCGAAAGATTATCTCGGTCATGGTTGGGGCTTCGCCTGGCCGAATGACAGCCGCATTATTTACAACCGCGCTTCGGCACGCCCCGACGGCCAACCCTGGAGCGAGCGCAAGAAATTAGTCTGGTGGGATGAAGCCAAAGGCGAGTGGACCGGAATGGACCGTCCCGACTTCGAACTCAAGAAACGTCCTGACGATCCCGGCGACCTGCGCCATGGCAAAGGTACAGAGGCCCTGCCGGGAGACAAGCCGTTCATTCTCCATGGTGACGGCACCGGCTGGATCTTCGTGAACAGCGGCTTGAAAGATGGGCCGTTCCCATCGCACTACGAACCGCTGGAGTCGCCATTCCAGAACCCTGTGTACCCAAAGGTGCAAGTGAATCCCCTGGCGCAACCGAAGCGACGGCCGGATAACCCGTACGCGGATTCTCCCGGTGATCCGCGATTTCCCTATGTTCTCACCACGTATCGTTTGACGGAGCACCACACCGCCGGTGGCATGAGCCGTGGTCTGTCCCATCTCGCCGAGCTTCAGCCGGAATTGTTTTGCGAGATTTCGCCTGAACTGGCGGCCGAGCGCGATCTTCAGCACGGACATTTCGCAACGATCGTATCGCCGCGCGGAATTGTCGAAGCCCGCGTGCTGGTAACGCCGCGCATGCCCAGCCTGCTGGTCAATGGCCGCCGGCTGCATCAGGTCGGCTTGCCGTATCACTGGGGATGGAAGGGCCTGACCACCGGGGACGTACCGAACGATCTGCTTGCCATTTCGGAGGAGCCGAACGTGCGCATCATGGAGACCAAGGCGCTGGTCTGCGACCTGATTCCCGGCCGCCGTCCGCGCGGCAAAGACGCTCTTCGCTTGCTGAAACGAAAGATGAGGGAGATCGCATGAGTTTGCCCCAGATGCATTCCGCCGGCAACGGTGCGAAGACCACGGCGTTCCTCACCGACTCTACGCTTTGCATTGGCTGCAAGGCCTGTGAGGTCGCCTGCAAGGAGTGGAATGGGATCGCGGCGGACGGGCTCGACTGGTCGGGATTTTCCTACGACAACACCGAGGCGGTCGGGCACTCGACGTGGCGCCATGTGAAATTTGTGGAACACGCGCCGGAGCCGGGCTTCGGCGGCAACGCCGACCTCTCGTCCTGGGTCTTCTCTTCCGACGTTTGCAAGCATTGCGAGCAGGCCGGCTGCCTGGAAGCATGCCCGACCGGAGCGATTGTGCGCACGGAATTCGGTGGTGTTTACGTCCAGCCGGATGTCTGCAATGGTTGCGCATATTGCGTGGTCTCCTGCCCGTTTGGCGTGGTGCAGAAAAACCCCGCGGATGGCCGGGCCTTCAAATGCACGTTTTGTTATGACCGTCAGAAAGCGGGGCTGGAGCCGGCCTGCGCCAAAGCGTGTCCTACGGAATCGATCAAGTTTGGCGAGATCAACCAGCTTCGAGTCGCCGCGAATGAGCGCCTGAATGAGCTGAAGGATCGCGGCGTGCAAGACGCGCAGCTGTATGACCCGACGGATACGAGCGTGGAAGGCATCCACGCGTTTTTCATCGTGCGCGGCGATCCCCGGCAGTACAACCTCCCTCCAAAGCCGGAAGTCCCGACCATCTACCTGAAAGAAGGTTGGAAGCAGGCCGCGGTCGGCAGCGCCGGCCTGGTCTTCGGCACGCTGCTGGCATTCGCAGTCGCCGGCCGTCGTAAAGCCCAGTCCAAACGCGCAGCTGCCGAGGAGCAAGCGGATTGGCAAAAGGCAGGCGAGTTCGGAAAGCGCCGGGCGGCACGCGGGAGGACGCGATGATGTTCAGCGCCGATCCTATTCGGCCTCGCGAAGGCCGTGTTCCTGATGCGGCCAGCGAAGCACGGTTATTCGAAATCCGTCGTGAGGCCGAGCAGCATGGCGAAGTGGCGATGCGTGGCATTCGTCCGCCAGGCGCTCCGTTCCCGATCGCCTCGCCGGAGACGGGATACTACGGCATCCCCATGTTGAAGGAGCCGCAGTGGACGAAGGAAGTCCCACTGTATTTTTTCATCGGCGGAGCTACGGGAGCGGCGTCGGTAATCGGCACCGTCGCCGAATGGACAGGGCTCGATCCGAAGATTGCACAAGACGCACGGTGGATCTCGGTGATTGGGGCAGCGGCATCGACGGGACTGCTCATAACCGATCTTGGACGACCCTCGCGTTTTCTTAACATGCTGAGGATGTTTAAGCCGCAGAGCGCAATGTCAATGGGAGCGTGGACGCTGGCTGCGTTTGGGACATTCTCCGGCGCAAATCTTTTCGCGCAGTTGCTGCTGGAACGCTTCGGACCAAATGCGGCTCTCTCCGTGTTCAAGCATACGAGCCAGGGGCTCACGGCGCTCTTCGGATTGCCATTGCACAACTACACCGGCGTGCTGATCGGCGCTACCGCGATTCCGGTCTGGAATCACAATATTCGCAGCTTGCCAATACACTTCGGGACCTCGGGTCTGCTCGCTGCAACCTCTATTCTCGAACTGACCGGCAACAGCGACAGCACTGCGCTCAACCTGATCGGTATAGGCTCCGCGGCCTTGGAAACCTTTGAAGGCTTTCACGTGGAATTCAAGCGCGATCCGATTATTAACCGGCCTCTAAAGCGAGGATTCAGCGGCTGGATGACTCGTGCCGGCGGCGTTCTCTCCGGACCGGTGCCGCTGGCGTTGCGTCTGGCCGCACTTCTGTCCGCACGTCGCGCCCCGAAACTGCGCCGTATAGCCGCCTGCTGTGGAATCGCTGGGTCGATCCTCACCCGTTATGGATGGGTGCAAGCGGGCCATGCTTCCGCGCGCGACTGGCGAGTGCCGCTTGAGATTCAGCAGACGGCTGCCGCTCGGCCTGAACGGCAACTCAAGCCTGCGGAGGCCCAGGCCGACGAACGAACCGCCCGAGCGAAGTTGAAAAAGAAGACGTCGTAACGAAAGCTTCCGTTCAGCTGTTTGCCGCGCGCCGGCATTCCACGCGTTGGCTGAAACCGGGCAAGCCGACGTCCCGCCAGTTCTCTATTTCTTCCGCGACGCCCTCCACGCCTCGGTTCGTGAGTAGATGTAGTTCCTGTAATCCTGCCGAGTCTTCAGCGGCGGCATGGTGTGGAACATACGCCCCTGATCGTCGGGAAGGGGCAACTGCGAGACGAGCTGTGCGTGAATCTGCTGCAGGTGCGAAGGCTTGTCTGCATCCGGATTGGTTTGCGTGGCTACCGGCACGGCAACGCCCGCGATAGGATCGTCGCTGCGCGGCGCAGTCAGAGTCAGCACATCGCCGATGGAAGCGGCAGCCGCATCACGCGCGGTAAGCGGCGACAAGTCCCAGCGCGTTTCGACCGTCTTCAGAATCGAGGTGTGGTCGAGCGGCGTGACATCTGCGGCAACGCGGAAGACCGTCCCTGCCGGAATCAGTGGCGAAACGAGCACGGTCGGCACGCGCACGCCGAAGCGCTTGAAGTCGAAGCCGTATTCGCCGACGGAGTTGTCGGGCGGCGTCGCGCCCTGGGGCGGCGGAACGTGATCGTAGCAGCCTCCATGCTCGTCGTAGGTGATGATCAGCAGTGTCTGGTTCCACGCAGGCCCGTTGCGCAGGGCATAGTAAACGTCGTGGATGAACTGCTCGCCCAGCGCGACGTTGTAGTTGGGATGCTGGCTGTTGCCGGTCGCCTCCCAACTGGGTTCGAGGAAAACATACGAGGCGAGCGTGCCGGCGCCCGCAGCGGCCTGAAAATCCGTGAACAGCCCGAAGTGGCTGTCGTCGGCATTGGTGGTGTCGGTGAAATCCATTCTCGTCAGCGGCTGCTCATCGTAGCCATAGATGCTCCAGCTCACGTTATTGTCGGAAAGCAGCCCGAAGATGCTCGGAACCGTGTAGGTCGTCGCCGTGTCGTTCATGTGACCTTGCGATGTTCCCGCATTCACGAACGCGCGGTTGGGCAAGGTCTCGGTCGGCACCGAGGCGAACCAGTGATCGCAGACGGCAAATCCGGCGGCGAGACCGGAGAGTATGGGCAGCATGCTCGGCGGAAACACGGCCATGATTTCGTTCGCGGTGGTGCCGGGCAGGATTGACCAGTTCTCCTTCGCTTCCCATCCCAGCGTGTAGCTGAAGTCGGTGACAAATCCGTTGTTGGTGGCGACTGGAGGATTTGGCGCGGTCGTGGTGCCGAATAGCTGCGAGTTCGTGGCCGAGTAGCCTTCGCCCGGATCGGCGCCCGGCGTGTAGTAGGCGTAGTTATCGGTGGGCTTGACGCTGTAGACCGTGACCGGCGAACCATCGGAGCCGGGGTTTGACTCTTTGCCGGTCAGTCCCTCGAACGGCTGGCCCGCAGGCGAAACGTTGCCGGCTCCCGAGTAGAGCAGTCCCAGCATGTGATCGAAGGATCGGTTCTCTAGCATTAAGATGACAATGTGGTTGATAGACGAAAGTTGATTCGCCATGTCTCCGCACCCCGTGAGAACTATAGTCCGGCTATGTTAACGATTGACGACGGAGACCTTCACTTTCGCCAGCGGTCGAACGCCTCCCACCAGATCAGCTTCTGCCACTCTGTCAGATAGGTTTTTGCCCACTCGCGGCGCTTCCACCAAGGCTCGCCAAAGAGGAAGTCGTTTTTCGTCGCGGCCACCGTCCATTGATATTGCGGCTCGCGATCGCGGAAGATCGAGAGCGCGCGGCGCGTGTGATAGTCGTCGGTGACAATGATCGCGGAATGCGGCGGCGGCTTGAGCTGCTGGAAGCAGGCGGCGACCTGCGGCGCTTCGTCCTTGGTGGAATCGCCGCCCATCGGGCAAACGCTGACCTGGCCAGCGTACGGGCCGGCGGTGCGGGCGACGAACTCGCGCGCCAGATCGGTCATCGAGCGGCCATACATCTCGCCGCTCAACGAATCGAGCACGAGGTGCTGGGCATAGCCCGCGCGCAGCAACTCCATTCCGTGATCGTAGCGAAGGTCGCCGGTGGTGCCCGCCAGCACGACGATCGCGTCCGACTTCACGGGATTGTTGATGACCAGGAATCCTCCCGGCAGAAGAAAGAACGCGACCGCACAGATCAAGGCTAAGACAACCACCGCGGAGAGGAAGCGTTTCATAATTGTTATTGTCTCGGCGGCAGCGGTTCCGGCATCTCGACCGCGACAACCTTGCCGTCGGCCTCCCGCTCCAGCACCGGCGCATACAAGCCGATGAGCTTGCGTTTCCACCACATTCCGGTGGTGCGTTTCTCCGCCATCGAGGTAAACCAATATTGCCAGATCACCGCACGCACCAGCTTCGGTGGCGCGTTCGGAAATGGATTGCCCGCAAAAAGTTTCAGCACATCGGGCGCCCCCGCCAGCAATCGCTCCTCGGTGCTGACCACGAAGATATTCTCCCGCCAGGTGCCCAGCGATGCGAACCACAGGTTCCAGTCGAAGCGCGGCTGATAGGGCGCATAGATGCGCGGCGCCTCCGCGGGATTTTGCGGCTTGTAGGCGAACGGATACGTCTTCCAGTTCTGCCCGTCATCGGAGCCCTGGAACTCGATCTCGTACCGCCCGCGCGTCATAACGGCGAAGAGGCCGTAGCGATTGGCAATGCGAAGCGGTTGCAGCGCCGCCACCGGCGATACGGGAAATGGCGCGTGCGGAAACGGCATCCAGATGAGCTGCACTGTGGTCGCGTAGAAGATCCAGATCAGCACGACGCTGGTGAGTGCCAGCTTGAACGCGCCGAAGTTGGCGAGCTTCGGACGCCGAGGAACAATAGATGCTGGCAATGATGATTCCACCGACGCCGACTCCGATTCTGTAGGCGGCTCGCTGGACGGCGTTGCGGCCGCAGCCTCAACCTCTGCCGGGGGCGACAGACGTTCGCGCCAGCGCCGCAGCATCACCCGCAGGCAGAATCGATCGTCGAGCAGCAGAAATCCCAGGGCCAGCACGAGGTAATTCAGGAAGGTGTAGTTCGCGGTGAGGATCACCGGAATCTGCCATGCGGTCGCGATAAAGAAGCAGACGATACGCCAGCGCCGCGGCAGAAACAGCATCCAGACAATCACCAGCTCCAGCGCGAAGGTCGCACCGACGGTGAAGGCGTGAAACCAGTGCGGCAGATGCTGCACATACCAGCCGATCCACGTCGGCAGCGGGCCGTTCTGGTAGTACTCGTCCATCGCGGTGAAGTTGCGCCATTCGATGTCGCCGCTGAGCAGCTTCACGATGCCGGATTCGAAGTAGATGCGAAACCACTCCCATTGCAAAAGAAACAAACTCGCACGCGAGGGCGGACTGTTACGTCCCGATCCCGGCCAGAATCCCGCCGGCGCAAAGAACAGCGAGATAAACCCTGCTTCCAGCAGCATGCCGTCGGATTGATAACCGGAGAAATCCTGCGCGGCAGCGACGAATGACAGAAAGCAGACGAAGCACACGAACAAGGTCGCGCGCGGCCAAAGGTTCAGCACGACCAGTACGGCGGAGATCATTCCGATCCAGCAGATCGCGCTGAGCATGTGGTTGCTGCTGTAGATCCACAGCAGCGTGGGCGCAAACCAGTAGCGCGAGGCCCCGAGCTGCTTGGCGATCGCCTCAAGATATTCGTTGGCCGGGAGCAGCCCATCCGGGCCGATGAGCCCGCGAATCTGGAAAATCAGCGCATAGAAGGCCGAGAAGTAGATCAGCCCGAGGGCGCGCAGGAAAATCCAGCGCGGAATGAGGCGGTCAGCGGCCCCGTATTGCGGATCGAACCACCGGCGAATGAAGGAAGCGGGAGTCCGGTCCATGAGCGAAAATTATATCGGCTTTACGCCAAGGCCCATCGAAATTCACTTTACTTTCGCTTTCTATTCGCCTATGATCCCGTAGCCTGAGTGTTCCATAAGGAGAACGAATGACAATCACGGAAACTTTATTGCAAGAGTTTGACGTAGAGACGGCGAATACGCGCAAAACTCTGGCGCGGGTTCCGAACAAGCCGGATTATGCGCCCCACGCCAAATCGATGCCGCTGAAGAACCTGGCGCCGCACATCGCGCAGCTACCCGAGTTCGGGCTCACGGTGCTCCAGACACCGGGGCTGGACTTCTCTGCCGGCAGCTTTACGCCGCTGCCGTTTGGCCCGGCAGAGCAGTTGGTAAAAGCTTTCGACGAGGGGTCTGCCAAAGTTCGAAAAGCGCTTGCCGCCATGAAGGATGACGACTGGCAACAGAACTGGAAGCTCAGTTTCCAGGGGCAGAAGATTTTTGAAGGTTCGCGCTTTCTGGCTTATCGCGAGATGTTCTTAAATCACACCGTGCATCATCGCGCGCAGCTGGGCGTGTATCTGCGGCTCAACGATATTGCGGTTCCGGGAATCTACGGGCCCTCGGCCGATGAGCCGTTCGGAACGTAGAGCGGCCTTTCGCCACGAGCAAGCATGATCAGGAGCCCGTGGGCCCTCGCCAGGAAACATCGTAAGGATGGGACTTGCGACCGGCGTCCCGAAGCGGACGCTTCCGCCGCGATCGACAATCGCATGTCGGTTAGCCGCGCCAACGGGCTCCGGAATTTCCGGAGGGCCTGCCTCGCCGGCAATGAAGAATGCCGAGTCGTTGGCGGTTTTCTCTAATCGCCAGTTGTGGCTTAGAATGTGACACCAGTCATTGGGGCGACACTTGACACCCGCTTTCAGGAGGCGCGCCGTGCTGAACTCAGTTCACTCCACCAAGTCAATTTGGGATCGCGGTTGCCGCAGGGAGAGGTTTGCGTTACTGCTGGCTTTCGCCCTCACGCTATTGACATCGCATTCGGCGCAGGGGCAGACCTTCTCTGTGCTGCACAATTTCACTGGCGGCAGCGATGGCGCGGGGCCTTACGCCGGTCTAACACTCGATGGAGCGGGCAATCTCTATGGCACAGCCAGTACTGGCGGGTTCAGCGGCGGCGATTGCGGCACCGGCTGTGGCGTCGTGTACAAGCTGAGGCCAGTGCATTCCGCCTGGCTTTTCACCCCGATCTATTCATTTCAGGGGCACGCTAATCAAGACGGAGAGCAACCCGCCGCGAGAGTGGTCTTTGGGCCCGATGGTGCCTTGTACGGCACCACGGAGTACGGCGGTGCCGGAGGGGCCTGCATTGATGGCTGTGGCACTGTCTATCGTCTCACGCCGGCTGCCACCGTCTGTAAAACCGCACTGTGTCCGTGGACGGAGACCATCCTTCACAGCTTTGGCCTCAGCGATGGCGTGAGCCCAGGCTCTGGTGACGTTGCCTTCGACGCGAGCGGCAATCTATACGGCACTACCATCCAGGGCGGTGGATACATGAGCGATTGCCTCGAGTACGGTTGCGGCGTGGCTTACGAGATATCGCCATCCAATGGCGGATGGTATACCAACGTGATCTACGAGTTTGCGAGCGGATCGACGAATACGCCCTTCAGCGGCTTCATCTTTGATAGCTGGGGCAATCTTTATGGCACCACGAGCTCCGGAGGCGAAGCAGGATTCGGCTCGGTCTACGAGTTGAGTTTAGTTGATGGGTTGTGGTCCCAGACTGTGCTTTACAGCTTCCTAAATGAGAGCGATGGAGCAGGTCCGGAGGCGGGACTGGTCGCCGATGGTTCAGGAAACTATTACGGCGCGACGACTTTCGGCGGTGTGAACGGTGGAGGAACCATCTTCGAACTCTCCCCGGTTGGGGATGGTTGGAGCTACAGCGTTCTTTACAGCTTCACGGGGCATCGCGGCACATCCGCCACTCTGACAATGAGTGCAGCCGGCAATCTTTACGGCACCACCGAATCCGACGGGTCGAATCGCCTCGGCAACATCTTCCAGCTCACGCGGACGAATGGCTCGTGGACCTATACCTCTTTGCATGACTTCACCGGCGGAGCCGATGGCGCATATCCCGCCAGCAATGTGGTCCTCGACTCGAACGGCAACTTGTACGGCACTGCGGCTGGGGGTGGAATTGCAAGCGACTGCGGCGGTAACGGCTGCGGGGTCGTGTGGGAGATCACGCCGTAACGAGACTTCTGGCGCAAACCGTCGACCTGTGCCAGTTTGAGAAGTGCCTACGGCCCGGAGCTTTGCGTGGTGCCGGGAGGGGGGGCGGATTCTAACCCGGCATTGAGAATATTAAAGTTATTGAAAATTAACGACGCTCAATCAGCGAGAAACGCACCATACGGACTTTCCAGGTACGTATTGAGTACACGGCTTTTCCTCTTCGCAAATTCAGATGTGCCAATAGGTGCGGATGGCGACCTCTAGGAGCCAACCGCATAGTGACCCGAGCGCCATCGCGAACACAAAGATCCGTCGGCCATGCGTTGCAAAACGTCCTTTGTACCGAAACACAAACCAGGCGGCGAAAACCATAAACGCGATGCTCACCGCTTGCAGGTAGTGTGCGCGAAAATCGTTCGGGTAGATATGCCTCCGGCGCTCTTCTGACATATGTGGCAGAATTGCAAATTGCATTGCCGCCCAATACGCAAACACCAAAGCCGGAATTCCTATCGCAACCTGTCGGAGCGAGAGATCTTCTAGCTTCATACGCTATGCACAGCCCTCCCCTTGCAATTTTACGCGAACGTGGTTTGATTTAAGTAATGGGAGGAACACGTCGAGGCTTCGGCATAGCCCGCCACAAAAGAAAAATCGAAAAGTTTAAGGCGAAACATCCTGAAGGGAGGAAGGCGTTCGCAAAAGCAAAGCGACACAAACGTCATCTAAAGAGACTCGACCACTTCAGAAAAAAGCGAACAAAAATGCAAACGCGCCCTTCAAGTACGTATTAAGTACACGTAGGTTTAAGGATTGCTCGGAACTAAAAGCAATCAAAAGGGGATCAGTATGGTGCCGGGAGGGGGGGTCGAACCCCCATGACCCGAAGGTCGGCGGATTTTGAGTCCGCTGCGTCTGCCAGTTCCGCCATCCCGGCTGAGGAAGGCATTGGTCGTCGCAACCTTAGCAAGCAGAGCGCTGTGGTACGTGCGACGAGCAAAGCCGAACCAGTTTGAAATCGCAAAGCAAGCTGGCTTTGGCCAGTATCGCACAGCCGCGACGGTGCTTCCAAACGCGCTCTGCCAAAGGCGGGCAGCCTGCGAGCAACGGATTGCCCGGCGATTTCCGGGCTGCGCGCGTAAGCGACCCAGCAACTCCTCATGACTTCGCGCGTGTCACCGTTATATAACTTCTGTAAGCATTCGCCCGCGTCGCGGCGCGACTTTCGCGCACTGGCTGAGTTGATGTCAGAGTTGCTATGGGAGGTATCCATGAGAGCCCGGATCGTGTCGCTTGCAGCCGTCGTTTGCAGCAGCATGCTGGCTGTACCGTTGTGGGCGCAAACCAGCGAAGACGGGCCGCAACTCCGGCCACGCAACGGCGTGGTCGTCAGCGAGGCGAAGCCCGATCCTGCGCCGCGACCGGACATCATCGTTCCTTCGGGCACGAAAATCCCGCTCACACTCAAGCAGGGCGTCAACAGCAAAAGCGCGCGGCCGGGCGATCCGGTGTATGCGCAAACCGCATTTCCTGTCACCCAGAATAATCACATCGTGATCCCCGCCGGAACGTTTGTGCAAGGCGAAGTGCGGAGCGTGGTGCGTCCCGGCCGCGTAAAAGGCCGCGCCGAATTGCAGATCAGTTTCACCTCCATGATCTTCCCCAACGGCTACACGGTCATGCTGCCGGGCGCGGTGCAGAACACGCCGGGGTCGAAAGACAATAGTGTCAAGGGCAAAGAAGGCACCATCGAAGGGCCCAGTTCCAAGGGCAAAGATGTTGGAACCATTGTGGAAGGCGCGGGAACCGGGGGAATTATCGGCGCCATCGCCGGGGACGCCAAGGGCGCGGCGATCGGCAGTGCTACGGGCGGAGTGCTTGGCCTGGCAACTGTGCTGCTGACGCGCGGACCTGAGATCCAGCTCGGGACCGGCGATTCCATCGAGATGGTGCTGGAGAGTAACATTCAGCTTGATCCCACGATGATGAATCGACCGGCAACGACGAACTAGCAATTGGCGACTACCCACTAGCGAATCGTTCTGGAGCAATTCTTATATCCAGATGCAACAAATTGTTTCGCTGAGTGCTAATTCCCTGGTTGCTGGTACTCGTTGCTGATTGCTAATTGCTAGCGGCTTTCATGTGCCACATTGCCGAAGTGACCACCGAAGAGCAGATCGAGCAGGTGCGTACCCTCTTTACGGAGTACGGCGCACAGCTTGGGGTTGACTACTGTCTCCGGGAATTTGACTCCGAAATTGCCGGCTTGCCCGGCCCCTACGCAGCGCCGCACGGCGCCCTGCTGCTGGCGACGGTCGTCGGACAGCCGGTCGGCTGCGTTGCGCTGCGACCGTTTCCCCTACCCCAGACCTGCGAGATGAAGCGTCTCTATGTGCGCCCAGGATTTCGCGGCGGGAAAATTGGACGCGCGCTTGTCGATCGAGTGCTGCAAGATGCCCGCGCACTGGGATATACCGCCATGCGCCTCGATTCGTATCTTCCGGTTATGCACACTGCGATTGCCTTGTATCGCAAACTCGGCTTTCGTGAAGTCAGCGCCGATCCGCTGCAGCCCACAGACGGATTGATTTACATGCAGCTGAACTTGGCGTAGTCGTCAGGGCGCCGTCGCGACTTTCGGTCGTCTCGGCTCATCACGCGCAAAATGACCTAAGTGTGCACAATATTGCACAGTTTGTAACATTTGGGCGCAAGTCAGAGCAGATTTCGCAGAATTCACTTGCCAGCTTACCTCCCAGTGGTTACTATGCAGTCAACCCCATGGCCACTGCATCTCTGGGACGCCAACCACTCATGAACATCGGTGAAACCATTCGGAATTTTCGTTTGCAAAAGGGCATGTCGCAGGGCGATATCGAAAAGCGCACCGGCCTGCTGCGCTGCTACCTGTCGCGCGTGGAGAACGGTCACACCATTCCGTCGCTCGACACGCTGGCACGCATCGCCAGTGCCATGGACCTGCCGCTGGCGCGTTTCTTCAACGAGAACGCCAACGACAATGGCGGCAAACCCGTCCCCCAGTTAGCCGACGACGAGGTCCGCTTCCTCACCCAGATTCGCCGCTACTCGCCCGGCCTGAACGAAAGCGATCGCAAGCTGGTGATCGCCATGGTCAAGAAGATGGCCGCCAGTGCGGGGAAGTAACGAACCACAGAGACACAGAGGGCACTGAGGCACCAGATGACCCTGAAGCGAGCACGGCTCGTGGCCCCGGGAATTCATCTGACCGTATTTGCACTCACCTGGATTTTGTACGCGTGTCAGCAGGAGCCGCTGCTGAATGGGCCTTCGCGGTGGCCATTCGTCATAACCTTTGTGGCCGACCTGCCGATTGCGGTAATTGCCTTCGGAGTAATGTTCACGTCGGAAGCAGCCTTCCCTTATGCGGTTGCCGCGTGGGCATTACTCGGAACGATCTGGTGGTACTTCATCGGCTTGCTATTGCTGTCCAGAAAGCTCCTCGCTAGGTGACCACTCAAGATTGGGCAAAGGTCGTGGGCAGCCATGTGTTTCCGACCTTCTTCGTTCTCTGTGCCTCGGTGTCTCTGTGGTTAATTTGAATTCTTCACGCCGCGTTGCCGATTTCGGTCAGCGCCAGTACCGCCAACTCCAGGCGATCGCGCGAGCCGGTCTTCGAGAAGATGCTTTGCAGGTGCCGCTTCACCGTGTTCTCGCTGATGTTCAGATCGCCGGCAATGTCGCGATTTCTCATGCCGCGCGCCACCATGTAGGCGATCTGGCGTTCGCGCTTCGAGAGCCTTTCCATCGAGTTCGCCACCATCGGCTGCGTCGAAACCATGGCGTCAAGAACGCTGTGCGCGATCTCCTCGGAAAACGCAAGCTCGCCCTCGGCCACCGCACGGATCGCAGAAAACAGTTTCTCCGGCCGGTCGGCTTTCAGCACCAGCCCGCGCGCTCCCAGCTTTACCACCTGCACATAGTCGTTCTGGTTTTCCGAACCCGTCAATACCACCGAAGCAACGTGGCTTCCTGACTTCTCCAGCATGCGTAAGACCTCGAAGCCATCGCTGCCCGGCATGGCAAGGTCCAGTAAGAGCACCTGCGGACTGTGCTGTTGCACGAGTTGCACCGCGTCGTCGCCGTTGCCCGCCGATCCCACAACCTCGAAATCCGGCTGCGACTGCAGCAACGCTGCCAGCGACTCGCGCAATACAGCGTGATCGTCCGCTATTACGATCGGAATGCGATTCTGTGTCATCGCTGAAGTTAGATGCCGAAGAGAGTGGGTTGGGGATGCGTTATGCTGGATAGACAACCTCCCGCGATTCGGGCGTACCGCCCCCGTGGTCGTAAGTTGCACTGTTTCTGGCGCTTACGCCTTACCGCAAGGCCGCGGGATATTACGAAAGGCACTCATGGCAAGAATCGAAAGGGCAATCTTAAGCGTTACCGACAAAACTGGTTTGGTGAACTTTGCGCGGCGGCTGTCCGCGATGGGCGTGGAGCTGATCTCTACCGGAGGCACGGCGAAACTCCTGCGCGACTCCGGTATCACAGTGAAGGACATCTCCGACCTCACCGGATTTCCCGAGATGCTCGACGGCCGCGTGAAGACGCTGCATCCCAAAGTTCACGGTGGCATTCTTCACATGCGCAGCAAGCCGGAGCATCGCGCGGCCGTCAGCCAGCATGGCATTCAGCCGATCGACATGGTGGTGGTCAACCTTTACGCCTTCGAGAAGACGGCGGCGAAGCCGGGCGTCGAGTTTGAAGACATCATCGAGAACATCGACATCGGCGGACCGTCGATGGTGCGCTCGGCGGCAAAGAACTTTCAGGATGTAGCGATCGTGACTTCTCCTGCCGATTACGACGCCATCGCGCAGGAGATGGAAACAAGTGGCGGATCGCTGTCGCTGAAGACCAAGTGGCAGCTAGCGCAGAAAGCATTCGCGACCACAGCGGCTTACGATTCGGCGATCGCGTCGACGCTGGAACGGATTGCCGCGCCAGAAAATGCCGGCGGGAAATTTGCGATCGGCGGTGACGCCAGTTTTCCCGAAACGCTGCGGCTGGGTTTTCATAAAGCCCTCGACCTTCGTTACGGCGAGAATCCGCATCAGAAGGCTGCGCTCTATTCCGATGGCTCGGGCAAAGGAATTGCGAACGCCAAGCAGCTTCAAGGCAAGGAACTGAGCTACAACAACATCGTCGATCTGCAGGCGGCGTGGGACCTGGCGCAGGAGTTTCAGGAAACTGTTTGCGCGATCATCAAGCACACGAATCCCTGCGGCACGGCCGTTGCCGCCACACTGGCCGAGGCTTATCAACGCGCGCTCGAATGCGATCCGGTGTCGGCCTTCGGGAGCGTCATCGCCGTGAATCGCCCGATCGATCGCGACACCGCGACGGAGATGGCGAAGCTGTTCGTCGAAGCAATCGCCGCTCCCGGATTCGACGATGGCGCGCGGGAAATCTTCGCCGCGAAGAAAAACCTGCGACTGATGGAAGTTGTTCCGCTCGCGCAGAAGTGGGTGCTCAAGAATGTTTCCGGCGGTGTGCTGCTGCAGGACAACGACATCCGGCCGCTGACCGACGCCGATCTCAAAGTCGTCAGCGAGCGCAAGCCGACCCAGCAGGAGATGCGCGACCTATTGTTCGCGTGGAAGGTGTGCAAGCACGTAAAGTCGAACGCGATTCTCTACGCGCGCAACGGCCAGACCACGGGCGTTGGCGCAGGCCAGATGAGCCGCGTCGATTCAGCCAAGATCGGCGCGATGAAATCGGTGCTGGGGATCAAGGGCTCGGTCGCAGCTTCGGACGCGTTCTTCCCGTTTCCCGATGGCGTCGAGGAGATTGCGAAAGCCGGTGCAACGGCGATCATCCAGCCCGGCGGCTCGGTGCGCGACCAGGAAGTGATCGATACCGCGAACAAGCTGGGCTTAGCGATGGTGCTGACGGGCGTAAGGCATTTCCGGCACTGAGAAGCAGTTGTCGGTTGCGAGGCGCGGGTAAAACTGAAAGCTGATGGCCGGCACCCGACAACTGCTTCTTACCTTTCGCGGAACTTTGCCAGCAGCCGCAGGATCTCGAAGTACAGCCACACCAGCGTAATCATCAGCGCGAAAGCGCTGTACCACTCCATGTATTTCGGCGCACCGGAGCGGGCGCCGTTCTCGATCAGGTCGAAGTCGAGCACCAGGTTCAGCGCCGCGATTCCGACCACCAGCAGGCTGAAGCCGATGCCGATGGCCGATCCACCGTTGACGACGTTCAGGAACTGCACGTGGAAAAATCCCAGGACGAATTGCAGCAAGTAGAAGACGAAGATTCCGCCGGTCGCGGCGACAATGCCCAGCCGCAATTTATCGGTGACTTTGATGAGGCCGGAGCGATACGCCAGCAGCATGACCACCAGCACGCCGAGCGTCAGCATGACCGCCTGGATCGCGATGCCGTGGAACCTGAATTCCAGCATGGCCGACACGCCGCCTAGTACGAGGCCTTCCAGCAGCGCGTAAATCGGCGCCGTGATTGCCGCCCATTCCTTCTTGAAGATTGTTACCATAGCGACGATGAGGCCGCCGATTGCGCCGGCCATCACCGGCAGCGCCACCGACTGCATTGCGTCCTGCTGCGAAAGCGCCGCAGCAGCGAAGAAGCGGTTCCACGTCCAGGCTGCGCTCAGCACGCACAGGATGACCAGAATGCCGGTCTTGTTGACCGCGCCGGAAATGGTCATGCTCTCGCCGCCGTAAGCGATTCCTTCGCCACGGAAAGCGTCGCCACTCAGGGCGGGATTCGAGGTTCTCATCAGCTGCGGCATAGTTCTCCTCGCCAATAGCGTATCAAAGATCGCGTACTTAATAGACGCGGCAGAGTGCTAGTTGGGTGCGAAAGACGCTTTTCGCCTTTCGCTCCTTCGCTTTTCGCCAGATGATGTCTGACACCGGCTATGATGACAAGAACGGTTCTCTATTAGGACGCACTCATAAGCATGGGCTGAGGCTGCTTAATTGTCGTGCCCACAATTTTGTGAAGAGCGAGTGGCGGCGAGAGCGAAGAGCGAACGGCGAAAAGCGGCTTTTCTACGCCCAGTCCAGCGCGCCTTTTTTCCAGATCCAGATGTAACCCACGATCAGGATGCCGAGGAAGATCATCATCTCCATCAGTCCGAACAGGCCGAGCAGCTTGAACTGCACTGCCCAGGGAAACAGGAAGATCGTCTCGACGTCGAACACCACAAACAGAATGGCGACGATGTAGAAGCGCACCGTGTAGCGACCGCGCGCATTGTCGAAGGGCGTGATGCCGCATTCGTACGGCATCAGCTTGGTCTTGGAGGGATTGTTCGGGCGAATCAGCGTGCAGATGGCGACGGTTCCGGCGGCGACCAGAAACGCCACGAAGGCGAAGATAAAAATCGGTACGTAATTTTGCGGCATAAAGCGGCTTCCACGATTGCGGCATTGGCCGCAATTCCTTATATGAAGCTAAAACTATAGCCCGCGCGCCGAACACCGTTCTATGACGTACGTCACAATTTCCTGGGCAATTCCGCCGTAAATCTCGTGCCGGAAGTTGGTCACTGTGATGCTTTTGTGGCATCATTAGCCCCAGCTTCGTATGCGCTTTGCAAGATTCGTAGCGGCTCTCGCGATTCTGGCTACCGCCGGATGCACGATGCCCATGTTCGCCCAGCCTTCGACAGCGACAGTCGTGGCCGCACATCCCTCGCCGACGATGCCGTGCTGTCCTATGCCACATCGCCGCGGTGACAGCCCTGCGGTGCCCACGCCGATCGGTAACTGCTGTTACGCCTCGCACGCCATGCCTGCTGCTCTGGCAGCCGCGTCCGTGCCGGCGCCATCGCTGGAGTGCATTGCGTACTCCCTCCATCGCGATTTCAGTAACCGCTTCCGTTCGCCGATCTTCGCCACAGGTTACGCCCGCGCCTCTTCTCCTCCGATTACTGTCCTTCGCATCTGATCGCGATTCATCCCTGACCCACGGCGTCATCCGACGCCCATGTACTAACCACCGCTCTGTTTCGGGGAGGTTATGGATCTGCGCAGGACGCTCTGTCTTCATTTTTGCGGGATGCTCCTCGCTGTCGCCGCTCTGTCCACGTGCGGCTGGACACAACAGCAATCCAGTTCGAGCAGCACAACCAACTCGGCAAGCGCTCCGCAGCAGGAGTCCATGCCGGGCATGAACATGGGCAGCATGCAGCCGAAGACTTTCATCGACGAGATCGAAAAGCACGCGACGTCGGGCACGAGCGCCGAGCCCAACTCGACGCCCATGCCGATGCTCATGACCACGAAAGGCAACTGGACATTGATGTTTCACGGCGTCGCGTTCGTCAACGAGTTGCAGCAGACCGGACCGCGCGGCGCGGACAAGTTTTTCTCCACCAACTGGCTGATGCCGATGGCGCAACGCAAACTTGGCCCGGGAGTCTTCACCGCGCGCACCATGCTGAGCTTCGAGCCTGCGACCATCAGCGGCCGCTATTACCCGGAGCTGTTTCAGCAGGGCGAAACCGCGTTTGGCAAGCCGATCGTCGATGGCCAGCATCCGCACAACTTCTTCATGGAGATCGCGGCGCTCTACGACATCAGCCTCGGCGAGCGTACGTTGCTGTCGCTCTACGCTGCGCCGGTCGGCGATCCCGCGATCGGTCCGACGGCGTTTCCACATCGCGCGTCGGCCTCGGAGGATCCCATCGCCGCGCTCGGGCATCATCTCGAAGACTCGACGCACATCTCGGACGACGTGGTCACTGTCGGCCTGACGCACGGAATTGCTCGGATCGAGATGTCGGGATTCCACGGCCGCGAGCCCAACGAAAGCCGCTGGACCATCGGAGCCGGACCAATCGATTCCTGGTCGACGCGACTCACCGTTCAGCCGGGACAGAACTGGAGCGGGCAATATTCGTGGGCGCATCTGACGAGTCTGGAGGCGCTCGATCCGCAGGACGACGTGCAGCGCATGACCGCGTCGATCATGTACAACCGTCCGCTGGCGCGCGGCAACTGGGCCAACTCGCTGATCTGGGGACGCAACCGTGTGCTTCAGACCGGGCTGATCTGGAACGGCTACCTGCTGGAATCGACGCTGCGTTTTGCCGATCGCAACTACGTGTGGACGCGCATCGAGAACGTCGACCGCACCAGCGAGTTGCTGCTGAAAGACCAGTTCCAGCCGCCTGACTTCGACGAGTACGTCATCGGACGCGTACAGGCTTACACCGGCGGATATGATCGCGACATTCCCGTTATCCCACACCTCGAAACCGCTCTCGGCGCGCAGGTCACGCTGTACTCCACGCCAAGCACGCTGACGAGTTTGTACGGCAGCCATCCTGTGGGAGTCGTCGTGTTCCTGCGCATAAGGCCAGTCGAGAAGGGACGCTGAGGCCCTCCTCGCTGTTCGCTTTTCGCCAGAATTAAATTGAGTCCTCCAAAATAAATACTCGATCACCTGCACCAGGCTTGCACCAGCAGCACGACTCCAATCACCAGCAGCGCCGAGTAGATGTACTTCAGGAAGCTGTGGCCGTGCATGCGATGATTGGCAAACTTGCCGAGCGGGATCGCGAGCAGCATCGCCGGCAGTGAGATCAGGTAGTAATGCGTGACCGCCGGAACCCACAACCCCTTCACCCAGTAGCCAATCATGCCCAGCACGCTGGCCGGCAGGAAGTAGCCTTGCAGCGTGGCGCGAAACTGCTGTGCGGTCCAGCGGCGCATCGCACCGTAGATGGCCAGCGGCGGACCATTCATGCCGTACGCGCCGCCAAGAATTCCGGCGGCAAATCCGCAGCCGAGCATCCAGGGCATGCTGTCGGTGGGCAACTCCGGCGGCCGTTCGCCGAGGAGCGAGTAGATGGCGAATGCCATGATGATAAGGGCCATCGCGCCTTTCACCAACTGCTGATGGCTGCTGGTGAGCAGCATGAGTCCGAGGGGAATGCCAAAGATGGTGGCGCACATTAGCCAGCCCATGCTGCGCGCGTGCACTTGGCGCCAATCCTGGGCTACGACGATGAGTGCGATCGTGATTGAGATCAACACGGCCAATGGCGCGGCGATCTCCAACGGCAGCCGGAGAACGAGTAGCGGCACCGCGAACAGCGCTTCGCCGAAGCCAAAGGCGGAGCGGATCAGCGTCGCGATGAACACCACGGCAAGAACGTGAATCGTGGTGAAGTCGACAGGACCATTCAGGAATGGATGGAAATGGTTTTGCGTTGTGAACCCCGTCGTAAGTTCCAAAGAACAGCGCTGTGACGTTGCCATTGTAACGGGCGCTCTCGGCTCGGCGCGGGCAAAAGTGATAGCCTGAATCGCCCGCGTTTCCCGCGGTGCGAGCAGGTAGAAATCCTTGGCTACATCCGCAAAAACGCAGAGATATCGCGAGCCGCGCTGGCCGGCACTCATCGCCATGTTTGCCGACGCGCTCATTCATTTCGCGTTGCCCGATCGCCTGTCCGTTGGGCCGCATTGGTTTCTCTTCGCCGTCATTCTTGTGCTGCTGGTCCCAATTGTCTTCAGTCATCAAACCGGCCGATATAATCTTGCGCGGGTTTTGACTTTCATTGCCATCGCTGCGCTCACCTTAGCGCTGATCAGCTCACTGGCCCTGCTGATCAGCGGACTGCCAAGCCACAAAGATCCGCCGCGAACGCTGCTCCTTTCCGCCACGCTGCTCTGGGTGACCAACGTGCTGGTGTTCGCCCTGTGGTACTGGAAGCTCGACGCGGGCGGACCGATCGGACGCGAACGACCAGGCGCGAAGAGTTCGTTTGTGTTTCCGCAGATGATGCAGCCTTACTGCGATACCAATCCCTCGTGGTCGCCGGTTTTCTTCGACTACCTCTTTCTAGCCTTCAACACCAGCACAGCGTTTTCGCCGACCGACACAGCGGTGCTTTCGCGCTGGGCGAAAGGCCTGATGATGCTGCAATCGCTCCTCTCTTTGTCGATCATCGCGATACTGGCCGCGCGGGCGATCAACATCCTGTGATTGGATCGCCAGCCGGCAGATGAGCTCGAATGTCCCCGCGATGCTCCCGCGAAAAGACGCACAATTCCGACACGCTTTCGTACTATCATGATTGCACCAACCTCTCAGCCACCGGCGCGCAGGTGTGGGCGACTAAACCTCAATGCCAATGGCGTACATCTTTGCGTTGCCGGCAGCGCTACTCATTGTGGCCTTCGCCGCCAATCGCCTGTCGAAGCTCACGCGCGTTCCCGACATCATCGTTCTGCTGCTGATCGGCGTCACGGTTGGTCCAATTCTGCATTGGGTAAATGCGTCGACCTTTCAGGGCGCGATCCGCATCTTCGGCACCTTCGCACTGCTGCTGATCCTGTTTGAGGGCGGACTGGAGTTGCGCCTGCGCAAGGCGATGCGATATTTTCCCGCGGGCTTGTTGCTGGTGGTGCTCAGCTTCGGGCTGAGTCTCGGGCTGATCGCGCTCACCGGCAGATACTTGTTGCATCTGCAGTGGACGGATTGCCTGCTGTTGGGCGCGGCGCTCGGTTGCACCAGCGGAACGATTGTGATTCCTGCGCTGCAGCAGATCGATACGCCGGAAGCGGTGAAGGTTACGCTGACTATCGAGTCGGCGCTGGGCGAAGTCATCGCGGTGTTGATGGTCGGAAGCCTGCTGCACATGGAAGGAACCGGATCGCTGATTGGCGATCTGGCCAGCAATTTCTCGCACCACATCATTGTTTCGATTGCGATTGGTTTTGCCGCGGGAGCGCTGTGGTCGCATTTGTGGCCACGCATCGCGGGCGCGCCGAATGCCAATATCCTGAATCTCGGTGTGGTGATGGCCGTGTATTCGGCAGGCGATTACCTTCACGGCAGCGGCTTGCTGACGGTGCTGATCTTCGGCGTAACGCTGGCCAACCTGCCGCGAACGCCGCACATGACGAGGCAGGGCGCGCGATTGCTGGCCTTCCACGCTGAGTTCAGCTTCCTGGTGCGTTCGTTCTTCTTCGTGCTGCTGGGCGTCGTCGCCGAGTTCGTAAGCCGCAAATATATCGTCCCGATTCTCGGCATTCTCGCGGCGCTGCTGATCGCTCGTTGGCTCGCCGTTGAGGGAAGTCGCTGGGTCGTGCGCGACGTCGAGCGGCAACAGACCGAGTTGCTTTTCTGGATGCTGCCGCGCGGACTCGTCACCGCAGTTTTGGCGCTGGAGATCGTCGCCGATCGCGGCGCGGTGTTCGCCTTCCTGCCGGCGATGGCGTTCACCGTGGTGCTGGTGACCAACCTGTTCATCGTGTGGGGAGCGGTGCGCGCGGGCCGCATCTCCAGCGCGATGGAAGTTGGAGTGCACGATGCGGCGCCCGAAGTTTTAGCGGTTGCAGCGCCGGAGATTCCCGCGAGCGTGCCGCAGGCGATGGTGAAAGCCGCCGGAGCCGGTTCGGAGGCCGCGGGATGACCGCCGCGAATCACCCCAGATCGCTCGTCATGATAAACAGCGGCTTCATCTCGAAGCTCTTGTAGCGCGGGCGCAGGCGATCGGTGTTGTACTGATCTTTCACGTTGACGACCTTCTTCGTCGACACCACCACTTCAATCGGCACGTTGTCGTAGCGGCCGTTCCGCAGCACTACCAGCCGTCCGTGAACGTTGGTCAGCAGCAGATCGAGCGCGAGATTGCCATAAGCCATGGGTGCGATGGAATCGATGGCGTCGGGATCGCCGCAGCGCACCAGATACGCCAGGCTCTGATGCATCACGTCGAGCGGCTTGCCATGGTTGTAATGCGCCGAGAGCTCCTTCACGCGGTCGGCGACGATGTTGCCGATGCCGCCGAGCTTCTTGTGGCCAAACGCGTCTTTCACGTCGCCCTCGAAGATCATGTCGCCACCCTCGAACATCGCGCCTTCGGAAACCAGCGCCACGGAATACTTGCTGGGATTTTCGTTGCGATCTTCGATCAGCAGTTCGGTCAGCTTGTCGATGCTGAACTTGTATTCAGGAATGACGCAGCGATTGGCCGCGCCGGCCATGGTGGGCAGCATGGCGGTAAATCCGGCGTAACGCCCGAAGACCTCGATGATCAACAGCCGTTCGTGCGATCCGGCCGAAGTGCGCAGCCGGTTCGACATCTCGATGATGCGCGTCACGCAGGTGCTGAAGCCGATGCAGTAGTCGGTGCCGGGGACATCGTTGTCCATCGTCTTGGGAATGGCAATGACGCGCACGCCTTCCTGAAACAGGCGCACGGCGTAGCTCAACGTGTCGTCGCCGCCGATGGGGATGAGGTAGTTGATGCCCAGCCATTCCAGGTTCTTCAGCACCTCGGGAGTCAGGTCGTTGCGCTCGGCGTTGTATTGATCGCGCAGGTGCTCCGGAACATCGCCTTTCTGAACGCGGCTCGGGTTGGTGCGCGACGTGTGCAGGAAGGTGCCGCCGGTGCGGCCGGTGCGGTTGACGAGTTCCACGCTGAGGTGCTGGAAGTTGTCGCTGTTGTCGTGCTCCTTCTCGCGGATAATGTCGATCAGGCTCGCCCAGCCGCGGCGCAGCCCGATGACCTCGTAGCCTTCGCTGATGGCGCGCAGCGTGACCGCGCGAATCGCCGGGTTCAGTCCCGGAACATCGCCGCCGCCGGTCAGGATTCCAATAACGCCCTTTTTCGTACCAGCCATGATGATGACGACCTCGCAGTATGAGCTAACGCTAGTTTAGCGAACGGCGAGAAGAGCTACGAGTTGCGAGCTGCGAACCCCCGAGGTGAAGCCAAGCGCGAGAAGTTAACCGGCAATTCTCCACACGAGGTTGCCGATTTCACTACGCTCTCTGCTTCTCATTCGTCTTCGCGTCCTTCTCCGTCGCCGGCGGTTTCTTGCCCGCCTTTGGCTGACATTTTGCGAGGCACTGCTCAAACCGGTGCAGGTTGGCGGAGGCGCCGTGCAGCGCGGACAACATCAGTTTGGCGCGTTTGGGCTCGATCTGATGAATCGCAACGCCATGCAACACCTGCATAAAAGCGGTCTGGATGGAAGCGGCGTCTTCGAGCGGCGGCATGATGAAATACATGTCCGGTATATCGCCCGGCTGGCCGTTCCTGCGATACGCGGTATACAGGTTTCTGTTTTCCGGTAGCGATTGCTCGAGGCCTTCGTGATAGAAGCAACGTTTGTAGCCGCGCAGGGCTGGCGACCCGCATCGCTCGCCACTCGACTTTAGGTGCTCACAGATAGGAATGATCACAGTTTCATCGGATTCCATTGGTACCCCCCTCCCCACGAAAATAAAGTGTCGGGAATGAATACTTTGCGAGCAAAGTATTGGAACCAAACGATTTAAGGCTCACATTAACTCCAATATTTTCTATACTTTGCAGCGGTCCAGTTCAAAGTCTACAAAATAAAAGATTTACTGCAGTCCTATAAGTTATTGTAATTAATGGATTTTAAGTGGGACGACATACGTTTGTGGCTCGGCTCCTCGGCTCCAGATCTCCAGATTGTCAAATAACGCTCTTCCGCAGGGCTCGCAGGCCCGGCGGAGCCGAAGACTGGCTCCGGCTACTAACAGTTTAGTTTTCCGGAAATTGCCAGCCGAGAGGAAAACGGCGGTTGGGAAACGATGGTAATCGCAATTCCCGTTTTGAAGGGCACTAACGTGAATGCGAATTCCACCACAGAGACACCCTTCGACTACGCTCAGGGCATGCTCCGGCACGGAGAGCTGAAAATCAAAAGCAACGGAAAATATAAAGAAGCTGAGAATCAGAAGAACTGAAAGTCAGAAAAGCTCTGTGTCTCTGCGCCTCTGTGGTGAACCTATACTCGCCTGGTGCAGAGTCCGTGCGCGCATGGGAAACGGCAGCCAAAGTTCGCTTCCCGAATCCGAACTCTGCTTTCGGAAGAAGCCGAAGCCGCACTTGATTGATGGAAGAGGGTCGCCAATAATGGGATCGAATTCCCGAGTACCTCACCCGAGCTCGCTTGCCCCGGCCCGTTCCAGCAATGACACATTTGGCATACCGAACTCGAACGCGCCCTACGTAATCATCGTTCACCTTTCGGAGAAAAATATGCGCACTTTTCAGCCTGCTTCACGTTGCGGCAGCCGGCCCGTTTGGGCTGTGCTGTTCATCGTTCTGGTTTATATGGCGGCGGGGATCAGTCTGTCCGCCCAGACCCTTACGACACTGGTCACCTTCGAAGGAAGCAACGGTATTGAACCGTGGGCGTTGGTGCAAGGCAACGATGGGAACGTGTACGGTATAACGCAGGCTGGCGGGAACCTTAGCGCCTGCGGTGGCTCCGGTTGCGGGGAAGTCTTCAAAATGACATCGAACGGCGTGCTGACCGTCATCTACACCTTCTCTGGGCCAGATGGCCAAAACCCCGAAGCGTTGGTGCAAGGCACCGACGGAAACTTCTACGGGACGACCTTCTGCACACCCGGCAACGGAGCGGAGCAAAGCCATCACACCTTGCGTCCCGATGGGTCGCGTCACAGAACATCTGGGCCGCCGCTTGTTGGCCTCTGCACTGGTCCCGGAACGATATTCAAACTCTCGCCCAGCGGCTCCCTCACGACCCTGGCGAGCGTGCCTACTGGTGGCCGGCTCATTCAGGCTAGCGATGGGAATTTCTACGGCACGACTCCGACCGGCGGCCCTAATTTGGTTGGCGCTATCTTCAAGATGACCCCGACCGGCACGCTGACCACCTTATACAGCTTCGCCGGCCCCGATGGTGCTTTTCCTTATGGATTCGTCCAAGGCAGCGATGGAAACTTCTATGGGGTGACATTCGGCAATGGAACCGACAATCAGGGGACGGTCTATAAGATCACTCCCAGCGGCACGCTTACTACGCTGCACGCGTTCTCCGGTCTGGACGGAGCTCGGCCGTATGGCGGCATGGTTCAGGCGACGGACGGCAATTTCTACGGAACCACGGATGGAGGCGGAACTCACAACGGCTGTTTCAATAACGACTGCGGGACGGTTTTCAAAATCACTCCGACAGGCGTGCTCACCACGCTCTATAACTTCACGGGAGGGTCTGACGGCAACTCGCCTCATGCGGGACTGATCCAGGCCACAGACGGAAACATTTACGGGACAACCAACGAAGGCGGCTTGCAGGATTTCGCGGGCACTGTCTTCCGCATGACTCTTTCAGGGAACCTGGCCACCCTGTATAACTTTTGTTCGCAACCGGGCTGCGCCGATGGTGAGGGACCAGAAGGCGGCCCGCTGCTCGAAGCCGGCAACGGACTGTTATACGGGACAACTTACTACGGCGGAGACAGCGGTGATGGGACCGTGTTCACCTTGGCTGCGGTCAATCCAAGTCCCAGCCAGTTTGTTCCCGTAACCGAATGCCGATTGGTCGATACGCGGCAAGCTGGCAGTCCTATCGTGGGCGGAACGTGGCAGGTCTTTACCGTTCCTCAGCTGGGCGGGTGCAACATTCCGGCGAACGCCACGTCTTATTCGCTAAACCTCACCGTAGTTCCGCAAGGACCGCTTGGGTACGTGACGATGTGGCCCACCGGGCAGCCGCAGCCGTATGTCTCGACAATGAATTCGCTCGATGGTCGTACCAAAGCGAACGCTGCGATTGTGCCGGCAGGAGCGAGCGGCGCCGTCAGCGTTTATGCCACGAACACGACCGACGTGATTCTCGACATCGATGGCTACTTCGAGCCATCGACCCCTCAGACCTTGCAGTTCTATCCGCTGACGCCGTGCCGCGTGGTGGATACGCGGCAGACGAATTTCCCGGCCGGACTGGGAGCGCCTTCGTTCGGCAACATGGAGACACGCGAGTTGCCGGTGTATACCAACAGCCCGTGCCTGAACCAGGTGACGGTTACGCCGTCGGCCTATTCGTTCAACGTGACGGTGGTGCCGAATCCATCGGGTCAGTCATTGAACTTTCTCACCATCTGGCCGAGCAACGATCCGATACCGGAAGTCTCGACGCTCAATAACCCCACGGCGACGGTGGTGGCGAATGCGGCGGTTGTGCAGTCTGATCCCTCCACCGGCGATGTCGACGTATTCACCTACAACAGCACCGACGTGATCATTGACGTGAACGGCTACTTTGCGCCGGGGCCGGGAGGGTACAACCTGTATCCGACAGTCCCGTGCCGCGCCTATGACAGCCGCAACAACAACGGCCAGCCCTTCATGGGCGAGCGGACGGCGCCGATCGCGACCAGCCCGTGCGCGCCACCAGCGAATGCCGCTGCCTATGTATTCAACGCGACGGTGGTCCCGAGCGGGGTGATGCCGTATCTGACGCTGTGGGCGGATGGTTCGATGGGCGGGCAGCCGATGGTCTCGACGCTAAATGCTTATGACGGCTACATCACCTCGAACATGGCGATCGTGCCGAATGTCAATGGCAACATTGACGCCTACGCGGCGGGGCTGACGCAGCTGATTCTGGATATCTCCGGCTACTTCGCGCCGTAAAATCGGATTAACCACAGAGACACCCTTCGACTACGCTCAGGGCGGGCTCCGGCACAGAGAAAGCAAAGTCAAAAGATTCAGGATCAAAAATCAAGAGAGCTGAAAACCAAGAGAACTGAAAACCAAGAGAGCTCTGTGTCTCTGTGCCTCTGTGGTGAGGTTTGCGGTAAGCTGGTTGGCCTATGAAAGCTGCGGTTTTACATGCACTCGGCGAGACGCCGAGATACGAAGAGTTTCCCGATCCCATTGCAGCCGAGGGCGAGGTGCTGGTCGAGGTGCTGGCCGCCGCGCTGAAGCCCGTCGACAAGCAGATGGCGTCCGGCTCGCATTACGCGAGTCCGAAGCAGCTGCCGGCGATTTGCGGGACCGACGGCGTCGCACGCCTGAGCGACGGCCGGCGCGTGCTCTTCGGTGGGGCGCGGCCTCCGTATGGAACGATGGCCGAGCGCGCCGCTGTCCGTAGCGCCTTCACCTTTCCTATTCCTGACAAGCTGAGCGACGAACTGGCGGCGGCGATGGTTAATCCCGGCGTGTCGGCGTGGCTGACGCTTGCCCATCGCGCGAAGGTGGCCGCCGGCGAGAATGTGCTCATTGTTGGCGCGACGGGCGTCACGGGTCGTCTCGCGACGAAGATTGCCAGGCTGCTGGGCGCGGCGCGAGTTGTGGCCGCCGGACGCGATCGCGAGGCTCTGGTTGAACTGCGCGCGATCGGTGCGGATGCGACGATCGAACTCGACGCCTCGCGCGACGAATTGGCAGCGCGGTTCGCCGATGCAGCGGGAGAACGCGGATTTCAAGTGGTCATCGACTATGTCTGGGGTGCCCCGGCAGAGGCGTTCTTTGCCGCGGCCACGCGCAAGGAGTTTGCCGCGGCGGAATCGGAAACTCGTTACGTGCAGGTGGGCGAGAGCGCAGGGGCGACCATTTCGCTTCCCGCCGCAGTTCTCCGCAGCGCTGCGATCACGATCATGGGAACAGCCGGTGTCGCGCCGGGGAACGTTATGTTCGAGGCGATCCAGCGGGTGCTGGCGCACGCCGCGAGCGGGGAGTTGCGCATCGAAACGGAACGCGTACCGCTGGCGGAGATTGAGACCGCGTGGGGGCGGGAACAAAGGGGAAGAAGGTTCGTGGTTATTCCGTAGGGCGAGCGCCGCTCAGTTCGGTTCTCCGGCTACGTTCATCGCCTTGCGCAAGCGCACCCTCTCCTGCAAAAGCTTGGCCGTCGATACCGCATCCTGACGGCGTTCGGCCTCTTTCAGCTGATGCTGCAAATCCTCGAGCTGCCGCCGCAGCGCGAGGCGGCGCAGCGAGTGGATGGCGCTCTCCAGCAATTCGGGCGTCAACTCTTCATGCTCGTCCATCAGGATGGAAGCCAGCAGCGTGCGATGGTTTTCTTCGAGCGGAAGCGACATGGGATCGAGTTGCTGCTCGTGGGCCAGCAGCAAGGAATCGATCAGCAATTCCGCAGCGGAGCCTTGGTGCAGCCGTTCGCGGGTGAGCGCGAAGTGCGCCTGCCGCGCGGGATCGAACTCGCCGTCGAGGCCTTCACGGCTGCTGACCGAGCTGTGCACCAGCGCCGGGCTGCACAATGCGCGAATCAGCAGCTTCTCGGCGTCGGTCAGCCGGCCACCGGAGGCAGCGCTTACGCGCGAGGCAGATCGCGTGGTGGCGGCGTGGCGGAGCTCCTGGCGCAGCACGGCGGAATCGATCCCCAGGCGATGCGAAATCTCGTTGGCCCACTCGTCGCGGACGATGCGGCTGGGCACACGCTGAATGTACGGCAGCAGGTAATTTAAGGCTTTGACCTTGCCTTCCGGCGTACGGACCGGAAACTGCGCGCGTGCCCGTTCGATTATGTAGTCGAAATATTTTCGCGACTGCCCGAGCGAATTGGCGTAGGCGTCGCTTCCCTTCCGCCGGATATAGAGGTCGGGATCGAAGCCGCTCTCCAGGGTGAGGATCTTGATCTCGAAGTCTTCGCTGATCAGCAGCGCCAGCGAGCGCTCGGCCGCTGCAGCCCCTGCGGTATCGGGATCGAAATTGACGACAATTTTCTTGCTGAAACGCGCGAGCAACTTGGCCTGGATCTCGGTGAAAGCCGTGCCGGAGCTGGCGATCACGTTGTGAAAGCCGGCGTTGTAGACCGAGATGCAGTCCATTTGGCCTTCGACCAGGATGGCGTAGTCGAGCTTGCGAATCGCGTCCTTCGCCTTATCGAGGTTGAAGAGCACGCGCGACTTGGAGTAGATCGGCGTCTCCGGCGAATTCAGATACTTGGGGCCGGCCTTCTCGTCGGCGGCAAGCGTGCGGCCAGTGAAGGCGATGACTTTGCCCTGCTCATTCGTGATCGGAAACATCACGCGATTACGGAAGCGCGAGTAAGCAGTAGTCAGTTGCCTGTTGTCAGAAGCAGTCGCCGGCTGCCGACTGTCAGCCGTCTGCGATTCTGTTCGGGCCTCTGCCGGTTGATTTTTCTCTTTCCACGAAAACAGCCCCGACTCCCGCAGCAACTCCTCACTCTCAACCTGCTTTCGTAGCGTATCGCGCAAAAGAAACCCGTGATCGGGCGCGAAGCCGATGCGGAACTCAGCAATCTGCTCGGTCGTCAGGCCGCGTGAGGCAAGGTATTCGCGCGCGTGCGCTGCCTCGGGACGGCGTAGCTGCTCCTGAAAAAACGCGCACGCACGCTCGTGGATGTCGATCAATCCGCCACGTAGTTTTGCAGTGCGCGCCTCTTCGGGCGAGGCATAGGTCATCTTGGGTAGCGGGATCCTGAGCTTCTCTGCGACCAGGCGCACGGCTTCGGGAAACGTGATGTTCTCGATCTTCTGGACAAAGGCGAAGACGTCGCCCGACGCACCGCAGCCGAAGCAATGAAAGAACTGGCGCGTGGCATGGACCGAAAACGACGGCGTCTTCTCCTGGTGGAAGGGGCAGAGTCCCTGGAAATTTTGCGCGCCGCTTTTGCGCAGCTTCACGTATTCGCCAACAATGCGGACGATATCCGCCTGCTGCTTGACGGTGTACGCGAAATCTCCAGAGTTCGCCATGAAATGAGCGGGAGAACGCCCGATATTTCCATGTTAAGGGAAGAGTTGCGCGCGCGAAATGTTGCCCTTGAGAGCTGCCCGCAGGCGAGCAAGAAAGCTGTGATAAGCCTGTTGAAAAGCCCGGCGGAACTCGCGTTGCCGAGAGAGCGTTACTTCAGCAACGCCTGCGCGCTGTGAATGGCGTAATCCAGCACCCGGCCGGGGAGTACGCCGAGATAAATGGTGGCGCAGAGGCTGATCGCCAGTCCGATGCCGAGCCCAGCAGGAATGCGCTCTACCGGCGCCTCGGTGCGCTCGTCACGCATGTAGATATAGACGATCACGCGCAGGTAGTAATACGCGGCAACGCCGCTGTTGATCACGGCGATAATCGTCAGGCCGATGAGGTGCGATTTCAATGCAGCGGAGAAGACGTAGAACTTCGCAAAGAAGCCGCCCGTAACCGGAATGCCGATGAGCGAGAGCAGCAGGATGGTGAGAATCGCCGCCGTGATCGGCGAGCGCCGGCCGAGTCCGGCAAAATCGCTGAGCGTCACGTACTTCTCACCGGTCGAAGCGAGGTGGCTGACGACAGCGAAAGCGCCGACATTCATCGCCGCGTAGGATGCGAGGTAGAAGATGGCAGCGGAGATTCCCGTCTGTTGGGCGGCGGCAAAGGCGACCAGAATATATCCGGCGTGTGCGATCGATGAGTATGCCAGCAGGCGTTTGACGTTCTGCTGCACCATCGCGCCAATGTTGCCGAGCGTCATGGAGAGTACGGCCGAGACCCAGATCATCCAGAACCAGCCGGGCGCACCAGTGGCGAAAAGCACGCGCAGGAGCACGGCAAAGGCGGCCGCTTTCGGCCCCGTGGACATCAGCGCCACGACCGGCGCGGGCGAGCCTTCGTAGACATCGGGCGTCCAGACGTGGAATGGCGCGGACGAAACCTTGAAGCCGAGTCCGACAAACATCAAGCCGACCGCGAGATACGCGAGCGCTGAGGGCTGGCCCTGCAGGTACTTCGCAATGCCGTACACATTGGTCGTGCCGGTCGCGCCGAAGACCATGGCGACGCCGTAGAGGAAAAACGCCGTGGCGAACGATCCCAGCAGGAAATACTTCAACGAGGACTCGCTGCTCTCGGCAGCGCGACGTCGCATGCCGGCCAGGATGTAGGTCGAGATCGAAGAAATTTCCAGGGCGATGAAGATCAGCACCAGTTCCACGGCGGACGACATCAGCATCATGCCAACGGTGCCGAACAGGATCAGGCCGTAGTATTCGCCGGAGCGGATGCCCTGCACTTGGAGATACTCGAACGAAGTCAGGATCACGACCAGCGCGATCAGCAGCACAACGAAATGAAAGAAGACGCTGAAGGTATCGACGCTGATGGTGTCGTAGAAGGCGCTGCCGTAGAAGCCGGTCTGGTAGACAGTGGCGCCGAGCCCGGCAAGCGTGCCGATCAACGCGATCAGGCCAAGCGGTTTCTTGGGACTCTGCTCGGGCAGCAGCGGATCGACGACCATGGTGAGCATGCCGAAGAGCGTCAGCACGATCTCCGGCAGGATGCGGATGTAATCGACGGCAGGAATCATCGTCCGATCACCTCCGCGGTCAGCGGCGAGGCTGGCGCATGGCTGGCGCTGCGGTCATTCAGCTGCCGCGTCACCGACGCCTGGCTTGAAGCCGAGAAGGTCTTCAGCGCTTCCGAGACGGACGGACTGATCGAGTGCAGCCACAGCATTGGCGCCACGCCCATCACCAGCGCGGCAATGGCGAGCGGCCACAGCGAAACCTGCTCGCGTGCATCGAGGTCGCGCAGAGTTTTGTTTACCGGCTTCGTGATCTGGCCGTAGAACACTCGCTGATACATCCACAGCAGGTAGCAGGCGCTCCAGATCACGCCCGTCGCCCCAAGGATGCCGTAAAGCTGCTTGGCCTGGAATGCGCCGCTCAAGATCATGAACTCGCCGATGAAGCCGTTCAGCAGCGGCAGGCCGACCGAAGAAAGCATAATGAAGGTGAAAAACGTGGCATAGATGGGCATCGGCGTCGCCAGCCCGCCGTACTCGGAGATGTCGTACGTGTGGCGACGGTCGTAGATCATGCCCAGCAGCATGAACAGCGCTCCGGTGGAGACGCCGTGATTCAGCATCTGGTAGACCGCGCCATCGACACCGAGCTGCGTGAAGCTGAAAATCCCGAGCACCACGAACCCCAGGTGGCTGACCGAGGTGTACGCCACCAGCCGCTTGATGTTGGGCTGAATCATGGCGACCAGCGCGCCATAGATGATGCCGATGATGGCCAATGCGATAATCCACGGCGCATTGCGCCGCGCCTGCTCGGGAAAAAGTCCGACGTTGAAGCGCAGCAGGCCATAGGTGCCCATCTTCAGCAAGACGCCTGCGAGCAGCACGGACCCTGCGGTCGGAGCTTCCACGTGCGCGTCCGGCAGCCAGGTGTGGAACGGGAACATGGGGACCTTCACCGCGAAGGCGACGAAGAAGCCAAGGAAGAGCCACATCGCCGCACGACCGGCGCCGCTGACCTGGCCGCTCTGAATCGCGTGCTGAAGGGTAACGAAATCGAAGCTGCCGGTCTGGGTGTAGAGCCAGATGATCGCTGCGAGCATGAACATAGACGCGATCATCGTGTATAGGAAAAACTTCACCGCAGCGTAGATCTTGCGGCCGTGGCCGTACATGCCGATCAGCAGCGCCATCGGGATCAGCGTGGCTTCCCAGAAGAAGTAGAAAAGAAACAGATCGAGCGCGACGAAGACGCCGAGCATCGCTGTCTCCAGCACCAGCATGAGGACGAAGAATTCCTTCACCTGGTGGTTGATCGACTTCCACGAGATCAGCACGCACATCGGCATGAGGAACGTAGTCAGAACGATCAGCCACATCGAGATGCCGTCGATGCCGAGGTGATAGTGAATGTTCGGGTGCGGGATCCACGGAATGTCCTGCTCAAACTGGAAGCCGCTCTGCCCGCGTATGTAGTGCCACGGGAGATGCAGCGACGCCAGCAGCGTGATCAGCGAAACGCCGAGCGCGAAGTAGCGCACATCGCGGTCGCGGCGGGGTAACAGCGCCAGCAGGATCGCGCCCGCGAGCGGCAGGAAGACGACGATGGTAAGGATGTTGTTGTCGACGGCTTTCATCGCAACCCCTTCCATACCATGAAGGCGATTACCGCCATCGCGCCGACGGCAACCCATCCCGCATAGGAGCGGATGTTGCCCGACTGCATGTGGCGCAGCGCGTCGGAAGTTTCCTGCGCACCGGCCGCCCCGCCATCGACAGTGGCATCGATGATGCCGTGATCAATTCCCTTCCAGAGGACATTGGTCGAAATCGCGATTAGCGGCTGAATGATCACCGCGCCATAGAGCTCGTCGATTCGGTATTTATCGCGGACGAGGCGATAGAGTCCGCCAGCGCCGGCCGCCATACGGTCAGGCAAATCCGTGCGCTTGTAATACAGGTACCAGGCGCCGAAAAGTCCGAGCAAAGCCAGCCCGACCGAGCCGCCCATCAGCATCAGGTCCGGGAGGGAGCTCGGATTCTCGGCTGCGGCGGCATTCTCCACGACAGGCGCGGCTGCCATCGGTGCGTAGGCGGTAAACACCGGCTCGAGGAAGTGATCGAAGCGATCGCTGCCGCCCAACGCCTTGGGGACGCCAACCCATCCGCCGATTAGCGACAGCACTCCGAGGATGATCAGCGGCACCACCATCACCCACGGACTCTCATGGGGAGTGCCGTTCCCATGGCTGCCGGGGTTGGCCGCTTTGTCCTGAGCATCGTGAATCGCGCCGGTGTGTCCGGCATGCTGCGTGTCGGGATCATGGCCATGTCCGCCCGTGGCCGGATTCGGCCCACGATATTCGCCGAAGAAGGTCAGGAACCACAACCGGAACATGTAGAACGAGGTCATGCCGGCGGCGATGATTCCAATTGCCCACAGAACATGCTGGCCGCCGAAGTAGGTAGCGGAAAGGATCTCATCCTTCGAGAAGAAAGCGGCGAATGGCGGCAGGCCGGCGATGGCAAAGGTCGCCGAGGTCATGGTCAGGAACGTCCATGGCATGTATTTTCGCAAGCCGCCCATGAAGCGCATGTCCTGCTCCCCGCCGAGACCGTGAATGATCGATCCGGAGCAGAGGAACAGGCAGCCTTTGAAGAAGGCGTGTGTCATCAGGTGGAAGATGCCGGCGCCATACGCAGCCATGCCACAAGCCATGAACATGTAGCCGAGCTGAGAGACGGTGGAGTACGCCAGCACTTTCTTGATGTCGGTCTGTACGATGCCGATGGAGGCGGCGAAGATCGCGGTCAGCGTGCCGATCACAGCGACGGCCAGGCGCGCATCGGGCGCGCGATCGAAGATGGGATTCGAGCGCGCCACCATGTAGACGCCGGCGGTGACCATGGTGGCAGCGTGAATCAATGCCGAGACCGGTGTCGGGCCTTCCATCGCGTCCGGCAGCCAGACGTATAGAGGAATCTGCGCCGACTTGCCGGTGGCGCCCACCAGCATCAGCAGGCCGATGGCCGTGAGCACGCCCGCACCACTCTCGACCGGATAACGGCTTACCAGCGGCCACAGCTGGTGATATTGCAGCGTGCCGAAGTGCTTGATCAGGAGGAAAAGCGCGATCAGGAATCCGCAGTCGCCGATGCGAGTGGTGATGAAGGCTTTCTTGCCCGCATTGGCAGCGCTCTGCTTCAGGAACCAGAAGCCGATCAGCAGGTACGACGCCAGGCCCACGCCCTCCCATCCGATAAACATCATCAGATAGTTGTTGGCCAGCACCAGCGTCAGCATGAAGAACATGAAGAGGTTCAGGTAGGCAAAATAGCGGTAATAGCCGCCTTCATGCTCCATGTAGCCGACGGAGAAGATGTGGATGACGAAGCCCACGCCGGAGACGATGAGCAGCATCACCAGCGAAAGCTGGTCGAGGTAGATTCCGTACTCCGCCGAAAATGACCCCGAGCTCAGCCAGGTGAAGTAGTGCTCGACGTGCGGAATCTGGTCCGGCGGCAACTGGAAGAACTGCGCCGCCACCCACAGGGCGTAGGCGAACGCCAGCGCCGTCGAGCCCAGTGCGATGGTGTTCACCAGCGCCTTGGGGAAGCGCTTGCCCAGCAAACCGTTAATGGCCGCGCCCGCCAGCGGGAGCAGCGGGATGATGAATAAGTGCATAAGATTTCGTACTGCAGTGTTACGGTTTCGCTATTCGCCTTTCGCTATTCGCTATTCGCCAGAGCTTGTTGTCCGGTGTTTCTGACCAACTGCTTTGCTAATCGCGGCACCTGTCTGGCGAAAAGCGAAGAGCGAACAGCGACCCGCGAACAGCGTCTTACAACTTCAACAAATTCACGCGATCTACATTCAACGTCTCGCGCGTTCGGAACACGGCAATGATGATGGCCAGGCCCACGGCTGCTTCGGCTGCCGCCACCACCATCACGAAGAACACAAAAATCTGCCCATCCAGCGACTTCAGCTGCGCGGCGAACGCTACAAACGTCAGATTGACGCCGTTCAGCATCAGCTCGATCGAAAGGAAAATCGTGATGATGTTGCGCTTGATGAGAAAACCGGCAACACCACACGCGAACAAAATCGCGCTCAGCACCAGGTAATAGGACAGAGGAACCATTTATTCCTCCCCTTTCCGCTGTTCGCCTTTCGCTATTCGCTTTTCGCCAGAAATCGTTGCATCGCGATCTTTGGCGAAGAGCGAACATCGAATAGCGAACCACGAAGAGCGAATAGCGAAGAGCGGTTTCATCTATTCCTCCCTCCGCGCCAGCACGACCGCGCCCATGATGGCGATCAGGATCAACACTGACGTCACCTCGAATGGCAGCAGGTAATTGCGGAAGAGCAAGCGCCCGATGGCCTGCGGATTGCCGAACAGGTTTGCGCCGTTCATCACCGTTGGACCCCCGACGCCGATGCGATCGAGCCCGGTGACGTGCGTAATTAACGCGGCAGCGATGCCGAGTCCGATGATCAGGGCCGGCACGCCCAGCATGGTTGCCACGCGGCTGCCGTGCGGCAGGCGCTCTTCTTCGCCGGCGTTGAGCAGCATGATGGTGAAGACGAACAGCACCATCACCGCGCCGGCGTACACGATGACCTGCACGGCGGCGACGAACTCGGCGCCCAGCAGCAGGTAGAGCAGCGCCAGCGAGCCCATCACCACAATCAGCGACAGCGCGCTGTTGATGGGGTGCTTCTGCACGAGGAGATTGATCGCCCCTCCTACGCACAGAATCGCGAAAATGAAGAACAAAATTGGAGCAAGCATGTTTGAAAACAGCAGCTAGCAATTAGCAATTAGCAGCTAGCGAACCCTCGAATCATCGTCAACGAGACAACCCCACCTTGGAGCTGACCCGCCATGCTCCGGCCGCAGCCGAATTGACTAGATCTTGGACCGTCAGCGGCAAGAGCTTTTTCCTCTGGAACAAAAATGCAACGGGGTTCCATGCAGCCTCCGGCCCAAAATGGTCCGTCAACATAAGCCCTTCGTCTCGAACATTGAACCTGTCGGCAAATGCAATCAGCAAATCGTAAGCATCATCTCCGTCAACGCCTAAATCCTCGCGCAGACGGCTACCCGCGGTGATTCTGTCACGTCGCACTCCGGCCTTGTCCGCAACGAATTGGGTAACTGAGTCGAACAGCTTCGTATTCTCAGACAAATTCATCCGCAAACCGGTACAGCTAATTGCTAGCTGCTAATTGCTAGCTGCTAATTGCTAGTTGCTTTGCCTCACTTCACCGCAACCACAAAACTCGTTACCACAATATTCGCAATGGCCAGCGGCAACAGAAACTTCCACCCGAAGGCCATGAGCTGGTCATAGCGGAAACGCGGCAACGTGCCGCGGACCCAGATATAGATAAACAGGAAAATGAAAACGCGCAGCGCGAACCACAACACCGGCAAAAGCGACTGCACAATCGGCGGACCAAATACCGGGCCCGTCCATCCCCCCAGGAACATCACCGAGGCCAGGCAGGCGACGGTCACCATGTTGGCATACTCCGCCATGAAGAACATGGCGAACTTCATCGAGCTGTACTCGGTGTGGTAGCCGGCAACCAACTCGGTCTCGGCCTCGGGCAGATCGAACGGAATGCGGTTCGTCTCCGCGTAGGCCGCCATGATGTAAATAAAGAACGCGACGAACTGTCCCTGGAAAAGATTCCATTTGGGGATGAAACCGAACCACAGGCCGTTTTGCGCCTGCACAATGTCGCTGAGGCTGAAGCTGCCGGTGTAGATCAGCACGCCGATCAGCGAAAGGCCGAGCGCGATCTCATAGCTGACCATTTGCGCCGAAGCGCGCAATCCACCGAGCATCGAGTACTTGCTGTTGGACGACCACCCCGCCAGCGCCACCCCGTAAACGCCGATGGAGGTCACGCCCAGGATCACCAGCAGGCCGATGTTGACGTCGGTGATCTGCAGCGGCGTTGTGATTCCGGCGATGCTGATCGAAGGTCCGATGGGGATAACCGCGATCGACGTCAGCGCGGTGGTGACAGCGATGATCGGCGCCAGCATGTACAGCGGCTTATTGACGTAAGGCGGAGTGAGGTCTTCCTTAAAGATGAATTTCAGGCCGTCAGCCAGCGGCTGCCAGATGCCGAACGGGCCGACGCGGGTCGGCCCCCAGCGGTTCTGCATGTGCGCCACGACCTTGCGCTCCAGCAGCACCGTGTAGGCAACCGCGGTCAGCAGGATGAAGACTGCCAGCAGAATCTTAATGATCGAAACTACGATGAAGACGCCAATGGACATTTATCTATCAGTTCTCGGCGTGTCCGCCAACGCACTTGAAACTCGGAACCTGAAGCTCGAAACCGCTTTACCCGCCGACCCGCACCATCGGATCGAAACCCGCGGCGCTCTCTTCGTCGTCACGCGGAGCGCTATATCGTTCCATGACGGTGTTCAATGTGTTCGAATACCTTCCCAGCGTGCCTGACGTGAACAGCGAATCATTCGACGGCAGGATCAGTGCCGGATCGCCTGCGCCGGTTGCGCCGGTGATCTGCACCAACTGGGAATGCACGTCCTGTCCCGCCAGCAACTCCAGCCGCGAAATGTCGTATCCCGGCACCAGCCGCTGAATTTCGTCGAGCATGGCCGTCGGATCGTAGGGGCTCATCTTCGGCTCAAGGCCGCGATCGGTGAGCCACACCGCATGACGATCGGCTTCGCCCGACTGCGCGCCGCGCGTCTGGCCCATGTCGGCGCGCGTACCCTCTCCGCCAAAGGGCACGAGCTTGTGCACGTCGTATCCCATCCGTAGCGCAATGCGCACCATGCACTCGAAATCCGTGCGCACCCCCGCGAACTCGCCGGCTTTCTTCAGCATCTGCACATCGCCTGCGGTGTTCGTGCACGTTCCCTGCTTCTCATACGCGTTGGCGACCGGTAGCACTACGTCGGCGATTGCCGCCGTCTCCGTCATGAACATGTCCTGCACCACGACGAAGCTCTTGGACAGCGCGAACGGATCAATGTTGTATCGCTTCACCGGATTCGAGCCGACGATATACAGCGCTTTCAGCTTGCCCTGTTTGCCAGCGTCGACCATCTGCATCAGGTTCATGCCCGGCGTCTTCGGGATTTCGTCCAGCCACTCCTCATGGAAGCGGGTCGCGCTCGCAACCGGCGCATAGCCCGGCAACATGTCGGGATACAGACCCATGTCGGCCGCGCCGCGCGAGTTGACGTAATCGCCGAGGCAGATGAACTTCGCGTTCTGCACCAGGCCGAAGTCAACTAGCGTCTTGACATCGCCATCGCGAAGCTCGGAGCCGAAGACGATGACCAGGCCAGACTCATTCTTCAGCGCAGCACGTAGCTCGGTGAGCGCCTCGCGCTTGAGATTCGCAGAGACAACCGCATCGGCTGCAGCGTCGTTACCGGCGAGGAAGTGCGCGAAGCTGCCTTCCGAGCCGGGCGCGATTTGGGCGAACGATGTGGCCTGGCGGCGAAGCTTGATCGGCGTCGAGTTCACCACGTACAGCTTCGCGCGATGCAGCCGCACATTGCTGCGAATCTGCCACGCCAGCAGCGGATGCTGCTCGGTGGGATCGTTGCCGATCAGCAGGATCGCCGGCGCGTTGAAGACATTGCGCATGGACGCGGTCGCGTTTGGCTTGGCCGCCAAAGCGGACGCGAATGCGGGAAAGTCCGCGGTGCGGTGGTGGTCGATATTGTTGGTGCCCAGCACCAGCCGCGCGAACTTCTGTAGCAGATAATTCTCTTCGTTGCTGGTGCGGTTCGAGCCGATCACCCCGATCGACTCGGGCCCGCCGCCATTGCTCAGAATTTCCTGAAATTTGGTCGCGATCAGGTCGAACGCCTGCTCCCAGCTCGCGGTAGCGAACTTTCCATCGCGCTTGATGAGCGGCTGCGTCAGACGGTCGGAGTTGTGAGCAAAGTCAAACGCGTAGCGACCCTTGATGCACAGAAAATCGCCATTGATGCCGCTTTTGTCGCGGTTGTCGCCGCGCACAATCTGCATGCCGGTATCGGCGCGGCGCACACCCAGCGTGGTTTTGCATCCGTCGCCGCAATGGGTGCAGACGGTGCCGACGTGGTTCATCTCCCAGGGCCGCGTCTTGTAGCGATACGCGCCGGAGGTGAGCGCGCCGACCGGGCAGATGTCGATGCACATGCCGCACTCTTCGCACTCCAGATGATCTTCTTTATTAGGCGCGATGATGGAGCCCGAGCCGCGATTCTGCACGCCCAGCGCCCACACGTCCATGCCCTCGCCGCAGGCGCGAACGCAGCGATAGCACAAGATGCAGCGCGGGCGGTCGAAGAACACCACCGGCGACCACTGCTGCTCGTCGCGATGGTTCTTCAGGTCGATGAACTTCGATTCGGCAGCGCCGTACTTGAAGGTCATGTCCTGAAGTTCGCACTCGCCGCCGGCGTCGCAGACGGGGCAGTCGAGCGGATGGTTGGCCAGCAGGAGCTCGAGCATCGACTTGCGCGCCTGCTTGATCTTGTCGCTCTCGGTCGAGACCACCATGCCTTCGGCGACCGGCGTGGTGCACGCGGTCTGCAGCTTGGGCATCTTCTCGATTTCGACCAGGCACATGCGACAGGCGCCCTGCAGCGACAGGTTGGGGTAATAGCAGAAAGACGGCACCTCGATGCCCCGTATTTTGCAGGCTTCGATCAGCAGCGTCCCCGCGGGAACGGTGAGTTTCTTGCCGTCGACAGTGAGTGTTACGTTTGACATGAGTACCGCAATCTACTTTGTTGCCCTTCGCTGTTCGCCTTACGCTTTTCGCCAGAAACAAGCCCCGGAGTACCTTCTGGCGAAGAGCGAGTGGCGAAGAGCGAAAAGCGTTTACGCCATTGCCGCTTCCGCAACCTTCTCAAACGGGCACGGACGGCCATCCAGGTGCGCTTCGAACTCGGGGCGGAACTTCTGCACGTAGGAGATGATGGGCATCGCCGCCGCATCGCCCAGCGGGCAGAAGGTGCGCCCGAGCATGTTTTCCGCCAGATACTTCAGGTTGTCGATGTCTTTCGCCACGCCGCCGCCGCTGTGCATGCGGACCAGCGTTTTCTTCATCCAGTCGGTGCCTTCGCGGCAGGGGATGCACCAGCCGCAGCTTTCGTGCTGGTAGAACTGCGTCACGCGCAGCGCGAATTTCACGATGCACATCTGATCGTCGATAACGATGACACCGCCTGAGCCCAGCATCGAGCCCGCCTTGAGCACCGAGTCAAAATCCATGGCGACGTCGATCTCATCCGCGGTGAGGATCTGCACCGACGAGCCGCCGGGCACAACGCCCTTCAGCTTTTTGCCCTTCACCATGCCGCCGCCGACGTCGTAAATCATCTTCTTCAGGTTGTAGCCCATCGGCAGCTCGTAGACGCCGGGCCGTTCGAGTTCGCCGCTCAGGCAGAAGAGACGCGTGCCACCATTGCGCGGAGTTCCCAGACCGGCAAACCACTCGCCGCCACCAAGAATGATATGCGGCACGCTGGCCAGCGATTCGGCGTTGTTGATGACGGTCGGTCCGCCCCATAAGCCGACGACGGCAGGAAATGGCGGACGGATGCGCGGCACGCCACGCTTGCCTTCCAGAGATTCCATCAGCGCCGACTCTTCACCGACTTCATACGCGCCCGCGCCCGAGTGCACGAAGATGTCGAGATCGACGCCCGAGCCGAAGATGTTCTTGCCGATGAAGCCGCGCGCGTAGGCATCGGCAACCGCCTTTTCCATGATCTGGATCAGGTAGCGATACTCGCCGCGCAGGTAGATGTAGCCGGTCTTGGAGCCGACGGCAAGAGCGGCAATCATGACGCCCTCGATAACCGAGTGCGGATCGTGCTCGAAGATCAGGCGGTCCTTGCAGGTACCGGGCTCGCTCTCGTCGCCGTTGCACAACACGTACTTCGGCTTGGGCGATTGCTTGGGCACAAACGACCACTTCATCCCGGTGGGGAAGCCCGCGCCGCCGCGACCGCGCAGGTTCGACTTCTTCACCTCGTCGATGATGGCGTCGGGCTGCATCGTCAGGGCCTTCTGCAAAGCCTTGTAGCCGTCGAGCTCGAGATAGCGATCGAGGTTGGTCGCACCCAGGCCAAAGCGCTTGGAGACGACCTTCACTTCATCGGGATGGGAAACGAGATACGCCATAAAGCAATTAGCAATTAGCAACTAGCAACTAGCAACTAGCTTTGAGCCTCCGAGCATTGTCGACCTTTCGCAACAGCGACGCGAGCGTTCGTTGCACCTCACGTGTGCGCTCTTCCAACTCGCCGAACTCCTGCGTTGCTAGAAATCTCAGATCCCGTGATAGTAGAAGGAAATATTCAAGTTCAACCGCGGATCCCGCCGCGTTGTTGAGGAAGCGGTGAAATTCTCCGTTACCGGTACGACCGCAACCCTCGGCAATGTTGGCAGCTATCGATGAGCTGCTTCTCCGCATCTGGCTTGTGATCCCGAAGAGCTCTTCGCGAGGAAAGTTAGCCGTAGCCTTGTAAATATCCAAAGTCAACGCGTGTGCCCGTTCCCAAACCGTCAATCGTCGAAAATCCTTCACATTTCTCCTAACCGAGGGTCACACGTGTCTTTAGCTAATTGCTCGCTGCTAGTTGCTAGCTGCTATTGCTGTTCTTTCTTCTTTATTCCATCAATCAGCTCGTCGATCTTCTCCGGTGTCAGGTTCTCGACGAACTCGTAATTCAGCATCATCGCCGGCGCCCACGAGCAGGCGCCAATGCACTCGACCTCTTCCAGATGAAACAGCCCATCCGGAGTGTCCTGTTTATTGCCGACGCCCAGCTTCTTCTTGCAGTGCTCGAAGATATTGTCCGCCCCGCGCAACAGGCAGCTCACATTGGTGCACACCTGGAGGTTGTATTTGCCGACCGCATGGGTGCGCAGCATCGAGTAGTAGCTGACCACGTTGCGCACTTCCAGTTCCGACAATTCCACGCGCTGCGCGATCTCGCGAATGGCTTCGTCGGTCAGCGCTCCGATTTCATCCTGAATGTAGAGCAGCATGGGGACCAGGACGGACCGCCTGGTCGGATAGTGCGTGACCATGGCGGTGAAGCGCTGTTCGAGTTGGTCGGAAAATTTCATCGGCAGCTGGGGTTAATCGAACTCTTTCTTCGGCGGCGTCTGCTCAGGCCCTACTCGCCCGGCCACGATCTCCGCCCGCGAGTAGTTCTCAGCTTTTACCGCGCATCCCGCAATGCGCCGCAACATTGCGATCTGCCCGATGTGCGAAAACGCATCGGCAATCGGCCCCTGGATCAACCGCTCCGCAGTGGTACCGAGCGGCTCGGCGGACGCCAGGTAGTCGTCAAAGGCCTGCAACGCAGCATGGAATCGTTTCACTTCCTGGTCCCACGGCAGCGGAGGCGAGTCGTGCCATGCCTCTTTACCTTTGGCCATCGACAGCCCCCAATCCAGCAGGTCGCCGACGTGCGCCAGGATCTGTGCCGGGGTGCGCGTGCTCTCGGACGCACGAAAGCCGGCAAACTCCGGCGGCGCGCCACGCAACGCTTTGCCACCGCGATAAGCGACCGTCGCCAGCATGTGGCGTAACAACTCGCGCCCAGGATCCGCTGATACCTTTTGCGGCGATGCGCTCATCGATCGCAATCTCCCAGCACAATGTCGATGCTGCCGATGGCCGCGACTACGTCCGCAATCAATCGTCCTTCGCACATCTTGCGCAGCGTCTGCAGATTCGCAAAAGATGGCGAGCGCATGTGCACGCGATACGGCTTCGGCGTGCCGTCGCTCACCACGTAATAGCCCATCTCGCCGCGCGGCGACTCGATCGGCATATACACTTCGCCTTCCGGCACGGTGAAGCCTTCGGTCACGATCTTGAAGTGGTAGATGAGCGCCTCCATCTGCGTCTTCATCTTCTCGCGGTCGGGCATCACTACCTTGGGCGCGTCCGCCTTCACTGGACCTTCCGGCAATCCTTCCAGCGCCTGCATGGCGATCTTCTGCGACTCACGCAGCTCCTGCACGCGGATCAGGTATCGCGCATAGACGTCGCCATCCTTCGAGATCGGCACATTGAACTTGAAATTCTCGTATCCCGTGTAGGGTGCGTCGCGGCGCAGATCGACATCCACGCCGCTGCCGCGGAGCGTGGGGCCGGTCGCGCACAACGCAATCGCATCTTCAGGCGAGAGGTACGCGACTCCTTTAGTGCGCTGGACCCAGATAGGATTCGACGTCAGCAGGTTTTCGTATTCATCGATGTTGCCCGGGAAGCGTGTGAGGAACTTCTTCACGCGGTCGATCCAGCCCAGCGGCGGTTCCAGCGCCAGTCCGCCGATGCGGAAGTACGAAGTCATCATCCGCTGGCCGGAGACCGCTTCAAACAACCGCAGCACGTCTTCGCGCTCGCGGAAGCAGTAGAGGAACACGGTCATCGCGCCGATGTCCATGGCGTGCGTGCCCAGCCACACCAGGTGGGAGTTGATGCGCGTCAGCTCGTTGCACAGCACGCGCAGCCACTGCGCCCGCGGCGGAATCTCCAACCCCAACAGCTTTTCCACGGCCAGGCAATATGCCAGGTTGTTGGTCATGGGGCAGAGATAGTCGATGCGGTCGGTCATGGGCACGACCTGCTGGTAGAACTTGGCTTCGCAGGTTTTCTCGATGCCGGTGTGCAGGTAGCCGATATCCGGCATGATGCGCACGATGGTTTCGCCGTCGACTTCCAGCAGCAGCCGCAGGACGCCGTGCGTCGAGGGATGCTGCGGGCCCATGTTCAGGACCATCGTCTTGTCCTGGGTCGAATCCAGAACCGGAGTTGGGGTCATGTGCGCCATCAGCGATAGCCCTCGACGGGATAATCCTTACGTAATGGATGACCGTCCCAATTCTCCGGCATCATGATGCGCACCAGATTCGGGTGCTGGTCGAAGCGCACGCCGAACAGATCGAAGACCTCGCGCTCGAAGAAGTTCGCTCCCGGCCAGACCGGCGTCAGGGAATCCACACTGGGATCTTCGCCCTGCAGCTTGACCTTGATGCGCAGATATTTCTTGTTGGAGGTGGAGAAGAGATGATATACGACTTCGAAACGCGGCTCGCGTGGAAACCAGTCCACGCAGGTGACGTCGGCGAGGGCGTTGTACTGGAGCTTGGGATCGTTCTTGAGCATCACGCAGGCGTCGCGCAGGGCGACACGATCCAGCCAGACCGTGAGCTCGTTGCGGTCGAACTTCGCGCCCGTCACCGCGCCGGGATTCCACGCCAACAGCGCCGCCACTTCCGGACGGTCTTTCAGTTGCTCGATTTCAGTGATTGCCGGCGCGAGTGTCATCCCTAGATCTTCTCCGCTTTACCTTGCCTGTTCCAATCCAGCACGCCCTTCTTCCAGACGTACCACAAGCCGGCGAGCACGATGCCGATGTAGACCAGCATCTCCCAGAACCAGAACATGCCCAGCCCTTCCGCTTTCAGCGGGTGAGCCACGATCGCCCAGGGATAGAGGAAAACGGCTTCGACGTCGAAAAGGATGAACAGCATAGCAACCAGGTAGAATTTCACCGTGAAGCGCTCGCGCGCGTCGCCCACCGGCTGCATGCCGCACTCGTAGGGCGACATCTTGGCTCGGTTGTATTTATGCTGCCCTACAAAGTAAGAGAGCCCGACGATGGCGCAGGCGACAGCTCCGGCGACAAAGATCTGGAGCAGAATCGGAATATAGCGCGCAAAATATAAGTTCGGCATGAATGCTGACGCTCAGACAAAGCCGTGCAGGTGCAGGTAAACATTCGAGTTTAGAAGTTGATAGCGAGTGGTGTCAACCGCCCGCGAAACGCAATTCATCGAGGATTCACAACCGTATCGCGCTGCGGACAAACCGGGTGCGAAGTATCGCAATCTCGTCGCAAGAATACAATTTTGCTGGCCAGGAAGTGAGAAAAACCGATGCGCTTTTGCTTTGGCTTGCTCGCACTGCTGTTAACAACGGCGACACTCTGGGCGCAGCGCGAGCCGTGTCTTGCCGGAGTTGACACCCCCGAATGCGGCATCAAAATCACGATGAACCCGCCGGCGACGGCCCCGGACGAAAACGTACTCTGGGTACCGAACGAAATCACCGTCGATGTTCCCATGCGTTTGCACCCAAGCAAGGTTGAGCTGAAAAGTGGACCCGCCGCGGCCGAGGGCGCCGATACTTTTAAGCCGATCGCGGAGACGACGCACTATAAGAAAACCGAAGGGGTGGCCCGCTTCAGGTTCGATATCAAGAGCTGCCCGGGCAGCGACAACGCGCTGCAATTTGAGATCGTTGCCCCAAGACTCCCCTACCCGATCACGGTGAATCGTCAGCCGCTGGAGTGCAAGCAACGGGCCGCTAAATAGCTTTTATCCTCCGCCCACGAAGTGCACAATTTCCAGGCGATCGCCGTCGGTGAGGGATGTCTCGGCCCATTGCGCCCGGGAGACGATTTCACGATTGAGCTCGACGGCGACGCGGTCGCCCTTCATGCCCAGCTGCTCGATGAGCTGTACGAGCGTGAGCGAGCTTTCGAAGGTTTGCTCTTTGCCATTGATCACGAGGCGCATAGAGACAGTTTCCAAGTTCAAGCTGCAAGTTTCAAGTTGAGCCGTCTTGCGGGCGTCCGAGCCCGCAGGCGAAATCCTGAGCGAGCCCGCGCCGCAGTTGCGCGGGCGAGTCGAAGGATCGCTAGAGCTTGCCTACTGTTCTCGTGATCTCCCAATAGCCTGCGAGGGTTTCGCCCAGCGGCCGCTGGCGCGCGCCGAGCACGGCGGCGACCGAGCGCAACAGCATACCCCCGATGATCGCCAGCCGTAAGATTCTTACCTGGCCCCGGGTGAAGTGCTTTTTGGCGTAGAACAGCATATTGCCGTACCAGAAGATCTGCCGCGCGCGAAATGACAGCTGTCCCACACTGTGGGCCCCGCTGTGCTTGAAGCGCGCTCCCGGGCAATAAACGATTCGCCCGCCGTTGTCCCGCACGCGCTTGCAGAAATCAACGTCCTCAAACCACACGGGAAAAAACTGTTCGTCGAACCCGCCGAGGCTATTCCACATTGTCCGGGTCACCGCCAGACAAGCTCCCGCCGGCTGCTCGACCTCCTGCGGTTGCGAATAATCCGCATCGAGACAGCGATAGCGGCGATTCACCGGATTGCGCGGCCAGAGCTGATTGACCAGCAGCGCCTCATAGCTCAGCGCCACCGGAGTTGGCAGCCGGCGAAAAGTGAATCCACGTTCCGGTTTGCCGTCTTCTCCCAGCAGCGCTCCGCCGGCCGCGGCGGCGCCACTTGATTCCATACAGAGCAGCAGCGCGGCAACCGCGTTCGGCTCGGCAATCGCGTCGGGATTGAGGATCAGCAGAACATCGCTGCTCGCTTCGCGCACACCCTGATTTACCGCTGCGGCGAAGCCAAGATTTTGCTCGTTCACGATCAGCCGCACAGGATAGCGGGCGCGGAACTCCTCGACGCGCTGCACGGTATCGTCAGCGGAAGCGTTGTCGACGACGACGATCTCGCAGTCTCCGGGGACGAGCGCGTCCAAGCAGCCCCGGATGCTCGCACCGGAGTTGAAGGTGACGATGATCGCCGAGCAGCGCATAACAGGAAGAGAAGCACGGATTATAATCGTCGCGGGAGTCGGGGCTCAGGGACCAGGGATTAGGGGCTAGTAATTGAATCCGACTAACACTAATCTCCAGCCCCTTCATTCACGCATGCACGCCAGCATATCCCGAGCAGTGCTCGAGACCACCAATTTGCAAATTACCGAAACCTCGCTTCCCGGAGTTTTGCTCATCCAGCCGCGCGTCTTTGGTGACGCTCGCGGATTCTTTATGGAAACTTACCGGCAGAATGTGCTGGCCGAAGCGGGAATTGGCGACGTCTTCGTGCAGGACAATCACTCGCGCTCCTCGCGCGGAGTGCTGCGCGGCCTGCATTATCAGCTTCGCTGGCCGCAGGCCAAGCTGTGCCGCGTCGCGCAGGGAGAAGTCCTCGACATCGCGGTCGATGTTCGGCTGGGTTCGCCAACCTTCGGCCATTGGGTGGGCGTGCTGCTCTCGGGCGAGAATCACGCGCAGCTCTATATCCCGAAGGGTTTCGCGCACGGATTCGTGGTGCGGTCGGAGACCGCCGACTTCCTCTACAAGTGCAGCGACTACTTCGACGCCGCAGACGATCGCGGCGTGCTATGGAACGATCCCGAGATCGGCATCGATTGGCAAACGCCGGATCCGATTCTCTCCGAGAAAGACAAACGCTACCTGCCGCTGGCGCAGATCGCGCACGAGCAGCTGCCGAGGTACGATCACCACCCTCCCGCGCCCACAGCGGGCGCGTCGGGGGCTCCGGCATGAAGCTACTTATTACCGGCGCCAACGGTCAGGTGGGATGGCATCTGCAGCGCACACTCGCGCCCATGGGCGAGGTGCTGGCGATCGACATCGATCAGGTGGACTTCACCGATCTCAAGGCCGTCGCCGGCGCGGTCCGGGATTTCGGCCCGGATGTTGTGGTCAATGCCGCCGCCTACACGGCGGTCGATAAAGCCGAGAGTGAGCCGGGGCTGGCGCGCGTGCTCAACGCCGGAGCGCCGGGACAGATTGCCGCCGAATGCGCACGCAGCGGCGCGTTCCTGGTTCACTACTCAACCGACTACGTCTATAGCGGCAACAAGACGTCGCCTTACGTCGAGAGCGACGCGACCGGCCCGCTGAGCGTTTACGGCGAGACGAAGCTGGCGGGCGACCAGGCCATCATCGCCAGCGGATGTCCGTATGTCATTCTGCGGACAACGTGGGTGTATGACATCCGCGGGAAGAACTTCCTGCGGACCGTGCTGCGGCTGGCGCGCGAGAAAGAAGAGCTGCGCATTGTCGGCGATCAGTTCGGCGCGCCCACCTGGGCGCGCGCCTTGGCGCAGGCCACGGCGATCATCGTCGCACGCTCGCTGGAGCATAACAGTGTCACCCGGCACTGGGAGAGTGGACTATTCCATCTCACCGCCGGTGGACAGACTTCGTGGGCCGGATTCGCGCAGGCCATCCTCGACGATTACGAGGATTACATCGATTGGCCGGCGGAGTTCGGCGAGTTTGGCGCGCCGCTCAAGGCCAAAGGCGTGGTCGAAATCACAACCGAGCAATATCCCACGCCGGCGCAGCGCCCGAAGAACTCTGTACTCTCGAACCATGCGATCCAGCATGCCTTCGGCATCTTTATGCCCGATTGGCGGACCCAGCTGCGGCTTGCCTTGCAGGATGCGATTCGCTGATAATTTCCCTTAATCTGTTGCAGGAGAATCATTTCCTGATTTTGAAGGGGCATGCCTGCAGGCGTGCCGAAAGCAAAGCGAGAGAAATCGGCTCTAGCCGGTGGGGAGCCCGCCTCAGGGCCTAAAGGCCAGCTCGTATGGGCACAGGATCGGCGCGGCTGAAGCCGCGCCCTTTCAAGGCTAGTGGTCGGGCCGAGGCCGGCGTTTCCGCCGAAGAGAAATTCGCACGGTTCACAGACGAACGGAGATCTATGAAGGGCATAGTCCTGGCTGGGGGTATCGGTTCGCGCCTGTATCCTCTCACTCGCGTCACCAACAAGCACTTGCTGCCGGTGTACGACAAACCGATGATTTTTTATCCGCTGCAAATCCTGGTAGACGCCGGCATCCGCGACATCTTGATCGTCACCGGCGGCCACAATGCGGGCGACTTCCTGCGATTGCTGCAAAACGGCAAGGATTTCGGACTGCATCAGCTCAGCTTCGCCTACCAGGAAGGCGAAGGCGGCATTGCCGACGCGTTGCGGCTGGCGGAGCCGTGGGCCAGGGGCGATAAGATCTGCGTGGTGCTGGGCGACAACATCATCGAAGGCGACATTCGCGACGCTGCCACTCAGTTCGAGCGTCTCGAAAAGGGCGCGATGGTGATGCTGAAGGAAGTGCCCGACCCTGAGCGTTTCGGCGTACCGGTCATCGAGAGCCACCGCATCGTCCGCATTGAAGAGAAGCCCAAGAGGCCGTTATCATCGTTCGCCGTCATTGGCGTATATTTCTACGACGCGTCCGTCTTCGATCGCATCCGGCGCCTGAAACCTTCCGGCCGCGGCGAGTACGAGATCACCGACGTCAACAACAGCTACATCGAGGAGGGCACGCTGCATCACAGCCTGCTCGAGGGCTGGTGGACCGACGCCGGTACGTTCGAGTCGCTGTGGCACGCCAGCAATATGGTGCGAGAAAAAGTCCAGCGCAGTGGCGAGGAAGCGCTAAGAAACGCTGAAACCCAGGTGCGTGGCGCATGAAGCTACTCGTCACGGGCGGCGCCGGATTTATCGGCTCCAACTTCGTTCATCAAACGATCGCGAGGCATCCGGAGTGGAAGCTGGTTGTTCTTGACAAGCTCACCTATGCGGGCAATCTGAAAAACCTTGAACCGGAGTTGAGCGACGGCCGCTGTGAGTTCGTCCAGATGGACATCTGCGATCCCGGCGTCGCCGATGTAGTGCACGGCTGTGACGCGGTGATTCATTTCGCCGCCGAGAGCCACGTCGATCGCAGCATCGAAGACGCGGCGGCGTTCGTGCGCACGAATGTCGAGGGCACGCATAATATGCTCGAGGCCTGCCGCAAAGCTGGACTGCCGCGCTTTGTGCACGTTTCGACCGACGAAGTTTATGGCAGCCTTGGCGATGAAGGTCAGTTCATCGAAGAGACGCCGCTGCAGCCGAACAGCCCCTACTCGGCGACGAAGGCGTCATCGGATCTTCTCGTTCTCGCCTACGTTCATACTTACAAGTTCCCCGGGCTGGTCACGCGCTGCTCCAACAACTACGGGCCGTATCAGTTTCCCGAGAAGTTCATTCCTCTCATGATCGCGCAGGCCATCGCAGGCGAGCGCCTGCCGGTGTACGGCAAGGGCGCCAACGTTCGCGACTGGATCCACGTCACCGATCATTGCAGCGCGCTGCTCGCCGTGCTCGAGCGCGGCCGTGACGGCGAGGTCTACAACATCGGCGGCGGCTGCGAGATGCAGAACCTCGATGTCGTTAAGCTGATTCTGAAAGCGCTGGGGCGAGGCGAAGAGTTGATTAAGTTCGTCACCGACCGCCCCGGCCACGATCTGCGCTATGCCATCAACTGCAGCAAGCTGGAACGCGAGCTAGGCTGGCAACCGCAGGTCCCCTTCGATAAGGGGCTGGCGGACACAATTGCATGGTACCGCGATAATCAGGCGTGGCTCGATGATGTGCGCAGCGGCCAATACCGCGACTACTACCAGCGGCATTACGTGCACCGCGAGAAGACCTTCGCCGGGCAGTAAGCGACAACATTCCTGTCATCAGCGCGGCCACGGCTCGTACAATCATGGGGGATGGAGAGGAACGAGCCCACCGCGTCGGCTGAGCACATTGCTGCGACGGATGTAAGTGCCTCCGCGCTTAAGGGCTCGGTGCTGGCGATCATCCTCCACGACATCGCCGAGGAGATCCGGCTCGAAGAGCTGCGGGAGATCCTGGGCGCGCGCCGCGTGGAGCCGAGCTTCAAGCACGCGACCCCGGAATACGTTCGCTTTGAGAAGCCGCCGGTGGTCGAGCGCCTCGACGCGATCACGCTCAGCAGCGGCGAAACGCTCTCGCCGCAACTCAAGTACTACGATTACGGCGTCATCAGCGTGCTGCTGGAGTTCAGCTTTGCCGCTGATTGGAACGAGCTGGTGCGGCTGGCGGCGCGCTGGGTGCCGAGCCCGGAACTGGAACGGCAGGCACAGCAGATCATTCGCACGCGGCTCGATAAAATCGCGCCGGCCATTGTGCGTCCCTACAACGACTGGCTGAGCGAGGACTATTACATTTTCCTGCTATGCGATGTGCCGGGCAATCCGCGCGGCCTCGACTTGCTGGCACAACACGGGCCAGAGATTGCGCAGATGCTTCGCGGCGAGCAGGGCAGTCTCTCGCGATCCGAAAACGACGACACGCTGCAATCTAGCCTCTCGTATTATCCCAACGACCTGGTTGTGGTGGGATGGAATGCTGCGCTGGTATACGACACTCCTGCCGGAGCGCAAACCGCCATCCAGATTCTGGAGTACGCCAACACGCAATTGCTGGAGTTTCGTCACTATGACGAGCTGCTGACGCGCGAGCTCGCAGGCGTCTACGGCGAGATGAAACGCCGTTCGGGCCTGATTCAGCGCTGGAAGATGCGGCGCGAAGCCTTGCGGCTGAATGGCGTGACGGTGGAAGTCACGGAGCTGGTCGAGCGTTCCGACACGGCGATCAAGTTCGTTAGCGACATGTTCTCGGCGCGCCTGTATCGTCTGGCCGCGGCCAAGGTTGGCGTCCCGGAATACAAGAACCTGGTCAACGAAAAACTGCACACCGCCGAAAACCTCTATCGCTTTCTCATCGACGAGTTCCACCAGAGCCGCGGCTTCGTGCTGGAAGTGATGGTCGTCATCATCCTGGTGATCGAACTGATTTACCTGTTTCGGGGCAAGGGATTCTGATCGCGCGGTTATGGATTACTGGCCCGCCACTGCTTTCCGATACGCCGCTACATTTCGCGCATGCTCTTCCAGATCGCGCGCAAAGCGGTGGTGGCCATTGTTGTCGCTCACAAAATAAAGATAGTCAGTTTGCGCCGGATGCATTGCGGCCTGGAGCGAAGCCACGCCCGGATTGGCGATCGGTCCCGGAGGCAATCCCGGAAACATGTACGTGTTGTAAGGCGAATTGTAGTGCAGATCGGATTCGTAGATGGTGCCGCGATAGCGTCCGGCGAGCAGCGCTGCATAGATCACGCTGGGATCGGCGGCCAGGTTCATATTTTTGTTCAGCCGGTTGTAATACACGCCTGCAACGAGTGCCCGCTCATTGGGATCGCCGGTTTCCTTCTCTACGATCGACGCCATCGTCACAATGCGGTGAATGTCGGGTTGGCCTAACAGTCCGATCTTCTGCGCCTGCTGGCGGAAGCGATGCACCATCGCGGCGGCAATGTCGTGCGCGCTGTCGATGCGGGTGAACTGATAGGTGTCGGGGAAAAGATAGCCCTCGAGCGACTTGGCGTTGGGATCGATATCACGCAGCAGGAAAAGATCGCTCTTCGCGGCGGTAAGAAAATCGGCAGCCGGCCCCAGCCCCGCCTGTTCGACGACCGCCGCGATGTCGAACATGTTGTAGCCTTCGGGGACGACGACGGTGCGATAGTACACATCGCCGCGGGTGAGCCGTCGCAAGACATCCACGGCATTGGCAGGCTGGTCAAACTTGTACTCGCCAGCCTTCAAGGTTTTGACCCCCTGCGCGTAGTCAAGCATGAGGAATGCGGCTGAGCTGTGAATGATGCCTTGTTTCTGCAAATCACGGGCAATGTGGCGCGTGCTCCAACCGGGGCGCAGGAGGAAGAATGTGGTCTGCTGCGGATGGACCGGCAGCAGCGCCGCCCAGGCAAACCAGATGGCAAAGGCGAGAACCAACACAACCACGAGTTTCAGCAAAGCTCGCACGAGGTCTAAGTAGTTTAGATGATGAGAAGATGCCCGTTGCTGCTACGCCCGCCGCCGGTGCAGCTCATTTCGTCGACCAGCGGCGGGTCTCAGCGGGGCTGGAGAACGTGCGCGCTGTCCACCCGAACCAGAACGTAGGTTATCCCGTCCGGGCAGATGTCCGAGAAGCCATGCGGCGTATCTGGGGGAATGACCACGACGTCCCCGGGGCCGACTTGGCGCGTGCTACCGCCTTTAATCTCGGCGCCTTGCGCGGTTGGGCCAATCAAAGTAAGTACAGCGGCATTGTCGGCAGGCATTTCTTTGGCGCCGACCAAGGTCCCGCCCGTCCGCAACGTTCCGCAACCTTGAGTTACGTGATAAACCTCGCTGATTGAATGATGCTGCAGCGCATCGGGCACGACTTTGCCCTTTACCAGGGACCGCCGCACTACCGAGATGCCGATGTTGTACCCAGCCTTGACGGGAACAACGCGCAGGAGCGCGTCCTGGACTCCTCCTGTCGGGTTTTGTACCGCCTGCCGAATCTGAGCATCCGAAACAAACACCGCGTCCGGGAGAGGAGATTCTGCGTTCTGTCCAAGAACTACTGTGCCACCCCACAACCAGACCATCCAACACAACAAACACGTTTTATTCATTTTATTCATTGAATTCTCCGATCAAGCTGTTAGCTTCAGGGCAGTGTCCCGCGGTGGGCGCAAGTCTCATGTCTGGGTTGACGCCCGGCGGAACTCCAGAAACGATTGCAGAATGAGCGTCGCGGCCAGCCGATCGACCACCTCCGCCCGCCGCTTGATGCTCATCTCGGTCTCGCGCAGCAGGCGATTCGCCTCAACTGAAGTGAGCCGCTCGTCAAACAGGTGCACCGGCAGCTTGAACCTCGCCCGCAACTCCTCGGCAAAAGCCTTCACTTTGTCCGCCTGAATACCCTCATCACCGCTCATACGCAGAGGCAATCCCATGACGATTTCCGACACACCGCACTGCCGGATGAGCCGCCGCAGGTGATCGAAATCGTTCTTCTTGTTGCTGCGGCGATAGGTGGGCAGTCCTTGGGCGGTCAGACCCAGTTCGTCGGAGACGGCGAGGCCAATATTCCGTGCGCCGAAGTCGATGGCCAGAATGCGGGGCGGCAATGGTGTCGAGGCTGTATTTTGCATTTTGGACACAGCCAAAGTAGCACGTACGGAATCCTACGGTTGCGAGTATCCGGTGGGAGTACCATAGGCAAGATGTCCGAACAGCTTTTGGACAATCCGCAATCGCTACGGCCGGATGCCGATCCGGATGTCGAGGCCAATGCTGCCGGTGGATCGGTCCCCATACCCGAGGTGGCGATCAACCGCTCGACCGTTGCCGAGCTGGAGCGCCGCCGGCTGCTACACGCGCAGACGGCTGCTCTGGTGATCCTGGCGACCGCCGCCATGCTCACCCTGATTTACGTTGCCAAGCTGCTGCTGGTCGTCATCCTGGTTTCAATTCTGCTGGCGTTCGTGCTTGCTCCCGTCGCCGATTTCCTGGTGCGCTTTCAGGTGCCGCGGGCGCTGGGCGCATTTATCTCCGTGACCATCCTGGTAGGGGCTCTTGGCTTTGCCACCTATGCCTCCTACAGCCGAGCGCTCGAGTTCAGCCATCAGCTGCCCCGGTACAAGGCGCATTTACAGGCTCTGGGCGCGAAGATTCGCGAACAGGCCGAGCAGATTCAGCAAATCCAGCGGACTACGGAAACCGTCCTGCCGTCGGATGACGACAACACGAAAACCGTTACGGTCAAGGAATCGAGCAGCTGGACCGACCTGGTCAGCCGCAACGCAAACTCGGTTTCGGAGCTGGTGCTCTCGCTGACCTTCATTCCCTTCCTCGTGTTTTTCATGTTGAGCTGGCAGGATCATGTGCGTTCGGCGACGGTGATGCTCTTCAGCATGGAAAACCGCAACTCCGCTTACGTGATGCTGGGGCTGATCGCGCGCATGATCCGGTCATTCATCGTCGGCAACTTCACCATCGGCGTCTTCCTGAGCGTGTGCAGCATCGCGCTGTTTGGCTTGATCGGCCTGCCATATTTTTACTTCCTCGGCGTGATCAGCGGTTTTCTCAGCTTGATCCCCTACCTCGGCGTGCTGCTGGCGATTCTGCCGCCGCTGGTCGCCGACCTTGGTCATCTGACGACCGGGATCGCGGTGCTGGTGATCGCGATTGTCATTGGCTTGCATCTGATTGCGATGAACGTGCTCTATCCCAAGATTCTCGGCAAAAAACTCCAGTTGAATCCGCTCGCGGTGACCATTGCGTTGCTTTTCTGGGGATGGCTCTGGGGCGCGATGGGACTGATCCTCGCCGTACCCATCACCGGAGCGTTCAAGATCATCTGCGACCACATCGATCGGCTGCGGCCGTATGGCGCGTGGTTAGGCGAATAACGCTTTTCGCTACTCGCTTTTCGGTGTTCGCCAGAGGTGCGGTCAAATTGTTATGTCATCCTGCTCCGCGCGCGCAAAACAGGAAAGCTGAGACCCGAGAGTTTATATGCAACCGTTTCTTTCGCCGAGACGCGAGGGTGCCATCGTATTTGGCGAAGAGCGAACCGCGAAGGGCGAAAAGCGAGTTCGCAAGCGCAAAATGGCGAAGATCGAGATCCTCCGCTAGAATCGTCCTTCGGAGAAATTCATGGCACACATGGTGCATTGTGTAAAACTGGGCCGCGAAGCTGAGGGTCTGGACGAACCGCCCTTCGATAATGAACTGGGGCAGAAGATCTACAACAACGTTTCCAAGCTCGCCTGGGAGCAGTGGCAGGAGCACATGAAAATGTTGCTCAACGAATACCGCCTGCAGCCGTGGAAGAAGGACCACCAGGAATTTATCGCGCAGCAGATGGAGGCGTACTTCTTCGGCGAGGGCTCTGAGAGGCCGAAAGAATACGTCCCGCCGAGTCAGTAAATCAGTTGCCAGTGGTCGGGTTTCAGCTGCGATGGGATGCGACGGCCACATTCGAAGCCTAGGGGAATTCGCCGACAACTGACAACCGCCCACTGACAACTGGGTTTACGCGCTGGCGGCGTGCTCGTCGGAGCCAAGCGGCAGGAAGTACTGCGTGCCGCGGATGGGCTCGCTGACGCGGCGCAACAGCGCCTGCAAATCCTCACTACGCTCGACGAAGTCGATCTCTGAGGTATTGACGATCAGCAAATCCGACGACGTGTAATGAAAGAAGAAGTGCTCGTAGGCTTTGACCACTTCTTCGAGATAATCGTCGCTGATCGCCTTCTCGCCGGGCGCATTTCTCTTTTTCAGCCGCTTCTTCAGCACCTCTGGAGTCGCCTGCAGGTAGATGACGAGATCGGGCGTGGGCACGTTCTGGCGGAAGAGCTCGTAATAGCGGTTATACACCTCGAGTTCGGCATCGCCGAGATTCAGGCAGGCGAAGAGCTTGTCCTTCTCGAAGATGTAATCGGACACATAGGTCTTGTTGGGATTGTGGCGAATATCGAGCCCGCCGAGCTGCTCGTAACGCGCGATAAGAAATGCGAACTGCGCTTGAAAAGCCGCGCCCGGTTCGCTCTGGTAGAAAGCGCGCAGGAACGGGTTATTGTCGGGCTCCGCGAGGCGCTGCGCGTGCAGGGTTTCGGCGATCACTCGCGACAGCGTGGTCTTGCCGACTCGAATGGGGCCCTCGACTGCAATGTACCGCGGCGGTTCAAAAAGATTGGCCATGACCGGAGAGCAACTACGAGTTGCAGGATAGCTTGCTCGGGCGCTCGACGCAATTATCGAGTTGGGTAATGTGTGGAAATGCCGCTTTTCGCCTTTCACTCGGCGCTAGAACTCAGCTACGGAAGGCGCACTCGCGCTGAAATCCTGGGGCATCATCGGTAGGTATTCCCTCCGGCGAAACGCGCAGAGCCGAACAGCTACAATCGTCCTCATGAAATCAGCGCTTCTCGGCGGCGCAGCGGTCGCGGGCGTCGCGACATGGGCCGGCTTTCATAGCATGTGGCCCACGTCGCAGGTTTACGGCAAGACGTTTACCGGCCTCGACCCTGCCTCACGCCAACTGGCGCTTACTTACGATGACGGACCGAATGACCCCTACACCTGGCAACTGCTGGAGGGGCTTGAACGCCGCGGTGTCAAGGCCACCTTTTTTCTCATTGGGCGATTCGTCCAGCGGAAGCCGGAGATTGCACGCGCGCTTGTCGCCGCCGGGCATGCCATCGGAGTCCATACCTGGGACCATCCCAACCTGATTTTCTGTACCGCGACCGAAACGCATCGTCAGCTGCAACAGACGCAACAGGTGATTTTCGAGGCGACCGGCGTCAACGCAGAGCTTTTCCGGCCGCCGTTCGGCGGACGCCGGCCCATCACGCTGCGGACGGCACGCGCGATGAAGCTGCAACCCGTGATGTGGAGCGTAAGCTCTTATGATTGGAAGCGTGGATCGGCAGATGAAATTGCGAGCCGGGTCGAGCGGCAGATTCGCGGCGGCGACGTCATCCTGCTCCACGACGGCGAATATCACCGCATCGGCGTAGACCGCAGCCGTAGCATCGCCGCGAGCGACCGCATCATCTCGCGTTATCAGGGCGAGGGCTACGAGTTTGTTACCGTGCCGCGAATGATGGGGATGCGGCAACCGGCAGTCGTTAGCTAGAACCGTGCTGCACGTTCCACCAGCTGTTCGGAGGTAAGCCCGTACAACGGCGGAGTAGGGACATTGAGCATCGCCAGATAGATATAGATCTGGCCACGGTGGTGAATCTCGTGCTCTACCATCAGCCGCAGCCATTTCCAGACGGTGATGGAAGCGCCATCAGGCGTCGTGCATTTACGCATCATGCCTTCCGTTCCAAGCTGGCGAATGATCTCCACAGTCTCTCGGTCCATGGTCTGCTTGAAGCGAATGATTGTATCCAGACCATCGGCCAGCTCTTTGCCGCAGCCGCGATAGAGGCTCGGCTTACCCTGGATGTTCTCGCCGAACATGTAGCGTTCGATCGCTCCCATGTGGCGCACCAGATCGCCGAGGGTAAATTTCCCTTCCGCGTACGACCAATCCAGCTGGTTGGCGGGAATGCAACGAACCACCCGTAGCGTGCGTTTGTGCACTTTGTCGAGGTATTCGAGGAAGACATCGAGGTTCTGGATTTCCATGGCGCTCTTTAGACCATGCATGTCGCGGCCACTATTCTCGAGTAGATGGAGAAGAGCAGCAAACTACGGTCGGGATGCGTTCGCCGCATGTTGCCGTGCCTGGATTTCGATGTACACGTTAATAAGGGACACTGCCGCGGGAGTTACGCCGGGAATGCGGCTAGCCTGCCCCAGCGTTTGTGGGCGGACGCGCGCCAGCTTCTCGTTCATCTCGCGTGAGAGCCCCGAGACGCTGCCGTAGTCAAACCACTCGGGGATCGTTCGTTGCTCGGATTTCTTCAGCCGCTCGATGGCCTTAGTCTGCTGGTCGAGATAGCCGGAGTACTTGATTTCGGTTTCCACCGACTTCAGTTCGTTGCGGACAGCCGCGCTTAGGCGCGGGGTTGTCGGTTGTCGGTTGTCGGTTGTCAGTTGCCCATCGCTACGTCTCGTGCCTACTCCTGAGATTGTCATCCCGACCGAGGACTTAGGTCCGAGTGGAGGGACCTGCTGCTCGCGTATGCCGGCAGGTTCTATGCTCGGAATCATATCGCGGTGCCGTTCGAAGAAGGCCGGCATCAACTGCAGCAGCACCGGTGCCAGAGATTCAATCTGCACCTCGGGACGCTTCAACAACTGGGCCAATGTAACGCCCCCAGCCCGCGCTTCCCTCAAGAGCTCCAAGGTACGCGCCGCGTCTTCACCGTCTTCACCGACAACCGACAACTGACGACCGACAACTGCCTCGTCCACCCTTGTGCGTTCCAAGCATTCGCGCATTGCTTTCATGCGCTCCTGCTTGGCGAGGTAGTCGGCCCAGGCATCGTCTTTGATCAATCCCACGCGTCGCCCATGCGGCGTCAAGCGGCGATCGGCGTTATCGATGCGCAAATGCAGACGGAACTCCGCGCGCGAGGTGAACATGCGATACGGCTCGTTCGTTCCCTTGCTGATGAGGTCGTCGATCAGGATTGCCGTGTAGGCTTCTGTACGATCGAGAATCAGCGGAGGTTCGCCCTTGATCTTCAGCGCCGCGTTAATGCCGGCCATCAATCCCTGGCATGCCGCTTCCTCGTAGCCGCTGGTGCCGTTGATTTGTCCCGCAAGATAGAGTCGCTCGATCTGCTTCGTCTCCAGCGTGCGCAGGAGTTCGGTGGGATCGATGGAGTCGTACTCGATCGCGTAACCGGGCCGCAGCATCTCTGCATTTTCCAGGCCGGGAATCGACTTGATGATGGCCAGCTGCACTTCGATCGGCAATGAGGTGCTCATGCCGTTGACATAGATTTCGTGCGTGTTCAGGCCTTCGGGTTCGAGGAAGAGCTGATGCACGTCCTTGTCGGGGAACTTGACGATCTTGTCCTCGATCGAGGGACAGTAGCGAGGGCCTATGGATTGAATCTGCCCGCTGTACATCGGCGAGCGATGCACGTTCTCGCGGATGATGCGATGCGTCTCCGGCGTGGTGAATGCGATGTAGCACGGCACCTGCCTGTCGTGGTGCGCGACACGCCTGGTGCGAAAGCTGAATGGCGTGGGGTCCTCATCACCTGGCTGAACCGTGAACTTCGACCAGTCGATCGAACGGCCGTCGAGCCGGGGCGGAGTGCCGGTCTTCAGGCGACAACCGCGCAGACCCAAATTCTTAAGAGCTTCCCCGAGCAATACCGCGGGCGGCTCGCCGCTGCGGCCAGCGGGATACTGCTGCTCTCCACAATGAATCAGCCCGTTCAGGAATGTTCCGGTAGTGATGATGACGGCCTGTGCGCCGACGGTGCGGCCGTCGCGGAGGCGAATGCCAGTTGCGACCTGTCGGTTGTTCGCGAGAGTTGCCAGTTGTCGGTTGTCAGTTGTCAGTTTCGCTTCGTCACCTGGTTGACTGACAACTGACAACTGATTACTGATCCCTAGTTCCGCCACTTCTGCTTGCTTGATGTGCAGATTGGGCTCGGACTCCAGCATCTCGCGCATTTTCAGCCGGTATTGCTGTTTGTCGCACTGTGCGCGCGGAGACCATACGGCCGGGCCGCGCGACGTGTTCAGCAGCCGGAACTGGATGCCGACCGCATCCGTCACTTCGCCCATGATGCCGCCCAGAGCATCGACCTCGCGCACCAGGTGGCCCTTGGCGATCCCGCCCACGGCTGGATTGCACGACATCTGCGCGATGAGATCGACGTTGAGCGTGTAGAGCGCGGTGCGTAGGCCCATGCGCGCGCTGGCCATCGCGGCCTCGCAACCGGCATGGCCGGCGCCGACTACCACGACGTCATAGGTTTCTGTGAATTGGGCGGACAAAAAAATACTCCCCACTAGCAATGGGCCGATACAGTGATTTTATCAACCACGGCGCAGCTGGCGCGTGGGGTGTACAGATTTACAATGGCGTGAGCGCTTCCGCGACTTTGGAGTCCCCTAATGCCTTCCGCCGATGCCACGCAAGCCGTTTCCGCTGAGCTGCACTCTGTACCGCTAACAATTGAGGGGCTAAGCGTCCTGCATCAGATGTTTCGTTTTCGCTGGCCGGAGTGGCGCAAGCTCAGCTCGGCGCGCCAGCTGGAGATCGCGCATGAAGCAGCGGCGGCATTGTCGCAACCGGAAGAAGCCGGCCAGAGCGCGGCGTATTCGATGCTGGGGCACAAGGGCGATCTGATGCTGGTGCACTTCCGCGATTCCTTCGACGAGCTGAACGCCGCAGAGTTGCAGCTGAATCGCACGGCATTGCAGGAATATCTGGAGCCGACGCACTCGTATTTGTCGGTGATCGAACTGGGACTGTACGACTCCAGCGTGAAGCTCTTTCGCCAGCTTGCCGAGCGCGGCGTGACGCCGTTTTCCGAAGAGTGGAATCGCGAAATCGAGGAGACAATCGAACGGCAGAAGCAGGCCATGCGTCCTCGGCTCTATCCCAAAATTCCCGACTCGCGCTACTTGTGCTTCTATCCCATGGACCGCAAGCGCGGCGAGCAGCTCAACTGGTACATGCTGCCCATCGAAGAGCGCCAGCGGCAGATGGAGGAACACGGCATGGTGGGCCGCCGTTATGCGGGCAAGGTGCAGCAGATCATCACCGGCTCCATCGGCTTCGACGATTGGGAGTGGGGCGTGGACCTGTTCGCCCCGGAGCCCCTCGTCTTTAAGAAGCTAATCTACGAAATGCGATTCGACCAGGTCAGCGCCGTATATGCCGTGTTTGGACAGTTCTTCGTCGGGGTGCGCTTGCCGGTGGAGAAGCTGGGCGAGTGGCTGGGAATCGGCAATTAGCAAATCAGCAACTAGCGGGTATCGCTTTCTTCCAACCGCTGGCGGATGTAGTCCCAATCTGCTTTGAACTCATTCCTTTGCGCCTGAGCGCGCTGCTCGGCGCGTCTGTCTTCATAACCGGCACGCCACCACAAGAAAATTGAAATCAGCGACAGGAAGACCGGCAGGTAGAAATCCGGATAGCCGATGTAGGCGCTGAATGCCGCCAGGCACAGCACCAGCCACGAACCGAAGGAGCGCCGGTAACGTAATTCCGAACGCCAGCGCAGCTCTTCAAGCTGGTTCCACTCCCACAGCTGCGCCTTGGCCATTTGCAGGCGCAAATGCTCTGCGTCATCGGCGCTGAGGGAAATCGGCGCAAT
>Ga0335073_10000163_pt1 | contig 79414 bp, 77 predicted proteins | sample Lox_Sample_22_FD_207093 | JGI IMG/M metagenome (GOLD analysis project Ga0335073, IMG submission 207093) | Soil microbial communities from Loxahatchee National Wildlife Refuge, Florida, United States - Lox_Sample_2.2 | ecosystem: Environmental > Terrestrial > Soil > Wetlands | place: USA... | reverse complement strand
TTGCCGAAGCCTTCCTTGATTTCGTAGCCGTTTTCGCCGGTGCCGTGTTTGCCTTCAACTTTGCAGCCCTTGTTGTATTTGCCCGATCCCTTCGGTGTCACCTTCGCGCATTCATACAGCGCCGGCAGGCCACTTGCGCTCGCACTTGCGGTAGCAACAGCGCCCCCGGCGAGCATCGCTGCAAGAGCCGCCAGGATCATCACTCTGTGCCTCATGAGTACTCCTCCCTAAGGATTTGAAGTTGCTGATCAACCGGGGTGCGCCCGACACCGATGAGGTGCTGGGCGCACCCAGTCGCGGTCCCTTACGGAGTCGCTTTCAACTCCAGTTCGTTTTCATAGTTGGTGCCTGGCTGTTCGAAGCCAGCGAGCCTCTGTTGATACCCGATGTAAATCGTCGGGAAGTACATGCTCGCTTCGATCGCCACCGGTTCGTAGGCGCCGGTGTTGACGAGTGCTTCCGTCGTATCGTCGGACTGCGGCCGCAACGTCACCGTGTGCGCCTGCGCCATCGCGTTCACCGGCGTCACTTCGGCGACGATCCGTTCGCTGCCTTTGTGTCCGCCGATCTGAATAGACAACGGCTGAGAGGACCCACCGCTTTCGCAAAGGATCTGCTGGTAGAAGCGTTCCTTCGCCGGATAGGCCTTGTAGACAACGCCGACCGACGGTGTCGAAGACGTCTTGCCGCCAAGGAAAGCCGTCTTCCCAAACCACGTGTTCCCCCGCGCAGGCGTCGACCGGCCGTGCCGGTACTCCTTTTCAGTTGTAATTTCACCTTCGAGACCTTCGAATGAGCGACAGCTGCCCGGGTAGCCTCCGCCGGGTCCCGGTTCCCCGTGATTTTCAAGAGCGAGAACGGGTTCAGTACATTCGCCAAACGTCCAGTCAGGCGCGTCGGTGACAACGTTTGAACCGTCAAGCGGCATGTCCGCTTCCTGCGCAAGGCCGCCACTGCATTGAATTTCTCGGCCGCTCGCGAACTTGTACGTCACTAGCTTGTCGGTCTGTTCGCCTTCGCCACCGTTGTACTGAAGGCTTGTCTGATCGTCTTCTTCGATTTCGGTGGCCGAGCGCTGCAGCGAAAACCATTCGTACGCTCCCGGATAGCTGCCGTACACCTTTTTGACCGGCTGCGTGCACCCTGCGTTCGCGAACTTGCCGCCGCTACCTGACGCAGTTTCACGGCACTGACCCCATTCTGGGAGCTTTGCCGACGCGCTGCTCGCAGCAACCGCCGCCACCACCAGCGCGCTAAGCAGGCACAGCGATAGTGTTCTTGCATGTCTCACGCGTGAGCGGAGAGGCGCGGAGTGCCTTACGCAAGTGGGATTTGTCGGGATGCGCGCCTTCGCTCGCGCCACCGGTGGAGCCTTGACCTCAGTCCCTTGGCGGCGGCCGGCTCAGCGGCCAAGCAGGCGCTCAGAACGGCAGCGAGGTGACGACCGGCCTCTTGCCGGGCGCGCGACTTCTTGTGTCAGCGGATCCCCGGGCGGTCAGCGTTCTCGAAGGAGCGCGGGGCGACAAGCAGGGTTCGGGACGGCCACGGGTCGGGCTGTCGAATCACCTGTTGCGCGAAAGCTGGTGGTACCGGTTCCGCGGCAGCTCGTCTGCGAACTCCCCGCTTTTATGTCAGAGGCCGAGCACCAGCGCGAGCGCGTCATCCAGTGCGCGCGTCTCGCTAAGTGTGAGCTGCCCGCAGTGTCGCCCTAGACGTTGCGGGTCTACGACAGTGGTCTGCTCGACGAGGACGCGCGTCTCGCGTCCTTCGATCTGAATGTACGGCCGAAAGCTCGCCGGATGCGCACTGGCGGATGTGGGCGCTACGAGGAGCGTGCTGAGTGCAAGGAGCGCGTCGGCTTGGACGACGACGGCGTAGCGTGCACGTTGCTGCTCGTGGCCCCGCGTGCGCCTCGGCGCCGGCAGCTGGAAGATGTCGCCGCGCACCACCTCAGTCGGGCACTTGTGGGGCTAGATCTGCCATCTGCTTACGGATCAACGCCATCTGTTCTCGATCCGCCTCGTCGGCGGCGAGAGCACGGACCTCTTCATAAATTGCTGCGCCTTGACGCCTGCGCTCTGCGGCCTCGCGAAGCGCTGTACGCACTGCCTCAGAGCGGCTGATGCCGCTCGAGCGCACGAGATCGAGGGCCGCCGCGGAACTGTCATCCAAGCGAACATGCAGAGAGCGATTCACAGCCAGCAGTGTAGCGCAAAGCGCGCTACAGAGACCGCGCAGCAGCCCCGCGCTTCCGCATCGGCGGCCCTCGCTACTGTGAAGCGGTGGCCCCTCCGGCGCCCAAACAAACGCGCGTGGCGAGAGCTTTGCTCTCGCCCAGGTGGAAGCGAAACCCGCTACCGCTCCCGATCCCGGCCTCTGAGTTTGAGCAGGACACCTTCGTTCCGCGGCTTAGCTTCAAGCCCACCGTCCGCGTGCCCGCACAGGAGGCGCGCCTGATCGACACCTTGCGAGCGGCCGATGACTACGCGTTGTTCGTGGACTCGAGCGTCGTTGGTCGCCAGATCGACTACCCGCTGTTCGATGAGCTCTTGCGAGTTCCGCAACGACTCTTTCTGATCGGGAGGGTGTTCGACGAGCTGCTGCCGCACTTTCGGAGCGTACGCGACCATCCGCTCCTGAGGGCGCTCGAGGCAAAAAACCCAGCGTTCGTGCTGCACCCGGAGCCGGACCGCGACAGCGAGAGATTCACGACCTTCGTGTATTACTTGAATCTTCTCGCCAGGCGCCGTGAAGTTTTGAAGGTGGCGTTGGATCGACACGCCCGCGAAAGCGGCTCCGAGCCCGACGAGAAGGAGCGGGCCCGAATCGTCGCGCGAATCCAGCGCGACTTTGGTGAGCGCGGCATGCTCCTGTGCAAGAAGCCGATCAGCCCCACGTACACCGACGAGACGCTGGTGTACCTCGCCATCGAGCACGCGCTCCGGAGCGGCCAACCGACGATCATCCTCACCGCCGACCCCGACGTCGAGGAGCAGTTCCTCAAGCTCATCGAACTCGTCACGTTCCACTACTACGCGATGCTTATCGCGCGCGAGTACCACGCGAACTTCGCCGCCTTCAAGCCGCGTGTGCTCGCAGGGGGCGAACTTGAGGCGCTTTCGCAATGCTTCGAGAGCGTGACACTCCTCGATCTGCGGGGCCGGCGCATCCAGGACTTCCGCCCACCAAAGATCGAGTTTGTTCCCGTCTCCTGCTGCCTGATCGGCCCCTACGTCTCGCACGTCGTTTACGGCGCCGAGACAGCGATGAGCGACGTCCTCGACACCAAGGCCCGTACAGGCGGACGCAGTACAGACCTTCTCGGAGAGCGGGACGTTCACGCCTACTTCATGCCGCCGATCGCGAAAGCGACCGAGGACAACGGCGCACTGATTTCTCGCGACCGCGGTGACCTTGTTCCCGGCACGAACCTCTTCATCTCGAAGCACGACGGCCTCGCCGCGATCAACACGAAGATGAACATGTCGACCGTCGTGATGGCACCGCAGAGCTCCCGGTTGCTGCTTCGCAACTAGCGAGAGACCATACTGGCAGGCACCGGGATCGCCGAGCGTCTCGGATGGGGCCCCGAACAAATCGGTTGGAGCCGCGGCTCTTCCACGAATACCGCCGTTCTTTTCCTCGGAACTTCTGGCTAGCGTCGCTCGTCTGTCCGCGGCGAGCGCGCCTCGTCGCCGTGCCGCTTCACCAAGTTTGACCACGCTCGGCAAGCAGCGCACCGCTGCGACCATGATCGGGCATCAAGGACTCCGACCGGCAACGGTCACCTGACCGCAAACCGCCCCGAACGCCGGGAGAGAAAGGATCGGCGTGCCTTGCGCGGACGGGCGCGACCCAAGGCGCGAAGCGTCCCGCACGCCGAGATTGCGGCGTGGAATGAGGCGAATTTGCAGAGACGTGAGACATGTGAGAACACTTTCGCTGTGCGTGCTCAGCGTCATGGTGTTCGCGGCGGTTGCTGCGAGCAGCGCGTCAGCGAAGCTCCCCGAATGGGGGCAGTGCCGCGAAACGGCGTCGGGAAGCGGTGGCAAGTACGCGAACGCCGGATGCACGCAGCAGGTCAAAAAGGTCTACGGCAGCTACGCAGGCGCATACGAATGGTATCCGCTGGAACGCACTGCCGGAGATATCAGCGATGGCCAACAGACAAGCCTTGAGTACAACACAAAACTCGAACAGCAGCCCACAACATTTACGTTCGCAAGCGGCGTAGAAATTCGCTGCGCCAGAGGTATCGGCCTCTACGCCGCCATGCCAATCGACGGCTCGAGTGTCGTAACCGACGCGCCGGAATGGGACTTCAAGAAGTGCGTTGAACCAGTGCGGCTGCTCGAAAATTACGAGGAAGAATACGAAGAAGCCGGCGAGTGCCGCAGTTTCGATGGCTTCGAAGAAGAAATCACGACCCATACGGAGTACAAGGACGGATGGAAGACGCCGGCGGAAGGGCCGACGTGGAGCGGGAGGACGGAGTTCCTGGCTGGCAAGAAGACTTCGATGCCGTCGGTCGGCATCGTTTATAAAACGGAGCCCGGCAAGGCTCGCTTCTACCAGCAGATACTCTGCGAAGCCGGTGAAGACACCTCGCCTCTGTCGATTCAGCTAGGCGGCCATAAGGGCGACGAACGAATCGTCTCCGAAGTGACGCCCCTGAACACCATGTCTGAAGCGCACACCGTAACAGTACGGTCGCGGGGTACCGAAGCGCTCGTCAACACTGGTGAATGGGAACCGGTCACGATCGCAGCAAGCATGTATTTTCCGGAAATATATATCGGAGCCGAACAGAGGCAGGCTTGGGAAGAGGGATACCGCGAACCAAATGGCCGCTACGTCAACGACCTGGAGCTGAAAGCGACTCCGTAACGCCATAGCCGGGGTTCGTCTGGCCCTGCATGTGTGGGGCTGGGCGCCCCGGCCGATCGCTAAGCAATCAAGATTTCTCAGAGGAGAGAAAATGAAGCGGTACCTAATGATCGTAGCGTGTCTTACTGCGATGACGTCGATGGGAGCCGTAATGAGCGCGGTCGACGCGAGCAACGCGTGGGCAAAGCTTCCGGAATGGGGGCAGTGCCGTGAAACGGCGTCTGGTAGCAGCGGTAAGTACGCCAACGCGAACTGTACGCAGCAGGTCAAAAAGGTCTACGGCAGCTACGCGGGCGGATACGAATGGTATCGCCTGGAACGCACTGTTGGAGAAATCAGCAGGGGCGAGCAGACAGAACTTCAGTACAACGAAGAAGAAGTCGAACAGCAGCCCGCAACACTTAGGTTCGCAAGTGGCGTAGAAATTCAGTGCGCACAAGGTATCGGCCTCTACGCGTCGATGCCCATCGACGGCTCGAGCGTCGTAACTGACGCGCCGGAATGGCCGTTCAAGAAGTGCGTCGAACCAGTGCGGCTGCTTGAAAATTATGAGGAAGAATACGAAGAAGCCGGGCTCTGCCACAGTTTCGACGGCTTCGCAGAAGAAATCACAACCCGTAGGGAGTACCGAGACGGAGAACAGACGCCGGCCGAAGGGCCGACGTGGAGCGGGAGGACGGAGTTCCTGGCTGGCAAGAAGACTTCGATGCCGTCGGTCGGCATCGTTTATAAAACGGAGCCCGGCAAGGCTCGCTTCTACCAGCAGATCATCTGCGAAGGCGGCGAACGCAACCCGCCGCTGTCGATTCAGCTAGGCGGCCATAAGGGCGGCGAACGCATCGTCTCAGAAATGACGCCGGTGAACACAATGTCGCGCGCGTTCACGGCGACTCTTCGACCGCAGTCCAGAGGGACTACAGAAGCGCTCGTCAACACTGGTGAATGGGAACCGGTCACGATCGAAGCGAGCATGGACTTCCCGTCCGGCGTCTACATCGGGTACTACGAGAGGCAGGCTTGGGAAGAGCTGTATGGCGAACCGAATAATCACTACAACTCCGAACTGGAGCTGAAAGCGACGCCGTAATGCCACGACCGGGCGTGCGTCTGGCCCTCCATGGGTGGGGTTGGGCGCCTCCGGCCGATCGCTAAGCAATCAACATATGTTTAAAGAAGAGCAAATGAAGCGGTACCTAATGATCGTGGTGTGTCTTACGGCGACGATGTCGATTGGAGCCGTGATGAGCGCGGGCGCCAGCGCGAGCGGACTGCCGGCGCTGTATGAATGCGCGAAGCTGAAGAAGAACGCGGCGAAGAAATATGAAGGCAAATACGAAAAGGGCTGCGTCAAAGAAAACACTAAAGGCGAAGGGCAGTACGAAATCAAGGAAGGCTTCGGGAAGGGCAAAACGTTCAAGGCCAAGGGGAAAGGCGCCAACCTCGAGGCAATAGGCGTCGGTGGCATCGATTGCCTAAAGAGCTCTGCCACGGGCCGCTTTACCAGTCCGACCACCGGCGATGCGACCGCCACGTTCGCTGACTGCGAATACTCCGGCAAGAAATGCAACTCCGCCGGAGCCGCGACGGGGATCATTGTGACCAACCCGCTCGTTGCGGTGGACGGATACCTAAGCGGTAAAGAAACGCTGAACCCGAAGGTAGGAGCGGCGTTCTCGCCGGAATCCGGCGAATACCTCGCCGTGTTCGAATGCGGCCCCTATGACTTCTCAGTCACCGGGTCAGTGATCGGGGAAGTGACGCCCGTCAACAAATTCACCAAGGCAGCCGTCTTTGCCTTCCGGCAGAAAGCCATCGGCGTCCAGGAATGGGAGCAGTTCGAAGAAGGCCCCAGCCAGCAGCTCACGGTGTGGGCGTGCCAGCTGTGCGCCGACCCGAAAACGGAAGGTTTCGGTACTCCCGCGGACGAGGAACTGGAAATCACCGCCAAGACCGAAGAACTAGAGCTCAAAACCTGACCACGGAGCCCAGCCCAAACTAACGCAGGGGCGGGGTCGTCGGGTCAACAGACCCCGACGACCCCGCCCGCTCCACGCCTCGCCGCGACTTCGGCGCTCTCCGCCCACGCGCGCCTGCAACGACCCGCGCCGGGAAAAGTGCGCAGCCGTGTGCAGCGCCCTCGCGGATGGCGCACCCCGCACAACTTTCGGTGTCTTGCTTGCGCAACAAAAGGTCGCCGGTCGATCTTGAGGTCCGAAAGCCGGTTAGGCCTTTGCCTTGTCGGCGAAACGCTGCCGTGCGGCTTGTGGGGACGCGCGGAGGGCCAGCGCGATGTGGTTCCAGGACCGACCGCGGGCGAGAAGGACGGCCTCCCACGGAGACGGGCATCATCCCTGCGCGCCGCATCAGCCGCTGTCGCGATGCCGCGGAGGTCGTCGCGGCGGGCGCGCAGAGGCGTTTTGGCGAGCAGGCGCCTGGCCGGATCTCCCGGGCTCAATGGGCGCGCGCGAGGTCTATTGTCTCGTCTTAAGGAATGAAGCCCCAAGTGCTCGTGAGACATGTCAAAACGCTGACGTTCGCGCTGATTGCATTGATGGCGCTTGGCGTGGTGGGCGCTTCGAGCGGCGGCCAAGCTGCCTGAAGGGGGCGGTGCACGGAGCGACTTTGGCGGCCGCCCACGATCCCCTCGCGGGATGGCTAATTGCCGAAACCTGTTTTCGGGAACGCCCCGTGGTGGTTTCCGTGTGGCGCAGACTACGATCGGTTCATGGCAGAGGTAAATGGAGGACTTCCGGGCGCAGATCTAGTTGAGGACGGTCTTGCTGACCTGCGAGCGGGACGCGTTAGCGAGGCGGCATTGCTTGTTCGGATCGCTTCGCCGCGCCTGCGGCGCCTCGGGATCGACGTTCCCCACGCGCCCGAGTCCTCGCGAACACCGGCCGAGCACCTGCTCTACGAACTGCTTAGCGCCCGCCCAGAGGGTGGAGCCCATAGCCGCTACAACGCGCTCCTCGCGCGCGTCGTAAGCTTCGCCGCGGCGATGGAGCATGCGCCCCCCAGTTGACCGCCAAAGGATTGAGCAGCTCGCACGAGGTCTCGGTGAAGCTGCCCCCGTGCACACCGTCGTTTATCTGACGGGCGGAGCGACTGCCGTCCTCGAGGGTTGGCGCGAGTCCACCATCGACGTCGACCTACGCATCGAGCCAAAAAGCGACGAGCTGATGCGAGAGCTCGTGAAGCTCAAGGAGCAGCTCGCGATCAACATCGAGGTCACCTCTCCACCCGACTTCATCCCCGAGCTGCCTGGATGGCGCGAGCGAAGCCCGCTCGTGCTGGAGGTCGCGAACCTCGAGGTTCGCACCTTCGACCTCTACTCGCAAGCGCTAGCGAAGATTGAGCGCGGCTTCCGGCAGGACCTCACGGACGTCCAAAGCATGCTCGACAGTGGAGGTGTGAACGCCAACCGCCTCGAGGACGTTTACGAGCAGATCGAACCAGAGATGTACCGCTACCCCGCCATCGAACCCGTAGCGTTCCGCGCCAAGCTCCGAGCGGCACTCCAAGACGCCACGGCGTAGCGACCGGCTAACTGGGCATTCACCCAAGTAGAGCGCGCGCGGCCAGGCGTCGGCCTGCGCGTTGGCGCCAGCACAGCGCGTTTCGCCATCAGCCCGGGGCCTGAGATGCGCGGCAAGCAAAAGCTCGCGCTCTGCGCCGTGTGTCGTGACGATGCCGCCGCCGGCCCCGCGACGGGCTTCCGCCTCTCCCAACCAAGGCTCGCCACACGCTCATGCCCTGCTCAGGAGTGCGACACTGGGCCGCTCACTCGACTACGTAACGGACGGTACGCCGCATCGCCGAGCGACCACGTCAGCTCGAAGAACGGTTCGGTGAATTCGAAGCGCGGGCCGTCGAAAAATACACCGACCTGATGAACACCCTCGAACTCTGGCCCTAGCCGAGCGCCGCCCCGGCCCGCGCCCGCGCGGCGTCGCAGGCCGGCGGGACCACGAGCACGCCGGCCCAGCACACGCTCGACCGAGCCGGCTCAGGCGGAGCGCCGTGCCGTCAGTCATTAACGTCCGGTTCTATCGTGGGATCCATGGACGAGGGCCTACCGGTCGCCTACACGGTCTTGGAGCGCGGGATCGGGGTGTTCGCGTCCGGAGGCGAGCAGGTCGGGACGGTGCACCACGTCGTCGCGGCCCCGGAAAAGGACATCTTTCACGGCATCGTCATCGCCACGCCGGGCCACGGCAAGCGTTTCGTCGAGGCGGCCGACATCGAAGCGCTGCATGAGCGCGGCGTCGATCTGCGGATTGACGCAACGCAATCTCGGGCTTTGCCACAGCCCGGAGGGGGCGCGCCGATGTTCACGGAGGATCCCGCGGCGCCGGGCGGCTGGGGACACTGGGTCGAGCGCCGCTTACTGGGGCGTGGCGACTGGCACCGCTCGCGCTGAGCGCCGCCGGCCCGTCGAGCGGCGATGGCACGGACAGCGAAAAGCCCAGGAGCTTCTGGCGCTTTTTCATCCCTTCGTGTACTTGACGGGCGTCAGCGGATTGCCTGGCGCGATTTCCGAGCAGTCCTGCGGCGCCGCCAAGCCCGCGAAGCGTTCGGCTAGCCACGGCACGCTTTCGGCTAGCCACGGCGCGGCGCCCCCGACGTGACCGAGGTGCTGGTATTCGGTGTAGTGGACCGCGATGCCGTCCGCGCAGTACTGGCGCGCCAGGCTGCGTACGTCGCCGGCGATCATGACGCCGTCTCCCGGGCCGATCCCGGGCTTGTCGCCTGGGGTGCCTTCGAATTCTTCCCCGCCGTTGCCCTGCCCGATGAGCAGCGGGACCGTCGGGGCTCCTTCGCGGCCCATGATCAGCTTGTTAGCCGTCTTGACGTACACCTTGATGTTTTCGGGGCTCGCGTATTCGGGCTTGGCTAGCTGCGCCCACGTGAGGCCGGCCGCTTCCTCGCGGTTCGTGATCGAGGCGCTTTCGTCGCCCGCGAGCAGTTGCTTGCCGTATTCGCTGAGGTACGGCGCGAGGTCGAGATGGAACGCGCGCGCGAGGCCGTCGAGCGCCATCGGCACGATCGAAGCCCAACTCGAGCTCCCTTCGACGTACTTGAGGTTGTGGGCCGGGTCGACGAGGACGCCGCCGAACGATGCGCCCACGAGGTCGGCGTTGATTTCGGGCGCGTAAGTGGGTGCCTCCTGGGCGGCCCACTCGGTCGCTATCGCGCCGCCGGAGTAGCCCGCGAGCGCGATCTTCGTCGTTTTTGACAGCCCCGTCGCGGGCGAGTCGAGCGCCGCACGAAGCGAATCGAGGGTGTTGTAGCCGTAGACGGGCCCGGCGGCGAAGTCCGCTTCCTCGCCCTCCGTGTCGGGGACCACGACGGTCTCGCCGGCGAGCAGGGCCGGGCTTATCAGCACCGTCTCGACCTGCGGTATTTCGCCGCCCACGCCGACGCCGCCCGCGATCGCGTACGAGGGATCGTCTTCCGTCGTGAGGCTGTCGTAGAAGGACTGGTAGGAGAGGACGGTGGGGGCGCCGACTTTCACGGGCGGCAGGAGCACCGACGTGACGTTGACCGTCGGCTTGCCGAGCTCTGAGGTGGACCTGTAGAGCAGCTGTACGGCCGTGATCGGCAGTTCGATGCCCTCGAGGTGAACCGACAGGGTGCGCGTCTTGATCACCGCCCCGAGTGCCATGTGCTTGAGGGCCGATCTGGTGCCTTCGTACTTGTAGAACGGGTCTTCCGCCGGCGGCTGCAGCGCGTGGGCGGGCGCGGCGGCGATCGCCGACACGAGCACGAGCAGCGTCGCGAGCAGCGCCGCGGCGACGCTCCTGTGATTCAGGTTGCGGCGGGCGGTAAACGCTCCCCGGTACCTCATCGTCCCTCCTTGCGTTATGACGGCGGCGCGGCGGCGGCACCTGACGGCTGCGGCGCCTGACGCGACGAAACGTCGCAGGGCTACCCGCGATCGTCGGTGTCAAAACGGGTGCCTGGCCTGCTCTGCCGCGGTGGCTCTCGCGGCGGCGTGGCCGGGTATCGTCAGCGCGTGACCGTGAGCCCGTTGCGCGAGAGCTCGCCGGCCGATTCGCCGTCGACTTCGCCGTTTTCGACCTGAACGAGGTAGACGCAGAGGGAGAGCGTTTCCCAGCCGCGTTCGAGCGCCGCCGCTTTCACACCGGGGACGTCGTGCCTGACCGACACCTCTTTGCCGTGGTTCTTGTCGACTTTCAGCCCGCTCTGGTCGAACGCGGGAATCGAAGTGCTCGAGGTGTAGTCGTCGAGCGAGGGTTCGCAGGCCCGCGGCTGCACGAAGACACCGACGAGCGCCGCTTCGCACGGCGCTTCGCCGACGCAGGAGACGAGGTGATTGCCTTTGATCTTCACCTCGCCGTTGCCGTTCCAGAACAGCGACGGGACGCCGGCGAACGCGGCTGTGGCGCTTACAAGGAGAAGCAGGGCCGCGGCTGCGAGACCAAGACCGAGCTTCGCGCAGGTGGACATCGGCGCTCCCCTCGATGGCGTAGCGGCTTCCGCGGCGACTGTACCAGCGGCGCGGTTGCGGAGTGCCGTGCGTGCGTGCCGCAGCGTTGAGCGCGCGGCGCCTCGTCGAGGTGCGGTGCTCAGGCGGAGAGGCCGACGATGCCGTTGCGCAGAAGGGCCGCGGCGAGCAGCAGCAGGATCACCGCGGCGAGGGTGCGCGCGTGAAGCTCGAGCCACACTCGCATGCGGCGCAGGACGGTGAGCGTCGCCTCGCGCGCGACGGCCAGCGAGAGCAGCGCGGCGAGCAGCGGCAGCAGGCTGACGAGGGCGAAGGCGGCCCAGAGGACGATGTATTCGCGGGCGCCGGGGTTCAGCTGCGAGATCTCCTTCAACGCGAGCGGGATGAAGCCGCCGGGGTTCGCGAGCGTCGCGCCGGCGGCGACGATCGCGATCGCGGGGGCGGAGGCAAGCCCGCTCGCTTTGCGGACCATGTCCCGGGCGCGCTCGGGGTTGCGCGGCCGGCGCAGCGCACGGACGACGAGCGCGACGATCGCGAGCGCGGCGAAAACGTCGACGACGGATACCCACGTTGGCGGCGTCTGGGACCCGCTCGCCGGCGCCGCGACGTCGCCGAGCACGAACGCCGCGGCGACGCCGATGATGAGCGTCACGCCGAACGCGCCGACGAAGAACCAGATCCCCGTGCGGCCGGGACGCTCGCCGAGGACGAGCGCGAGGACCGTGAACGTGAGCGTCGTGGGGGACAGCATCGCCGCGAGCGCGGTGAGACCGAGCTCGACATCGACCGACGTCACCGCGGCGACCTCACGCGAGGTTCAGCCCCGGTGGCGGGGTCAGTCACCTGCCGTCGCGACGAGGAAGGGCACGAGCAGCGCCGTCGCCTGCGCGGACGCCTCGTCCCAGATGAAGTGGCCGGCGCCGTCGATGACGCTGAGCGTCGAGCCGGGGAGCTCGTCGCGGAATCGCTCGCCGAGCGCGACCGGCGCGAAGGGGTCGAGCTCGCCCCACAAGAGGAGCGTCGGCACGCCGAGTGCGGCGAGCGCCCCCTCGTACGGCGCGAGCTTCTCGAAATCGCCCGAGCGGTAGAGCTCGAGCTGGCCGCGGCGACGCTCGGCGTCGGCGCAGCAGCGGAAGTACTCGTCGAGCGCCTGCGGCTCGATGGCGGGCACGAGCGCTGCGAGCGCGGCGCCGAACGCCTCGCGCGTCATCGAGTCGACGAGCGCCTCGCCGTCGCCCGGTGTGCGCAGCGTGTTCGCGAGGTCATGCCAGCGCCGGTCGGCGAAGAAACCGCCGTCGGAGATGACGAGCGCGCGGGCCGAGCCCGGCGTGTCGCACGCCCAGCGCAGCCCGATCATCACGCCCCAGTCGTGTGTGACGAGCGCCACGGGTCCGAGCTCGAGCTCGCGCACGAACGCGTCGAGCATTTCGACGTGGTGCTCCCACGTGCCCGGCGGATCCGCGGGCGAGTCGCCGTAGCCCGCGAAGTCCGGCGCGATCGCACGCATCCCGGCGCCCGCCGTCGCCGCGATCGCGTCGCGCCACATGTACGACGACTCGGGGTAGCCGTGCAGGAAGAGCACCGGCGGCGACTCGCGCCCGCCGGATTCACGGTAGGCGAGTCCCGCGGCTCGTGGCAACGCGCTCACAGCGCCGCATGCTAGGCCGTCGCGGACGGCCGCCGCTTCGCGACGGCGCCTTTCGGGTACGGTCGCGGGCATGAATCCGGCTCCGGGAACCGTTGAGCGCAGCGTGCAGACGGCCGACGGCCGCACGCTCAGCGTCCAGGCGGACGACTCGCCCGGCAGCTGGGTGCTGGTCCACAACGGCACGCCGAACGGGCGCCTCTTGTACCCGCCCGCGCTCGAGGACGCGCGCTCACACGGCCTCAGGCTCGTGAGCTACGACCGCCCCGGCTACGGCGGGTCGACAGCCCAGCCGGGGCGGACCGTCGCCGACTGCGTGGCGGACGTACGCGCGATCTGCGCCTCGCTCGGGATCGAGCGGCTCGGCGTGTGGGGGATCTCCGGCGGCGGACCCCACGCCCTCGCGTGCGCCGCGCTCGCCGGCGACCTCGTCGCCGCGGTCGCGTCGCTCGCCTCGGTGGCACCGTACGGCGCCGCGGGCCTGGACTACTTCGACGGCATGGGCGAGGAAAACGTCGAAGACACCAAGCTCGAGCTCGCCGACCCTGCCGCCGCGCGCCGGAAAGCCGCCGAGGACCGCCTCGAGATGCTCGCGCTGGACGCGGACCAGGTGGCCGCCGCGATCGCGACGCTCGTCGGCCCGGCCGACGCCGCCGCGCTCGAAGGACCGGTGGCCGAGTACCTCGTGCAATCCGGCAGGGACGCCCTCGCGCCCGGCGTGGAGGGCTGGGTCGAGGACGGCAAGGCGCACCTGGAGCCGTGGGGGTTCGATCTTTCGGCGATCGCCGTGCCCGTGCTGCTGCTGCACGGCGCCGACGACCGCTTCGTGCCGATCGGGCACGGGCGCTGGCTGGCCGCCCAGATACCGGGCGTCGACGCGCGCTTCAGCGAGACGGACGGGCACCTCACGCTGCTGACCGATCGGATACCCGAGGTCCACGCGTGGCTCGCCGCGCAGCTAGCGTGAGCGCCCGCGCGGCGGACGGCGCGGTCCCGAGCGGCAGGCGTACGATCAAGCCAGGCGCGCGGCCCGGCTGACCGCCGCTGCGCCACACGCATCCACAACGCGAGAGGAGAGGTGAAGCGCGATGGCGACCTCACCGGCCGACTTCAACGCCAAAATCATCGACGAGTTCCACGCCAACGAAGGACGCGTGGGCGGCATGTTCGAGGGCGCCGACCTCCTGCTGCTGCACCACACGGGGGCAAAGTCCGGCCAGCAGCGGATCAACCCGCTTGTCTACCGGCGCGACGGCGACCGCTATGTCATCTTCGCGTCCAAGGGCGGAGCGCCGACTCACCCCGCCTGGTACCACAACCTCGTCGCGCACCCCGACGCGAAGATCGAGGTCGGGACGGACACGATCGACGTCGTGGCGAGCGAGGCACAGGGCGAGGAGCGCGAGCGGATCTTCAGCGAAAACGCCGCTCGCTACCCGCAGTTCGCCGAGTACGCGCAGAGTGCCGGTGAGCGCGTGATACCGGTCATGCTGCTGACGCCGAGTTAACGGCGACACTGCGCGCAGGCGCCGCTTTCCGGTGAAAGCAGTCTCAGAATAACTCCGCGATAAGTCGCTTATAAACGGTCCGCGGGCGCCGGCGCGATGGTAGCTTCCGCCGACCGATAAAGGTAAGCGCCGCGCCGGGGCCACGGGCTTCGGGGGGAGCGCAGGAAAGGACGCCGAATGCGCATCACGCCAATCGCAGCCGTAGCCGTACTGAGCATGCTCGCCACAGCGCCCGCGAGCTCCGCCGCCGTCGGCCACAACAGCGGCGCACACCAGCACGGAAGCCAGGTCAAGAAACAGGTGACGCACTTCACCGCCACCTACGACGTGCCGGAATACTACGGAGGCGTCTCGTGCACGGGCGTGCACGTGGTGAGCGCCGCCTTCCCGGGCGGCAAGGACATCGAGACGTGCACCTCGACCGAAGGGAAACTCTCGCACATGACGACCGGCACGGGCCAGACTACTTTCGCCAACAGCAGCGGTGGCTTCACCAGCGGCTGGGACTCCGATTACGACGGCGTCTACACGAGCGACTACACGTTTTCCGTGAACCGCAAGCTCACGCGATTCAGACTTATCGCGATCTTCCCGGCGCCGGAAAGCTAGACGCCGCAGGTTTGCCGCAGTGGACGGGGCGCGCCAACGGCGCGCCCCGTCTGTCTCTCGGTGCTACGCGCCCGTCGGCGCCGCGGCGACGCTCAGCTGAGCGGGGCGCACGCCGTGAGCCCGAACGGGTGGGCGACGCGCGCGAAATCGGCGAACACGTCGACGGCGTCAAGGTCCGGGTGACGGTCGAGCCGCGCGAGATCGGCCTGGACGACGGAGAGCATCTGCGCGACCGCGGCACGCTCAGCGGCCGGGGCGCCGAGGGAACGTATCGCGCTGATCTGCGCTTCGATCATCGGCACGTACCGGGTCCGCACGAGCGCCGCGCGCTGCGCGCCGTGCACCGTCGCGAGGCGGAACGTCGCCGCGCTGAGCGCCGGGTCGCCCTTGGCGCAGATCGCGTTCGCCTTCGCGAGGAACTGCGACCTCGTCGGGGCGCTGGCCGCGGTTCGCGGCGGAGAGGAGGAACCGCCGCAGCCGGCGAGCCCGATCGCGAGCGCGGCAAGCGTTGCGGCGCCGGCCCGGGAGCGGCCTGCGGTTGTCGTTCTCTTGGCGTTTCGGTTTCGCCGCATGGATCTTCCTGTTGCGACGCGCGGCGGCGCGGTGCCAGATGCGTCGGCGCGTCGACGCCGGCGCGTGAGGACTGCAGCGGCGCTCGCAGCGCCGCTCGGCCATCCGTCCAGTCGCCGCTTCGCCCGCGACAGCCGCGTGGCGGATCGCCCGATCCGCTGAGGTGCGAGCCGCCACGGAACGAGCGGTAAACCGGATGCAAGAAAGCGACGTTCACAGCCCCGCCGCAGCTGTCGCGCCGATGGCGCCCGGCCTCAAGGCGCTCCGCCTCAGGGCAGCACGTCGTCTGTCCCGCGAGCTGCAGGGCCGCACCGTCGTGCTTTTCGCCCTCACGGCGTGCCTGATGGTCGTCGGCGCGTTCGCGGCGATCTCGGGCTCCGGGGCGGTCGCGCGCTCGGATGCCAAGCGTGAAATGCTCGCGTTCCGCTTCGGCTCGGAACAGATCTCGTCGACGCTGCAGCTCGCGATCCAGCACGAGGAAGACCTTGTCGTCTCCGCGAGTGCGTTCGTGGCAAGCCACCCGCACGTCTCGCCCGCGGCGTTCGACCGCTGGGTCGAATCGGTGCACGCGATCCAGCGCTACCCGGAGCTCGAGAACATCGGTCTCGTCAACTTCGTTCCCGCCGCCTCGCTCGCCGCCTTCCAGGCGGCGATGGGCGCCCACCCGCTGCGCCCGTTCGGCCGCGGCTCGGTCGGCCCGCGCGAAAGCGGGATCGTGCCACCGGGCCGGCACCCCTACTACTGCCTGGCGTCGGCCGGGCTCGCCCGCAGCCAGAGCAGCTACGTCCCGGCGGGACTCGACTACTGCGAGGTCGCGCCCTCGCTGGAGAGCAGCAGGACCTCGGGGCAGGCGAACTTCGCTCCCTTCAGCGACGGCGCCACGACGGACCTGGCGGTCGAGACGCCCGTGTACCGGGGCGGTCTGGTGCCGCGCACGATCGCCGCGCGCCGCCGCGACTTCGACGGCTGGCTCGGCGAGCTGCTCGTCCCCGGCATCGTCCTGCGCCGCGCCCTGGAGGGCCACCCCAACGTCGCCGTCACCTTCCGCTACGACGCCCACCACCAGAAAGTCACGCTCAAAAGCGGCAGGGCGCCGCACGATGCGCAGACGATGTCGATCAATCTGCACAACGGCTGGACCGTGCAGACCTTCGGTCCGCGCGCCAGCGCGGGCATCTCCCACGATGGCTACGCGCTGACGCTGCTGGTCGGCGGGGTGCTCCTGTGCCTCATGTTCGGCCTGCTGGCGATGGTCCTCGCGACGAGCCGCAGGCGCGCCCTATCGCTCGTGAGTGAGAAGACCCGCGAACTCTCCCACCAGGCGCTGCACGACATGCTCACGGGGCTGCCGAACCGCGCGCTGGTCATCGACCGGGCCGAACAGCTGATCGCGCGCACCTCGCGCGAGCCCAGCCGGCTCGCGGGGGCGCTCTTCATCGACATCGACGGCTTCAAGCACGTCAACGACAACCTCGGGCACGGCGCGGGAGACCAGCTCCTGCGGACGATCGGTGAACGCCTGCAGGCCACCGTCCGCGACGGCGACACCGTCGGTCGTCTCGGCGGCGACGAGTTCGTCGTGCTCGTCGAAGCGTCGGCCGGCGAGGATGGCCTGAACGCCCTCGCCGACCGCCTCACCGAGGTGCTGCGCGAGCCGATCGAGCTCGACGACGGGCGCAAGATCTCGTCCGTCACGGCGAGCATCGGCGTCGCGATCGGGCGTTACGCGACCCCGGACGCGCTGCTGCGCGACGCCGACCTCGCCCTGTACGCCGCCAAGGCCGACGGCAAGGACCGCTACGCGCTCTTCGAGCCCGGCATGCAGTCCGGCGTCGAAGGCCGACGCGAGCTGCAGGCGGACCTCGCGGCGGCGCTGCCCAAAGGACAGTTCTTCCTCGACTACCAGCCGATATTCAGCCTGCCGGACCGGGAGGTGGTCGCGGTCGAGGCGCTGATCCGCTGGCGCCACCCCGAACGCGGGATCGTGATGCCCGACGACTTCGTGCCGCTCGCCGAGGAGAGCGGCCTGATCGTCGCGATCGGGCGCTGGGTGATACAGACGGCGTGCGCGCAGGCCGCCGAATGGGCGGCGCGCGGAACACCGCTCGGCGTGTCCGTCAACGTCTCGGCGCACCAGATCGATCGCCGTAACTTCGCCGACGACGTTCGCCGGGTGCTGGAGGCGACGGGCCTCGCGGCGTCGGCGTTGACGCTCGAGATCACGGAGACCGTGCTCATGCGCGACGCTTCGGTGGCGTCGGCGCAGCTCGAGGAGCTGCGCGCACGGGGCGTGCGGATCGCGATCGACGATTTCGGGACCGGCTACGCGTCGCTCTCGAACCTGCAGCGCGTTCCCGTCGACATCCTGAAGGTCGACCGCAGCTTCGTGGCCGCGCTCAACGACGGCGGCCAGAGCAGCGAGCTGCTCAGCGCTGTGCTCGGTGTCGGCAGGGCGCTCGCGCTCGATGTCGTCGCCGAGGGCGTCGAAAAGCCGAGCCAGCTTTTGGCGCTCGAAGAGATGGGCTGCGCGATGGCGCAGGGCTTTCTCATGGGGCGCCCCGTCGCGGCCGCGGAGATCCGGCGCGGCGACAGCGCCGGGGTCGGCGCCCGCGCTAGCTAGGGTCGCCCGCGAGCACCGTGTCGGCCGGCACCGCGGCGCGCGAGAAGCGCAGCACGCCGTCGTCGACGGCCCCGTCGCGCAGGCGGCGCACGTCGTCGCGGTAGCTCATCAGCACCTCCCAGGGGCCGGTGCCCTGCCGCGGGAAGCGGTCGAGTGCCCGCTGCACGTACCCGGCGCTGAAGTCAAGGAACGGCCGCGTCTGCATCTGCGGGTCGCCGTTCGTTGGCACGCAGGCGTCGTAGCGGCGCTCATCCATGAACGCGATCACGCGGCAGACGTAGTCGCAGACCAAGTCGACCTTGAGCGTCCAGGAGGAGTTCGTGTAGCCGAAGACGAACGCTAGGTTCGGCACGTCGCTGAGCATCGCGCTCTTGTAGACGAGGCTGTCGGCGAGGTCGACCGGGACGCCGTCGACGTCGACGTCGATGCCGCCGAGCGCCTGCAGGTCAAGGCCCGTCGCCGTGACGACGATGTCGGCCGGCAGTTCGTTGCCCGACTCGAGCAGGATCCCCGTCTCGGTGAAGCGCGAGATGTGGTCCGTGACGACGGACGCGCGCCCTTCGCTGATCGCCGCGAACATGTCGCCGTCGGGAACGGCGCAGAGGCGTTGGTCCCACGGATCGTACGTCGGCGTGAAGTGCGTGTCGACGTCGAAGTCGGGCGGGAGGCGGCGTTCGACGCCGCGCCGCAGCAGGCGGCGCACGAGGCCCGGTCTGGAGCGGCTGAGGCGGTACAGATTGCGTTGCAGCCAGACGTTCTTGCGCCGCGTGAGCTCGTACGCGCGCCGTGCGGGAAGGACGCGCGCGAGCAGGCCGGCGATCGGGTCGTGGCGCGGCAGCGAGATTATGTAGCTCGGTGATCGCTGGAGCATCGTCACGTGTGCCGCCCGTTCGGCCATCGCGGGCAGAAGCGTGACGGCCGTCGCGCCGCTGCCGATGATCACGACCCGCCGGCCGGCGTAGTCGAGGTCCTCGGGCCAGTGCTGGGGGTGCACCACGGGGCCCGCGAACTGCTCGAGGCCCTCGAAGTGGGGCAGGTAGCCCTGGTCGTAGCGGAAGTAGCCCGCGGCGATGAAGAGCCAGGAGCACTGGACGATGAAGGCCTCGCCGTCCGCGGGCTGCACGTTCACCGTCCAGCGGGCGTTCTCGCTCGACCAGGACGCCGAGAGGACACGCTGGCGGTAGCGGATATGCTCGTCGACGCCGTTCTCCCGCGCCGCCTCGCGCAGATACGCGAGGATCGCCGGGCCGTCGGCGATCGCCTCGTCGCGCAGCCACGGCTTGAACGCGTAAGCGTACGTGTGCAGATCCGAGTCCGACCGGATGCCGGGGTAGCGGAAGAGGTCCCATGTGCCGCCGCTGCACTCGCGCTCCTCGAGGATCGCGAAACTCTTCTGCGGCAGGCGGCTGGCCAGGTAGCACGCCGCGCCGACGCCGGAAATGCCCGCACCGACGATCACGACATCGAGCTGCTCGACGCGCGTTCCGGCGGGACTGTCGACGGTCGAGGCCACGGTCGGCAGCAAGCATGACAGCGACGCACCGCCCGTGCGGCGCCGACGCCCGCGGCTGCCACGCGGGCGCGGGGGCGGTGGTAGCCTCGCCGCATGGCGCGTGCGGAGAACGCAGGACGCCTCGAGAGCGAACGGCCGTCGCCCGGCGACGACGGCGTGCTGTGCATCTACAGGGAAGGGCGCGCGGGACGCAAGGCGCTCGCGGACCTGCGCGCGCTCGCCGGCGAGGGCCATCCGGTGACCGTTCTCGTCGAGGTACCCCAGGCCGACCCGGCCCGCTGCTGGGCCGCGGGGACCTTCGAGTACAACACCGCCGTCCGCGAGGACGGCGAGCGCGAACTCGGCAACGCCCGCGGCGCGCTTGCGGGCGCGCACGACATCCGGTACGCGCTCCTGTTCGAGCGCGACGGCGGCGCGCTGATGCGCTGGCTCGCGCCGCACAGCTTCCGCAGGGTGCTGCTGGCGACAGAACGGCGTGGACTCGCGCGACGCCTGCAGGTGCGGCGCGTACGGCGCGCCTGCAGGGCCCCGGTGCGGGTCTTCACGCCCTGACCGAGCGGCGCCCTGCCGGCCGCCGCGACGGCCGTAGGGTAGAGTGGCGCGCTCAGCAATCGCCGCGTCTGACCGAAAGGGGAACGATGAAGGTCATAGGAGCGGGGCTGCCGCGCACCGGCACCCTGACGCAGAAGATGGCCCTCGAAATGCTGGGGCTCGGCCCCTGCTACCACATGGTCAACGTCCTCGCGGACCTCGGGCAGGCCGACCTTTGGGCCCGGGCCCTCGACGGCGAGGCGGTCTGGGACGAGGTCTTCGACGGCTTCCAGTCCACCGTCGACTGGCCCGGCGGCTACTTCACCGAGGCGCTCGCCGACCGCTACCCCGAGGCCAAGGTGGTGCTCAGCGTGCGCGACAAGCAGCGCTGGGCCGAAAGCATGCACGAGACGGTCTGGGCCGTGCGCAACGGCGACTCGCTGACCCGCCTGCTGTCCGACGCCCGCGCGCGGATCGACCCGCAATGGTCGGCCTTCCTCGGCATGATCGACGCGCTGCTCTGGCGCGGCGCGGGCACCTTCGCCGACGCGCGCGAGAGCATGGACGCGCTGATCGAGACCGCGTACGCGCACGAGGCGTCGGTACGCGCGGCGATCCCCGCCGAGCGGCTGCTCGTGTGGGACGTACGCGAAGGCTGGGAGCCGCTCTGCGCGTTCCTCGAGCTGCCCGTGCCCGAGGTCGAGCTGCCGCACATCAACGATCGCGCGGAGTTCATCGGCCGGATAGCCGACGGCACGATCGAGGCCCTGCAGCGCTGGCGCGCCGACGCGACCGCGGCGCAGGACGGCGTCGAGAGCGCCGAGCCGTCGGCCGAGCGCTAGTCCGCCCGCGGGCCGACGCGCGCCGCCCCGCAGGCGTCCTCGCCCGCGACGCGGGTGGCGGCGCCGTGCGCGCGAGCTAGCAGCCCCGGCGCGTTCGCCGAGCGGCGTCGCGTGCTCCACGCACCCGGCGACCGTGACGGGTCGATGACGTCGATCTCCGCGACGGCGTAGCAGCGCGCGGCGCGGCGGGTAACGCCGCGGCCGGTGGCTTCGGACCGGCATTACAGCGCACGCCGGCGCGCGCCGATAAGTCCGGTGAGAGATGAACCCGCGCTGCCCGCAGGCCGTCCGCACGACGCTAGTGCTGATGGGCGTGTGGCTCGCCGCCTACGAGCTGCACGCCGTCCTCGCGCTGCCCGCAGGCGGCATCCTCTTCGGCCGTTTCGCGCATACCGCGCTGCTGCTCGCGGCGACCGGTTGCTGCGCCGCGCGTGCCGTCCGCGAGCGCCGCGAGCGGACCGCCTGGGTGCTGATCAGCTGTGCGATGCTCTCCTGGACCCTCGGCGACCTCTACATAACCGTCGCGTACTGGGGCGCGCGTACCGTGCCGGTCCCGTCGCCGGCGGACATCGGCTACCTCGGCGTGTACCCGTTCGCCTTCGCGGGCCTTGTGCTGCTGCTGCGCGAACGCACGGGCAAAGCCGGCGCGACCGTCTGGATCGACGGGCTCATCGCCGCGCTCGTGATGGCCGCGTACGCCGCGGCGATCGTCGTCGACGCGATCGTCAACGCCGTCGGCGGCCAGACCGCCTCCGTCGCGACGAACCTCGCGTATCCCTTGGGCGACATGCTTTTGATGGGCGTCGTCGTCGCGGGCTTCGCCGTCGCGCGCTGGCGGCCGGACCGCGGCTGGTGGATCCTCGGCGCCGCGGTGCTGCTCTTCTGGATCGGGGACTCCGCCTACCTCGTCGCGAGCGCCGAAAGCTCCTACTCCCAGGGCGGGCAGCTGGACGCCGCCGGCTGGGTCGTCTTCGTGCTGCTCGCGCTGGCGGCGTGGCAGGAGCCGGTCGAGCGGCGCGCGGTCCCGCGCACGGAAAGCGCGAAGACGATCACGGTGCCGGTGGGCTTCGCGCTGCTCGGGCTCGGTCTGCTCGTCGCCGGCTGCTTCAGACCGATCGACAAGCTCGCCGCCGCGCTCGCTGCCGTATCGCTGATCGCGGTGCTGCTGCGCCTCGCGATCACGTTCCGCGAAAAGCAGCAGCTGCTCGGCGACACGCGCGAGCAGGCGCTGACGGACCCGCTGACCGGCCTCGGCAACCGGCGCAGCCTCGTCGCCGAGCTCGCCGAGCGCTGCCGCGACCCGGCCGCGCCCTTCCAGGTGGTGCTGTTCGACCTCGACGGCTTCAAGGAATACAACGACCGCTTCGGCCACCCCGCCGGCGACGTGCTGCTCGCGGACGCCGGCGGGCGCCTCGCCGCCGCCGTCGCGCCCTACGGCGGCGCGTACCGCATGGGCGGCGACGAGTTCTGCACGATCCTCAGCTGCGACGACCGCGAGGTCGCGCGCGTCGTCGCCGTGGCGCGCGCCTCGCTCGAGTCGGAGGGGACCGGCTACTGCATCCGCTCCTCCAGCGGCATCGCGCGCGTTCCCGCCGACGCCACCGCCGTCGGCGAGGCGCTGCGCGTCGCCGACGTCCGTCTCTACGACGAGAAGCGCCGGCGCGGCGAGCAGCCGCGCGAGCAGGCGAGCAGCGTGCTGCTCGAGCTGATGAACGAGGTCGACCCGGCGCTCGGCGCCCGCGGCGAGCGCGTCGCGCGCCTCGCGCGCGCCACCGCCGCTGAGCTCGCGGTGCCCGCGCACGAGGGCGAGGACACGGTGCGCGGCGCGGAACTGAGCGCCATCGGCGCGGTCGCCGAGCGCGCCGGCGTCCAGGAAGCCCGCGGCGGCGGCGTCGCCGAGCGCGTGATCGCCGCCGCTCCCGCGCTCGCGCCCGCCGCGCGGCTCGTGCGCGCCGCGAGCGAGAGGTTCGACGGCACGGGACTGCCGGACGGCCTGGCCGGCGACGCGATCCCCCTCGGGGCGCGCATCCTCGCCGTCTGCGCCGCCTACGACGACGCCGAGCGCGCCGCGGGCGGGCGGCGCGACGCCGCGCTCGCCGCGCTGCGCGAGCAGGCGGGCGGAGCGTTCGACCCGGCGGTGCTCGAAGGCCTGGAAAGGGCGCTCACGCGCCTTTCGACCCGCGGCCCGGCGCGGGCGGGCCGGCGCGCAGCCGCGCGCGCCTAGTGCGGCTCCGGCGGCTGTCCGTCGTCCTGGGGCGCGAGCCGGCGCTGCATCATCGCGACGTCGTGCCAGGCGCCGAGCTTGTAGCCGATGCGCCGGTACACGCCGACGGGCGTGAAGCCGAGCGCGGCGTGCAGCCCCTCGCTCGCCTCGTTGGGCAGCGTCATGCCCGCCACGGCGACGCGGTAGCCGCGCCCGGCGAGCTGCCCCAGCAGCTCGCCGTAGAGTTCACGGCCCGCGCCGGTGCGGCGCATGCCCTCGCGCAGGTAGATGCTGACCTCGCACGACCAGCGGTAGGAGGGTCGCTGCTGGAAGCGGGCGCCGTAGGCGTAGCCCGCGACGGCGCCGTCGACCTCGACGACCAGCCAGGCGTGGGCGTCGAGCGAGCGCGCGATGCGCGCCGCCATCTCGCCGGTGTCGGGCGGCGCGAGCTCGAACGTGACGGCCGTGCCGGTCACGTACGGCGCGTAGATCGCGGCGCAGGCCGCTGCGTCCTCTCCGCTCGCTGCCCTCACGGTGCGCGCTTCGCTCACCGGCGCGAATCTACCAACGCCCGCGCGCCGGCCGGCGCGCGGGCGGGAAGCGTTCGCTAGTTTCAAAGGCGATGGGACGGGGGGCTCCCATTACGGCGCGGCGACTTCTCGCAGGCTGCCTGGCAGCCCTCGCGGCGGCTGCCATCGCGGCCGGTGCGGGCGCCGAAGCGGCACCGGCAGCCGGCGCCAGGGCGCAGGACGTGGGCGGCGAACTCGGCCTCGGCGGCTTCCTGCCGTTCACCTCGTGGCTGCGCCCGACGCTCGAACTGCCCGAAAGGGCCCCGGCGCGTTACCTGCGCGACGCCGAGCGCGGCGTCGCCGGGACGTTCCGCTGGCGTCACGACGGCTGGTTCTGCGAATTCCTGCACTGCGCGCACGGCCCCTACCCGATGGCGACGCTGTGGGGCGCCGTGAACCTCTTCGAGGCCGTCGACGCGATCCAGATCGCCTCGCCGAGCCGCGCGCACCGTGCCGCGGTCCGCTTCTACGCCGTCAAGAACGAGCGTTTCTGGAACCGCCGCGAGCGCGGCTACGCGCCGTACCCAGGCTCGCGCGGCACCGAAGCCGGCGGGCCGATCTTCTTCGACGACGACGGCTGGGAGGGCCTCGCCTACTACGAGGCCTACGAGGCGAACCACGAACGGCGCTGGCTCGGCTTCGCCCAGCGCGCGTTCCGCTTCATCGCGACGCACGGCTGGGCCAAGCGCGACGGCGGCGGCATCTGGTGGAACACGACCCACCCCTACAGGTCGGGCCCCGCGCTCGCCGCCGACACTCTGCTGGGCACGCTTCTCTTCCTCGCGGACGGCAGGGACTGGCAGCTGCGCGACGTCGAGAAGTTCGTCGCCTGGGCCAACACGCGCGACGTCGCGCGCGGCTCGCACCTGTGGCTCGAACGCCCCAGCCGCCAGACCGTGCAGGACTACATCGAGGCGCCGCTGATCTACGCCGAGTACCTGCTCTGCAGCCACGGCTACGGGCCCGGCCTGTGCGAACGCGCCGGCCGCGCGGCGGCGACGGTCGCGGAGGCGGGCATGCACCGCAACCGCTTCGGCGAACCGGAATACGAGTACCGCTGGGGCCCGCAGTACGACGCCGTCTTCATGCAGTGGATGCTCGCCTACGGCGCCGCGACGCACGTCACGTTCTGGCAGCAGCTCGCCGAACTGAACGGCGACGCCGCCGACGAACACGGCTTCAAGCGCTCGGGGCTCCTTCTGGGCAGCTGGTGGGGCGGCCCGATCCAGACGCGCGAAACCAAACCGAACATGCTCCGCACGCCGGCCTCGACCGCGAGCCTCTTCGCCTGGCTCGCCGTCTACAGCCGCTGAGCGCCCGCGCTAGTTGATCTGGACGGTGAAATCCCCGCCGAGCGGGTGCCCGGCGCTGTCGCGCCCGGCGACCTGGAACTTCCACACGCCTCGCCCGAGGTGCACTTCGCCGATGTCGTGGCCGCGTCCCGCCACGTAGAGGCGGACGGGGGCGTGCGTGCCCGTCGGCGACGTCGCGCGGATCGAGAGCGAGCGGTAGGCGGGCCGGGCGCCCGCGGCCGTCAGGAGGTAAAGGTGCAGGTTCACGTTGCCGGGACGGAGCGGCAGCGCGTAGACCTCGAGCGTCTCGCCCGCGGGCTCCCTGAGGTTGAACGACGCCGTGTTCGGCACCGCGAAGGAGTTGGGGTCGGCGACGAGCAGGCCCCCGAGCAGGACGCTCGGGATGACGGCCGCCGTGGCGATGCTCGCGATCCGCGCGCGGCGGCTGCGGACCGGCGTGCGGCGCCCCTCGACGCCGAAGCGGCGAAGGCGCAGGCTGTTGGAGACCACGGTGATGCTCGAGACGCCCATCGCCACGGCGGCGAGCGCCGGGCTGAGCAGGCCCGTCATCGCGAGCGGCAGCGCGATCAGGTTGTAGCCGAAGGCCCAGCCGAGGTTCTGCAGGATGACCATGTAGGTCTCGCGCGCGAGTCGCAGCGAGCGCGCGACGCCGCGCAGGTCGCCGGAGACGACGCTGATGTCGGCCGCCTCGATCGCGGCGCCGACCCCGGTGCCCATCGCGATCCCGAGGTCCGCCGCGGCGAGCGCGGCGGCGTCGTTCACGCCGTCGCCGACCATCGCGACCCGGTGCCCCTCGCGCTGCAGTCGCGCGATCTCGGCGAGCTTGTCCTCGGGGCTGACTTCGGCGCGCACGCGGCCGATGCCGACCGCGGCGGCGACGGCGTTCGCGGCGCGGACGTTGTCGCCGGTGAGCAGCTCGACTTCGATTCCCATCTGGCGCAGCCCCGCGACCGCCGCCGCGGCCTCCTCCTTGACGGTGTCGGCGAGCGCGATCGTGCCGATGACCTCGTCCGCGCGCTCCACGACGACTGCGGTCCGGCCCGCCGCCTGCCATTCGTCGAGCTTCGCGCCGAGCTCGCCGGCGCGGTCGCCCTCGCCGGGGCGGCGCACGCGCACGGTCTGGCCCGCGATCTGCGCCCGGACCCCCTGGCCCGGCGTGGAACGAAACTCGCGCGCCGCCGGAATCGCGAGGTGCCGGTCGCGGGCGCTCGCGACGATCGCGATCGCGACGGGGTGCTCGGAGGGAGCCTCGGCGCCCGCGGCGAGCGCCAGAACGCTGGCTTCGTCGCTTCCGGCTGCGGTCCAGAGCGCGTCGACTGATAGCTCGCCGGTCGTCACGGTGCCGGTCTTGTCGAGGACGATCGTGTCGACCTGCTGGCTTCGCTCGAGCACGTCGGCGCTGCGCACGAGCAGGCCGAGCTGGGCGCCCCGTCCGGTGCCGACGAGGATCGCGACGGGCGTCGCGAGGCCGAGCGCGCACGGGCAGGCGACGATCAGCACGGCGATCGTCGCGTCGATCCCGCGCTCGACGTGCATCTGGTGGAACATGCCCTCGAGCGACTGGCCGGTGAGCAGCCACGCGATCAGCGTCAGGGCCGCGAGCCCGAGCACGATCGGGACGAAGTAGCGGGCGATCTCGTCGGCGAGCCGCTGGATCCTCGGCTTGGAGGCCTGCGCGCGCTCGACGAGCGCGATCAGCTGCGAAAGGGCCGTCTGCGACCCGACCGCGGTCGCCCGCGCCTCGAGCACGCCGTCCTCGTTGACCGTCGCCCCGGTCAGCGTCTCGCCCTCCCGCTTCTCCACGGGGAGCGACTCGCCGGTCAGCATCGACTCGTTGACGGCGGAGGCCCCCGCCACGACGATCCCGTCGACGGGCACGCGGTCGCCGGGCCTCACGCGGAAGAGGTCGCCGCGCCTGACCTGCTCGACGGGGACGACCCGCTCGGGCGCCGCGGGGTCGGGCGACTCGATGAGCCGCGCCTGGGTCGCGCCGAGGTGCGCGAGCTCGCGCACGGCGCGACCCGAGCTGCTGCGCGCCCGCGCTTCGCACCAGCGCGCGATGAGCAGCGCGGCGATGATGATCGCGCCCATGTCGTAGTCGAGCGGCATGTTGAATTTGCCGACCGCCACGCCGTGCAGGTAAACCGGCTCGGCGCTCAAGAGCATGTACGTCGAGTAGCCAAAGCTCGTCAGCGTCGAGAGCGCGATCAGGGTGTCCATGTTCGTCGCGCGCACGCGCGCACGGCTCCACGCGGAGCGCAGGAAGGGCATGCCGCACCAGAACTGCACCGGCACGGCCATCAGCGCGCAAAGCCAGCGCGCGGTCGTGTCGTGCGGCGCCGCGTACGTCAGCGCGGTGATGGCGGCGGCGAGGGGGACCGCGAGCGCGATGCGACGCTTCAGGCTGCGCATCTCGCGCGCTTCGACGCGTTCGAGCTCGTCGAAGACGGCGGCCTGCTGAGCGGCCGTCGAGGCGACCGGGGTCGCGTCGTAGCCGGCCCTGCGCACCGCCTCGACGAGCTGTTCGTCGTCGAGGGCGCCGTCGTCGAATTCGACGGTTGCGCGGCCTGTCGCGTAGTTCACGCGCGCGTCGTCGACGCCCGGCTGGCGCGCGAGGGCGCGCTGCACGCGCGCGGCGCACGAGCCGCACGTCATGCCGGAGACGTCGAACTCGACCAGCCGGTGCTCGTCCCCGGCGTCAAGGCGGGGCGTCTCACGCTCTCTGGTCTCAGGCGTGCCCATTCCCGACCAGAATTCAACATAGCGGAGGCCGGCGTCGCTGCGAGAGCGCCGGGGGGCGCGGGATGCGTGGCGAACGGCGCCGCGCGGCGCGCTAGAGCATCAGCTGCATCGCCGCGAGCATGTACGCCATGCCGAGGGCCATGACGGCCATCGACCCGCGCAGGTCGTGCTCGCAGACGAGCGGCTCGACAGCCGTCGCGCCGACGGCGGCGGTCCCGTCGGCGCCGAACGTCACGCCGCCGAAGAGCCGGTGCCGGTCCAGGCCGCGCATGCGGTTCGTGGCCCACAGCGCCGCGCCGACGACGAAGTAGGCGACGAGCAGCCACGTGATCGGCGCGACGAAACCCGAGGGGGACCACATGTACGCCATCGCGCCCATGTCGATCGCCATGATCCCCCAGAGCATGTTGATGGCGCGCCCGCTCACCATCATCGCGAGCGCTCCCGCGATGATGATCAGGGCGGCGTTGGCGAAGAGCAGCGGCCAGAAGCCGGACGGGATGGCTATGTGGTTGAGCGTCGCCGGCGCGAACATGAAGATCATGCCGGCCGCCATCAGCACGTGGCCGGAGTGCCACAGACGGCGCTGGCCGTCGGTCTCCATCACGTGGCGCGCGTGGATCACGACGATCACGATGAACGCGAGCGTCCAGATCACCGCGAGCCAGTTCGGGAGGATGTTCGTGCCCGACGAGGATGAGTAGATGTGCACCCCGCCCATCGTCATGCCCATCGCGTGATGGGCGCCGTGAGAGCTCATCGACATCCCGTTCATCTTCATGCTGTTGCCCATCGTGCCCTCCCGCGTTCTGCCGCCGCGAGCGTACCACCGCGCGCGGGCGCGCGGGGCGCGGCCGCGAGCGGTATGCTCGCCCGCGATGGTCACGGCCAGGGCGCTCAGGCCGACCCGGTTGCTGGCGATCGCGGCGTGCGTCGCGGTTCCCGCAGTGCTGCTCGCTACGCACTCCGGCGTCGCGCTGACAACGGGCGTGCTCTACCTGTTCCCGGTGGCGCTGCTAGCGGCCGTGATGCTCCTGGGGCGCTACCCCGGTCACCGCACGCTCGTCGCGCTGAGCGGCCGCCGCCGGACGCGTCGCCGCAGGCCACCACTCGCTGCGCGCACGCCGCGCAACGTCGACGTCCGCTGCGGTGGGCGTCTCGTCACGATCTCCCTCGCCGGCCGCGCTCCGCCGCTCGCCGCGGGCTGCAGCTGAACAGATAGCCCGCTCGGCAGGCCGGGGGCGTCCCACGCTGCGGGTCGCCCGTCCGCGCGGCGGCATGCCGTCGCGCCGCTGACCCTCGACGGGAGCGAGAGAGATGTCAACACAAACAGAGGTCGTACAGCCGCCGCCCGCCGAGGCGCGGGCGCCGGCGGCCAGCGTCGCTTCGCGCCTTCGCGTGACCCGGCGCGGCATTCAGATAGCGCTCGGCTGCATATGGCTGCTCGACGGCATCCTGCAGTTCCAGAGCTTCATGTACACGCACCGTTTCCTGACGGTGATCGTCGAACCGACCGCCGAAGGTCAGCCGGGGTTCATCCGTGAACCGATCCTGACGTTCGCCCACTTCTACGCCCACGACATGACGCTCTGGAACACATTGTCGGCGGAGATCCAGGTGGCGATCGGGCTCGGGCTGATCGTGAGCCGCAAGTCCGTCAAGGTCGCGCTGCTCTTCAGCTACGGCTGGGCGTTCGTCGTTTGGTGGTTCGGCGAGGGCTTCGCGACGCTGTTCTCGGGCGCGCCGGTCTCGCCTCTCATGGGGGCCCCCGGCGCCGTGCTCGTCTACGGCCTGATCGGCCTGTTGGTCTGGCCGACGAAGCGGGAAGGGACACGCTCCGCCGCGGACGGGGGGCTGCTCGGCGACGTCGGCGCGCGCGTGATCTGGTCCGTGATCTGGCTCGAGGCGGCGGTGCTCTGGCTGCTGAACGTCGATCGCTCGAAGAACGCGATCAGCGAACAGCTGAAGGGCATGGCCGAAGCGTCACCGCACTGGATCTCGACGCACGACGAATCGCTTTCGCACTCGCTGGCCGGTCACGGCACGACGGTCGCGACGGGCCTCGCCGTGCTCTCCGTCCTGATCGCGGCCGGCGTCTGGACGCGCCTGCGGGTCCCGACTCTCGTCGTCGCGATGGTGCTGGCGCTCGCCTACTGGTATTTCGGGCAGGCGCTCGGCGGGCCCTTCTGGGCCGGCGAAGCGACGGACGTGAACACCGGGCCGTTGCTGGTGCTGCTCGCGCTCACGCTCTGGCCGGCGCGCCCGAGCCGGCAGAGGAGCACGGAGCGCTCGGCGCAGGCGGCCGAGCGGCGGCTCTCGACGGCGTGAGGCTGCGGCCGGCGGCGCTTGCGTGAGCGCCGCCGCCGCGGCCTAAGCGAGGGTGTAGCCCGCCTCCTCGAGGGCGGCGCCGACGGCGCTCTCCGCGACGTCCGTCCCGCCCACGGCGGCGGTCCCGCGGTCCAGGTCCACCGCCACATCCTCGACGCCGGGCATCGCCGCGAGCGCCTCGGTGACGGCGCGCACGCAGTGCTCGCACGTCATGCCCTCGACCCGGTATGCGACCGTGCGGCTCACGCGTCCTGCCGTGGCGCGCGCCACGCCGTCGTCGGCTGCAGGACCGCCGCGGAGAGGCCCTCGCTGCGCAGGTGCGTGATCGCCTGGTAGTCGGGGTTTTTGACCATTTCGATGAACGCCGACCGCGACGGGTAGCGGACGACAAGGATCGCATCCCAGAGGTAACCCTCGGGCGCGACGAGGGGTCCGGCGCAGTCACCCGCGTAGACGACGCTGGCGCCGACGCCGTCCATGAACTCGCCGGCCGCGGCGGCGTAGCGGCGGTAGCTCTCGCGGCCCGCCTCGCCGTCGAAGCGCAAGAGGTTGAGCATCACGACCGGCGCGCCGTCGTCGCCGGCCATGAAGGCGGCGATGTCCTCGCGCGTGGGATCTACGTTCATCTCGCTCATCCGAAGAACAGGGCGGCAGTCTCGTACAGCGACGGGTCTAGCAGCTTGGGCGCGCCGAGCGCCTCCTCGAGGGCGACGTCGACGATGTGCGCGCCACGCAGCGCGACCATCACGCCGAAGCGGCCCTCTTTCGCGGCGCGCGCCGCCGCGACGCCGAAGCGCGTCGCGAGCACACGGTCGAACGCGACGGGCGTGCCGCCCCGCTGGACGTGCCCGAGGATCGTCACCCGCGTCTCGTACCCGGTGCGCGCCTCGATCTCCTCGCCGAGCGTCTGGCCGACCCCGCCGAGGCGCGGGTGGCCGAACGCGTCGGTGCCGGCCGGCGGCGGCGCGGCCATCGCGCCCTGTGCCGGCTCGGCGCCCTCGGCGACGACGACGATCGAGAACGTGCGGCCGCGGCGGTGGCGGCTCTGCACGTGCGCGACGACCGCGCCGACGTCGAACGGCCGCTCGGGCACGAGAATCGCGTCGGCGCCGCCGGCGATGCCGCCGTACGCCGCGATCCAGCCGGCGTTGCGCCCCATCACCTCGACGACCATCACGCGGTCGTGGGACTCGGCGGTCGTGTGCAGCCGGTCGATCGCGTCGGAGACGATCTGCACCGCCGTCTGGAAGCCGAACGTGAAGTCCGTGCCGCCGAGGTCGTTGTCGATCGTCTTCGGCACGCCGACGACGGGGACGCCGTCGCGGTGCAGGCGCAGCGCGACGCCGAGCGTGTCCTCGCCGCCGATCGGCACGAGCACCTCGACGCCGCGCTCCGCGAGAGCCGTCCGCACCGCCGCGGTGCCGTCCGCACCGCCCGCGTAGGGGTTCGTGCGCGAGGTGCCGAGGATCGTGCCGCCGCGCGGGAGGATGCCCGCCGTCGAGTCGAGCGTGAGCTCGACGGCGTTGTCGCCGAGGACGCCGGCCCAGCCGTGGCGGTAGCCGACGCACTCGGCGCCGCCGTCGGCGGCTGCCGCGCGGACCACCGCGCGGATCACGCCGTTCAGGCCGGGGCAGTCGCCGCCGCCGGTCAAGAGTCCGATCCGCATCAAGCGGGCATTGTGAAGCACGCGCTACGCTCAGCGCCCGGACCCCCGGACGCGAAGCGATGAGCGAGCCCCGAGCGCCACGCCCCAAGAGCCGCCTTGGCGCGCGCGCACGCGACGCGGGCCGCACGCGCGCGCTGGCCGTCGGCGCGCTCGCCCTCGCCCTCGCCGCCGTGCTCACGATCTTCGTCGACGCGTACGCGGGCTCCTCGCACGCGCCGGCGCGGACGGCGCGGCAGCGCAGGGTCGCACGGCGATCCCGCCGCCGCGCGCCACCCGCGTTCGCGGTCGGCACGACGACCGTGCACCTCGTCGACACGAGCCGCACGATCACGCTGCCCGAAGGGAGGGACATACCGCGGCCGCTGGAAACGATCGTGCGCTACCCGGCGGTCGGCGGCGTCGGCGGCGAAGAAACACCAGGCGCGACCCCCGCCACCGCGAAGGGCCCCTACCCGCTGATCGTGTTCGGTCACGGCTTCGACGCGACGCCGTCGACGTACGCCGCTCTGTTGAACCGCTGGACGCGCGCCGGTTACGTCGTCGCGGCGCCCGTGTTCCCGCTCGAGAACGCCGCCGCCCCCGGCGGCGCGACACAGGCCGACCTGCCGAACGAGCCCGCCGACTTCAGCTTCGTCATCACCCACCTGCTGGAAGAATCCGAACGCGGCGCGGGGCCGCTCGCGCACCTCATCGAAGCGAACCACATCGCCGTCGCGGGGCAGGGCGACGGCGGTGACGCCGCGCTCGCCACCGCCTACGACCCGGCGATGCGCGACCAGCGCATCGACGCGGCGGCGATCCTCTCGGGCTCGGAGATCCCGCAGCTCGGCCAGTTCACGTTCCCGTCGAGCGGGCCCGCGCTGCTCGCCACGCAGGGCCTGGACGACACGATCAACACGCCGGACGACACCTACCTGTATTTCGACGCGGCGCCCAAACCGAAGTACCTGCTGCGGATCGGCGGCGGCGAACAGCTCGCGCCGTACACGAGCGACCCGACGCAGCTCGCGCTCGTCGAGCGCGTCACCGTCGCGTTCTTCGACGCCTACCTGCGCGGCAGCAAGACGGCGCTCAACGAGCTGCAGTCGGTCGGCAACCTCGGCGCGGCCGGCTCGCTGCTCGCCGAACCCTGAGCCGCGCCGGCGGTTAGGATCGCGGCGTGCCCTTCTACCGCGATGCCCTCGTGCGGCTCGGCTCGCAGAAATGGTTCTCGGACTTCACGGCCGCCGTGCTCGTGCCGGTCGACCGCACGCTCTACCGCGTCAGCGGCGGGCGCGTGTCGATGCTGCACCTCGGGCGCTCGGAGGCGTTGCCGTCGCTGCTCTTGACGACGACGGGGCGGCGCAGCGGTCAGCCGCGCACCACGCCGGTCCTCTACATCACCGACGAGGAGAGCGGCGCGCTGTTCGTGATCGCCTCGAACTTCGGCCGCGAGCACCACCCGGCGTGGTCCGCCAACCTGCTCGCCGACCCGCACGCCTGGATCCAGCTGCACGACGAGCACCGCGCGGTGATCGCGCGTCCGGCCAGCGAGCAGGACGTCGAGCGCCTCTGGCCGCGCCTGCTCGAGATCTACCCGTCCTGGACCAGCTACCGCGAGCGGACCGACCGCACCTTCCGCGGCTTCTTCCTCGACGCGGCCTGAGCGCCGCGCGGCGCGGCATGCGCCCGCGGATACAGTGGCGAAGGTGAGCGCCCAGGCGACAGCCACCGCCGGCCCGGAGCTGAAAGAGGGTGCCGCGGACGGCGAGATCATCCGCACCGTCGAGCTGACGAAGGTTTATCCGGGCGCCGACTTCGCCGCCGTCGACCACCTGAACCTCAGCGTCCAGAAGGGCGAGATCTTCGGGCTGCTCGGCCCCAACGGAGCCGGCAAGACGACCACGGCGGGCATGCTGACGACGCGCGTCGTGCCCACCTCCGGCAGCGCGAGCGTCGGCGGCGTCGACGTCATCGCGCACCCCGCGCTCGCCAAGCAGCTCCTCGGCACCGTCTCGCAGACGAACACGCTCGACCGCCAGCTCACCGTCTGGGAGAACCTCTACTTCCACGGCCGCCTGTTCGGCATCGGCGCCGGCGAGTCGCGCCGCCTCGCCGACGAACTGCTCGAGCGTTTCCAGCTCGCCGAGTGGGGCAAGGCGTCCGTCTACGCGCTGTCGGGCGGCATGGCGCAGCGGCTCATGGTCGCCCGCGCGATCCTGCACCGTCCCGCGGTGCTGTTCCTCGACGAGCCGACCGCGGGCCTCGACCCGCAGAGCCGCCTCGCGCTGTGGGACGTGATGCGCACGCTCAACGGCGAAGGCCAGACGATCCTGCTGACGACCCACTACATGGAGGAGGCAGACACCCTCTGCGGGCGCGTCGCGATCATGGACCACGGCAGGATCCTCGCGCTCGACACCCCGACGGAGCTGAAGCGCACGCTCGGCGCCGAGTCGATCGTCACGATCCGCGGCCACGGCGACCTCGGCGCGCTCGAGGCGCAGCTCCGCGCCACGATCCCCGAGATCACGCGCAGCCGCGTCGACGGCGACGCGCTCGAGCTTCACGTCGCCGCCAGCGACCGGCTGCTGCCGCGCGTCGTGGGCGGCGCCGAGCGCTGCGGCTTCGATCTCATCGACGTCGCCGTGAGCGAGCCGAGCCTCGAGAACGTCTTCATCCAGCTCACCGGAAAGGCGCTGCGCGAGTGAGCGCGCCGGCGGCGATCAGCACGCGCACGCGCCCGGCGACGCAGGCCAGCCGCGACGCCCTGAAGGCGCTCATCCTGCGCGACCTCGTGGTGCTGCGCAAGAACTTCGGCGAATTCGTCGTGCGCACGCTGATCCAGCCGTTCCTGCTCGTGTTCGTGTTCCTCTACGTCTTCCCGACGATCGGGCAGAGCGTCGGCGGGCGCAACCCCGTCGCGCAGTCGCACTTCGCGACCGTGCTCATCCCCGGCGTCGTCGCGATCACGATCATGTTCCAGGGCATCCAGGCCGTCGCGCTGCCGCTCGCCACCGAGTTCGGCTTCACGCGCGAGATCGAGGACCGCGTGCAGGCGCCGTGCCCGATCTGGCTCGTCGCGCTCGCCAAGGTGCTTTCCGGGGCCGTGCAGGGAGCGATCGCCGCGCTCGTCGTCTTCCCGATCGCGGCGGTCGTCCACGCCAAGGGCGTCGAACCGAACCTGCACGTGCACATCTGGATCCTCGTCACGCTGATCCCGCTCGCGTGCGTCGCGATGACCTCGCTCGGCCTGCTCCTCGGCACGTTCTTCGAGCCGCGCAACATCGGCCTGATGTTCGGCTTCGTCGTGCTGCCGCTGACGTTCCTCGGCGGCACCTACTACCAGTGGCAGCGGCTTTCGCCGATCGAAGTCGCGGGGATCCACTGGCTGAAGATCCTCGTGCTGGTCAACCCGCTGATCTATCTCGCGGAGGGCATGCGCGCGGGGCTCACGGAAATCGGCCACATGCCGCTGTACGTCATCTACCCGGTGATGACGTTCTTCCTCGTGCTGTTCCTCTCGCTCGGCCTGCGCAACTTCCGCCGCCGCGTCCTCTCCTAGCCACGGAGCGCTCCGGGGCGCTCAATACGCTGGCGCCATGCGCGCAGGCGAGCGGCTCGCGGTGATCGACCTCGGCTCGAACTCCTTCCGTCTCGTCGTCTTCGCCGCCGGCGACGGCTTCTGGCGCCGCACGGACGAGATCTATGAGCCCGTGCGGATCGGCGAAGGCATGGGGGAGAGCGGCGAGCTCGGCAGCGAGCCGACGCGGCGCGCGCTCGCGACGCTCGACGTGTTCGCGCACTTCTGCCGCGCCGCGGGACTGTCGGGTGCGCAGGTCGAAACTGTCGCGACGAGCGCGATCCGCGAAGCCGTGAACCGCGACGAGTTCCTCGCCCAGGCGGGCCGGCACTTCGCCGAGCCGATCCGCGTGCTCTCGGCCCACGACGAGGCGCGCTACGGCTACATCGCGGCCGCGAACTCCACCACGATCCAGGACGGGCTCGTGCTCGAACTCGGCGGCGGCTCGATGCAGGTGGTCCACGTCGCCGGGCGCGAGGAGCGCGAGACGGCGTCCTGGCCGCTCGGCACCGTACGCATGACCGAGCGCTTCGTGCCGCCGAACGGCGCCGCCAAGCCGCGCCAGCTGAAGGCGCTCGGCGAGCACGTCGCGTCCGAGCTCGCACGCGCCGAGTGGCTCGACGCCGCGGGCGGCGACGGCGCCGTCATGGTCGGCGTCGGCGGCACGGTGCGCAACCTCGCCGCCGCCGTCCAGCGCGCCGCCGGCCTGCCGTCAGGCGTCGTGCAGGGCGTCGAGATCTCGCGCCCGTGCCTGGAGGAGCTCATCGCACGCCTCGCGGCGCTGCCCGCGGAGGAGCGCGCGAGCATCCCCGGCATCAAGCCGGCTCGCGCCGACCTGATCCTCGCCGGCGCGCTCGTCGTGCTCGGCGTGATGCGCCACGGTGGCTTCGACACGCTCCAGGCGACCGAAGCCGGGCTGCGCGAGGGCATCTTCCTCGAGCGCCTGCTCGCGCCGAGCGACCCGCCCCTCGTCGAGGACGTGCGCCGCGCGGGCGTGATGAACCTCGCCAACCAGTACGACCTGCGCTCCGAGCACACGGAGCACGTCGCGGCGCTCGCGCTCGAAATGTTCGACCAGCTGGCCGCCCTCGGCCTGCACGCCGGCGACCCCGGCGAGCGCGAACTGCTGTGGGCGGCGTGCATGCTGCACGACATCGGCATGTCGATCGACTACGACGACCACCACAAGCACTCGCGTTACCTGATCCTCAACGGCGGCCTGCCGGGTTTCACCCCACAGGAGACCGCGATCGTCGCCCAGGCGGCGCGCTACCACCGCAAGGGGCTGCCGTCGCCCGGGCCGCTCGGCGCGCTCTTCGACGGCGCGCGGCTCGCCGAGCTCGACCGCTGCGCGCTGCTGCTGCGCCTCGCCGAGGACCTCGAGCGCTCGCGCGACCAGCTCGTCCGTGCCGTCGAACTCGCCGACGACGGCGAAACGGTCGACCTGCGCCTCGTCGCGAGCGGCGAGACGGCGGTGCCGCGCTGGGCGGCAAGCCGCGAGGGGGGACTCTTCCGCCGCGCCTTCGGCCGCGAGCTCGCCGTCGCCGGCTAGCGCGACGGGGCCGTACCCGCGCGTGGACGTGCGACGGGGGCGACGGCGCCCGCGCGCTCAGCCGGGGTCGCGTTCGATCGCGCGGGCGTCGCCGCGGCAGTCGAACAGCATCAGCCCGTACGTGTCGGGGTAGGGGGCGCCCCAGACCGCGGGGGAGAGCTCGAGGCAGTCGCGCAGCACGGACCTCGTCGCGCTGTTGCCGCCGCGGTTCCAGTAGGCGCCGCCGAGCAGCACGTAGCGCGCCTGGTGGCGGCGCACGAGGTCCGCGAACTGGCGCGCGCTGACCGCGGGGTCGGTGCCGCTGTAGCCCGCGAGGGCACCGGCGCGGTACCCCATCAGGATCAGCGTCGACGCGGGCAGCGAGGAGTCGGTGAGGACTTCCCAGCGGTGTGTCGCGCCGTGGCTGCGAACGTAGAAGCCGACGGCTTCCAGCGTCCGCTGCGGCCCGCGCTGCACGCCGTACGGCGTGAACCCGGGCGCGCTGCGCGGCCCGGCGGCCGGGAACGTCCCCTGCACGGGTGCTTCCCACGTCGTCCCGGCGTACGCCGCGGGCACGATCATCAGCAGCGCGAACGCCGACGCGAGCGCGGGCGCGGCGAGGCGCCGTGCCGCGGCGATCAGCGCGCAGAGCACCGCCGCGACGCCCACGAGGACCGGCGCGACGCCCGCCATGAAGAGGTAGTGCTGCATGAGGTGGCCCTGGAGGAGCGCCGTCGTGCCGATCGCGAGGACGGCGAGCACGACCCCGGCGGCGCGGCGCCTGCCGCGCAGCAGGCGCTCGCAGGCGACGATGCCGGCGCCCGCCATCGCGCCGACCCCCGGCGCGAGCGCCGACGCGTAGTACGGGTGCACGATGCCCCCGGCCTCGCTGAGGACGAGGAACTCGACGACCAGCCAGCCGCCGAACACGAGCATGAAAGCAAGGCGCGGGTCGCGCCTGCTGGGCATCCGCAGGCGCCAGCGCCGCTCGCGTCGCGTCAGCGCGATCAGGGCGCCGAGCGCGACGAGCCCGAACAGCGCGAGCGGCAGCGTCCACGCCGCCTGGTCCGCGAGGCCCTTGCCGAAGAGCCGCGCCGGGCCCGGCGGCCCGCCGAACGGGATGACGCTCGTGCCGCGGCCGTCGGGCAGCACCGCCTCGTGCAGCTGGTAGGTCGTCTCGTAGCCGTGCGCGTGCGCCCAGCGCGCGAGCGGGGCGTGGCGTTCGACGTGCCGCGCGGCGCCCTGGCTCACGGCGCGGCCGCTGCCGCTGTCGGGACCGCCGAACTGGCCGTCGACGCGGCCGACGCCGTTGTAGCCGAGGGCGAGCTCGACCTCGCTGTTGTCCTTCGAGCTACCGACGTAGGGGCGCTGCGAGGCGGGCGTGAGTTCGACCATCGCGATCCACGCGAACGAGACGGCGAGCATCACGGCGCCGGCGACCGCGAGCCGCGCGGCGCGGCGGCGTCCGCTGCCCGGCGCGCACACGGCGTAGGCGACGGCGATCGGCGGCACGACGAGGTACGCGGCGAGCGCCTTCGTGTTGAACGCGAGGCCGACGAGCACCGCGCAGGCGATCAGCGAGCGCCAGCGGCCGCTGCGGGTCGCCGCGAGTCCGGCGCCGGCGGCGAGCGTCATGAGCGCGATCAGCAGCGGGTCGACGCCGTTCTCGCGCGAGACCGCGACGAGCGACGGGAAGACGGCGGTGGCAAGGCCCGCCGCGAGCGCCGCCGCGGGGCCGAGGTAACGGCTCGTGACGAGATAGACCGCGGCGACGATCGCGACGCCGATGAGGGCCTGCGGCAGGATCAGCGACAGCGGGCCGAAGCCAAAGAGCTTCGCGCTCGCGGTCTGCAGCCACAGCGCGAGCGGCGTCTTGTCGACGCTCTCAAGGCCCCCGACGTCGAACGACGCGAAGAGGAAGTTGTGCAGCGAGCGCAGCATCGAGGAGACAGCGGCCGCGTAGAACGTGTTCGCGTACGCGTTTTTCTGCAGGCTGTCGGTGTTCAGGACCGCGGAGACCGCGAGCACGAGCGCGAGCCCCGCGGGGCGCGCGAGCCGCGCGCCGCGCGACGACGGAGTCTCGTGCCGGATCGCGGGCGCGGGGAATTCGATCGTTTCGGTCGCGGCGCTCATGCGTCGAGCGCGCCGATGAGGCGCTCGAGGTCGGCGTCATCGTTCCACGCCCCGACCGAGGCGCGCAGCCACGGCCGGCCGGGGATGTCGCGCAGCATCACGCCGGCGGCGGCGAGCCGCTCGCGCTCGCCGGCGGGGTCCGCGCTCGCGAACGCGACGAGCGTGCCGCGGCCGCGGGGCGCGACCGCGCGGCCCGCCGCCTGCAACATCCCGACGAGGCGCTCGGCGAGGTCGGCGGCGCGGTCGTGGATCTCGTTCCAGCCGGCGCGCGCGAGGATGTCGAACGCGCTCACGGCGAGGGCGAGCGTCTGCCCGTTCAGGCCGAGCGCGTCGAGGCGCCGCGAGTCGGCGTGAAGGCGCGCGCCGAGCCCGTCGCCGGGGTTCTCCATGTTCGCGTAGCCCCTGCGGTCGACGGCGACGCGCTCGCGCAGCCGCGCGCTGAGGTACAGCATGCCGGTGCCGTCGGGGCCGCAGAGCCACTTCTGGCCCGCGGCGGCGTAGGCGTCGCAGCCGAGCGCGCCGACGTCGACGGGCACAGCTCCCGCGCCCTGCGCGCCGTCGAAGAGCACTGGCACGTCGACCTCGGCGAGCTCGGCCGGGGCGTGCGTCCCGCTCATCCAGCCGACGTGGGAGCACGCGACGAGGCGTGTCGCGGGCCCGATCTCCTGCGCGATGCGCGCGAGCGGGACCTCCCTGACCGTCACGCCGCGCAGCTCCTTCGCCGCGACGAGGGCTCCCTGCAGGCCCGGGTGCTCCTCGTCGCTCGTGAGGATCTCCTCGCCCGCGGCGAGGCCGAGGCCGCCGACGACCTGGGCGATGCCTTCGGTGGTGCACGTCGACAGCGAGAGCTCTTCGGGCGCGCAGTGCAACAGCGACGCGTACCGTTCGCGCAGCTGTGCGCGCAGCTCGGCGGTGCGTTTGAAGTGCTCGGCGGTGCGGCCCGCGCGAAGCTGGTGCGCGAGCTCGGCGTCGGCGGCGCGCACGGCGTCCGCCGCGAGCGGTCCGTCGGTGCCGGCGTTCAGGTACGCGGCGTCGGCGAGCACCGGGAACTGGCGGCGCAGGTCGCTGGGGTCCATGGGGAAGACAAACCTATCGCTCGCGGCGCCGCGAACACCGGTCGGCGCGCTATAAGAAGCCCCTGCGGAGGGTCTGCGGGTACGCCATGGCCGAAGAGAACGAAGAGCCGCTCTGGCGCCCGTCGGCGGCGCTCGCGGCGACGAGCGCGATGTCGCGCTTCATGCGCCGCGCGGGCGAGCGGCACGGACGTGAATTCGCGTCCTACGACGAGCTCTGGCGCTGGTCGACGGACGAGCTCGAGGATTTCTGGGCGGAGATCTGGGATCAGGGCGGCGTCGTCGCCTCGCGCCCCTACGAGCGCGTCCTCGCCACGCGCGAGATGCCCGGCGCGCGCTGGTTTCAGGGCGCGGAGCTGAACTACGCCGAGAACCTGCTGGCGCGCGGCGGCGCCGACGAGCTCGCGGTGATCCACACCTCCGAGCTGCGCGCCGACGGCGAGCTGACGCGCGGCGAGCTGCGCGCGCTCGTCGCCGCCGCGGGCGCCGGGCTGCGCGAGCTCGGCGTCGAGCGCGGAGACCGCGTGGTCGCGTACATGCCGAACATCGCCGAGACGCTCGTCGCCTTCCTCGCCTGCGCGAGCATCGGCGCGATCTGGTCGAGCGCCGCGCCCGAGTTCGGCGCGCGCAGCGTCATCGACCGTTTCGCGCAGATCGAACCGAAGGTGCTGCTCGCGGTCGACGGCTACCGCCACGCCGGCAAGGACCACGACCGCCGCGCGGTGATCGAGGAGCTCCGCCGCGAGCTGCCGACCGTCGAGCACGTCGTCGTGCTGGACTACCTGAGCCCCGGGGCCGAGCCGCCCGCCGGCGCGAACAGCTGGCAGGCGCTCCTCGCCGCGGGCGCCGGCGCCGGCGCGCACTTCGAGCAGGTCGCGTTCGACCACCCCCTCTGGGTGCTCTACTCGTCGGGCACGACTGGCCTGCCGAAGGCGATCGTGCACGGCCACGGCGGCATCCTCGTCGAGCAGCTCAAGAAGGCGCTGCACCTGGATCTGAGGCCCGCGGACCGCATGTTCTGGTTCACGACGACCGGCTGGATGATGTGGAACTTCCTCGTCGGCTGCCTGCTCGGCGACGGCGCCATCGTGCTCTACGACGGCAGCCCCGCCTACCCCGACCTCGGCGCCCTGTGGGACCTCGCGGAGCGCACGTCGATCACGTGCCTCGGCGCGAGCGCGGGCCTCATCGCGGCGTGCGAGAAGGAGGGCGTCGTGCCGCGCGAACGCGACCTCTCGGCGCTGCGCGCCGTCGGCTCGACGGGTTCGCCGCTCGCACCCGAGAGCTTCCACTGGGTGTACGACAACGTCGGTGAGGACATCTGGCTCTACTCGACGAGCGGCGGCACCGACGTCTGCACGGCGTTCGTCGGCGGCTGCCCGCTGCTCCCGGTCTACGTCGGCGAACTGCAGTGCCGCGCGCTCGGCTGCGCCGTGCAGGCCTGGGACGAGGACGGCCACGCGCTCGAGGACGAAGTGGGCGAGCTCGTGATCACCGAGCCGATGCCGTCGATGCCGCTCTTCATGTGGGGCGACGAGGACGGTTCGCGCCTGCGCGAAAGCTACTTCGACATGTTCCCCGGCGTCTGGCGCCACGGCGACTGGATCCGCGTCACGCCGCGCGGCGGCGCCGTGATCTACGGCCGCTCGGACTCGACGATCAACCGCCAGGGCGTGCGCATGGGGACGAGCGAGATCTACCGCGCCGCCGCGACCGTGCCCGCGGTGCTCGACGCGCTCGTCGTCGACATCCCCAAGGACGGCGACGCCAGCGAGCTCTGGATGATCCTCTTCGTCGTGCTCGCCGACGGCGCCGCGCTCGACGACGCGCTGCGAGAACAGATCCGCGCCGCGATCCGCGCGCACTGCTCGCCGCGCCACGTCCCCAACGAGATCCTCCAGGTCGAGCAGGTCCCGCGCACGCTCTCGGGCAAGCTGCTCGAGGTGCCGGTCAAGCGCATCCTGATGGGCATGGAGCCCGGGCGCGCCGCGAGCGCAGGCTCGCTCGCCGACCCCGCCGCGCTCGACTACTTCGTCGCGCTCGCTAGAGCCCGAGCGAGCGGCCCACGATCTCCTTCATGATCTCGTTCGCGCCGCCGTAGATGCGCGTCACGCGCGCGTCGGCCCAGGCGCGCGCGATCGGGTACTCGAGCATGTAGCCGTAGCCGCCGTGCAGCTGCACGCAGCGGTCGACGACGCGCCCCTGCAGGTCCGTGCACCACCACTTCGCGCTCGCGGCGTCCTGCGCCGTCAGTTCGCCGTCCGCGAGCGCCTGCACGCAGCGGTCGATGTAGATCCGCGCGACGTCGACTTCGCCGCGCATCTCGGCGAGCTCGAAACGCGAGTTCTGAAAGCTGCCGATCGGCTGCCCGAACGCGCTGCGCTCGCGGACGTAGTCGAGCGTCCAGCCGAGCGCCGCCTCCGCCGCGGCGACCGCCGTCGCGGCGATCGAAAGGCGCTCCTGCGGCAGGTTCGAGACGAGGTAGAGGAAGCCCTCGCCCTCGCTGCCAAGCAGGTTCGCGGCGGGAACGCGCACGCCGTCGAACGAGAGCTCGGCGGTGTCCTGCGCGTGCTGGCCGACCTTCTCGAGCTTGCGGCCGCGGACGAAGCCCTCCATGCCGCGCTCGAGGACGAGCAGGCTGATGCCGCGGTGGCGCTCCGCGGGGTCCGTCTTCAGCGCCGTGATGACGAGGTCCGCGTTGATGCCGTTCGTGATGAACGTCTTCGCGCCGTCGACGATGTAGACGTCGCCGTCGCGGCGCGCCGTGGAGGACATCGACGCGAGGTCGCTGCCGATCCCCGGCTCGGTCATCGCGAGCGCGGTGATCAGCTCGCCGCTCGCGATCCCCGGCAGCCAGCGCGCGCGCTGCTCCTCGTTGCAGTAGCGCATGAAGTACGGCAGGCAGATGTCGTTGTGCAGCGTCACGCCGAGGCCGAAGCCCGCGACACCGGCGTACTGCGCCTCCTCGCCGACCACGAGGTTCAGGCGGAAGTCCTGCACGCCCGCGCCGCCGTAGCGCTCGGGCACCTCCATCGCCAGAAAGCCGCCGGCTCCGGCCTTCGCGAAGACCTCGCGCGGCACGATCCCGTCGCGTTCCCATTCGCCGTAACGGTTCTCGTCGCCGACCACCTCGCGCTGCAGGAACGTCCGGAAACTCGCGCGGAAATCCTCGTGCAGATCCCCGTAGATCGTGCGTCGCACGCGCGGACAGTAACGCGCCGGCAGGAACCGGCGGCTGCCGCGTCGAATGTTGCCGCCGATGAAGCGAGCAAGCACGCCCACGCAGCCACCGCCGGTCGACGGCTCCAGCGACCACCAGAGCCTCGCGAAGTACATCCAGTCCCGCTTCGACGAATGCTCGCGCTCGCAGAAGGACGTCGCGCAGTACATCGTCGACCACCTCGACGAGGCGGCGTTCCAGACGGCGGAGGAGCTCGCGCGCCGCGCGAACACCTCGAGCTCGACGGTCGTCCGTTTCTCGCAGGCGCTCGGCTTCGAGGGCTTCCCGGAGCTGCAGGCCGCCGCGCGCGAGGAATACCGGCGCGTCAACGCGCAAGGCGGGCAGGACGGGCTCGGCGCGTCGCAGCCGCTCTTCGCGCTGGACCAGAACGAGTTCGAGTCGGCGCTCGTCGCCGACCACCAGAACATCGAGGAGACGGCGCGCAAGCTCTCGCGCACCGACGTCGAGGACCTCGTCGCGGCGATCGTCGGCGCCGAGCGGATCCTCGTCGTGGGCACCGACCAGATGGCGTTCTTCGCGAGCTACCTGCGCCACCTGCTGATGCTGCTCGAACTGCGCGTCGAGGTCGCCTCCAGCGCGTCGCAGGAGGCCCTCGCGCGCCTTTCGCGCATCGACTCCACGACGCTCGTGATCGGCCTCTCCGCGGGGCGGCCGCACCCGCTCGTCGTGCGCGCGATGAAGCTCGCGCGCCACCGCCAGGCCTCGACCGCCGCGATCACCGACGCGACGCTCTCCGACGTCGCCAAGCTCGCGCAGATCCGCGTGTACTACTCCTCCAACAGCCCCGCGTTCGCGCGTTCGCACACCGCTTTGCTGTCGATCCTGCAGGCCCTCGCCTTCGCCGTCTACGCGCGCGACAGCGCCCAGTATGAGGACCGCATCAAGGCCTTCCGCCTGAAGTAGGCGCGCCCGCCGCGCCGACGCGCGCCTGTCAAACTAGGGGCCATGCGCGAAGAGTCGACGTTCACCGTCAAGGCCGGGCTGGCCGAGATGCTCAAGGGCGGCGTCATCATGGACGTCGTCGACCCCGACCAGGCCCGCGTCGCCGAGGAAGCCGGCGCCTGCGCGGTGATGGCCCTCGAACGCGTTCCCGCCGACATCCGCCGCGACGGCGGCGTCGCGCGCATGTCCGACCCGGACATGATCAAAGGCATCCAGCAGTCGGTCACGATCCCCGTGATGGCGAAGGCGCGGATCGGCCACTTCGTGGAGGCGCGCATCCTCGAGGCGCTCGAGGTCGACTACGTCGACGAGTCCGAGGTGCTGACGCCCGCCGACGAGCTCAACCACATCGACAAGTGGGCCTTCAAGGTGCCGTTCGTCTGCGGCGCAACGAACCTCGGCGAGGCGCTGCGGCGCATCGGCGAGGGCGCCGCGATGATCCGCTCCAAGGGCGAGGCGGGCACCGGCGACATCGTCGAGGCCGTGCGCCACATGCGCCAGATAGGAGGCGAAATCAAGCGCCTGACTACTCTCGCGCAGGACGAGCTCGCGACCGCGGCGAAGGAGCTCGCGGCGCCGCTCGCGCTCGTGCGCGAAGTCGCCGACGCCGGGCGCCTGCCGGTCGTGCTCTTCTGCGCCGGCGGCATCGCGACGCCCGCCGACGCGGCGCTGATGATGGCGCTTGGCGCCGAAGGCGTCTTCGTGGGATCCGGCATCTTCAAGAGCGACGACCCAGCGCGCCGCGCCCGCGCGATCGTCGAGGCGACCACCCACTGGCAGGACGCCGAGCGCGTCGCCGCCGCCTCGCGCGGACTCGGCGGCGCGATGGTAAGCCTCGAGAGCGCAAAGCTCCCCGACGAGCAGCTACTGGCACAGCGCGGCTGGTAGCCGTGGAGCGCCCGCCGATCGGCGTACTCGCCCTGCAGGGCGGGTTCGAGGCGCACGAGCGGATGTTCGCGCGCGTCGGCGCGCCGACGCGCGAGGTGCGCGTCGCCGCCGACCTGGACGGCGTCGCCGGACTCGTGATACCCGGCGGCGAGTCGACGACGATCGCGCTCGGCATCGAGCGCGAGGGTCTCGCCCAGCCGATCCGCGATCTCGCGGCCGCGGGCAGACCGATCCTCGGCACGTGCGCGGGGCTGATCATGCTCGACAGCGCGCACCTCGCGCTGATGGACATCACGGCGCGCCGCAACGCGTTCGGGCGCCAGCTGCACTCCTTCGAGGAGAACCTCTCGATCGGCTGCCTGCCGGGCGGCCCGCTGCACGCGATCTTCATCCGCGCGCCCTGGATCGAGCGCGCCGGCCCGGACGTCGAGGTGCTCGCGTCCGTCGACGGCCACCCCGTCGCCGCGCGCGAGGGCGAGCTCTTCGCCGTGTCCTTCCACGCCGAGCTCGGCGCCGACACGCGGCTGCACGCCGCGTTCGCGGAACGGACCGTGCTGTGAGGGTCTCCCTGTCAGCCGACGAGCTCACCGGCGTCGCCGGCGAGCTCGCGGGCGCGCTCGGCGCGCGCGGCGCGACGGTGAGAGCGCACGGGGCGCTCGCGCCCTCGGAGCCGTCGTCGTGGGCGGCCGCGTCGATCGCGGTGGCGCGCGAAGTCGCCGCCGGCGACGCGGACCTCGGCGTCGTCTGCTGCTGGACGGGGACCGGCGCGTCAATCGCCGCGAACAAGGTCGCGGGCGTCCGCGCGGCGCTCTGCGCCGACGCGGCGACGGCGCGCGGGGCGCGGCGCTGGAACGACGCGAACGTGCTCGCGCTCAGCCTGCGCACGACGACTGCCGCGCTGCTCGAGGAGATCCTGGACGCGTTCCTTGCGCCCGCCGAGGTCGACCCGCGCGAGCGCGCGAGCATCGAGCTGCTCGCGCGCCTCGAGCGCGGCGCCTAGGCAGGCTCGTACGTCACGACGGCGTCGTCCTCGCGCTCGGCGATCGAGCCTTCGCGCAGCAACAGGTCGGCGTGGCCGACGACCTCGGAGATCGTGAGGTAGGACTGCGTGACGGCGATGTTGCCCCACAGCTCGAGCGCGATCTCGTGCGCCGTGCGCGGGCGCTCCGCGATAAGGCCGCCGATCTTGCGCGCGCGGCGCTCGTGCATGCGCAGGCGTTCGTCGATCAGCGCGCGGTGGTCGACAAAGGGTTCGCCGTGCCCGGGCAGCACGAGCGTCGCGTCGAGCTCGCGCGAGCGGGCCATGGAGTCCATGTAGACGAGGAGCGACCGGGGCCGCTCGGCGTTCTCGCGCTCGGGCAGCGCCTTGGCGATCACGGGGTTCGAGGAGATGTGCGCCAGCAGGTGGTCGGCGGCGAACAGCATCGCGCGCTCGCGGTCCAGGAGGATCGTGTCCGACGGGCTGTGCCCGGGGACGTGGAAGACCTCCAGCATGCGGTTGGCGAGCTCGATGCGCGAGCCCTCGCTGAGCGCGTCGTCGATCTGGACCGCCTGGCCCCAGCGCCGGAACGCCGGCAGCATGGCGCGCAGGCCTTCGATCGTCTCGAGCGGCAGGCCGTGGCGCAGCATCACCTGCTGCGCGAACTCTTCTTCGGACTCGCTGAAGCGCTCGTAGTCGCCGAGCACGGGGACGAGCAGGTCGAGTGCCGCGACGCGCGCGCCCGCGCGCGCCGCGAGCTGCGCGGCGAGGCCGAAGTGATCCATGTGCTGGTGGCTGATGACGAGCAGCTCGAGGTCCTCGACCCTGTAGCCGAGCTCGCCGAGCCCGCGTTCGAGCTCCGCGAGCGAGCGCTCGGAGTGCGGGCCCGAGTCGACGAGCGTGAGCGGTTCGTCGTCGATCAGGTACGCGTTCACGCGGCCGACCTGGAAGGGCGTCGGCACGGCGATGCGGTGCACGCCCGCGGCCGCCGCGTCCGCGAGCGGATCGCTCACGAGCGGATCCGGGCGAGCACCTCGTCGCGGCGGCGCTCCATGTCCTCGCGCGAGACGAGCGACTCCAGGCACAGCCGCAGCAGCGGCTCGGTGTTCGACGGGCGCACGTTGAAGTGCCACTCCGGGTAGTCGACGGAGACGCCGTCGAGCCAGCTGACCTGCGCGTCGTCGTAGACCGCGGCGAGCTCATCCATCTTGGCCTCTTGGTCGGCGACCTCGGAGTTGATCTCGCCGGAGATGAAGTAGCGCTCACGGTACGGCGCGAGGAGCTCGGACATGCGTGCGCCCCGCCGGCAGAGCAGCTCGAGGATGAGCAGCGCCGGGATCGTCCCCGAGTCCGCGCAGTAGAAGTCGCGGAAGTAGTAGTGGCCCGACACCTCGCCGCCGAAGAGCGAGCCCTCCTCGCGCATGCGCGTCTTGAAGTAGGCGTGGCCGACGCGGTTGACGTGCGCGTGGCCGCCCGCCGCGATCACGGCGTCGGCGACGGCGCGCGAGGCGCGCACGTCGTAGAGGATGTCGGCGCCGTCGTTCTCGGGCCGTTCGAGCAGCGCCGTCGCGAGCAGCGCCGTGAGGAAGTCGCCGTCGACGAACTCGCCCTGCTCGTCGATGAAGAAGCAGCGGTCGGCGTCGCCGTCCCACGCGATGCCGAGGTCCGCGCCGCTCGCGCGCACGTTCTCGACGATCACGCGGCGGTTCTCCTCGAGCAGCGGGTTGGGCTCGTGGTCGGGGAAGTTCCCGTCGGGCGTCCAGTACGTCTCGTCGAGGTCGAGGCCGAGCCGGCGCAGCAGCGGTCCGACCATCGGCCCGGCCATGCCGCTGCCGCCGTCGACGACGACCTTGAGGGCGCGCGGCGCGCCGCTCACCACCGCTGGGTCGATGAACGCGAGGGCCGCCGCCTGGAAATCCGGGTAGATGTCGACCTCGCGGAGCTCGCCGGCGCGCTGCGCCGGCGGCGAGTCCGTTTCGGCGAGCTCGCGGACGCGTTCGATGCCGCTGTCGCCCGAGAGCGCGAGCGCGCCCTCGCGCACGAGCTTCGCGCCGGTGTAGGGCTTCGGGTTGTGCGAGGCGGTGCACATCAGGCCGCCGTCGAGTTCGCGCGAGCCGACGAGGTAGTAGAGCATCTCGGTGCCGACCTCGCCCGCGTCGAGCACGCTCGCGCCGGCGCTCAGCATCCCGTCGCGGTAGCGCGCCGCGAGCTCCGGGGCGGTGAGGCGCATGTCGCGTCCGAGGCCGATCCGCAGGTCGCCGACGGCGCGGCCCGAGAGCTCCGAGAGCACGCGCGCGAAGGCGCGCCCGACGCGCTCGGCGAGGTCGCCGTCGATCTGCTCGCCGTAGAGGCCCCGCACGTCGTACGCCTTGAAGACCGCGGCCGGGACGCTCTCGCTCATCGCGGCAATCCTATGCGGCGCACCCCGCCGGCGGCGACGGCCTAGACTCAGGACGCAGTGTCCGGGCATTCGAAGTGGTCGAGCATCAAGCACAAGAAGGCCGTCGTCGACTCGCGTCGCGGCGCCCAGTTCTCCAAGCTCACGCGCGCCATCACGGTCGCGGCGCGTGAGGGCGGGGGGGACCCCGACGGCAACGCGGCGCTCGAGACCGCGATCCGCAAGGCGCGCGAAGCGTCGATGCCGAAGGACAACATCGAACGCGCGATCGCGCGCGGCACCGGCGAGGGCGGCGACGGCGACGCGCTCGAGACAGTCATCTACGAGGGCTACGGGCCGGGCGGCGTCGCGATCCTCGTCGAGGCGGTCACCGAGAACCGCAACCGCACCGGCGCGGACGTGCGCCACATCTTCTCCAAGAACGGCGGCAGCCTCGGCGAGCCCGGTTCGGTCGCGTACCTCTTCGAAAAGAAGGGGGTCATCCTCGTCGACGGCGAGCGCTACGGCGAAGATGACCTGCTCGCCGCCGTCGAGGCCGGCGCCGAGGACATCAACGCCGACGACGGCGTCGTCGAAGTCGTCGGCGAGCCCGCGGACCTGCGCACGATCCGGGCGGCGCTCGAGGACGCCGGCGTCGAAATGGAGAGCGCGGAGATGATCTGGCGCGCGTCGAGCCTCGTGCCCGTGCAGGAAAGCGACGCGCGACGGCTGATGGCGCTGATCGAGCAGCTCGAGGACAACGACGACGTGAGCGCCGTGCACGCGAACTTCGACATCGCAACCGACGTCCTCGAGCGCGTCGCCGGCTAGCCGTTGCCCGACCGCACGCCGGTTGTCATCCTCTGCGGCGGCCGGGGGACGCGCCTGCGCGAGCACGCCCGCGAGTTGCCGAAGGCGCTCGTCGACGTAGGCGGGCGGCCGATCGTCGACCACGTCGTCGACCTCTACCTCGCGCACGGCTTCCGGCGCGTCATCCTCGCCGCCGGCTACCGCGGCGAGCTGCTCGCCGCGCACGTCGCGGGACGCGAGTGGCCCGACGGCGTGCACGTCGAGTGCGTGGACACGGGCGCCGACACGGAGACGGGCGGCCGCGTGCTCGCGCTCGCCCCGGAGCTCGCGGGCTGCGGCTGCTTCTGCCTCACGTACGCCGACGGTCTCGCCGACATCGACCTCGCGGCGCTGCTCGCGTTCCACGGCGCGCACGGCGCGCTCGCGACGATCACGGTCGTACGGCCCGAGCTGCAGTTCGGCGTCGCGCAGCTCGACGACGAGGACCGCGTGCTCGGCTTCGTCGAGAAGCCGCGCTCGGAGCGGTGGATCAACGGCGGCTTCATGTGCCTGCAGGAGGAGGTGCTCGCGCGCCTGGACGGCGACGCGGTGCTCGAGCGCGGGCCGCTCGCCGGCCTCGCCGCAGACGGCGAGCTGCGCGCCTACCGCCACGAAGGCTTCTGGCGCTGCATGGACACGTACAAGGACGCGGTCGCGCTGAACGACATGTGCGCCGGCGGCGCGCAGCCGTGGCTCGCGCCGGCCGTGCACGCGGCCAGCTAGACGCGGGCAGGCGTCCGGGCGCGGGCGCAGAATCACCTTGCATGATCGTGCTCGGCATCGACCCGGGGCTGGCCGCCACCGGCTACGGCGTCGTCGGCCGCGCCGGCGGGCGCCTGCTCGCCCTCGACGGCGGTGTCGTCGAGACGCCCCCGGCGCTCGCGCACGCCGAGCGCCTGCGCGTCGTCTACGACGCGGTCTGCGCCCTGATCGAGGAGCACTCTCCCGACGCGATGGCACTCGAGGAGCTCTACTTCGGGCGCAACGTCTCGAGCGCGCAGACCGTCGGCCAGGCGCGCGGCGTGGTGATGCTCGCCGCCGCGCAGCGCTCCGTGCCGTGCGCGGGCTACACGCCGCAGCAGGTCAAGGCGGCCGTCTGCGGTTCGGGTCGCGCCGACAAGGACCAGGTCGCACGGATGGTCACGGCGCTGCTCGCGCTCGCCGCGCAGCCGTTCAGCGACCACGCCGCGGACGCGCTCGCCGTCGCCGTGTGCCACGTCAACCGCGCGCCGCTCAGCGCGGCGCTCGCCGGGGCGCTCGCGTGATCGCCGCGCTGAGGGGCGAGCTCGCGGCGCGCGCCGAGGGCCACGTCGTCGTCGACTGCGGCGGCGTCGGCTACCGCGTCGCGGTCTCCGGCGAGACGCTCCGCTCGCTCGGGCCCACGGGCTCGCGCGTCACGCTGCACACGCAGCTCTTCGCCCGCGAGGACACGCTCAGCCTCTACGGCTTCTGCAGCGAGAGCGAACGCGAACTCTTCCTGCTGCTGCTGGGGGTGCAGGCCGTCGGACCCAAGGTCGCGCTCGCGGTCCTCACGGCGCTGCCCGCGAGCCAGCTCGCGGGAGCGCTCGCGGCCGGCGACAGCGCGCTGCTGCAGAGCGTGCCCGGGATCGGCAAGCGCACCGCCGAACGGATCGTCGTCGAGCTGCGCGAGAAGGTCGGCGACGGCGGCGAAGGCGCCGCCACGCCCGCCGGCGCCGACCGCGACGAGCACACCGTCGCGCGCGAGGGCCTCGTCGAGCTCGGCTACAGCGCCGTGGAAGCCGACCGCCTGCTCGCCGGCGTCGACGGGGAGCAGGCGGCCGACCTGATCGGCGGCGCCCTGAAGGCGGCGAGGATCGGCGTATGAGCGTCCAGGAGGAGCGCATCCAGACGCCGTACCTGGTCCCGGAGGACGACCTCGACCGCTCGCTGCGCCCGCACAGCCTCGCCGAATTCGTCGGCCAGGAGCCGCTGCGCCGTCAGCTCGCGCTCGCCGTCGAGGCAACCGCGGCGCGCGGTGACGCGCTCGACCACGTGCTGCTCGCCGGCCCGCCCGGTCTCGGCAAGACGTCGCTCGCCCAGATCATCGCCGCGGAGCTCGAGGTCCCCTTCGTCGCCACCGCGGGCCCCGCGCTCGAGCGCAAGGGCGACGTCGCGGCGTTCCTCACCGCGCTCGAGCCGCGCAGCGTGTTCTTCGTCGACGAGATCCACCGCCTGCCGCGCGGCCTGGAGGAGACGTTCTACCCGGCGATGGAGGACCGGCGGCTGCCGATCACCGTCGGCCAGGGCGCCGGGGCGCGCGTCGTCACACTCGATCTGCCGCCCTTCACGCTCGTCGGAGCGACGACCCGCACCGGCCTTCTGACGACGCCGCTCCGCGAGCGCTTCGGCATCCAGGCGCGCCTCGAGCCGTACGCCCCCGCGGAGCTCGCGGCGATCGTGCAGCGCTCCGCAGGGCTCCTCGGCGTGGAGCTCGACAGCGAGGGCGCGCTCGCGATCGCGCGCCGCAGCCGCGGCACGCCGCGCGTCGCGAACCGCCTGCTGCGCCGCGTCCGCGACTACGCGGAGGTGCGCGTCCGCGGGCCCGTCACCGAGCGCGCGGCCGGCGAGGCGCTCGCCCTGCTCGAGGTCGACGAGCGCGGCCTCGACCGCCTCGACAGGGAGATTCTCACCACCATCTGCGTCAAGTTCGCGGGCGGGCCGGTGGGCCTTTCGACGCTCTCCGCCGCCGTCGGCGAGGAGGCCGAGACGCTGCAGGACATCTACGAGCCCTACCTGCTCAAGGAGGGCCTCTTGCAGCGCACCGCGCGCGGGCGCATCGCGACCGCCGGCGCCTTCGAGCACCTCGGCCTGCCGGCGCCGGCCGCGCAGCTCTTCTGAGGTTGCTCACGGGCCGCCGCGCGCTGTCTCGTAGTCTTAGTCACGCATGACCCACCCCTACATCTGCCCCAACTGCGGCCACCGCACCGCGGAGCTCGACAGCCACATCGGGTTCACGCGCGAGCGCAAGGGCTGCGCAAAATGCGGTTTCGCGTTCCTCTTCGAGCTGCTCGACGACTACTTCCCGGCGCCCGACGCCGCGTTCTTCGTCTGCGACCGCGAGGGCCGCGTGATCGGCTGCGGGCGCAACTCGTTCTCCTTCACCGGCGTCGAGGAGCCCGAAGCGATGGGCCGTCCCGTCGAGGAGATCCTCGGCCTCGCGTTCGCCAGCGAAGACGACCCCGTCGAACGGGTCCTCGAGTGGGGGGTGCGGGCGCTCGAAGTGCCCGTCACCGTCAACGGGCGGCGCGACCAGCCCGCGAAGGCGAGCGCCGACATCTTCCCCGCCTATGACGAAGAAGGCGAGGGCGGACTGCTTCTCATACTCACGCCCGATAAGTAGGCTGGCTCGAGGATGAACGATCGCCGTCGCAACGTCTTCGTGCTGCTGCTCGTGGCGGGCCTCTTGATCGCCTCGCTCTTCGTCATCGTCACGATGCCGACGAAGCTCGGCCTCGACCTGAAGGGCGGCGTACAGCTGATCTACCAGGCCAAGCCGACCGCGCAAGCCAAAGTCGACAGCGAATCGATCGGCAGGTCGATCGAAATCATGCGCAAACGCGTCGACCAGCTCGGCGTCGCCGAGCCCGAAATCCAGCAGACCGGCGAACGGGAAATCTCCGTCGCGCTGCCCGACGTCTCGAACGCCCAGCGCGCCCAGAACGAGGTCGGCAAGACCGCGCAGCTCTACTTCTACGACTGGGAGCCGAACGTGATCGGCCCCGAAGGCAAGCCGGCGCCCGAAGACGCCTCGGTGACCGGGGGCGAGAATGCCGGCTCGGCCACGAGCGGCATCTCCGAGTACCAGGCGGTCGAGCGCGCGCTGAAACGGCCGCCGATCCTGCGCAAGAACTCGACGACGTGGACGCCGCCTCAAGGCAAAACTCCGGGCTGCACGCCCGAACAGAAGGACGGCTGCCTTTATGGAAGCTGGTACCTGATCGAACCGAAGCACGAACGCGTGCTCTGCCCGACCGTCGGCAAAGAAAAGGTCTGCGCGCCGGCCGAAACGAAGGAAGCGCTCTACGCCGACGGCTACAAACCGCCCAAGGGCGCGATCACGAAAGCCGTGCGCGTCAACCCCGGCACCGTCCTCGTCCAGGCCAGGCCCGTGGAAAACGCCGAAGGCAAGAAGCTCGTCGAATCGCCGAACAAGTGGTACGTCCTCAACGACGACCCCGTCCTCACGGGCTCGGACATCACGAACCCGGTGCAGGGCTTCAACGAAGGCAACGGCGGCAACGGCGCGCCGAACGTGAGCTTCGGCTTCACCGGCTACGGCAAGGAAGTCTTCGAAAAAGTCACGAAGGAAATAGCGCACCGCGGCCAGGAAGCCCAGCTGCCCGGCGTCTCCAAAGAAGCGGCCCAGCAGCACTTCGCGGTCGTCCTCGACGGCCAGCTGATCACCGTCCCCTCGATCGACTTCAGCGAATACCCCGAAGGCATCGACGCCTCGAACGGGTCGCAGATCTCGGGCGGCTTCACGCTCACGAGCGCACAGGAACTCGCGTCCGAGCTGCAGTCCGGCGCGCTGCCGATCCGCCTGGACCTGATCTCCCGCTCGCAGGTCTCCGCGACGCTCGGCAAACAGGCGCTGCAGCAGGCGCTGGTCGCGCTGCTCGTCGGCTTCCTCGTCGTGTGCGTCTTCCTGCTCGCCTTCTACCGCGTGCTCGGCGCCATCGCGGTCGGCGGTCTTCTGATCTACGGCATCTACTTCTTCGCGCTGATCAAGCTGATCCCGATCACGATGACGCTGCCGGGCATCGCGGGCCTGATCCTCACGATCGGCGTCGCCGCGGACGCGAACATCGTGATCTTCGAGCGCGTGAAGGAGGAGATACGCGGCGGAAGATCGGTGGTCGCCGGCATCGCGACCGGTTACCGCAAGGGCTTCGCCGCGATCGTCGACGCGAACGTCGTCACGTTCATGACGGCGTTCATCCTCTTCGCGCTGGCGACCGCCGAAGTGAAGGGCTTCGCGTTCACGCTCGGCATCGGCACGCTCGTCTCGCTCTTCACCGCCGTGCTCGCGACGCAGGCAGCGCTCGGCGTGATGAGCACGACCGGCGTCGTCACGCACCCGCGCGCCCTCGGCGCCGCGAAACTGGGACGCCGCTGGACGTTCGACTTCATGGGCCACGCCAAGTGGTTCTTCTCGCTGTCGGGCACGATCCTGTTGATCGGCGCGCTCGCGATCGGCGCCAAAGGGATCAACCTCGGCATCGACTTCAAGGCCGGCACGCGCATCCAGACCGGCTTCGTGAAGCCCGTCACGACGGCGGAGATCTCCGAAGAGCTCTCCTCGCTCGGCGTCCACGGCGCGACGATCCAGCGCTTCTCGAACGCGAGCGTCGGCGGCACGGGCTACCAGATCGCCACGCGCACGCTGCACCCCGAACAGCTGACCAAGGTCGAAGACGGCCTCCAGAGCGCCTTCGGCCTCAAACACTTCTCCGAGAAATCGATCGGCCCGACGTTCGGCCAGGCGGTCGCCAAGAGCGCGGTCATCGCGATCATCGCCTCGCTGCTCGTGATCAGCGCGTACATCGCGCTGCGCTTCGAATGGAAGTACGCGGTGCCGGTGCTGATCGCGTTGATGCACGACCTGCTGATCACGGCCGGCGTCTACGCGCTCACGGGGCGCGAAGTCACGACGGCGACCGTGGCGGCGCTCTTAACCATCCTCGGCTACTCGCTGTACGACACGATCATCGTCTTCGACCGTGTCAGAGAGAACGTGCCACGAATGCCCCGGGCCGCGTTCTCGCAGATCGTGAACCGGTCGATGTCCGAGGTGCTGACGCGGTCCCTGGCGACGAGCTTCTGCACGCTGCTGCCGGTCACGGCGCTGCTGCTCTTCGGCGGCGAAACGCTGCAGGACTTCGCGTTCGCGCTGATCGTCGGCATCGCGTCGGGCGCCTACTCCTCGATCTTCATCGCGTCCCCGGTGCTCACGCAGTGGAAGGAGCGCGAGCCGGTCTACCGTGCGCGCCGCGCCCGGCTGATCGCCGAGCACGGCGAGGTGCCCGCCTACGCGCTCGTCGCCGGCGGCAAGATGGAGGACGTCGAACCCGCGAAGCGCCCGCGCCGCACGCGCCGCGGCAGCCTCGTCGCGCCCGAGGAAGCGGGCGAGCAGATCTCCAAAGAAGAGTTCGACGAACTGGTCCGCGACCTGGACATCGACAACAAGCCGAAGAGCGCGGCCGCCGATGTCGAGCCGCCGCCGCCCGCGCCCGCGCCGAAGCGGGCGCCCGAGCCGCAGCCTGAGCCTGCCCCGCTGGTGGACCCGACGGCGGACCTCACGCCCGAGGACCTCGTGCTGAAGGACGCGCCGAAAAAAACGACGCGCAAAAACCGCAACCGCCGCCACGGGCGGCCACGATGAGAGGGAGCTGGGACTGATGGGGATGCTCGCCTGGGTGATGCTCGGACTCGCGATCTGGCACTACACGATCTTCCTGCCGGACCGCTTCTGGGGCGGCATCGTCGGCGCCCTGCTCGGCGCGCTCGCCGGGTCGGTGATCTCGGGTCTCGTGATCTACGGCGTCAAAGTCGGCGCGCTCGCGATCCCGGGCGAAAAGACGACCGACGTCGGCGTCGTCCTCTACGCCGTCCCCGGCGCGCTGCTCGGCCTCGCGGCCATCTACGCGCTCGGCGTGATGCGCGGCGAGCAGGTCCAGACCGTCTGATTTTCCGTCGCCGCCGCCGCCGCTAGGGTCGCGGGGGTGGACGACTGGCTCATCGACCTTGCGCCCTGCCCGCCGGAGATGGTCGAGCGGCTGCGCGCGCAGCTCGGCGTCGGCGAGGTGCTCGCGCAGATCCTCGTCCGGCGCGGCCTCGGCGAGCCGGCCGACGCACGCGCCTTCCTCGCGGCGCGCGAGCACCACGAGCCGTCGGAGTTCAACGGGATCGACGAGGCCGTCGAGCTCCTCGCCCGCCACGTGCGCGCGGGCAAGCGCATCACCGTGCACGGCGACTACGACGCCGACGGCGTCTGCGCGACCGCCGTCCTCGTGCGCGCCCTGAGGCGCCTCGACGCCGACGTCGACAGCTACATCCCGGACCGCGCGGAGGGCTACGGCCTGAGCGCGGCGACGGTCCGCGCGCTCGCGGCGCGCGGCACGGCCCTGATCGTGACTGTCGACTGTGCGATCGGCGCCGCCGACGAGGTGGCGCTCGCGCGCGACCTCGGCCTCGACGTGATCGTCACCGACCACCACGCCGCCGCTCCGGGCGCTCGCCTGCCCGACGCCCCGATCGTCCACCCGGCGCTGTGCGGCTACCCGTTCCCGTCGCTCTGCGGCACCGCGGTGGCGTACAAGCTCGCGCAGGCCCTGGAAAGCGAGTGGGGCGCCGATCCCGCGGGACGGCGCGGCGACCTCGACCTCGTCGCGATCGCGACGATCGCCGACGTCGTGCCGCTCGTCGGCGAGAACCGCGCGCTGGTCCGCTACGGGCTGCGGGCGCTCGCGCGGACCGCCAAGCCCGGCCTGCGGGCGCTGATGGCGGGCCTCTCGATCGACGCGCCGCGCGTCGACGAGCGCGACGTCGCCTTTCGCATCGCGCCGCGCCTGAACGCCGCCGGGCGCCTCTTCCGCGCCGATGCGGCGCTGGAGCTGCTGCTCTGCGAGGAGCGCGGGCGCGCGCTGCAGATCGCGCAGGAGCTCGACCGCGCGAACCACGAACGGCGCGAGATCGAAGCGGTCGTCTACCGCGAAGCCGCCGCGCAGCTGAGCGCAGCCGGCGACGCGCCGGCGTACGTGCTCGCGGGCGAGGGCTGGCACGCGGGCGTGATCGGCATCGTCGCCTCGCGCCTGGCCGAACGGTCCGGGCGGCCCGTGCTGCTCGTCGCGCTCGAGGAGGGCCGCGGCCGCGGCTCGGGTCGCAGCGTGCCGGGAGTCGACCTGCTCGCCGCGCTGCACGACTGCGCGGAGCTCATGGAGCGCTACGGCGGGCACGCCGGCGCCGCGGGCCTCGAGCTCGACGCGGCGAACATCCCGGCGCTGGCCGAGGCGTTCGCCGCCGCCGTGCGGAGCGTCGCGGGCGCCGACGCGCCGCCGGTGGAGCGCGTCGACGCGGTCCTCGACGTCGCCGACATCGGCCTCGACCTCGCCGAGGAACTCGCGGCGCTCGCCCCGTTCGGCGCCGCCAACCCGGCGCCGTGCCTGCTCGTGAAGGACGCGACGTTCGTCGATGTCCAGGAGATGGGGGAGGGCCGCCACGCGCGCTTCACGGTGGCGGGCGCGCGCGGGCGCGCGCGCGCCGTGTCGTTCGGCAGCGCCACGCTGCCCGTCGCGGAGGGGCGCCCGGCGTGCGCGACGTTCACGCTCGAGCTCAACGAGTGGAACGGGGTCGTCGAGCCGCGTCTGGTGCTGCGCCGCGCCAGCGAGTCCGCGGAGTACGAGCGCGCCGCCGCCTGACGCTCTTCTATCCGCCGTCCGCAGGCCCTAACCTTCTCCCCATGGCGATCGCGGGCGACTCGGGTCCAGCCGCCGCCGACCGGACTGCGGCCGGCGAGCTTGCGCTGAGCGACGCCGAGCAGCGGCTGCTCGACGACCTCTACGCGATCGTCGCCGAGCACGCCGCCGAAACGACGATCCCGATCGACCGCGAGCGCGTGCGCGACGCGTTCGTCTTCGCGTGCGAACACCACGCCGACCAGCGACGCATGTCGGGCGAGGAGTTCATCGTGCACCCGGTCGGCGTCGCCCGCATCTGTGCCTCGATGCGCCTGGACACCGACGCGCTCTGCGCCGCGCTGCTGCACGACATCGTCGAGGACACCTCCGCCTCGATCGAGGAGGTGCGCGAGCGCTTCGGCGACACGATCGCGGGCATCGTCGACGGCGTCACCAAGCTCACCGGGATCACGTTCACCTCGCGCGACGAGGCCCAGGCCGGCAACTTCCGCAAGATGATGGTCGCGATGGCCACGGACGTCCGGGTCATCCTGATCAAGCTCGCCGACCGCCTGCACAACATGCGCACGATCTCGGCGATGCCGAAGAGCAAGCAGCTCGACAAGGCACGCGAGACGCTCGACATCTACGCGCCGCTCGCCCACCGCCTCGGCATCCACGCCATCAAGTGGGAGCTCGAGGACCTCGCCTTCGCGACGCTGCACCCGCGCAAGTACCAGGAGATCAAGGCGCTCGTCGCCCAGCAGCGCGACGAGCGCGAACGCTTCGTGCAGGAGGCCGGCGAGTACCTGAAAGCCGAGCTCGCGGACGTCGGCGTGAGCGCCCAGATCTCCGGCCGCGCCAAGCACTTCTACTCCATCTACTCGAAGATGACCCGCAAGGACCGCGAGTTCAACGAGATCTACGACCTCACCGCGATGCGCGTCATCGTCGACTCCGTGAGCGACTGCTACGGCGCGGTCGGCGTGATCCACTCGCTCTGGAAGCCGCTGCCCGGGCGTTTCAAGGACTTCGTCGCGATGCCGAAGTTCAACATGTACCAGTCGCTGCACACGACGGTGATCGGCCCCGAGGGGCGGCCGCTGGAGATCCAGATCCGCACGCAGCAGATGCACGAGATGGCCGAGTTCGGCGTCGCCGCGCACTGGGCCTACAAGCAGCAGGCCGGCGAAGGCTCCTGGGAGGCCGGCGAGGACGCCAAGCTCAAGTGGCTGCGCTCGATGATCGACTGGCAGAAGGAACTGTCCGACCCCGACGAGTTCATGCAGGGGCTGCGCACCGACCTCTTCGAGGAGGAGGTGTACGTCTTCACCCCCAAGGGCGAGGTCCGCTCGCTCGCCGCGGGCGCGACGCCGCTCGACTTCGCCTACGAGGTCCACACCGAGATCGGCCACCGCTGCGTCGGCGCGCGCGTGAACGGGCGCATCGTGCCGCTCTCGTACGAGCTCGCGAGCGGCGACATCGTCGAAATCCTCACCGCCAAGCGCGAGCGCGGACCCTCGCGCGACTGGCTCGCCGTCGTCAAGACGACGCGGGCCCGCAACAAGATCAAGGCCTGGCTGAAGGCCGAGTCGCGCGTCGACACCGAGCACGCCGGACGCGAGCTGCTGCAGGAGCACCTGCGCAAAGCCGGCCTGCCGGCACAGAAGATCGTCGGCTCGGCGCTGCTCGCCGACGTGATCCGCGAAGTCGGCTTCCGCAAGGCCGACGACTTCTACATCGCCCTCGGCGGCGCGAAGGTCTCGCCGAAGCTCGTCGTCAACAAGGTGCTGCAGCGCCTGAAGCAGGGCGAGGCCGCGGACGGCACCGAGCGCGCAGCCGAGGCGCTCGGCACCCGGCCGCGGCGGCGCAAGGGCCGCAGCTCGGAGGCGTACGGCATCCACGTCGACGGCGTCGACGAGGTGATGGTGCGCCTCGCGAAATGCTGCCTGCCGGTGCCCGGCGACGACATCGTCGGCTACATCTCGCTGGGGCGCGGCATCACGATCCACCGGCGCGACTGCCCGAACACCGTCGCGCTTGCGCGCAACCCCGAGCGCTTCACGCCCGTCTCATGGGAGAGCGAGCGCCAGAGCGCGTTCACCGTCGAGATCCAGGTCGACGCGTGGGACCGCCACCGCCTGCTCGAGGACCTCTCGCGCGCCTTCTCGGAGTCCGGCGCGAACATCGTCGAGGCGCGCTGCATGTCGATGCCGCCGATGGTCAAGAACCGCTTCGTCGTCGAGATCGCCGACACCCACTCGCTGAAGGGCGCGATCTCACGCCTGCGCAACACCGAGTCGGTGTTCGACGCCTACCGCGTCATCCCCGGCGCCGCCGAGTAGCCACCGCACCCGCCGCTCCGCGACCCCGCTGCCGGGCGCCAAATAGTCACAGCGGGGCACCGCCAGCCCTGGCAACATGACGACGTGGGACTCACGGCCCATGCCCGTGCGCTGCTCGCGCCGCTCGCCGTCGCGGCGGCCGCATGTGTGGCGGTAGCCGCTGCGCCTTCGCTCGGCGCCCGCGCCGAGCACGCCGCGCCCGAGCTCGCCGCACGCTACAGCACCGAGAGGCCGGTCGGGCCCGCGATCAACTCCTTCGGCATCGACCTGATGCGCAAGCTCGAGGGCGGCAACATCGTGGTCTCGCCGGACAGCATCGCCACCGCGCTCGCATTCGCCGGCAGCGGCGCCAGGGGCCCCACCGCCGCGCAGATGGCGCGCGTCCTGCGCCTCGCGTCACCGCGCGAATTCGCCCGCGTCGGCCGGCTCCAGCGCACGATCGCCGCCGCCCAGCGCGCCGCCGCCGGCACCAGCACCGCCGCGCCGACGCTGGAGATCGCCAACGGGCTGTTCGTCCAGCAGGGCCTCGACCTGCGCCAGAGCTTCCTCGCAAGCGCGCGCGCGGCCTTCGGCGCGCGACCCAAGCCGGTCAACTTCGGCGACAGCAGCGGCGCGGCGAAGAAGATCAACGAATGGGTGAGCGCGCACACGCACGCACTGATCCGGGAACTCTTCGCCTCCCTGTCGCCCGAAGCGCGGCTCGTGCTCGCCAACGCGATGTACCTCAAGGCGGCCTGGCAGGACCCGTTCGCACCGTCCGCGACGACAACGGCTCTCTTCCACGGCGCCCGCAGGAGCGCCGCGATGAAGCTCATGCACGAGACCGAACAGCTGCCCTACGCCCGCGGCAACGGGTATGAGGCGGTGGAGCTCCCGTACCGGGCATCCAGACTGTCCCTGCTCGTCGTCCTACCCGTCGGCCAGAGCATCGCCGCGCTGCAACGGCGGCTCGGTGCCACAACCATCGCAGGGATCGTTCGCCGGTTGACGCCCGAACCCGTGCGACTGACGCTGCCGCGCTTTCAGCTGGCGATCCGCGCGGCGCTCAACGGCCCCCTCGGCCGGCTCGGGATGCACGACGCATTCGGTCCGGGCGCAAACTTCTCGGGCATCGCCGGCGGCGAACCGCTGCGGATCGGGCTGGTCGAGCACGCGGCGACATTTAGCATCGACGAATCGGGCACGCTCGCGAGCGCAGCGACCGGGGTCGAACTCGCCCCGGAAGTTGTGCGCCTCTTCGATCGCGTGATCGAATTCGACGCGGACAGGCCGTTCCTCTTCTTCCTGCGCGACGCGAGCACCGGCACGGTGCTCTTCGCCGGCCGACTCTCCGAACCGGCAGCGTGAGCTGCGGGTCGCCGGTCCGCGGCGGGCGCAGGGCCGGTCAGCTGACCACGGTGAGCGAGCCCGGCAGCACCGAGAACTCGGCGCGCTGCACGTCGCCGAGATAGTCGCCGTCGGCCTGCAGCGGCAGCGGGCTGCCGTCGATGCTTTCGATCGTCACCGACGCCGCCGGGCCGAACGCGCTCACGCGCCGGTGGTCGGTCACAGCCGAGCGCGAGGAGAGCGCGCGGCGCGCGACGCCCGGGAGGGTGAGGGGCGACGCCGAGTGCAGCACGCCGCCGGCGAGGCGCCCCGAGCGCAGATCGCCCTGCCGCGCCACCTCGATAGGACGCCCGCCGAAGAACGTGTACGGCCGCCCGTTCTGGATGATCGCCGTGATGCCCTGCATGCGCTCACCCCCCGCGGTCAGAACGAAGCGCGGCGCGCCGCGCCGCACGTAACGCCGGACCGCGGTGCCCACCGCCACCGCGGAGAAGAACCACGGCCCGAAGCGCGCCTTCAAAGCGGGGCGCGCGTCCACGCGCTCCACGACCGAAGCGTCGAGGCCGATGCCGGCGTTGAACGCGAAGAGGCGCTCGTTGACGCGCGCGACATCGACGAGTCGGGGGCGGAAATCGTCGGCGAGCGCGAGCGCGCGCGCCGTCGCGTCGACGAGGTCGCCGGGCAGGCCCAGCATGCGCGAATAGACGTTCGCGGAGCCGGCCGGCAGCGCGAGCAGCGGCGTCGTGCTGCCGTGCAGGCCGTTGACGGCTTCGTTGACGGTACCGTCGCCGCCGAGGGTGACGACCATCTCGCAGCCGTCGCCCGCGGCCTGCTGGACCAGCTCGCGGCCGTGACCCTGCGCTTCGGTAGGCGCCTCGCGCACCTCGTAGCGGCGCGCGAGCGCGCCGCGCACGAGCTCGCGCACGCGGCGGTCGACCTGAGCCGCATGCGGGTTGACGACGAGCATGATCCGCCTGCGCCGCTCGCTCAAGGCGTGCCGCCGTCCGTTGCATTGCTCCGCCGCATGTGCTGTATTATCGAGCCTACATAGCTGGACACATCCAGAGGGGTGGAGGGACTGGCCCGACGAAACCCCGGCAACCACCGTTACTGCCACGGCGGGAAGGTGCCAATTCCAGAGAGATGTGTGGCGAGCTCCGGCTCTTCGCCACACCGGTGGCGAGGCGAAGACGACCAGGGAGCGAAGCTATGGCGGCAAGTCATCTGCAGTGCAAGGAGTGCGGCGAGACATACGCGCTGGAGGCGAAGTACGTGTGCGAGGCCTGTTTCGGCCCGCTCGAGGTCGCGTACCGGTACGACGCGCTCGAGCGCGACATCGCCGAGCTGCGCCGGCGGATCATGAGCGGCCCGCAGAACATCTGGCGCTACGGCGACTTCCTGCCGCTCGTCGACGGACCCCCCGGACCGTCGGTGCGCCGCACGACGCGCGTCGGGCTCTCGCCGGGCTGCACGCCGCTCGTCTGCGCCGACCGTCTCGGCGCCGAGCTCGGCCTGCGCGACGTGTGGGTCAAGAACGACGCCGCCAACCCGACGCACTCGTTCAAGGACCGCGTCGTGTCCGTCGCGGTCGCGCGCGCCCGCGAGCTCGGGTACCAGACGATCGCGTGCGCCTCGACGGGCAACCTCGCGAACTCCGTCGCCGCGCATGCCGCCGCGATCGGCCTCGACGCGTACGTCTTCGTCCCCGCCGACCTGGAGGAGCAGAAGATCCTCGGCACCGGCGTCTACGGCGCGCAGGTCATCGGCGTGCAGGGCAGCTACGACGACGTCAACCGCCTGTGCACCGAAGTCAGCGCCGAACGCGACTGGGCGTTCGTGAACATCAACCTGCGCCCCTACTACGCCGAGGGTTCCAAGACGCTCGCGTACGAGATCGCCGAGCAGCTCGGCTGGCAGGCCCCCGACCGGTGCGTCGTGCCGGTCGCCTCGGGTTCGCTCTTCACCAAGATCGCCAAGGGTTTCGCGGAGTGGGCCGACATCGGCCTGATCGAGAGCGGCGCGGTGCGCATGTCGGGTGCCCAGGCGGAGGGCTGCTCGCCCGTCGCGACCGCCTACGCCGAGGGCGAGGAGGTCTGCCGCCCCGTGCGGCCGAGGACGATCGCCAAGTCGCTCGCGATCGGGAACCCGGCCGACGGCCCCTACGCGCTCGAGCTCGCGCGCGCCAGCGGCGGCTCGGTCGAGAGCGTCAGCGACGAGGAGATCCGCGAGGGCATCGCGCTGCTCGCGCGCACGACCGGCATCTTCACCGAGACGGCCGGCGGCGTGACGACCGCGACGCTCGCGAAGCTCGCGCGCCGCGGCGACATCGACCCGGACGAGCGTGTCGTGCTCGTGATCACCGGTGACGGCCTGAAGACGCTCGACGCCGTTCGCGGAAGCTTCGAGGTCGCGACGATCGAGCCGTCGCTCGAGGCCTTCGAGGCGTCGGTGCAGACAGTCGCGGCGTGACTGTCACGGTCAAGATCCCGACGCAGCTGCGCACCGCGTCCGAGGGCCAGGCCGAGGCGCAGGTCGACGGCGAGAACGTGCAGCAGGTCCTCGAGGCGCTGTTCGAGCGCTTCGGCGAGCTCCGCAGCCGCCTCGCCGACGACGACGGCTCGCTGCGGCGCTTCGTGAACATCTACGTCGCCGGCGAAGACATCCGCTTCCTGTCGGGCAGGGCCACGCCGGTCGACGACGGCGACGAGGTCACGATCCTGCCCGCCGTCGCCGGCGGCTGACCGCCCGCGGCGCGCGGGCGCCGACGGCGCTTTCGCTTCGGTATGGGCCGGCGGAAGCTGTTCATCTGAAGCCACGAGAGGATTCCGCTCGCGGCGCAGACCGGCGTTAGGGCGCAGCCGGCGATCGTTGCCCCCGCCTGGGTTTACGCGCGTGCACCTCGGTGATACGATCGCCGCCTTCCAGGGGAACGAATCGCCGCGCTGGATGCGCGGCGACGGGAGGAGGAGCGATGCTTGGACGTATTTCGCGACGGACGGGGAACGTTCGCGGACGGGCGGTCGGCGTCATCGGCGCCGCCGCGCTCGCCGGCACGGCTGCCCTGACGCTCTCGGCGGGTACCGCCGCAGCCAGCGAAGGGCCGTACGGCGACCAGTCGGGCGGGGCGTACCAGATTCTCGCTCCGGGCGAGGAAGGCGGCTTCGCCGCGGGCCCGGACTCCACCAACCAGGGCGAACTCTATTCCAAGCTGACGTCACACCAGGGCGACGTCACGACCAAAGATCTCGCCAAGTACTTCCTCTCGGAGAAGTTCGGCGTGCAGGGCGCGGTGATGCGCACCGAACACCCGATCCCCGGCCTCGAAATCAAGGTCGACAGCAACGACATCCCGCACATCTTCGGCGAAACACGCGCCGACGCGATGTACGGCTCCGGCTGGGTCGCAGCCCAGGACCGCGGCCTTCTGCTGCAGCTCGGGCTCGGCCCCGCGTACGCCGCGGCGCTCTCGATCCCGGGCATCAACCCGTTCGGCCTGCTGCTCGAAGACCGCTCCTTCACCCCGAGCGCCGAGGCGACCTCGTTCGTCGAAGCGCAGACCGCGTCGCTTGAAGAAGAGGGCGCCCAGGGCAAACAGGTGATCAAAGACCTCGAAGACTGGGCCGAAGGCGTCAACGGCTACGAGCAGACGCTGCCCGAAGGCGAGCGCCTGGAGCACGTGACGCTCGCCGACGCGATCGCGGGCTTCGCGTTCATCGGCTCGATCTTCGGCAACGGCGGCGGCCAGGAAGTGCAGAACTCCGAATTCCTCGCGCGGCTGGAGAAAGCCCACGGCGAAGCCGCCGGCGGTGAAATCTTCAAAGATCTGCGCGAGGTCAACGACCCCGAAGCGCCGACGACGGCGAAAGCCGAATTCCCATACGACCTCGAACCGACCGGCGAAACGCCGGGCTCGCCGCTCGTCGAACCGGGTTCGGCGAGCCGGGCGGAGCGCGCCGCGGCGTCGGCTGTCAAGGCCTCCCGCCGCAAGGCGTCGAACTTCCTGCTCGTCGGCTCGCAGGACGCGGCGGACGGCCACCCGATGGCCGTGATGGGCCCGCAGCTCGGCTACTTCTACCCCGAGATCGTGATGGAGGGTGAACTCCACGCGCCGGGCCTTGACGCCGAGGGCATCATCGCGCCGATCTCGCCCTATGTCTTCATCGGCCGCGGCAAGGACTTCGCCTGGTCGCTCACGAGCGAGACGGGCGAGAACACGATGCAGTTCCTGGACAAGCTCTGCAACCCCGAAAACGGTCCCGTCACGGAAGAAACGGACTCCTACGAATACGAAGGCAACTGCGTCCCGTTCAACACGTTCGACGCCGGCTACATCGGCGCGGGCAACGGCGAACCGGCGCACGAGGTGTACTTCAAAGAAAGCGTCCAGGGCCCGATCAGCGGCACCGTCCGCGTCCACGGCCAGCTGTACGCGGTCGCCAACGACCGCTCCACGCGCGGCCGTGAGCCCGCGGGCGAGGTCGCGTTCAGCGAGCTGGACAGCGACGAAGTACACAGCCCGCAGGAGTTCTTCAACGCTGCGAACCACCTCGAGACGACGTTCAACATGGCGTACGTCAACTCGAAGCACATCGCCTTCTTCTCGACCGGCCGGCTGCCGAAGGTCGCGCCCGGCACGAACCCGTCGCTGCCCACGCTCGGCAACGGCGAATACGAATGGCGGGGATTCCTCAGCGAGGAAGAACACCCGCACGAAATCGACCCCGCGTCCGGCACGCTCCTGAACTGGAACAACAAGCCGGCACCGGGCTGGGGCGCGGCGTCCAACGAATGGTCGTGGGGCCCGCTGCAACGCGTCCAGATGTACAAAGGGTTCAAAACCGGCATGGACGAGGCCAACGACGTCTCGATCATGAACAAGGCGGCGACCGAGGACTTCCGCGCGGAGTTCGTGTGGCCCTACCTCGAGCGCGTCCTCGCGGATGGCACGCCGACGAGCAAACTCGCCGAAGAAGCCGTCGACGAGGTCAACGCGTGGGCCGCCGAAGGCGGCAGCCTGCTCGGCACCAACCATCCGAAAGCGCCGGCGGCCGCGGTCATCGAGAAGGTCTTCGAACCGCTCGCCGAAGCCGTGCTCGAGCCGGTGCTCGGCGCCGAAGGGGTAGCGGAACTGAAGAGCCTCGACGGCGTCGACAACGGACCGAACTCGGGCGGCTCATCGTTCGGCGGCGGCTGGTACGGCTACGTCTACAAGGACCTGAAGACGCTGCTCGGCGAAGAAATCGCGCAGCCGTTCAGCCGGCCGTACTGCGGCAACGGGTCGCTGTCGGCCTGCTCGACGTCGCTCTGGAACGTCATCCAGAAGGGCGTCGAAGAACTCAGCGCAGAACACAAGACGAGCGAAGTCGCCCGCTGGCACGCACCCGTCGTGCGCATCACGTTCCCGCCCGGCCTGATCCCGCGCTACACGATGCGCTGGACCAACCGGTCGACCTACCAGCAGGTCATCGAATTCACCGGCGAAGCGCCGGAAGAATAGGGAGTCCGGGGGCCGGGGGCGCCGACCAGGGCGCCCCCGGCGCCTCACGCCGCCGCGGGCACCGCGAAGCTCACGCCCGTGAGCTCTTCCGAGAGGGCCCAAAGTCGCGCCGCGTCCTGCTCGTTGCGCGCCGCGCCGCTCGCGCCGACGCGCCGCGGATGGCCGCGGAATTCGCCGACGCCGTCGGGCCCGTAGTAGTCGCCCGAGTTCACGCCCGGCGCGGTGGCCGCGAAGAGCTGCGGCAGGGCGCCGAGGTCTGCGCTCTGCGCGACGAGCGGGTTCATGACCTTCATCACCGCGCGGTCGAGCGCCGGCGGCGCCGCCGACTGCAGGTTCGTGGCGGCGTAGCCGGGGTGCGCGGCGACGCTCTTGATCGGCGAGCCCGCGGCGCGCAGGCGCCGGTCGAGCTCGAACGCGAACAAGAGGTTCGCGAGCTTGGAGCGCGCGTACTGGCTCCAGCGGAAGTAGTGGCGTTTGGCCATCGGGTCCTCGAAGCTCATGCGGCCCATGTGGTGAGCGCCGCTCGCGACCGTCACGACACGCGGGTCGGTGCTGGCGGGCATGCGGTCGATCAGCTGCGCCGTGAGCGCGAAGTGACCGAGGTGGTTGGTGCCGAACTGCAGCTCGAAGCCGTCCTTGGTCTCGCCGCGCGGCGGCGCCATCAGCCCGGCGTTGTTGATGAGCACGTCGAGCGGCCCCGACGCCTGCTCGCTCGCCGCGAACGCCGCGACCGAGGAGAGGTCCGCGAGGTCGAGCGGCGCGAGCTCGACGTGCGCCTCGGGAGCACCGGCGAGGACCTGCTGGCGCGCGCGCTCGCCCTTGGCGAGGTCGCGGCACGCCATCACGACGTGGGCGTCGTGGGCCGCGAGCGCCTCGCACGTCGAGAGCCCGAGGCCGCTGTTGGCCCCCGTGACGATGAACTTGCGTCCCGCCTGGTCGGGGATCTGCTCTGCGGTCCACTTCGCGGCCATCGCGTCACCTCCGTCGCGTGCGCCCGCCGGGCGGCCGGCGCGCGGCAATCCTACGCCAGAGCGCGGTTCAGCCGACGGTGAAGGGGATACGCGGCGAGCTCGTCGTGCCGGCTCCGTCGGCGGCCGTGAGGTAGAGCTCGTAGGCGCCCGGCGCGAGGCGGCGCCCCGCGATCCGCATCCGCCTCGCGATGACGAGGCGCACGCGGCCGCGCCGCACGTGCTCGTCGATCGCCGCGAACGGACGGCAGCCGCGCGGGTTGTGCACGCAGACGTGCACGTGCACCGTCGCGCGCGCCGTCAGGCGGAACGTGACGCGGCCGTCCTCGCGCCAGCGCCGCGGCGAGATCCGCAGGTCGACGATACCCGGGCCGCGGCTCTGCACCTTCATTCGCAGCGTGGCGGTCGAGCGGATCCCGAACGCGTCGACCGCGGCCAGGTGCACGGTGTAGATGCCGGCGCGGCGCGGCCGGCCGGTCAAGATGCCCCGTTCGTCTTCGAGGCGGATCCCCGCCGGCAGGCCGCTCGCGCTCCACGTGTACGGCGCCTGGCCGCCCGCGGCGGCGAGCACGGTCCGGTACCCCGCGCCGACGCGCGCGACGCGCAGGGAGGGCGTGCGGATGCCCGGTTCGCCCGCGACGACCAGCGCGTGTTTCGCGAGCGCGCCGAGGGCGACGTCCTCGGCGCGCAGCGAGCCGGGCAGCGTCACCTGCTGGGGGAGCCAGTTGGGCGTGTTCGTGCCGAACGTGACCGTCGGGTTCGAGGGTTCCGCGAGGCTCGTCAACCAGCCGAGCTGGCCGAAGTCGTTTTCGCCAAACGTGTAGAGGCGCCCGCTTTCGGTCACGACCAGCGAGCTCTCTTCGCCCGCGGCGGCGTGCACGACGCGTCCAGCGTCCGCGGGCAGCGCGACCCGGCGTGCTTCCGCGTCGGCGGCGCCGGTGCCGGCTCCCTGCTCGGTGCCGAGCTGGCCGAAGCGGTTCTGCCCGAGCGCGTAGAGAGCCCCGGACCGGGTGACGATCAGCGCGAAGTGCTCGCCCGCGGCGACCCGGGCGACGCGTTCTCCGCCGAGCGTGACTTCGGCCGGTTCGTCGCTTGGCAACGGCGATTCGCGTCCCGTGGCGCCGTATTCGCCCAAACCGAAGGCGAAGAGGCGGCCGCCCGCAGTCACGGCGAGGCTGAAGTCCCAGCCGGCCGCGACGTCCGTGATCCGTTCGCCGCCCTCCTGCGGCGGGAAGTCGACTTCCTGCGCTTCGTAGCCAAGGGCGCCGCATTCCTGCTGGAAGTACGTGCTGTTGCCGAGCTGGCCGTAAAGGTTGCTGCCGAACCCGAAGACCCTGCCGGCCTGGGTCCGCACGAGCGTGAAGAATCGGCCGGCCGCGACCTGCGCCGCGCGTTCTTCGCCCGGAAGGCGGATCGGCTTGGGGTCGATGCCTTCGGCGGGCGGTGCGCTGCATTCCGCCGCGTCGAAGTCGGTCTTCACACCGGCCTGGCCGTGGTTGTTCACGCCCCACCCGAAGAGAGCCCCGGTCGTCGTCACCGCAAAACCGTCACCCGAGCCGGCCGCGACCTGGGCGACGACCCCGTCGCCGCTCTTCAGCGGCAGTTCGGCGGCAAGGGGCTGGTCGACCGGGCTCGCCGGGGTGGCCCGGCCGTCTTCCCAGTCGAGCGCGAGCTGGCGGAAGCGGTTGCTGCCGAAGGAGAAAAGCACGCCTTCCGCGGTGACGGCGAGGCTGAAGTTCGCGCCGGCGGCGGCGGCGATGATCGGCAGCCGCGCGACTTGGTCCGCCGCGAGCTCGCGTTCGCCCGGTTCGGGGCCGGGCTTTTCCGCTTCGTGCTCGAACGGCGCGAGCACACGAGGAGTCGGGTTCGCCATTTCCACGGCGCCGGCGCCGAGCTGCCCGTAGGCGCCTTCGCCGAAGGTGACGCCGACGCCGCTGCGTGCCCCCGCGAGCGCCGCGCCCGGCTGCGCGAGCACCGCGGCCGAGACGAGCGCGACCGCCACCGCGGCGGACCGGAACACGTCCCTGATCCTGCTCCCTCCGCACTCCATCGCGCAAAAGTCCCCGCGCAAATCCTACCGGGGCCCCGCCGGCCTTCCCGCCGGTCGGCTTAGCGGCGCATTAGGGGCGAGGCGTACGATCCCGCGTGCCTTCCGGCGGCAGGAGGGACCGGCGTTGGACCCGCGACGGCGGCATACGGCAGAGCACTGGAGAAGGGCGACGCGCGGCGGGCCGTACCGCGCGACGGCCTGGGACGCCCGCCACGAAGCGCGCGAGATCGCGGAGATGATCCGCTCCGGAAGCGCCGACAAACGCGTGATCCTGACCCCGCGCGGCGCTCGTGTGGTCACCTCCAGGGCGGTTCCAGTGGGCTCGCGCGAAACGGTCGACCTGCGCCGCAGGGAGCTCCTGACCGCGCTCGACGCGCTGCTGGCGGACGACTGGCGGCGCACCGGGACCACGTACCGACCGCTCTGAGCTCGCGCCGACGTGGCGGGCGGCGCGGCGGTACGCTCTGGACGGCGAGCGACGGGAGTGGAGTTGGCAACGCGGCGCAGGCTCGGATGGATGGTCATCGTGTGGCTCGGCACGGTCCTGCTGTGGCTGATCGGCGGCTTCGCCAACGGCAGCAATCCCGGGTCGCCGGCCGTGATGATCGGCCTCGCCGTCGGCTTCTGGGGCATCGTGCTGATCGGGATCGCGTGGTTCGTCGCGCGCCTCACGGCGCCGCTCGAGCGGCGCACGTGCCCGGGCTGCGGCCGGGCCGTCGACGCCGGTCGGGAGTCGTGCGCGAGCTGCGGGCATCGCATCGGCCACGGCGCGCTGCCCCGGCACAGCGCCTAGCCGCCCGCCGCCGGCGCGGCCCGGCGTCTGGTAGCTGTAACGCATGGAACTGCGGGCACCGCGGCCCGGCGAGGCCGAGAGCGTCGCGGCGCTTCTCGAAGCTCGCGACGTTGCGGACTTCGGCCGCCGCGACTTCACGCTCGACGACCTGCGCGCCGAGTGGGGCAACTCCGGCTTCGATCTCGCGCGCGACGCGACCGTATGCGAAGCGGACGGACTGCTGGCCGGCTACGCGATGGTCCGCAGGCGCGGCACTTTCGGCGCGGTCGCACCCACCCATGAGGGACGCGGGATCGGCACGCGGCTCATCCGCTGGACCGAGCGGCGCCAAAACGAGCTCGGCTGGGAGCGGTACGTCACGGGCGTCGCGGCCGGTAACGCTCGTGCCAGGGAGCTGGTCCTCTCCCGCGGGTACGAGCTGAGCTTCACGAGCACGCGCTTGGTGCTGCGCTTCCCCGCGACGGTCGTCGACGCCCCGCCGCCCGCCGGCGTGACGCTGCGTGCGCTCGACCCAGCCAAGGACGGGCGGGCCGTCTACGAGATCGACGGCGCAGCGTTCGCGTCCGCCTCGGACGTGCTCCCGCGTCCCTACCAGGAGTTCGCCGAGCGTCACCTCGCGGCGCACGACCTCGACACGAGCGTCAGCCGCGTCGCGGTCGACGCCGACGGCGTCGCGGGCTTCGCGATGACCCGGCGTTGGGCCGCGGAGGGCGCCGCGTACGTCGCGATCCTCGCTGTGGCGCCGGCGTCGCAGGGGAGGGGCATCGGCCGCGCGCTGCTGGGCGACGTAATCCGGGCCGCGCGCGCCGACGGGCTGAACGAGGTGCAGCTCAGCGTCGCGTCCGACAACCCGAACGCGCTGCGACTCTACGAGTCGTTCGGCATGCAAGGCACGGTCGCCGTGGACGTCTACCAACGCTCCGTCGCGGGCGGTCCGGCCGGACTCGGGGCGCGTGAGAGCTCCTGACGACTGGGGCCGACGTCCGCACCGGGGTTGAGCGCGACCAGGCGCGACGAGCCCGCGCGATGGCCGCAGCATGATTACGCGCCGACACGGCGTAGGAACCGCGGGCTGGCGGCGGCGATTAGGCCGTTGACGGTGGGTTGGCTGCGCTCATCCCGCGAGGTCACCGAACGCCTCGTCCACGAGGGCACAGCTCTGAATCAGGCGCCATCCGCCGACCGCGCCGCGCGGTCGCGAGGCGACTATGCTCGGCCGCGCCGCAGCGCGGAAGTGGCTTGCGGCGTCGCATCGGCATCGTGCCTGCGAAAGGGAGGAGAGACCATGAAACCGGCTGAATCGAAGTCGCTCAACACGCGCCCGCCACACTCGAGGGACGCTTGGCGCGCCGACGTTTCCCGCTCATTCCGAGGGCGGCGGACCGGCCGACTCCGAGCACGCGCCGCGCTCGCAACCGCGGGCGTACTCGTCGCGATTGGGGCGGGCTATTTCACTCCCGCGTCGGCCGCGGCGCTCGGCACGTCCGGCGAGACGATCTGGACCGTGGCGGGGCAGGAGCAGCTCGCCTGTCCGGCGCTCGCATGCGGGATTGGGGGGCTCGCCACCGGCGCCGAACTGTCCTCGCCCAGCGGCGTAGCCGACGACAGCGCGGGTGACATCGCGATCGCAGATCCTGATGAGCGGGTAGTCGACTTTGTCCCCGCGACGAGCGGCACGTTCTTCGGCCGCGCGATGACGGCCGGCCACATTTACACGCTGGCCGGTGAACTCGGACTGTACTGCACGGAGGATTGCGGGGAAAATGGCGCCCCCGCCGATGCCTCGCAGCTCAAGTACCCGTCCGACGTCGCGTTTGACGGGAAAGGAGACGTGATCTTCGCCGACAGTTCCGACGACACGATCCGTTTCGTCCCCGCTACCAGCGGCACTTACTACGGGCAGCCGATGACCGCCGGTGATATCTACACGATCGCCGGATCTAGCGAAGTTGACTGCGCCGGAGTGGTGTGCGGCGACGAAGGCCCGGCGACATCGGCGCAGCTCAAGGAACCCTCGGGGGTCGCGAGCGACGCGGCCGGCGACATCTACATCGCAGACAGCTTCGACGACGCGATCCGCTTCGTTCCCGCTATCAGCGGCACGTACTACGGGCAAACGATGACCGCCGGCGATATCTACACGATCGCTGGCCGCCTCGGAAAACCGTGCGGCGGCGGAAGTTGCGGAAACGGCGAACTCGCGGTGGTCGCGGAGTTGGAACAACCCGAACGCGTAGCCGTGGACGCCGCTGGCGACGTCGCAATAGCCGACGCCGGTGACGACATCGTCCGATTCCTGCCAGTCGCAAAAGGCGAATACTTCGCCGCCGCGATGTCGGCGAACCACCTGTACACAGTCGCCGGGGAGGCGCGCTCCGCGTGCACGACGGCTCCGTGCGGTGATAACCACCCGGCGACAGCAGCGGGCGTTGCCCTGGACTTTCCTTCGGGCGTCGCATTCGGCCCGCAAGGAGAAATCGTGATCGCAGACACGGAGGACGAGTCGATCCGATCTGTCAGTGAGCGCTCGGACGTGATCTCGCTCCTCGCCGGGATCGAGAAGTCGGCGTGCGAACTTGCCCCCTGTGGCGACGGCGGATCGGCGACCCGCGCCGAACTCTTCCATCCGGAGGGCATCGCGGCATACGGCGACGATGGCTTCCTCGTCGCCGATGCTTACGACGCCGCAATACGGTGGCTCACGGGGCCGCAGGCCGGACCGGAAGGCGCAGAAGGCGAACCCGGCAAAGAAGGGCCCGAAGGCAAACCCGGCAAAGAAGGCGCGGAAGGCAAACCCGGCAAAGAAGGCGCGGAAGGCAAACCCGGCAAAGAAGGAAAGGAAGGTGCGGAAGGAAGGGAAGGCAAGGCGGGCGCGCCCGGCAAGATCGAGCTCGTGGAATGCGCTCCCGCGATCGTGCATCGCAAACACGTGAAAAAGTGCAAAACGAGGAGCGTCTCTGGCACCGTGAAATTCACGACGGGCTTCTCCGAGCACCCCGCCGAGCTGATCAGGAAAGCGAGGGTCATAGCCCGCGGCGAAGCGTACGTACGCGGTCGGGATGTCAGCTTCGTGTCCGCCCACGTCGGCGGGCTCGGCCGCGGCACATACCGGCTCGCGTTCTCCGTCCGCTCGGGCCGGCGCTGGACGACGCGACGGGTGCAGATCCTCATCGACTGAGCGCGCCGGCTCGTGCCGAGAACTGCCGGCTCCCGGCCGACGACGGTCGTCCGGGAGCCGGCAGTTAGCGGCTTGCTCATCCTCCCGGAACTTCGCTGCCCGCCCGTTCCCGGGCCCGGGACAGAGCACGTCTCGGCCGGCGCGTCCGCGTCACGCGCCCGGGCCGATTCGAACGGCCGACCTCTCGCTCCGGAGGCCCGCTCCAGATCACGCGAAAATCGGCCCGAATCCCGCTCCAGCACAGGGATTCCCGGCCGCTGACGCGCGAGTCGGGTCGCGCGATATTCGGGGCGATTCCGGGCCGTTTCCGGGGGGTTCTGGCCAACCGTTGGCCATTTGACCATCAACCTCGCGTAAGGTGACCCGATGCGTTGGGCGTCATGTGCCGCCGTAGTCGTCCTTGCGGCGACCGCCGGGCTCGCAACGTCAAGCCAAGCCGCGTCTCGCGCTGCGACGCGACGCGCATTCGCTCGGAAGGCCGACGCATTGTGCACCCGCCACAACGTCTGGCTGCGCGAGAAGGGCTCGGAAGTCGACTCGATCAAGGCCGAAGTGGAAGGCAAACCGTCGCTCGGCGAAGCGCTTCACGCGCTGGGGCGCCTCACACGGCTGCTACGCGCGCTCGCGTGGAGCCGTGTGCACTTCGCCGGCGCGCTCCTGCGCATCCCGCACCCCGAAAGCGACCGGAGCTGGCTCTCGCGTTGGTACTGGACGCAGCTCGAAGTGGTCCAGGCGGAAAAAGAAGGCGCCACCGCAATCGAAGATCTGAACACGCGCGGATTCGATGAAGCGTGGAACGAAGCGCTCCGACACCTGTCGTTCGCGCACCGGCTGGCCCGCGCGCACGGTCTGCGCGTCTGCGGCAAGCACGAGGCGCACCGGATGCTCGTTTCCTGACCTCGGGACGCGCTCGCAGGGGCCTGCCGCGCGGCGCCATGCAGTTCGCTGTCAGGATTACGCGGTGGCGCGGTCCACCTCCCCGGACATCCGCATCGAGCTCTCGGGCGCATTCGTTCTTCAGCAGCGCCGATTTGAGCGCCTGATCCGGCTCCTACAGCCGCTCTTCGACCTGGAGTCCGAGGCGCGGGTCGAAGTCGACATGTCGCGCCTTGTGGCCGTCGGGCCGACGGCGCTCGCGCTGCTCACCGCCGCGCTGCGGCGTGCCGCCGACCGCGATCTGCTCCTAGAGGGAAGCGTTCTGGAGCCGCCGCGCACGCCACACGTGCGCAACTACCTGATGAGGATGAACTTGCTCCGCACGCTCACCGACGAAATCCTCGACGAACCGATCCAGCGACACGAAGAGCATGGGTTTCGGCCGTGCGAGATGTTCTCCGACGACAGCGACTACTGGAAGGTGTCCAAGGCTTTCGCGGACGCGCTCGCCGAAAGCTGCAGCACAGACCAGACCGCTCGGGCTGCCGTGCTCGTCTGTCTGTCGGAGGTGAGCGAGAACGTCGTGCAGCACGCCGAAGCCGACCACGGATTCGGCGCGGCGCAGGGCTGGGGCAAATCTCAGCGATTCGAGATCGGCATCGTCGACCTCGGCCGCGGCGTGCGCGCCAGCCTCACGGCGAACCCCACCTACGCCGATATTCAGGATGATGCGACCGCAATCGCGACAGCGCTCGACGCACGCGTCACCTCGACGCCCGAGCGAAACTCGGGCGTCGGGCTCTACCTCACGAGGATGCTGCTCGCCGCGAACGGGGGTTCCCTGCTTGTGCGCTCGGGCTACGGCGCCGTATACTCAGGCTCATCCGACGAGGTTCGGTCGGAGCCGGATTTCATGCCTGGCACGCTCGTAGCGCTACGCGCGCGAACCGACCGCCCCCTGGACATGGACGCCGTCTACCGCAGACTTGACGATGACCACCCTATGCCCGACAGCCATGACGATTAGGCTCGCCAGCGAGTTCGGCGCAGTGCTGCTCGGCCGCACCAGCGCTGAGGGTCTGCGCACGCGGGTCGAGCGCGCCGCGCGCGCCGGCAACCAACACGTCGTTCTCGACTTCGAGGGTGTCATCACTGTGTCGCCGTCGTTCGCCGACGAGCTTTTCGCGAAGCTCGACCCCGCCGTCCGCCGTTCCGGGCACCTCGAGGTGCGTGGCATGAGCGACGCGCTCGCGTCACTCGCGCGCTTCGTCGAGGCTGGGCGCCCTTCGTTCGGCGCGTAGCGCGCTCCCCACCGTGAACGCGAGCGTCGCCGCGCGGCTCGGGGTGTTCGTCGAGGCTCGTCAGCGGCTCTCGGCGTAAAGGGGCGCCATGGCCGACTGCCCGCACATGACCGACCCGGGAAACCTCGCTCCGGCGTGGTGCCCGTACTGCGGCGGCTGGGTCGACCACGACTGCGAGCTGATCGGTGCCGACGAGGCGGCGCGGCGGTATCCCGCGCTGCGTCCCCACATCGAAGCGACGAGTGCGCGGGTAGCGTCGGATCGCGCTGGGGCTCGCGCCCAGCGGCTTGAGTGGACCGGCTCGACGCTGAGAGATCTCGGCTGCCTCCTTATCGTGCTGCCCATCGCGTTAGTCGCGATCGTGATCGCCGTAATCGTCGCGACGCACTCGCTGTAGAGAACCCGTCGTGCCAGGGCTCGACGGGGTTCTGGGAGGTCGGAGCGCGCCGACCCGCGCTCCGCTGCGATGTCACGGGCACGGCCACGAGGACGGGCGGTCAACTTGTGGGCCGACGGGCCCGGACACGTTCGCCTGACGCCGGACGACGCGCTACGCTCGTCGAGCCGTCGCTTCGTCTGCATTCCAACTGCGAAGCACCTGAAAGCGCCTCCGGAGGCTTCCGCTGGGGGCGTTTTCTCGTTCGGTCCGGAGCGTCGTCTAGCTTCGTGCGTGGAATGCAGAACCGTGACCCACGATCGACGGCATGCACACGGAAGCCGACACGAGCGCTGACCTAACCGGCCTCGCGAAGCTGCAGGCGACGTTGGCGCCGCTCCAGGCTGAGCACGACGCGCTCGCCGCGAAGCTGGCACCGCTCAAGGCGCGCCGCGACGAGCTCGCGGCAAAGGCGGAGCTCGCCGCCCGCCTCGCTGACGAGCGAAGGTGGATTCGCGAACAGTATGTGCGCGACCCGCGCGGCTTCATCGACTACCTTGCCGGGTTCCCGGCGCGTAGGCCCAGTGACCGCGCGATACGCCCACGGCGATCCTGCGAGGGACGACGTCGCCCAGGGGCCCGCCGCGTCGTTCGCAAGGCGAACGCTCCGCCAGGCGACTCTGACGAACACGAGCCGGCGCTAGGCCGGCTCGTCGGCCGAGGAGCGGCGCCGTGAGCGCGCGACTCGGCCCAGACGCCGAAGCATTCCGTCGCCCCCTGGCGGGGGGTGCCGACGTGAACGACACGATCCGCCGTGCGCGTCTCGTCGACCCCGCGACGCTTGCGCTCGAGCTCGGCGTCTCGCGCGACTGGGTCTACGAACACAGCGCCGAGCTCGGCGCGCTGCGACTCGGCAACGGGCCCAAGCCGCGCCTCCGCTTCGACCCCGTCGCCGTTCGCGATGCGCTCTCGCCGAAGAGCGGTGACGAGCCAGCCGTCCCGCCGCGAGCAACGGGACGTCGCGCAGCGCCGTCCGCTGCGCCGAAGCTACCCGTCCGACCGAGACGGAGCCAGGCGTTGTGAGCATCCAACTCGTTTCCTGGGCGCTCCGCGACTCAGCCGCGAAGACGCCGAGCGATCTTGCGGTCCTCGTCGTGCTGTGCGAGGCCGACCGCGGCCAGGGCAAGGGCTCGTGGCTCGCGCTCGACGTGATCGCCAGCCGTGCGCGGATGGGGCGCCGGACCGCGATGGAACACCTCGAGCGCTTGTGCGCGTCGGGCGTCCTCGTCCCGGAGAAGCGCCCTGGGAAGACGACGCGCTACCAGGTCAACGTCACCGCGACCCGCGCGGAAGATCGCACGGGTGCGGAGGGCCGCACGGGTGCGGAGGGTCGCACAGGTACCCGTGCGGTCACCCGCATAGGGGGGTGCGGACAGCCGCACACGAACCGTAAGAAGCCGTCAGTTAACCGTGAGGGAGACCCCTCGGATCTAGACGCGCGGGTGATCGTCTCGTGACGCTCGTGACCGGAACGTGCGCCTGCGGCGCCGAGTGCGAGCGCGAGCTCGCCGAGGGACGCTACGCCGAGACGTTCAACCGCCGCCCGTTCATCTGCGCCGACTGCGACGCCGAGCGGTCAGCGCAGTGGGCCGCCGAACGCGAAGAGCGCGACAGCCGCGAGCTCCGCCGCCTCATCGCCGAGAAGCTCACGAGGCTCCCGGTCCTGCACAGCCGACTGCACCTCGACGAGCTCGACACCGCCGGCCGCGAGCGAGCACTAGACGCAGCACGACGCCTCATCGCCGGCGAGATCCACGGCCTCACTCTCATCGGCAGCATCGGCACCGGCAAGACCCAGATCGCAGCATCGACCGTGAGGGCGATGATCGAACGCGACCCCGAGCAGCCAGCGCCGCGGTGGGTGAGCGTCACGACGGTGCTCTCCGATCTCGGCCGCGCCTTCAACGACCCGCGCCGCCAGCAGGCTGTCGACGCGCTCTCATCGGACCGCGTCGGACTCGTCCTCGACGACCTCGATAAGAGCAAGCCGACCGCGCACGCCGCCTCCGAGATCTTCAACGCGATCGACCTCGCCACGACGCACGAGCGCCAGCTCATCGTCACGACGAACCTCATGCCGAGCCAGCTCCGCACTAAGTGGCCGGCGCCGTACGGCGAAGCGATCGCAAGCCGCCTCGGCTACTGCGAGCTCCACAAGATCACCGGCCACGACCGGAGGCTCTCGGAGGCCGCATGACGATGGCAGCGCGCGCGCAGATCAGTCGCCCAACCGGCCGCCGCAGGAGCGCGATCTACGCGTTCGCGTGCGTCGATGCCGAGCGTCGCGGCGAGACGGAAGTCGAGCCGGTCGAGGTCGACGGTGACACGGCGGGGGTACCCATAGCTTTGCGGGGAAGCGGCCTAGACCCCGGCCTCAGGGGTTTCTCCCCCCGGCGCCGAGGGTCGCGCAGTGGGGGCGTTTTGCGACCGCTCAGCTTGCAATGACCGGGGGCGCCTGGCATCGGTCGCGTCGGCCGCGGATCGAGGCTGCGCTCCGCGAGCTCGAAGCGAACCAGACGCTCGCTGACGGCATGACGCGGGAGGAGCGCCGGAAGGAACGCACGGCGCTGCACAAGCTCCAGGAGCTCGTCGCCGGGGTTGCGTCGGGCGTTCCGCCGGACCCGTGTGCTAGCGTCG
>Ga0335073_10000161_pt1 | contig 79461 bp, 73 predicted proteins | sample Lox_Sample_22_FD_207093 | JGI IMG/M metagenome (GOLD analysis project Ga0335073, IMG submission 207093) | Soil microbial communities from Loxahatchee National Wildlife Refuge, Florida, United States - Lox_Sample_2.2 | ecosystem: Environmental > Terrestrial > Soil > Wetlands | place: USA... | reverse complement strand
GGGGTTCTTGCTGGAATTGGCTGCGTGGCGCGCATTCTCGATGTGTACGCAGCGCTCGATGGCGCAGTCACAGCACACTACGAAGTGACGACGCATCCGGAAATCTTCGACGGAGTGCGATTGCACAAAGGGCAATCCGTGGCTGTGATTCAACACAATGCGCGGGTCATTCTTTCTTGCGAGCGTGTGATTCTGAACCTCCTGCAGCGCATGAGCGGCATTGCCACGCTGACGCGTAAGTTTGTTGAAGCCGTGGCCGGAACCAAGGCGCGCATTCTCGATACCCGAAAGACTGCGCCGGGCTTGCGCGCGATCGACAAATATGCCGTACGCTGCGGCGGTGGACAGAATCACCGGCTCGACCTTTCCGACGGGGTTCTGATCAAGAACAATCACATCACGCTGGCGGGAGGGATCGCGGCGGCGCTGGAGCGTGCCCACCACAATCGTCGCGGTTCGCAGATCATCGAGGTGGAGGTGAGAAGCCTGGAAGAGTTGGAGGAGGCGCTCGCCAGCGGAGCCGAGGCCATCCTTCTCGACAACATGTCGCCAGAAGATGTGCGCCGTGCCGTGCAGCGTTGCGCACGGCCGGAAGCGCAAAACGACGGCAGGCGCATTCCGATCGAATGCTCCGGCGGCATTCGTCTGGACAATATTCGGGCGTATGCCGAGGCGGGTGTGGACTTCATTTCGATAGGCCTGCTGACTCATTCGCCGGTCGCGGTGGACATGAGCCTGCGCGTTGTGCCTGCGTAGTCCATCGGCGAAGCGCTAACTCTACTCTTTAGTGTGGCGGCCTGTTCAATCGCCAATGGGTTAGGCCACTCATCGTTTGTCGTTTAGCCAGGATTCGCGCATAATCTCGGCATCGGCAAAACTGGGACAATTCGCCAGCAGCGGGCGCAGGTAAAGCCCGCACCGGGCTTGGCCAAAGAACCGCCAACCAAGCACCAGCATCAGCCGACCGACCTTCGCCTGGGACGGATCGTGCGGCTATTGATGGAGCATGCCACGGTCATCGTCAGCGGGACGAAGATTGCCCAGGAAATCTCGAGCACTCGCTCGGAAGTCTGGCGCCTGATTCAGCAATTGCGCGGGCTGGGGGTCGACGTTGCCGGACATCCGGCGACCGGCTACCAGCTGCGTGCGGTCCCGGATCTGTTATTGCCCGAAATTCTCCGGCCTCTCCTGCGCGGCACGATCTTTGACACAAATTTCCATCACTTCTACAAGATTGGGTCGACGAACACGACGGCGATGGCGGCGGCGGCAGAAGGCGCTCCGGAGGGCAGCGTCTTCTTGGCGGAGGAACAGACCGCCGGGCGCGGACGCGGATCGAATGCCTGGCAGTCCCCGCGGTCGACTGGAATTTATTGTTCCGTGGTTTTGCGGCCAGCGCTGCCTCCTTCAGAAGTGCTGGTGCTCTCGCTGGCGGCGGGGCTCGCGGTGCGAGCGGCGATTCAGCAAGTCGATTCCCGCGTGAACGCTGACCTCAAGTGGCCTAATGACGTGCTGATCGATGGCAAGAAAGTATGCGGCATTCTCACCGAGATGAACGCCGAGGCCACGCGAGTTCGGTACATTGTGGTAGGACTCGGCATCAATGTTAACCAGGCGAGCTTCCCGAAGGAACTCTCTGCCACCTCACTGCGGCTGGAAACGGCAAGCGAGTGGTCGCGCGTCGAGTTGGTTGCCGCTTTGCTAAAATCACTCGACCGCGAGTATCGCCAATTGGTAACGGACGCGAATGCGCGGGAATCGATTCTGCGGCGATTTACCGAGAATTCCCCCTGGGTGCGGGGGAGAGAGGTTCGCATCGAAGAGAACGGTTCGTCGTTTGAAGGGACCACCGAAGGGCTTGATCCGCGCGGGTTCTTGCTGGTACGGACTGCGCGAGGAGTCCAAACAGTATTGAGCGGGACGGTCCGGGAAAAGTAGCCATGCTGCTCGTGATTGATGTCGGTAATACGAATACGGTGCTAGGCGTCTTCGCGCGCGTGGCGAAGGTACAGCCTGGCGGCGGAGATGCCGAGGACTCTCCGCGTTACGAGCGGTTGTTGGCCAATTGGCGCGTGGCGACCTCGCGCCGGAGCACGGTGGATGAATATGGCGTGCTGTTCCGCAATCTGTTTTCGATGGCTGGACTGGAATCGAAAGGCATCCACGGCATTGTGATCTCGTCGGTTGTGCCGCCCCTTGATTCGGTTCTGCGGCAAGTGTGCGAACGCTATTTCAATTTGCGGCCGCTGTTCATAGAACCGGGAGTAAAGACCGGAATGCCCGTGCACTACGACAATCCCGCAGAAGTGGGCGCCGACCGGATTGTGAATGCAGTGGCGGCGTTTGAGAAATATGGCGGCCCGTGCATAATTGTCGATTTCGGCACGGCCACGACCTTCGACTGCGTGTCGCCGAAGGGCGAATATCTCGGCGGGGTCATCTGCCCGGGGATTGGCATTTCAGCAGACGCGCTCTTTGAGCGAACGGCTCGTTTGCCACGGGTGGAAATTCGCAAACCGGCCCGCGTGATTGGGTCGAATACCGTTAGCAGTCTGCAGTCGGGCCTGTATTACGGATACCTCGGCTTAGTCGACGGCATCCTCGAACTTCTACTCGCAGAGTTGGGCAAAGAAACGCAAGTGATTGCAACGGGCGGCCTGGGACCGATGATTGGAACTGGATCGAAGTACATCAAGAAGGTCGACGACTTTCTTACGCTCGAGGGGCTGAGGATCATCTGGGAACGGAATTCGTCTTCTCGGTACGAAGCGCCGCCATCAAAAACTGGGCCTAAGGCCGCTTCGAAGGACCAGCCGAAGGCGGCGGCGAAATCGAAGAATGGTGATGGCGCGGCCACAACTCCGGCTGCGCGTTCCTCGCGCTGACCTGCCGTGGAAAATTACTTCAACTACTTTACTGAAATTGAAGAGCGCTACCTACGGCGCCGTGGCGGCGGGCTGTTGCTGTCGACCCTCGACTGGGCTTTGATCGAAACATGGAAGGATGCCGGCATCCCGCTGGAGGCCGTGCTGCGCGGCATTGACTCCGCCTTCGATCGTTATGACCAGCGTGCGACGAAAACAAGAAAGGTAAATAGCCTGGCGTATTGTTCGCAGGAAGTGCTGACTGCGGCGGAAGACATGAAGGAAGCCGCTGTGGGTACGGCTGGCCCGGAGCGAGGAACTTCTAGGACATGCCGAACTGGGGAAGGATTTGAGCCTGCGACGGTCGTGGCTTTCCTCCGTCGCAATGCGGATGTGCTTGCAGCAGCGAAACTGCCGCATACAGGTGGAATCTCGGCGGAAACCATAGTCCGAGACGCCGCAAGAACTCTCGGCCAACTTGCGGAAGAAACTGAAAATAAAGCTGCCGGCCGATTGGAAGATCTGGAGAGGCGGCTGACCGTGCTGGAGGAGAAGCTGTTTGCCGCTCTGCTGGCCTCGACGCCAGACGATGAAATCGTCACCGTGCGGGCGGAGGCTGACGGCGATCTCGCGCCGTACCGCAGGAAAATGTCGGGGGCGCAGATCGACCAACTGCAGAAGCAGTATATCCACAAGCGTCTGCTGGAGAAATACCGCCTGCCACGGCTCAGCTTGTTTTACATGTGAGCCGGCGCCATCGAGCTAACGTGATCCATTCATTTGACGCACTGATTCTCGGCGGTGGCGCAGCGGGCCTGATGTGCGCGATCGAAGCAGGAAAGCGCGGGCGCCGCGTTGCCGTGCTCGAACGTGCGGATCGACTGGGTAAGAAGATCCTGATTTCCGGCGGCGGTCGCTGTAATTTCACAAACCTTCATTGCCAGCCGGATAACTTTCTCTCCTCGAATGCCCATTTTGCCAAGTCGGCGCTGTCGAGGTACGCACCCGGGGATTTCGTTGCGCTCGTCGAAAAACATGACATTCCCTATCACGAGAAAACGCTGGGACAGCTTTTCTGCGATCGGTCAGCCCACGATATTTTGGCAATGTTGGAAGAGGAGTGCCGCCGGGCGGGAGTGAGCATCTTTCTCAACATCAGGATTGAAGAAGTGTGCCGCACCTCTGATTTCCGGGTACGCGCGCCGAATGCTGAATTTCACGCGCCCGCCCTAGTCGTCGCGACGGGAGGGTTGTCCATTCCTAAAATCGGTGCAACCGGCTTCGGCTACGACCTGGCGCGGCAGTTTGGGCTGAACATCTGCGAAACAAGGCCGGGGCTGGTTCCGCTGCTGTTTGATCCAGAGGACCGTTCGCTCTATTGCGACCTGGCAGGAGTTTCCACCGAGGTCGTCGCTTCCTGCAATGGCAACGAATTCCGCGAAAAGATGCTGATCACCCACCGCGGCCTCAGCGGTCCAGCGATTCTGCAGATTTCGTCTTACTGGAAGGCTCCGCAGACGATACGAATCGATCTCGCGCCGGGCAACGACATGACGGCAGGCTTTCGCAATACGCAGATGCCCAGGAACCTGGCGGCGCTGCGATTCGAAATACGAAGGCAGTTGCCGAATCGCTTCGCCGACCGCTGGCTCGAACTGCATACGCCAGCCTCGTGGGCCAACTCCGCTCTTTCTGAATTCGAGAATCAGGCTCATGGGTGGACCATCGTTCCCGCCGGAACAGAAGGGTATGAAAAAGCAGAAGTAACCGCCGGAGGAGTGGACACCGACGAGCTCTCGGCCCAGACCATGGAAAGCCGTAAAGTGCCCGGCCTGTTTTTCATCGGCGAAGTCGTCGACGCAACCGGCCAGCTGGGTGGGTTCAACTTTCACTGGGCTTGGGCGTCAGGCGCGGCAGCGGGAAGAGCGCTATAACATTCTGATTTAGAATCACCGCTTGCTCCTCACTATTGAAAAGCTGATCTACGGCGGCGACGGCCTAGCGCGGCTCCCGGCCGACGATAAAGGACGCGGCAAGGCCGTGTTCGTTCCGTTCGTTCTCGCAGGCGAAAAGGTTGAAGCCTCCCTCAGCGAGGAGAAGCCCGGCTTTGCCCGCGCGAAAGTAGACGCGATCATTGAGACTTCCGCCTATCGCGTAAAACCGCCGTGCCCGCATTTCGGACATTGTGGCGGCTGCCGCTACCAGCAGATCGGCTACGAGCAGCAACTCGAGATCAAGAAAGAAATCCTGCACGAGAGCCTGCGTCGTACTGCGAAGCTTGAGTTGCCGTGCGAGATCGAGATTCATCCGTCGCCGCCGTGGAACTACCGCAACCGCTCGCGGCTGCAGGTAAAGACCACCTCCGAATTTGCGGCAGGATATTTCAAGCTGGCTTCGCACGAATTGCTGCCGGTCGAAGAGTGTCCGATCAGTTCGCCGCTGATTAACTGTGGGATTGCGGCCCTTTGGCGGAGCGGCCGCTCGATGAGAGTCCCTGAGGGAATTCGCGAAGTGGAGTTTTTTGCCAACTCCGACGACACGGAGCTTCTGGTGGAGCTTTCCTGTTCAGGGGACGCCCGCCGTGCAGCGGTGCGAGCCTGGGCGGAAGACTTCCGCTCCACTCTGCCTGAGATAGCCGGCGTGGTGGCATTTCGCGAATCTTCGTCGGCGGCCGCGCTCCCGCGAAAACAGGAACTCCTGGTCTCCGTGGGCTCCGATCATTTGATCTACCGCACGCAGCGAGGCTCGTACCGAGTAAGCGCCGGGGCGTTCTTTCAGACCAACCGGCATCTGACCGACGAGTTGGTGAAGATCGTAATCGGACGTCAGTCTGGCAAGCTCGCTCTCGATCTTTACGCCGGCGTCGGTCTGTTTTCCACAGCTCTCGCCGGTGACTTTCATCACATATTTTCTGTTGAGTCGTCACAGACTTCCGCAGGCGATCTTTCCTACAATCAGCCCTCGAATGGAGAGGCGGTCCAGGCCACGACGGAGCAGTACCTGGCCCGTAAGGAGAATAAGGGGCGAGTCGGGAAGGGCGCAGTCCTCCCTCATAGCTTTCATAAGCCCGACCTAGCGGTGGTGGACCCGCCCCGAAGTGGCCTGGGAGAGCGCGTGGCGCGAATGTTGGCGACCTTGGGCGCGCCACGCGTTACTTATGTGTCGTGCGATCCGGTGACACTGGCCCGTGATCTTGTGCCCCTATTGGGGGCTGGGTATCACGTTGAGCAGGTTCATCTGGTGGATTTGTTTCCGCAAACCTACCACCTCGAAAGCGTTTTGCATCTGGCGCTCTGACCGGGTGCCGTGAGCTGGGGCGGCGAACCGGGCCGATCCTCCAGGTCGCCCTCCAGGCCACTGGCCGCCGAACATCATGCATTCTGCCTCCGTTCCCGCTTCACCTCCAGCCTTCCAGTTCAAATCGCCTCGCCAGCCGATATTTTGGGCTGCGATAGCGTACTCTTCCGGCATTCTCGCCGGCGTTTACCTGTGGCGTCCGATGCTGTGGTGGGTGGCTGCTGGAGCGGCCTTTGTGGCCGCAGCGGCGTACTTCGCACAACGCCGCTCGGGCATGGGTTGGGCACTGGCTCTGGGCGCGTTCTTTCTGGCTGGGGCACTTCACATTCAGGCCCGCGGAGACTCAGTTCGGTTCGACACCAGCATTCAACCTTACGCAGACGGCTCGGGACTCGAGATCACGGCCCACGTCACGCGCGACGGCCGCCTGCAGGAGGCTGGCCTAGGCGAGATCAGACAAACTCTCGATGTCCAATCGGAAGCGGTGAATTTGGAGACCGGGCAACTCAACAACATTCGGTCCGGCATCCGATTGAGTATTTACCGTCCGCGCGGGAACGAAACTGCTGCGGAAGGAGAATCGGGACGAAACGGTGAGGCAAATTCCTCGGCTCGGACGTTCCACTACGGGGAACGGATTCGCTTCTTCGCGAAGCTCAAACTGCCGCGCAATTTTCGCAATCCGGGAGCCTTTGACTACCAGGGCTATCTCGCGGACCACGGCATCGCCGCTCTAGCCTCGGCCAAAATGCGGGATGTCGAGTTGGTCCCCGGTTTCTATGGGAGCCGATTCGGTTCCTGGCGCAGCCGGCTGCACCGCGGCGTCATCGCTGAGGTGCACGAACTCTGGCCCGCGCGCGAGGCGGCTTTGATCGACGCCATGGTCATCGGCGAAGAGGCTTTTATCGATCGCGACACGCGCACCGACTTCCAGCGCTCGGGAACATACCATGTTCTGGTCGTTTCAGGGATGAACGTCACGATTCTGGCGTTCGTTGTGTTCTGGGCGCTGCGGCGCCTGCGTTTTGGCGAGGTTCCAACTACTCTGCTGACCGTGGCTTTCTGTGTAGCTTACGCATTCATTACCGAGGTGGGCGCGCCGGTCTGGCGTGCCACGCTGATGTGCGCCATCTATCTCGGCACGCGCTTGCTGTATCGCGACCGCGCCATGCTTAACGCCTTGGGAGCGGCGGCGCTTGGCCTACTTGTGTACGATCCGCGCCAGCTATTCACGGCCAGCTTCCAGATGACTTTTGTTTGCGTGTTGATCGTGGCCGCAATTGCTCTCCCCATCCTGCAGCGCACGTCGCAACTCTACAAGCAAGCGATGATCAACTGGGAATCGAACGACTATGCCGCGTTCTTGCCGCCAAAAGTGGCACAATTCCGCGTGGACCTGCAATTCATTGCCGCGCGAGTTGGGCTCTTCGTCGGAGAAAAATGGGCCGGACGGGTAGTCCGAGGCGCGGCTGGTTTTTGTCTGGCGGCATGGGAGCTGCTTTTCGTCTCGGCCGTAATGCAGATGGGACTGGCCCTGCCCATGGCCTACTATTTCCATCGCGCCACCACGATTGGAATGCCTTCCAACGTGATCGTTGTTCCTCTGACACAGCTCCTTATGCCCGCCGCCGTCTCCGCGCTCGCTCTGGGATATATGGCGCCGTGGCTCGCGAGAATTCCGGTGCTGCTGACTTCATTTGCTCTGCATGGAATCACCGGTACGGTGCATGGACTGGGTGGCCTGCGCCTCGCGGACTTGCGGGTGCCTATGCCGTCGATCATGACGATTACACTGGCTGCCGCCGCGCTGGTTCTTGCAATGTGGGCGGCACGAGGCCGCGCGGCACTCGCCACCGGCGGGCTGGCAGCTGTTCTGCTTGCTTCGCTCGCTCTCGCCTTCTCTCCGACGAAGCCTGACGTTCATGCCGGCATTCTGGAGGTAACTTCCATTGACGTAGGGGAAGGCGATTCGTTGCTGCTGGTTACGCCGCAAGGCCGCACTCTGCTGGTCGACGCTGGCGGGCCGATCGGCCCCGGCGGTTCGCAACTCGATTTTGGCGAGGATGTGGTATCGCCCTACCTGTGGACCCGCGGCTTCTCCCGGCTGGATGCGGTCGCCATCACGCACGGCCACTCGGACCACATTGGGGGAATGATTGCCGTGCTTAAGAATTTCCGGCCCAGGGAATTATGGGTTAGCCTGCTGCCGCCGAGTCAGGCTCTCGAAAGTGTGATTGCCACTGCGCAGATGCTTGGTGTTAAGGTGGTCCGCCATTGGGAGGGTGATGAATTCGAGCTCGGCGGAGCCAACATCCGCGTATTGTTTCCGCCACGCGACTGGCGCACGGGCGGAAAGCCGCAGAACAACGATTCCATGGTGCTGCGCGTGAGTTATGGCGATTCGTCCGTGCTGCTGGAAGGAGATGCTGAAAAGCAGGTGGAGCGCCGTATCGCCACTCTGCACCGTCCCACGGCAAGCCTGCTGAAAGTAGGTCACCACGGCAGTGCCAACGCAACGACTCCAGAACTGATCGACTCGGTGAGGCCCAGCTTTGCCACCATTTCCGTTGGATCAGGAAATTCTTTTGGACTGCCACGCCTGGAAACTCTGGCCACACTGCAGAAGGCTGGAGCTCGGGTCTACCGCACCGACCTCGACGGAGCGGTCACGTTTTATCTTGATGGGCATTCCGTCACGCCTTTTGTGGCGGGTCTTCGATAATCTCGATTTCAGCCGTTTCGTCGTCCGCCGAAGACTGCTTGTACTCCGCGATTACTTGCCGCGCTTCGTCCGCGTCTTCCTGACGGACGAGAATAATCATTCCTCCGAGTCCGGGGAACGTGTCTTGCACCATGGAAGCCGCGGTCAGATCACTGTCAATGCCGGCCGAGTCGAGCAGGCCCTTCACCACGAGGGCCTCCGACTCCTGCTCCGAATCAAATACCTTCACCAGCTTCTCGTTGGGATCAGGGCGGCGCTGTGCCGAATTGCCAGGCTGTGCCATGACGTCTCCAATTCTGGAATCCGGCCTGAAACCCGGGCCGAATCCGTACCGCATAGTCGTTGATTCTACTCTTGTTCAGATGCTCAAGGCAGCACTGAAGGATCATCAGGACCCCGAAAGGTCCCAGTGGACGGGCGTTTCGCAAGCTCTAAACCTACAGGATGATCCGCAGACGGCACCTTCGGGGAGTTGCTTTCTGTCGCGACTCAGGCACAATGCAGTTAGCCGGTGGCGCAACGGAGGGGTTCGTCGCGTCATCCAATGCACAGCGCGAATTCGGCGGGGCAGGGGACACAATGAACATTCCACAGCAGGCTGGGAGACGAGGATTTTCGCCGGGAGACGAGGAAGTCCTCAGCGAGCGTGAAGAAGAAGCCCGAAAAATCCGCCGACTGCAATTGATGATCAGCATGGTAATGTCGGTGATTGGCCAGGATCCCAACCTCACCGTGGAGGAAGCGTCAGAGCTGGCCGCCGGCGCGAAACGCGCTGCCCTGGCCATGTTTCCAGACAAAGAGCTGGCTTTTGATCTTCTCTACAAGCCGCGCCTGCAACGGCTGATGAAGGAGCGCTTCCGGCTGCAATAAGGTTGGATCTATTCATCCGTCACAGGATTGCTCAGAGTCCCCACCCCCTCCACGCTGACTTCCATCACATCTCCCGCCACCACCGGTCCCACGCCAGCAGGCGTTCCACTCGGAATGAGATCTCCAGGAAACAGAGTCATCGCCTGCGCAATGTGCCGGATGACGACATCCAGCGGGAAGATGAAGTCGCGGGTATTGCCCTGCTGCCGAACCGCGCCATTGACGCGGGTTTCCACTCCTACGCCAGCCCCTGCGCCAAAACATGGATCAATCTCATCGGTTACCAGAGGACCCACGGGGCAAAACGTATCAAACCCCTTAGCCCGCGACCACTGCCCGTCTTTATTCTGAAGGTCGCGCGCGGTAACGTCGTTCACACAGGTGTATCCAAGTATGTATTGCCGAATATCGGCGTTCGCAGGCGGCTGGTAGCAGGTCTTGCCAATCACCACGCCGAGTTCTCCTTCGTAATCGATCCGCTCCGATATTTTCGGCCGGCGCACCGTTCCTCCCGGCGAAAGCAATGCCGACGTCGCCTTCAGGAAAATCAGCGGTTCTTTCGGCACTTCGTGCCCCAGCTCGGCGGCATGCTCGCGATAATTGCGCCCCACGCAGACAATCTTCGATGGCCGCACCGGGGGCAGCAGAGCCGCTTCGTCCAGTGGAATCGCCTCGATCCGGCGCGTGCGCAGACTCTCCATGTCTCCGTCGGCTTCTTCGGGAGCGGTGAGCAGGATCCGTACAATCGCGTCCCGCCCGGCCATGGACTCGACCAGCCCATAATGCGCCTGGCCATTGAATTGAAATCTGCAATATCTCATGGCTATCTATCTAAACATATCTTTCAAGGACCAATCAGATGAGAGTGGAAATATTTTCAGCCGCAGCTTTTGCTTACGGCACACTCTCACTCGCCTCCTGCGACCGCGCACTCTCGTTCCCGCGAACATCGATGGCAGACACCGAATAGATGTAGCGCTTGCCCGGGACCACATCCGCATCCCGGTAAGCCGGCGTCTTCAGCGGCTCCGCATTCAGCTTCACGGGGGCGCTTCCTTCTTCGTGACGATAAATGTTGTAACCGTCGAGATCGATATCGCTGACCGGCGCCCAGATCAGATCGATAAACGCTTTTTGTCCTGGACCAGAAAACACCGCTTGTAATCCCGAGGGCACGGCGGGAGGGAAGATGTCATGGGCGAAGATTTTGATTTCCGCCGTGTCGTCGCCTTCGATCTGCAGCGGCGGCTTGTCTTTTTCAGCGATCACAGTCACCGTCTCGGCACGGTATTCATAAGTTTTCTCCCATTCGAAGCTCGTATCGGTAACTGTCAAGTTGTGATCGCTCCCCGCGGGCAGTTCTCCAACAAGCGTCTGCTGCGGAGTTTCTTCGGCACGGCGGAAGACGCGATAGACGTAACTCACTGGCGGCCGTTCAGTTGGAATTTCGCTTGTCCACGTCAGGACGACTCCCTGATCCGTCACCTGCGCGCGAAAATCTTGGGGCGGCGGAAGAGTACGGATCAGTGAAACTCGTACCTGGTTCGACAATCCCGCGCCGCGGCCGTCACGATTAAGTACTTCGATAGCGTACGTAATCAATCGCGACGGATCGTCGCTCTCCATCTGGCTGGGCAGCGAGTCCGTATAGGAAGCCGTTATCTTCTGTTTGGAAGTCTTAGCGGACGTTGGATTCGCCGGCGGAGCTGCCTCGCCGACGGGCGTTCCACACTGCTTCAACGCTGGTTCAAGTCCGCGGCAAATACACGTCTGCCCGAGGCTTTTGGCGGTCTTCTTGTCGGTTGTAACGTTCGGAATCGTCCACGTGATTGTGACCTTGTCGCCCTTACGCGAGGCGCGCAGATCCGCGGGAGGCTTTGGCAAGTCGAGCGACGGAGGCTGCGGCGGCCCCATCGTCGCGCACGCAGGCAGCAGGAGAAGCAGGCCCGCGACAATGAATGGCTTCGATGGTAGGCGTCTCATGAGGAAAAAGACAGCCTACCAGAACACCCGCGCCCTCAACGAGCAGACAGCGCCAAAACCAGCTTGTTCTAAGCCGCAAGTTCTCTCACCGCTTCCCGGAAAACCTTCGTATGACGTTCGACATCCTCTTTTTCCGTCTGGGGCGACATCAGCGCCATATTGTGAAACGGAGTGAGCAGGATTCCGCGATTCATGGTGTAGAGATGCATGAAGCGCTCTAACTCAAAGTCCATCGCTTGGTGAGCCTCACTGCCATTGATCGGAGCCTTCGGAGCAAAGAGATATTCTGCGCGGCAACCGAGGCGCGTCACGTGCCAGGGCAGTTCCGCGTCGGCGAGCGCTTTGGCTACCCCGGTTGTCCAACGCTCGGCCAGGGGAATCATGCGGCCGAAAGCCTCGTTAGTGAGGACTTTGGTCAACGTCGCGCGCATCGCAGCCAACGAGAGCGCGTTGCCGGCAAGGGTCCCGCCAATGCCGCCGACATCGCAGGTTTCGACTTCCAGCTTGGCAGCGACCCGCTCCGCAACCTCCTGCGAAAAGCCGTATGCAGCGCCGGGAATACCCGCACCAATTGCTTTGCCGAAAACAATCACGTCTGGCTCAAGGTTTTCTGCGCGCGTATAACCTCCCGGCCCCGCGCAGATGGTGTGTGTCTCGTCAATGATGAGCAGGGTTCCGTGTTCACGCGTAATTTCCCGCAACGCCTGATGAAATCCGGGCTGCGGGTGCACGATGCCGACGTTGGTCATGGCGGGCTCGGCCAGAACGCAAGCTACGTCGTCTGAGTGGAGGGCCGCTTCCAGGGCATCGACGTCATTGAACTCGACGACCTTGCTCGTGACCGCAGGATTCACGGGCGGGCCGATATTACCCGGTCGCGGCCCGGCCACGCGATCAAGAGTGATCAGTGTTTCATCAACCGTGCCGTGGTAGCACCAGTTGAATACCAGTATTTTGGGTCGGCCGGTAATTTGGCGTGCCACGCGGATGGAGAATCGGTTCGCGTCGGTCGCTGTCAGTGCGAATTGCCAGTAAGGAAGATTGAATCGCTTCTGCAGTTCCTCGGCAACGAAGATGGAATCTTCCCCTGGCAGCATCAATGTGATGCCGCGCCGTGCCTGTTCCTCCACGGCCTTCACAGTCGAAAACGGAGAATGCCCGGTCATCGCACCCGTGTCGCCAAGACAGAAATCGGCGTAGCGATGACCGTCCACGTCGAAAAAGTGCGCACCCTGCGCCTCGCGCACAAACGGCGGAAACGCTCCCGCCCACTTCACCATCCAGTTCATGGGGACGCCCGCCAGCAGCGACTTTTGCGCCCGTTCAAACAGAGCTTTCGACTTCGGGCGCTCGTCCACAAACTTCTTTTGCTCGCGTTGCATGAGCGACTGCAGACGAGCGCGGTCGATGGATTTCATCCTGGAACAATAAACCAAACAGGACGCGCAGCGCATCTTTCGGGAAGGTCTCTGTGAATCGTTGTTTTTGTGGCCAGAGGGGTCCTACAGAATATACCGGCTCAAATCTTGATCCTTCACGATGTCGGTGAGCATCTTGCGAACGTAGTCCGCATCCACGGTAACCTGCTGACCCTTCTTCTCCGGGGCTTCGAAACTTAATTCGTCGAGCACGCGCTCCATGATGGTGTGAAGGCGCCGCGCTCCGATGTTCTCGGTGCTCTCGTTGACGCGGAAGGCAAAGTGCGCAATCTCGTCCAGCGACTCGGGCGTGAACTCCAGCTTCACTCCCTCAGTCTCGAGCAAGGCAGTGTATTGCTTGACCAGCGACGATTTCGGTTCGGTAAGAATGCGAACAAAATCCTCCATCGTCAACGATTGCAGCTCCACACGAATTGGAAAGCGTCCTTGCAGTTCAGGGATCAGATCGCTTGGCTTCGATACGTGGAACGCCCCGGCGGCGATAAACAGAATGTGATCCGTGCGCACCATGCCGTAGCGCGTGTTTACGGTCGTCCCTTCCACGATGGGCAAGATGTCACGCTGGACGCCTTCTCGCGAAACGTCCGGCCCATGGCCGCCTTCGCGGCCGGCGATCTTGTCGATCTCGTCGAGGAACACGATGCCTGAATTCTCCACGCGATCGATCGCCATCCGCGTGACCTGATCCATATCAATCAGTCGTTGCTCTTCTTCCTGAATCAGATATTCGAAGGCTTCGTTGACCTTCATCTTCCGCTTTTTCGTTCGCTGTCCGAAGATGTTCGGCAACATGTCCTTAATATTGACGTCCATCTCCTCCACGCCCTGATTGGTCAGAATCTCAAACGACGGGAAATTCCGCTCACGCACGTCGATTTCGACCGTGCGCTCGTCGAGTTTGCCCTCGCGCAGCTGCTGGCGCAGCTTTTCACGTGTCCGGTTTGACGACTCGGCGATGGCGGTACCACCGTCAATTACGACGCCCCCAGAGGCCGCAGTCGTTTCCGGCCGTGGCGGAGGAGACGGCGGCAGCAGAATATCGAGCAACCGTTCTTCCGCGTTGAGTTCCGCTTTATCGGCAACGTCTTCCAACTTCTCTTCGCGTACGTTATCGATGGCGATCTCCACCAAGTCGCGCACCATCGACTCGACATCGCGTCCGACGTAGCCGACTTCGGTAAACTTCGAGGCCTCGACCTTCAGGAACGGAGAATTCGCCAGCTTCGCGAGCCTCCGCGCAATCTCGGTCTTGCCCACGCCCGTAGGTCCAATCATGATGATGTTTTTGGGGATGATTTCTTCCGCGAGATCGGGCGCCAGCTTTTGCCGCCGAGTCCGGTTGCGCAGCGCAATAGCGACGGCGCGCTTGGCGTCTTTCTGACCGATGACGTGTTTGTCGAGTTCGGCGACGATCTCGCGCGGCGTGAGTTCATCGAGCGCAAGCTGTTCTTCTTCGGCGGATGAGGGAAGGTAAATAGCCATAAATCAGTGATCTGTCTTTAGTCGCTGGTCGTTGGCCTGATCGGTCCAAGCTTATGCTCGAGTCGATGCCCAGCGACTGATGATCAGCTACAGTTCTTCAATCGTTACCTTGTCATTCGTATATATACACATTTTGCCGGCAATCTTCATCGCTTCTTCGGCGATCTTGCGCGCGGAAAGTTGCGTGTGCTCCGACAACGCCTGCGCGGCCGCCAGTGCATAAGGCCCACCGCTGCCAATGGCGGCAACCGCACCATCGGGCTCAATCACGTCTCCCTGCCCACTCAGCAAGAATGTCTGCTCCTTGTCGCAAACCAGCAGCAAGGCCTCGAGATGTCGCAAATATTTGTCGGTGCGCCAGTCCCTTGCCAGCTCGACCGCGCCGCGGCCCAGGTTGCCATGGTACTGCTCCAGCTTCGCTTCAAATCGGCTGAACAGCGTAAATGCATCGGCGGTAGACCCGGCAAAGCCAGCCAGGATCTTGTCGTTATAGAGCCGTCGGATCTTCTTCGCCGTATGTTTGATGACCGACTCGCCCAGCGTAACCTGGCCGTCGCCGGCGAGCACGACGCTTCCGTTGCGGCGCACGGATAAAACCGTCGTTGATCGAAACAGTCGCTTCGTAGTCATGAGCGCAATTCTCGATTATAACAGCGCGGGCTCTGGCTGGCTGGAAGCGCTAACCCGGCGCCGCTCATGTTTGTAGTTCTCTTCAGTAACCGATCAACGGATTACCGCTGTGACATTTACCCCTTTCACAATGGCCCTTACTGTCTCATTCATGCGCCACTCTGCTGCTATATGGTGTCACGACAACACCTCCCTCGGAACCTTGCAATCGGTTTTGGAGGAGCTTGGAATCAATCCCGTCATATGCCCTTCGGGGCAGCAAGCGCTGGAATTGGTGCTGGCCGGCCGTTGCTCCACGCTGATTGTAGACTTCGACCTGGCGGGCGCTGAGGAAACCATCCGGATGGCGGCTCTGCTGCCGCCGGCACAAAAACCATCGCTGATCGCTGTGGCCAGCCGAGCGTGGCCCGGTACAGGGCAAGCGTTCCAGTCGGGCGCCAATCGTATTTTGTATCGTCCTCTTGACGGGGATGAGCTGAAAGACGCGCTCAAGCGAGGAAGAAAAGGCACAAGGCGCCAGCGGCGGAACGTCGCCCGCTACGAGATGAAGACCCTGGTTTATCTCGAACTGGAGAGTGGCACGCTCTCCGCAATCAGCATTGACATTGGCGAACACGGTCTGGCGGTGCAGGCGAGCGAACCCGTGCCGATGAGTTCGAATCTGCCTTTTCGTTGTGCGCTGCCTGGTACGGATGTTACTCTGCGCGGCCACGCCGACGTAATCTGGGCGAGCGATCACGGCCGCGCGGGATTGTTCTTCTCCAACCTGGCGCCCACAGCGCGAAAGCATCTCAAACACTGGCTGAGCCGCCGCAACGTTCATCGCAGAGATAAAGACGACGTTCGCGACCTGTTGCCGCCAGCGGACGCGCACGTCTCTTTTGCTGTGTCTGAATAGCGCTGCGGTTCGTTCCCGCAGAGCCCGGGGCTCCTCACTTCTCACTCGCGGCAGCTTGCCTTAGAATTGTTCGCACTTCTTCCTGTGTGAGGTGGCCATCTGCCGACGCTCTCCGAATCTCGACTCGCTTTTAACGGACACTCGATGGTGGGCACGCTCCAGCGCGTGCTGGTATGTTCCCCTCGCACGGCCGGATGGAACCAGCCGCAACGTGTGTCTCGATGGCACGAGTTAGGATTCCATCACGCACCGGACTTCGAGACTGCGCAGTCGCAGCATGATGCACTTTGCCGCGAACTGAAAACGGCAGGCGCCGAAGTGCTCGAACTCGCGTCCGCGGACGACCTTTCACTTGACGCGGTCTATGTACATGATGCTTCCCTCGCGACGGACTTTGGCTTGATCCTCATGAGACCAGGCAAAGCGAATCGCGTGCCTGAAGCGGGGCACCACGGACTGCAGTGCGAAGCGACGGAAATTCCCACGCTCGGCACGATCACGCCGCCCGGTACAACGGAAGCTGGAGACATTCTGTGGCTTGACGCGAAGACGCTGCTGGTTGGTCATGGCTACCGCACTGACGCTGCAGGCATTGCGCAACTCCGTGAACTGTTGGCTCCGCATGGCGTTGAGGTGTTCTCTGCGCCGCTGCCGTACGGGCCCGGGCCATCCGCATGTCTGCATCTGATGTCCCTGATCAGCCTGCTTGATGAACAAACTGCCATTGTCGATCTCCCCTGGCTTGCGGTGGAGACCGTCGAACTGCTGAAAGCGCGCGGGTACAAGTTCATCGAGATTGACTATTCCGAGCGTGATTCGCTCGCCTGCAACGTGCTCGCATTGGGCGGCAAGAGGCTGCTCGCCATCGAACACAATTGCAAGACCAACGCTCGCCTGCGCGACGCTGGATTTGACGTGCGAACATTACCCGGCAGCGAGATCTGCGTCAACGGCAGCGGTGGCCCAACCTGCCTCACGCGTCCTCTGCTGCGAACTTAAGTTGTGGTAGGTTCCCGCAGAACACTGTGCAAGGCGCAAGATCGCTGTCTCGAAGTCGTTGACTATCCGCCCGCGATCGCGCCGATAATCAGAAACGGTTCTTCCCCCGAGACCACGGCCTCGGGAAGCAGCGCGTCGGGTGATTCGTGAGTGAGATCTTCCTCGCAGGCAAAGAAACGCAGGAATGGCCGGCGCTGGTTGGTGACGTGATCGCGAATGGCCCCTTGCAGCATGGGATAGCGAGCTTCGAGCGCGTCAAGCACAGAACGCTGCGTAACTGGAGCCTCCACTTCGAGCGTTACTTCGTCGCCGACGTGCGCCAGGTTGCGGAGATGAAATGGAAGGATGACGTGAATCATATTTCTTCGAACTCCTTCAGCAATCCTCGGCTGCGCGCCTTCATCGCAGGTGTCCCGGTGCGCGACGCTCGCTCGACAGTTCACCGATCAGGCGATCAAGCGCTCGTTGGCCGCGCTCCCGGTCTCCGGTAACAAGGTAAACCAGCGCCGCCCCTTGAAATAGCTGTAGCAGAGTTTCGACGGCGACGGGGTCGGGCAGAAAGTCGCGTAGCATTTCCGACCACAGCCGCTGCTGCTCTTCGAAGAAGCTCTTCCCGCGCTCCGACCCGCTCCAACTTCGTCGCGTCAGATCCATGGATAGCAGAAGCACGCCGCGGGATTGAGGAGCGGTCATCTGCTCCCAGAGAGTGGTCACAACGGCGCGAAGCGGCGTCCCGACAGGAAACGCTCCGGCGCAGAATCTGGCGCGGAGCCGGTCTTCCAATCGGGCCATCGCCATCTCTTCCAGAGTCTCGCGGCCGCCGAAGTAATGAATCAGCATGCGCTTGCTGGTTCTGGCCGCCTCCGCCAGCGTGTCGAGACTGAGATCGAGGGTGCCCGCACGGATGAACGCAGCCAGGCAGGCTTCCAGCAGATGTTCGCGGCTGCTCTGATCTCTTTTCCGCGGCATGTTTCCAAATGATTGCCTTCCTACTGTACCACGTGGTACAAATATTGTGTACCATGTGGTACATGAATCGCAAGCGTTGGGGAGGACCGCCCATGAAACCGTACGACAAACTTTTCTTTGCGCTGACTGGCCTCGCCTTCTGGGTTGCGGGCACGATTCTGTACAGGTTCCGCGGCCCCCAAGTGTTTGAGTCGAGCAATCAGCGTTATTGGATCAACTTCGTCCTGACACCCGTGGTCACCGCCGTGGTCGGCATTCTGATTCTGAAGTGGCAACATGCGCCCGCCGCACAGTGGGCTTCGGCCGCCCTCCTGATCGCGCTGCCGGGCATGTTTGGGGAGGCCGCGCTTCTCTCCCGATTTGCCGCGTTCATGCCGCGCATGCGACCAGGAAGCGCGGGACGGTACGGAGCGTTTCTGTTCGCGACTTACGCTCTGTTTCTTACGATTGCGGAGATCGTAACGCTACGAAGCACTAACTAGGAACTGGGCGCTTTCCGATCCCTCTACTCTCGGAGTCGAAATCCCTCATCGCGCAAGAAGCGAGATATGACGCACGCCGTCAAGCTCTACGTCAGCGTCTGCACCTCGACCGACAGCACCGCCGGCAGGTCGCGGACGATCGGCAGCCAAGAGTCTCCCGCGTCGGCGGAAACGTACACTTGACCGCCCGTGGTCCCGAAATAGACTCCGCAGTCATCCAGAGAATCCACCGCCATCGCGTCGCGCAGCACGTTCACGTAGCAGTCTTTTTGCGGCAGGCCTTTGGTCAGCGGTTCCCATTCGTTGCCGCCCGAGCGACTGCGGTAGACCCGCAGTCTTCCATCGTGGACGTAGTGTTCGCTATCGCTCTTGATCGGCACAACGTATATCGTTTCTGGTTCGTGCGCATGCACGTCGATGACGAATCCGAAGTCGGTGGGCAGATTTCCGCTGACTTTGTTCCAATGTTCACCGGCATCGTCAGAGCGCATCACGTGCCAATGCTTTTGCATGAAGAGCACTCCCGGGCGCGTGGGGTTCATGGCGACATGGTGCACGCAGTGCCCAACCTCGGCCGTCGGATTCGGAATGTACTGTGAGTAGAGTCCCCTGTTGATGGGCTTCCAGCTCTCACCGCCGTCGTCGGTGCGGAAGGCGCCCGCAGCAGAGATCGCGATGTAGATGCGACCGGGATTGCTCGGATCGAGGATGATCGTGTGCAGGCACATGCCCCCCGCACCCGGTTGCCACTTCGGGCCAGTACCATGGCCGCGGAGCGCAGGCAGTTCGTGCCAATTCAGGCCGCCATCGGTCGACCGGAACAGTGCCGCGTCTTCGACCCCGGCGTAGACCGTGTCAGGATCGGTAAGCGAGGGCTCGAGATGCCAGACTCGCTTGAACTCCCAAGGATGCTGGGTGCCGTCGTACCACTGATGCGTGGTCAACGGCTTGCCGGTCCCCGGGGACGCATCGTAGACGAATTTGTTGCTGGCGGCCTTCGGGGGACCGGCCGCTGGCTTTTCACCGGAAGGCGTTCCGGGCTGGTACCAAGTTTTGCCGCCGTCGTCGGAGCGCTGGATCATCTGGCCGAACCAGCCGCTGGACTGCGATGCATAGATTCGGTTCGGATCCGCCGACGACCCTTTCATGTGATACATCTCCCAGCCGGCAAAGTGCGGCCCGCTGACGCTCCAATTGTCGCGTTTGCCATCCGCGGTAAGAATGAATGCGCCTTTGCGCGTGCCTACCAGAACACGTACTTGGCTCATGTACACCTTCTCCTTCCATCGACGGCAACCTCCGCCGTACGGGTAATCGACCACACCTCTCCTGATACCGCACAATGATCCGGAACGCAACAAGTTTGCTGCTGCCGTTTGATTATTTCAGGACCGCCAGCTATCGTCGGCAGTCGCCGAGCCCGAGTTCACATCCGCGATGGTCGAAACGTGCTCGGCCAGGCGCGCCAGAGTCTGCGTCAGTCCCTCAACAGATTTGTATTTCTTTGAGTTGTCGTCGCGCTCCACGCCCGACGGAAACAGAGTCCGGAAATCGATTCTTGTTTTGCCACTTTGCTCCGTGAAAGTCACCGTCGTTAAGAAACTCACTGGCTCAGTTCCCTTTTCCGGGCAGTGCTCGTAAACCAGGCGCTCGGGTGGCACGACTTCACGGAAGATGTTGCGATTTTGATAGTCGCGGCCATCCGGCCCGTGCATGATGAGCCGCCAGTGACCGCCCGGCCGTACGTCCATCTCCTGGATCGTGGTCGTAAACCCGCTCGGGCCAAACCACTGCACTACGTGCCGGGGATCGGTGAACATCTGCCAGAGGAGTTCAGGGGGCGCATCGAATATGCGCTTACAAACGATCTCCCGCTCCCCGGCCGCGACGGCAATTCCGTTCTCCGCCGCCGCGGCGAGATGGGCACCGAGACGATCGAGGCTCTGTGTCCAGCCGGCTCGCATGCCCTGCAGGTACTGCGGCGCCTGGCCCGTCGCCTTAACGACACGGGCTTGCAGCGTTATGGAGGTTTTTCCGTCATATTCGGCAAAAATGACGGTGTTCAGGACGTCGAACATCGAATTCCCTTTTGCGTCGAGCGCACTGCTGAGAAATACCAGCCGCTCTGGCTCGACGACTTCCTGAAAGACTCCAGACATGGGATAAACAACACCGTTGGGGGCGCACATGTCGATCCGAATCGCGCCGCCGACTCGTACATCCATCTCGCAGACCGGATTGGTGAATCCATTCGGTCCCCACCATTGCGCCACGTGCTCTGTGTCCGTCCATGCCTTGAAGACGAGTTCCCTGGGTGCGTCGAAGACACGCGTGATCTCCAGATCCCATTCGGACGATTCGATGGTGCCGCTGATCCTGGCATTATTTGCGAACATGCTTTTTCTCCTTGGCTTTCAATTCGCGTTTCTTGAGTTCGCGGAGATAGTCATCGAGGCGGTCGAAGCTTTGCTCCCAGAAACGCCGATAGTGCTCCACCCACCCGGCAACATCCTGGAGCGGTGCAGCGCGCAGGCGGCAGGGCCGCCATTGCGCTTCGCGACCGCGAGCAATGAGCCCGGCCCGCTCCAGCACTTTCAGGTGCTTGGAGATCGCGGGCATGCTCATCTCGAACGGAGCAGCTAGTTCGGTGACCGATGCTTCGCCCGACGCCAGCCGCGCCAGAATGGCCCGCCGTGTAGGATCTGCGAGCGCTCCGAAAGTTTCGCTAAGTCGATCGATCATGCTGGGTGAAACGGGTTTATTATTTAACTGTTTCATTAAATAACTAATAGGTTAAATACACCACCCCTGCATTCATGTCAAGGGGTTTCGTAGGAAACTCTTCGCGAATGCCGAAAACCGGAATTTCATTTCCTCGATGGCAAGGATTGCGGCCGAATGTACCAGCCCCGCGACCGTTCTGGAAATGAATCCTGCTAGAATCAAAGGGCATGCTGCTTCCCTTCGTCCGCGAACTCTTCGCGGACGTGGAAATGCTTCCCGCCTTTACGCGTGCAGCCTCCCACCTGCGGGAGGGCACGGGGCGGATTCGTGTCTCCGGGCTTACCCCTAGCGCCAAAGCCTTACTGCTCGTGCTGCTGCGACGAAGCGCCGACCGGCCCTTCATCGTCGTCGTCAACGACAACCGTTCTGTGGAAGATTTCTTGCCGGTGCTGCAGGGTTTCTGCGAACTGACCGCCGCGTGCGATCCGGATTCGGTGGTCTCATTACCCGCACGAGACGTGCTGCCCTTCCAGAATCTCTCGCCGCATCCAGAGCTTCAGGAAGAACGCGCCACCGCCCTGTGGAAGATCTCGACCGGCAAGGCTTCGATCGTGGTTTGTCCGGTGGCGTCGACTGCGATCCGTCTGCGCTCGGCCGACTATTACTCCGATCTTGCCCGCACCCTGCGCCGCGGCGAGTCATTCGATGTCGATCAATTGCTCGCACACCTGAATACGGTTGGCTACGCATCATCTGACGTCGTCGAAATGCCAGGTCAGTATGCCCTGCGCGGCGGCATCCTCGATGTTTATTCGCCGGAGGCGGAACGCCCGGTGCGCGTTGAATTTTTCGGTGACGAGGTGGAATCGATCCGGCGCTTTGATCCGACTTCGCAAAGATCGTCGAATCCCATGGACGAAGCGCTGCTGCTGCCGCTGACCGAGACTCCCGTGAGCGATCAATTGCTCGGCGCCATTCACACGCGACTGTCGGGCAAGCGCATCGCGGGATCAGAAGAGATTGTGGAAGCTGCCGTGCGAGCGGGTGGAGTCACGGTTTTTCCCGGTTGGGAGTTCTACGCGCCCGTGGCTGGAGCTGACCGGAGCGTGTTCGATCTGCTGCCGCGCGCTGCCGTTTTGCTCGACGAGCCGGAATTACTGCGATCGGAATTCGATCGCTTCTGGACCCGGGTCGAGGAGGTTCATGAGCGCAGCGGTGTGGGGAATCTGGTTCGGCCCAAGGACTTATATTTGAAGCCGGATGAATGGTGGCCGAAAGTTGCGGCACTCACCGGAGCCGATGTAGAGCATCTCGGCATCACGCGCGGCGACGATGATGGGGCCTCTGTCACGTTTCTCACGCAGCCGACTCCGCGCTTTCATGGTGCGGTTCCAAGCATGCTGGAGGAAGTGCAGAAACTCACCGGCGCAGGCAATCAGGTGATGTTTGCGGTGCCCAACACCGGTGAAGTCGAGCGCCTGGCCGACATCTTCACCGAGTACAACGTTTCGTTTCGCCTGGGAAGCCGCACCCGCGGCGGCGAGAGCTACGCCGACGAGACCAGCTACTTTGCCGGAGAAGTGCTGACCACCACGCTCGCCAAGGCCTATGTGCCAGACGGAGTTGTCCTGCCGGACGCGCATCTTGCCGTCTTCGGTGCTCGCGATTTGTTTGACGAATCCGACACTGTAAGTTCACGGCCGCAGCGCCAGAAATCCAAAGTTTCTGCATTCCTTTCCGACTTCCGCGATTTGCAGGTCGGAGATTACGTCGTTCACGTCGAGCACGGGATCGGGCAGTATCAGGGGCTGAAAGAAATCAATCAGGGCGACGGCAACGCCGAGTTCATGCTGCTCGAGTATGCCGAAGGCGCAAGGCTGTACGTACCCCTCACGCGTCTGGACCTGATTCAGAAATACCGCTCTTCAGAAGGGGCGAAGCCGGCGTTGAGCCACCTGGGCACGCAAGCTTGGGCCAAGACGAAGGCCCGCGTGCGCAAGGCCATGAAAGACATGGCCGACGAACTTCTGAAGCTTTACGCTGAGCGCAAGATGGCCCAGGGCCACGCGTTTCCTGCCGGCAACGAGTTCATGCGCGAATTCGAGGATGCATTCGAGTTCAACGAGACTGAAGACCAGGCGCAGGCCATTGCCGACGTGGCGCACGACATGGAATCGTCGCAGCCCATGGACCGGCTGCTCTGCGGCGATGTCGGTTATGGCAAGACTGAAGTCGCCATGCGTGCCGCGTTCAGAGCGGTCGGCGACAACCGGCAGGTTGCAGTGCTCGCCCCCACTACCGTTCTCGCCTTCCAGCACTACGAAACCTTCAAGCAGCGCTTCGGCCCCTTTCCAGTTACGGTCGAAATGATCAGCCGCTTCCGCAATGCCAAACAGCAGAAGGAGATTCTCCACAGAACCGAAGCGGGGAAGATCGACGTTCTCATCGGCACGCATCGCCTGCTCTCGAAAGATCTGAAGTTTGCCGATCTGGGCCTGCTCATCGTCGACGAGGAACAGCGCTTCGGGGTCCGTCACAAAGAACGCATCAAGCAAATGCGCAAGCAGGTCGACGTACTCACGATGTCCGCGACTCCCATTCCGCGCACGCTGCACATGTCATTGGTTGGACTGCGCGATATGAGCGTGATCGAAACGCCTCCCAAGGACCGAATGGCGATTCAGACTGTCGTTGCCAGTTGGGACGACAAGCTCATCCAGTCCGCCATCGAGCAGGAACTCGAACGTGGCGGCCAAGTCTATTTCGTTCACAATCGCGTCGAGAGTATCTGGGAAATTGCTGCCAAGCTGCAGGAACTGGTTCCGAAAGCTCGCATCACCGTCGGCCACGGCCAAATGGGAGAGACTGAACTCGAAAAGGTGATGTTGCAATTCATGCATCACGAGGCCGACATTCTCGTCGCGACGACCATCATTGAAAACGGTCTTGATATCCCTCTGTGCAACACGATTCTCATCAATCGTGCCGACCGGTTGGGATTGTCCGAGCTCTATCAGCTTCGCGGCCGCGTCGGACGCTCGAACCGCCGGGCGTACGCTTATTTGCTAGTTCCCCGGGAAGTCGAGCTCACGCCGATCGCACGGCGTCGTCTCGCCGCGCTGAAGGAATTTTCCGACCTGGGTGCGGGCTTCAAGATCGCGGCTCTCGATCTGGAGCTTCGCGGCGCCGGCAATCTCCTCGGAGGCGAGCAAAGCGGGCACATCGAAGCCATCGGCTTTGAGCTTTATACTCAGATGCTCGAGCGCGCCGTCCGCGAAATGAAGGGCGAAGCTGCTGCCGACGAGGGCGAAACGCAGCTCAATCTTGGACTGAACATTCGTATTCCGGCCGACTACATTCCGGAAGAGAACCAGCGGCTGCGCATGTATAAGCGAGTCGCAGGCGTGGAAACCGAATCGCAGCTCACTGACGTCGCATCAGAATTACAAGACCGCTACGGACCACCGCCCGCTGCCGTGCGCAACTTGCTCGATTACGCCTCTCTCAAGCTGGTTTGCATGCGCGTAGGCGTGAACGCCATTGAGCGCAAGCGCGACTTCGTGACGTTTAAGTTCCGCAAGAATGCCGCAGTTGATCCCGAGCAGCTGGCACGATTCGTCTCGGCCCAGCGAGGCGCCCAATTCACCCCCGACGGAATGCTCAAATTCGTTCTTAAAGCAACTGCCGCAGAGGAGGTCCTGCGCGCCCTGCGCACGGTTTTAGAGCAACTGGCGAGCGCGGAAGCGGCATCAGAGGTAAGTTCGAGCACGAGCGCGAACACGCCTCATTGAGCTGCAAGGATCGCAATCTGCCAGCGTGACCAGTTACAATTTGTCCGGCCCCGAACTAAGTCAATCAGCAACCAGAGACTGGCGATTACCTCATGACCATGAAAGTTCGTAAAGCCGTATTTCCTGCCGCCGGCCTCGGCACGCGCTTTTTACCCGCGACCAAAGCCCAGCCCAAAGAAATGCTACCTGTCGTCGACAAGCCCATCATTCAATACGGCGTCGAGGAGGCAATGGCCTCTGGATGCGACCAGATCCTCATCATCACCGGACGCGGCAAGCAGGCGATTGAGGACCACTTCGACGTCAGCTACGAACTCGAAAAGATGCTCGAGGAACGCCGCAAGACCGATCTGCTGAAGATCGTCCGCAATATTTCCGACATGATTCACGTCGCCTACGTGCGCCAGAAAGAAGCGCTTGGCCTCGGCCATGCGGTGCTCATGGCGCGGGAACTCGTAGGCAACGAACCGTTCGCCGTACTGCTCGCCGATGACGTCATCGACCATTCTGTTCCCGCGCTGAAGCAGATGATGAACGTCTTCGAGCAGAAGCAGTGCTCGGTGATCGCCGCGCAAGTGGTCGAAGGCAAGATGATCTCTTCCTACGGCGTATTCGATGCTCAGCCGGCCGAAGGATTCAACGGAAGGTTATTCGAGATCCGCAATATGGTCGAGAAGCCGAAGCCCGAAGAGGCTCCGTCAAACCTGGCGATCATCGGCCGCTACATTCTTACTCCCGCCATCTTCGAATGCCTGGCCAAGACGCCCACTGGCTCCGGGGGCGAACTGCAGCTGACCGATGGCATGCGGGCATTGCTGAAGAAGGAAAAAATGTACGCCTACGTCTACGAGGGACGCCGGTATGATACCGGCGACAAGCTCGGGTTTCTCAAGGCAACAGTCGAGTTCGCCCTCAAGCGCAGCGACCTTGGCGGTCCCTTCCGCGAATATTTGAAAGGTTTGAAGCTCTGATCCAAAGCGAATCGCAAGTCAACTTGCAGATTGCAAACCTTAGGCCTGAGATCTTCGCTTTCATTCCACAATCTGAGAATGACTTCCGCGATCTCAAAGCGCGATCTTCAGCTTCTTCGATTTCTCTTCCACGCCACGCGCCAGTTTTTCCTTATGAGCATCGAGCTTTTTCGCGATCGAAGCATCTGCGAGCGCGATCATCTGTGCCGCTAGGATTCCTGCGTTCGTCGCACCGGGCTTGCCGATCGCGACCGTGGCCACGGGAATCCCGGCTGGCATCTGCACCGTCGCGAGCAATGAATCCATCCCGTTCAACGACGTCGACGGAATCGGCACCCCAATCACCGGCAACGTCGTATGCGCGGCAATGACTCCAGCCAGATGGGCCGCTCCTCCTGCGCCGGCAATGATCACGCGAATGCCGCGCTCCGCCGCCCTCCGCGCGAACTCCGCCGTGCGATCCGGCGAGCGATGCGCTGAAGTTACATCGATCTCATATGCGATCCCGAAATCGTCCAGCGCCTTGCCCGCCTCGCGCATGGTCTCAAGATCGGAATCACTCCCCATCACAATCGAAACCTGTGGCTTGCTCATATCTAGCTTTGTCCTCACTCCTTGTCGATTATCTTTTCAATGCTCTTGCCGCAATGTCCTTCCGATAATGCACGCCATCGAACGTTATCTTCCCGCACGCCTCGTAGGCGCGAGCAACCGCCGTCGTCAGCTCCGGTGCCCGCGACGTGACACCCAAGACTCTTCCCCCGGCAGTGTAGTAGCTCCCATCGCGCTTTGAAGTTCCTGCGTGAAAGACTTTCACGCCCTCGATTGCGCCCGCCTGTTGCAATCCGTCAATTCGCTTGCCCATCTCAAACGTGCCCGGATATCCGCCCGAGGCCATAACTACGCACACCGACGCGTCCTGCGACCATTTGAAATCGCCCTCGCTGACGCGCCCATAGATCGACGCCTCCAGCGCCTCGACCAAATCGCTTTCCAGCCGCATCAGAATCGGCTGTGTTTCGGGATCTCCAAAGCGGCAGTTAAATTCCAGCACCATCGGCCCGCGCGCCGTCATCATCAGCCCGCAATACAAGACGCCTTTGAACTCTGCGCCCTCAGCCTTCATGCCCGCCACCACCGGACGCGCGATGTGATGTACCAGCCATTGCTGCATCTCGTCGTCGACAATATCGGCCGTGGAGTAAGCTCCCATGCCGCCCGTGTTCGGACCAGTATCGCCGTCGCCCGCACGTTTGTGATCCTGTGCCGCCACCAGCGGCGCCACGCGATCGCCGTCGCTGAACACCAGGAAGGAGAGCTCATCGCCCTGCAAACATTCTTCCAGCACGACACGGGCGCCAGCCTCACCCAGCATTCTGCCACTTAGCATTTCTGCTGCTGCGCTCGCCGCTTCTTCCTTGCTTTTGGCGATCACCACGCCTTTGCCCGCCGCCAGGCCATCCGCCTTTACCACCACGGGCGCATGGAAATGACCCAGCGCTGCGCGCACTTGCTCGATCGAATCGCAAATGGCAAAGGGTGCGGTGGGAATGTGATGCCGCTGCAGAAATTCTTTGGCAAAGCTCTTGCTTGATTCGAGCTGGGTCGCCGCTCGTGTCGGTCCGAAAATGGGCCAGGCGCGCCGGGTAAACTCGTCCACAACGCCCAAGGTGAGCGGGAGTTCCGGACCAACCACGGTGAGATCCGGCTGCAGACGAGTAGCCAGAGAGACGATCGAATCGAGACTCTTCAAGTCCGCGGGCAAACACTCTGCAGCGTCTGCGATGCCACCGTTCCCCGGCGCACAAAAGAGCTGCGAAATGCGCTGCGATTGCCGCAGCTTCCACACCAGTGCATGCTCGCGTCCACCACCACCTAAAACCAGTACCTTCATAAGTCAGAGCAAATCAGGTTAGGGGTTGAACGGGAATGCTGTCAAACGGGGCGCGGTGGCGTCAGGGCGGTCGGCAGACTTCGCTCGGAAGAAAGACATCGAATACTTCGGGGTTAGTCGCTCACCCCACGCAGTTTGCGTAATCGGCGTGCGGCCTCATCCAGAGTCTCCGGCCTTTTGCAAAACGCGAAACGCACCTGCCGCGCCCCGTCCTGCGGATCCCGATAGAAACTCGATCCCGGCACAATCGCGACGCCAATGTCCCGCACCAGATACCTGGCGAAGAAAATATCATCCTTGAACCGGAAGGCGGAAATGTCGGTCATTACGTAGTAGGCGCCCCGCGGACGGAAACATTTAAAGCCCGCCTCGACCAGCGCCGGGATTAGATGGTCCCGCCGAACCCGGTAGCCTTCAGCTAGTTTCGCGTAGTATTCGGGTGGCAGGCTCAGTGCCGCCGCGCCGGCTTCCTGCATGGGTGCAGGCGCGCCGACAGTCAAGAAGTCGTGCACCTTGCGGATCGCGTTCGTGATTCTCTCCGGAGCGACCGCCCATCCCACGCGCCATCCCGTCACGCTGTAGGTCTTGGACATTCCATTGATGGTTACGGTCCGCTCGCGCATGCCTTCGAGCGATACCATCGAAATGTGCTCGGTGCCTTCGTAGAGAATGTGCTCGTAGATTTCGTCCGTGATCGCCAGTACGTCGAACTCGACACACAGATCGCGAATCAATTCCAGCTCCGCTCGCGAAAAGACTTTCCCCGTGGGATTATTTGGCGTATTGAGAATGATCGCCTTGGTGTGCTTGTCGAAGGCTCGCCGCAATTCTTTCTCATCGAAGGTCCACTCGCCTCCGTCTTCCCTTGGAGGGCGCAGCTTCACAAACTTCGGCTTCGCCCCGCTCAGGATCGAATCTGGCCCGTAGTTCTCGTAAAACGGCTCGAAGATGACAACTTCATCACCGGCGTTGCAGACCGCGAGCAAGGTCGAAATCATGGCCTCGGTCGACCCGCAGCACACGGTGATTTCTTTTTCGGGATCGACCGAAATTCCCTGCCAGACTCCCATTTGCCGTGCGATCGCGTTGCGCAGACTCTTCGCACCCCAGGTTATGGCGTACTGATTCACGTCCGCTGCGATCGCTTGTTGCGCGGCTTGCTTGATCTCTGCCGGAGCAGGAAAGTCAGGAAAGCCTTGTGCCAGATTCACCGCGCTGTACAGCATCGCCTGCCGTGTCATCTCGCGGATAACCGACTCGGTAAAATATTCGACCTTGTCACTCAGAAAATGCTTGCCAGGCCTCGGCATCCGACCGGGCGTGTCCTCAGTTTGCCCCGAGTCTCGAACGGTGGGTCGTCTGGAGCGTTGGATCGCTGACTTTCTGGACCCTTTCTTAGGCTTGCTGGAAGAACCGTCTGCCATAGGTGGCAGACTAGCATAGCGGAAACTGAGCCGTCTCAACCCATTCTTTCCCGAAGTGGACTCCGAACGAATCCCCCCGTAGAGGCCCCGCTTGAGACGATTTGTCCACAAAAATGTAGAGTATACTGCGAAGAAGTTCGAAATCTTTTTGGGGAAAGTGTACTTATGCCGTTAAACGCAGTCGAACAGGTGCCGGACCAGGTTCCGGCCGACGATTTTCAAGCTTTGGAAGAGAAGATCTATCGCACGATAGAGATGTACAAAGCCGCGCGGCAGGCTCAGGCTACGGCTGAGCGTGATGTTCAGCGACTCCGGCAGCAGATGGAGGAACGCGAGGACGAGTTGGTGACGCTTCGCCGCGAGACGGTGCAGTTAAAGAAAGAGCGCGAGGAAATTCGCGGACGCGTCGAGAAAATGCTGGAGCAGATCGAGTCGATTGCCGAAGCCAGCTAAGGTTTCTAGCTGGCAGGGTAAAGCGTGTGATGTCGTGCGGAGAAGGCTATGGCTACGGCTACCAAAGATCAAGTCGTGAAAGACGCGCAGAACGCCAGCGTGCGGGTGGAGATTTTTGATCAGGCCTATAACCTGCGCGGGTCCGATCCCGATTACATCTTGAAGCTCGCGGAATACGTGGACTCCAAAATGCGAGCTGTGGCTGAGGCGACGAATACGATCGATACGGTCCGTCTGGCCGTGCTGGCCGCACTGAATATCGCCGACGAGTACCACCTGCTCAAGAAAAAGCAGGAGAGCGGGGCGACCGATTATCTGAAGCGGGCGCATCTATTAGCGGATGCCTTGGATGAAGTGCTACAGGAAAACCGCAAGGCGGGATAAACTGCGGCACGCGCTCGCCTTCCCCTTACTCCTGGCGCTGCTGGGCGCGAGCGCACTCCCTCAGGAAACAACTCTCCGTTCCCAATCGACTGTGGTGCTGATTCCCACGCTGGTGAAGGATCAGCACGATGGAATTGTGTATGGCCTGCAGGCCAGCGATTTCATCGTGGAAGATGATGGGGTGCAACAACCCGCACGTCTCGACGAAACCCCGGAGGGACAGCCGGTTTCGCTGGTCGTGGCCATTCAACGTGGCCGCCGCGCCTACTACGAATTTCCGCGCATGCGCGGTCTCAAGACCATGCTGGAACCACTGTTCGCTTTGGGGACGGCGCGAGTTGCGATCGTGGAATTCGACAGCCAGACCGAGATCACGCGCGACTTCACGAAAGACGAAAGCCTCATCTCCGACGACCTCGGAAACCTGCAGCCGGGAGATGGCGGAGCGGCAATCCTTGACGCTATCAACGCTTCGGTAACCCTGCTCAAACAGGAACCAGAAAACCGCCAGCGCGTGCTCCTGCTCATCAGTGAGACTCGCGACCACGGCAGCGCGCTCGGCAAAAAGATGGGTGCAATTGTGGCGACGCTCGGAGACAGCAACACTCTGGTCTACACGCTGACATTTTCTCCTTCCCTGTCCAACATCCTCGATACCGGCCGCGGCATCAACCAGGCCGAAATGAATGCATCACCAGACCTTCTTGCGCCTCTCCTCATGACGGTGCAGGCGATGCGCAAGAATATTCCCAAGACGATTGCGGAAATGACCGGTGGCGAATACGAGATGTTCGAGACCCGAAAGAAATTTGAGGTCCGGATGAACGATTTCACCAATCATCTGCACAGCCGGTACCTGTTAAGCATCGCGCCGAAGAATCCGCGCGCCGGGTTGCATCAGATTCGAGTTCGGCTGAAAGAGTCGGGAGCCGGCACGGTGCTTGCTAGAACCAGCTATTGGGTCGAGGCTCCGGAGCAGTAACCTTGGACTATTCCACGCGCCCGCCCTGCACGGCGTCGGCCCTCGCGTCGAGCACCTCACGCACTTTCGCGACCAGCGCCGCGAGACTGTATGGCTTTGGCAGGAACCAGAGCCCTTCGTCGAGCACGCCGTAGTGCACGATCGCATTGTTGGTGTAACCGGAGATGTAGAGCACCCTGAGCTTCGGCGCTATGTCCTGGATTTTCTCGGCTAACTGGCGTCCGTTCATGCCGGGCATCACAACATCGGTGATCAGCAGCCGTATATCACTCTGATTGCTCTTGCAGATGGCGAGTCCTTCGTCCGGCCCGCTCGCCGCCAGCACTTTGTATCCGCAATGGGTAAGAACTGAAAAACTCAGTTGCCGGAGCTGTGGGTCATCTTCGACCAACAATATGGTTTCTGTCCCGCGCTGGACGGTGCTGGGGCGTTTCTCGGTGACCGGCGAACGGACCGGCTCGTCGGCCTGGGGGAGATAGATTTTGAATGTGGTTCCATGGCCCGGCTCGCTGTAGACCCATATGTAGCCCCCGCTCTGCTTGATGATGCCGTACACGGTGGACAAGCCCAGGCCGGTGCCTTTGCCGACTTCCTTGGTGGTGAAGAAAGGCTCGAATACTTTCGCCTGCACGTCCGGCGTCATGCCCATGCCCGTGTCGCTCACCGCCAGCATCACGTAGCTTCCGGGCTTGATCGGCTGATGCTCACCCGCGTACGCCTCATCCAACTGAACGTTCGCAGTTTCCAGCGCAAGCTTTCCGCCGTGCGGCATTGCGTCGCGGGCATTGAGGGCCAGATTCATGATGACCTGCTCGATCTGCCCAGGATCCGCCTTGACCGAACCCAGATGCTTGGCCGGCACGGTGAGGACTTCGATGTCTTCCCCGATCAGGCGACGCAGCAGCGAGTCGAGGTTGAGCATGATTTCGTTCAGATCGATGATGCGTGGGGAAAGCACCTGCTTCCGGCTGAACGCGAGCAACTGGCGCGTAATACCTGCCGCACGATCGGCCGCCGATTTGATTTGCGCAGTGCTCTCGGCGAGGCGGCTGCCGGCAGGAACTCCGTCAGCCACAATCTGCGTGTAGCCAAGGATCACGGTGAGCAGATTGTTGAAGTCGTGAGCCACTCCACCGGCCAGCCGTCCAATTGCTTCCATCTTGTGCGCCTGCCGGAGTTTTTCTTCGAGCGCTACACGATCGGTAATGTCCCGAATGCCACTGGTTATAAGCACTCCCTGTTCCGTTTCGAGCGGACTCAGGCTGACCTCGATGGGGAACTCCGTGCCATTGTTGCGGAGACCGTAGAGCTCCAGACCCGCTCCCATTTCTCGCACGCGCGGTTCGACAGAAAATTCTCTGCGATGAGCGGAATGTTTCTCCCGAAAGCGTTCCGGCATCAGCATCTCTATCTGGCGATCCAGCAATTGTTCGCGAGGGTAGCCGAAAAGCTTCTCCGTCTGTGCATTGACCAGCACAATGCGGCCCTCCCGGTCGACCACCACGATCGCATCAGGCGCGGCTTCGAGCAGTCCCCGGAATTTTGTTTCCAGCGCAACCCGTTCCGTTACGTCCTGAACGAGAGATGCCGCGCCCAATACTCGCCCGGCGTCATCCACCAGGGGTGTGTTGTACCACTCGCAGCTGATGATGCGTCCGCTCTTGGTGATGTTGGCGCCGGGGCTGCCTCGCTTGCCACCCTTTTGCGCGAGCAATTCCTGCCACACCCGATCAACGGCGTCGCGAAATTTCGGAGGGACGATAAAATGCGCGTGCTGCCCGGTTGCCTCTTCCCGCGTATAGCCGAAGATGCGCTCCGCGGAGGGATTCCAGCCGGCGACGCGAAAATTCACGTCCCACTCCACGACTGCCAGCGGCGTGTGCTCGATGTGCATCCGCAGTTTCTGCTGCGACTGGCGAATCTCTTCTTCCGCTCGCCTGTGCTCGGTGATGTCGCGGCAAATGCCAAGCAGTCCAACCACCTTCCCGCCAGGATCGCGTAGCGGGCCCTTCGTCGAAAGGTAAAGCCGCGTCACTCCCGCGGCTGTGCCGAATTCTTCGTAAGTTTGCGTCTTGCCCGACTCCACCACTTTTCGGTCGGCCCGCATGATGGCGCGCCCAACTTCCGGAAGAAACAATTCGGCGTCATTCTTGCCCAGCACCTCATCCACTCGGCGTCCAAGAAATCCTGCGCCGGCCGAATTCATCATCAGGTAGCGGCCATCCAGATCCTTGACGAATACAGCGTCGGTCGTGCCTTCGGTGATGCCGCGCAACAGGGCGAGATTCTTTTCGAGTTCGCGGGAACTGACCAGCAGCTGGTTCTGGACGACGAACAGACGGCCGGCAGCGGCCACGAATGAAGCCGTCACCAGGGTCACCGCCCACAGGAACTGTTCCTGAGCAATCCGCAGCACCAGTGAGAACACAACTGCCGGGATGAGCAGCGGAAGGAATTGCGACAGAAGTTGTGCGCCGCGCGATCGCGGCGGACGGTTTTCGCTTTGGCCTATCGCCGAGTCTTTCCAGGTTGCCGCCATCACTCCCAACAGGCAAAAGGTTCCCGTCCACAACAGATCGAGCCACGTTCCCTGTTTGTAGTTTCCAGCCGCATATCCGTAGAGTGTCGAGTTCGTCGTTACTCCGAACGCGAAAAAAAAGATCGCCAGCCTGAGAAAGATTCGGCGAGCAGTGGGAAAGGTCGCCAGCAGGCCGCGGACCAGGAAGCTGAGCGCGAGAAGACCGAAAAAGATGATGCCCGCTTCAAGGGCACGGATAGACATGGCGTGGGCTGACTTTTGCCAACGCGACGGAACGTATAGCTCTGAGACTTCAAGCGCCAGCACCAGCGCGCAAATCTGCACGAAGTCGCAGAGCCGCAACCAGCGGAAGCCGCTATCCGGATCCCGGGGGCTCAGAAACAACGTCATCATGGCCGGAACCGGCCAGAAAAACACGAAGATGTCGCTGGGCCAAAGGACTTCAGGGCTTTTCGCAAAGTCGAAGAGGTAGGTATAGACGACGCCACCGACGGTAGCTAGAAGCAGCGATAGAGAAATCAGCCGCCAAACACGCCTGCCAAAAGTCGTGGACTCGCGCGCGGCAAACCATACCACTACCGACGCAAGCAGTGGGGCGCCAACGGCTCCCAGCAGATCGCCCCACAGCGAAGCAGTAGCCGTGGCATATCGGAATGCCAATACAAAGATATGGATGCCAACGAGCGCCACCGTCGCTGTAACAGCGGACGTTCGAATTTTTGACATCTCTCAGACGTCTCCAGGTCTTGCTCACTCGCCGCAGCGTGCTCTTTCACTGGTGTTGATAGAAAAGTATACACGCTCCACAGATCAGCAGAATCAAGCACTTCGCTGCGGCGCTGCCGCTCGTTAGTGCTCCATTGTGCGGCACCGCCGGTAATGGCTTGGCAATATCTTAATGGGACCGTGACATTACTTTGGTTGCAAACTTCCTGCCAACTTTTTACGGTCTTCCACTTGCCAATCCGCTGGGTTTTGCCTAGCATCCAGATTGAAAGCCGGCCTGCGGCGTTGGTGATGGTGGTAACCGATTTTTGAACCAACACCGAATGAACGGGGACTCGACTCGAACTAAGATCCGGTGAGCGATGCTCCGCCACGCGGAGATGCCTAAAGGGTCTCGGCGGGTTCCCATCGTCTAGCGACGGGTTCATTCTCGGCCCTCCACACGGCACAGTGGGTCGGCTTGATTCAACCAGCCATTGACGGGGCTCTCGCGGTTCGCAAAAGTCAGCGGCCAGGAGCTAATAGCTGTATTCCTGCTAGACTAATCAAGTAGCGAATCCCTGATGTATTGCATCTAACCCAATAGTGTTCCCGCAGCTTTTTCATCTCGGTCGTTTTTTTCTGCCAACCTACGGATTCCTGGTTTCCCTCGGCGTCCTGATCGGTTTGTGGATCAGCGTCCGCAACTCCGAGCGCCTTGGATATGACGGTGACAAGGCTTGGAACCTGGGGATTCTTGTCGTCCTCTGCGGAATTGTCGGCGCCAAGATTCTTTACGTCATCAACGAGTGGGGATACTACTCCGCGCATTGGAGGGAGATTTTCAGTCTGGAGACGTTGCAAGCTGGCGGCGTTTTCTCAGGAGGCCTGATCGCGGCGTTCGCCGCTGCCGCATGGTATGTCTGGCGGAATCGCATGCCGCCGCTGGGCACCTGCGATGCCTTTGCCCCCGGCCTTGCCTTGGGCCATTCCCTGGGCCGCATTGGCTGCTTCGCCGCCGGCTGCTGTTACGGAAAACCGACGCATCATTTCTGGGGCGTGACTTTCTCCAACCCGCTGGCAAATTCGATTACCGGCACGCCCCTGCATGTTCCACTCGAGCCGACCCAACTGTTCGAATCGGCTGTAGAGTTGGCCAACTTCTTCTTCCTCATGTGGCTGCTCAAACGCAGAAAATTTGATGGACAAGTCTTTGGTGCGTTTCTGTTCATTTATGGCGTCGCGCGATTCTTCCTCGAGTTCATCCGCGACGATCCTGGCCGCGGCTCGGTCTTTGGGGGCGCAATGTCTGGCACTCAGCTGATCGCGATCGGGCTGGTCCTCGCAGGCGGCGTGATCTGGTGGCTGCGGCCCGGCGCCAAGCGCGTCTCCGCCCAGCCCGCCAGCGCCACGCGGTAAGAGTTCACGAAGCCGCCGTCTGGTCCCCGGTTCTAGTATTCTTCCTTCCAAGTGCCGCGAAATTTCCCTATGTTCGTCCCGGTCGCACCGGACGCTGCCGGCCAACGCCTGGACCAGTTCCTGGCCACACAGCTGAACGTGAGCCGCGCGCGTGTGCAGCAACTCATCGCCGCGCAGGAAGTTCTCCTGAACGACGCTCCCGCCAAGGCTTCCCTCAAGCTTCGCGGCGGCGAGCGCATCACCATCCTCAGATTGGCCGAGCGGCCGCCGTTGCTCGCCGTTCCCGAAGAGATTCCGCTCGACATAGTCTACGAAGACGGCGACCTCGCCGTCATCAACAAGGCCGCCGGGATGATGGTGCACGCTGGCGCCGGTGCGACCGAAGATCAGCGCAATCGCGGAACGCTAGTCAACGCGCTCCTTCATCACTTTGCCAGCCTCTCCGCCGTCGGCGGCGAAATGCGCCCCGGCATCGTGCACCGTCTCGATAAGGAAACCAGCGGTCTCATCGTCGTCGCGAAAAATGACGAATCGCACCGCAAGGTGGCGGCTCAGTTTGCCCGGCGCGAGGTCAAGAAGACCTACATCGCGCTTGTCCACGGCTCGCTGAAGAAAGACGCTGGGACCGTTTCGGCGGGCATCAGCCGTGACCGTGTCCGGCGCACCCGCATGACCACGCGGCTTGCTGGCGGACGCGAAGCGGTCTCGCACTATAAGGTGGTGCGGCGCCTCGACACTCCGTACGGCAAGTTCACCCTCCTCCAGGTGAAAATCGACACTGGCAGAACGCACCAGATTCGCGTGCACATGGCGTCTCTGGGCCATCCGGTCGTGGGCGACCGGCTCTATGGCGCGCCCGCACAGCTGCGGGCGGCGCCGCGATCAAAACCTGCATCCAATCGCACAATGCCCGGAAGTTCCGAAACGCTCTCGTTGCAGCGGAACTTCTTGCATGCGGCCGAACTGGAACTGGTGCAGCCGCGAACGGGATCGCATCTCGCCTTCACCATTCCGCTGCCCGGGGAACTGGAAGCATTTCTCGCAAAGCTTGCCGACACGAAATCACAAGACGGACGCGCTGATAGACGAAGTCCTTCGTGAGCCTCGGTGTCCTTCGTGGGTTTTTCTCTTTTGCAACATCGAGACTGAGCTATGGGTGGCCGAATTCCCTGCTACAGCGAGCGGGGCGGGGCGGATATAATGTCAAACAGAGGAATGCCTTGGGGATGAGAATTCTGCTCAAGACTGGCTGGTTGCTTTTGCTGACGCTGGGTGCTGCGTGGGTGCCGGCTCACTCGCCAGTTCCTGCGTCCACCGCTTCGTTTGCCGCCTTACCGGCGGCATCACCAGCCACGCCGCCAGTTCAGCAGCAGGCGCAACCGGCGGCGACTACTCCCCCGGCAAACGATACGACCGGAGTTTCACCGGCGAAGCCCACCGGTTCGTCGGCCGCAAACACAGCCAGTGCCGACGACGCCCTCCTGACGATCCGCGTCCCCACGAACGAAGTAAACGTCGTCTTCACCGTCACCGACAAGCATGGACGGCGCATTACCGACCTCAAGCAGAGTGATTTCAGCGTGGTTGACGATAACAAACCCCCCGCCGAAATTCGCAGCTTCCACGCCGAAACCAACCTGCCGCTGCAAGTGGGACTGCTCATCGATGCCAGCAACTCGGTGCGCGACCGTTTCAAGTTCGAGCAGGAATCGGCAGTCGAGTTTCTGAATCAGACCGTGCGGCCTCGCTATGATCGTGCCTTCGTCGTGGGCTTCGACGCCACGCCCGAGGTCACCCAGGATTTCACCGATGACACCGAACTGCTGGCCCATGGCGTCCGTGAACTTCGTCCCGGCGGCGGCACTGCACTCTACGACGCGTTGTATTTTGCCTGTCGCGACAAGTTGCTCAAGGCTCCGAAGATCACGCCCGTGCGCCGCGCGATTATTCTGCTTAGTGACGGCGAGGACAACCTCAGCCACGTCAGCCGCGAAGAAGCCATCGAGATGGCGCAGCGTGCTGAGGCCATCGTCTACACGATTTCGACGAACGTGAGCGGCACCAAAGGTTCGGGTGACAAAGTGCTGGAACGCATTGCCGACGCGACCGGTGGGCGCGCGTTCTTTCCCTTCCAGATTCGTGACGTGGCGAACGCCTTCGCCGAAATTCAGGACGAGCTGCGCAGCCAGTATGCGGTCTCGTACAAGCCCGCGGATTTCAAGTCTGACGGCCACTACCGCACGATTGAAATCGTGGCCAACAACCGCAAGAACCTCAAAGTTCGCGCTCGCCGTGGCTACTACGCACCCGCGCAGTAAGGCGAAGAACCTCCACACCACCAGACCGCCTTCGTGATATTTTGTCCTTCGCGGTCCTTGCTTTTGCTCGGCGACGGCGCGGAGATCGCGACAACTTATGCCCGGTTACTCAGGCACACCCCTTCCGAAGAAACTCGGAATCAAAGACGGATTTCGCATCCGCATGGTCAACGCGCCTTCCGAGGTGCGCACCGAATTGAAATCGGCAATTGCCGGCTGCACAATCGCGCGTGATAAAACGGCTGCGCTCGACTTCGCCATGATCTTCACAAAATCCAGAGCTGAGCTGACACCAGAATTCACCCGCATCGGGAAACAGCTCGCCCGGGCGGGCATAATTTGGGTGAGCTGGCCGAAGAAAAGCTCTGGCGTCGCCACCGACCTCACTGAGGACGTCGTGCGCAGCGTCGGTTTAGCCGCCGGTCTGGTTGATGTGAAGGTCTGCGCCGTCACGGAGGTCTGGTCCGGTCTGAAATTTGTACGACGATTGAGGGATCGATAGAAGGATCGCCGGACAAGAGATCGCCGGACGAATGATCGGCAGACGAGGAAGAAAAAAATATGGTTCGAGTCGGCCTTATCGGATTCGGCTTCGCTGGCCAGGCATTCCACGCTCCCGTGATTCGCGGAGTTCCCGGCATGGAGTTGGCCTGCATTCTCGAGCGCCGCAGCGACAAGGCGAAGCAGCGATATCCCGCAATTCGCATCGCCCGCACGCTCGACGAAATGCTCTCCGACAAAACGATCAGTCTGTGCGCGGTGGCCACGCCAAACGATTCTCATTTCTCCTACGCAAAAGCCTGCCTCGAAACTGGCCGCCACGTCGTGGTCGACAAACCATTCACTCCAACGATGGGCGAAGCCGAGGAACTTGTGCGTCTCGCAGCCGAACACGGCCGTCTGCTCACCGTATATCAGGATCGCCGATGGGACGGAGCTTTCCTGACGGTCAAGAAGCTTGTCGCCTCCGGGGCGTTGGGCCAGATTGTGGAATATGAGGCACGCTTCGACCGTTTCCGTCTCCATGCCAGGCCCGGCGCCTGGCGCGAACAAGCCGACTTTCCCGCCGCCGGCGTTCTTTGGGATCTCGGCTCTCACTTAATCGATGGAGCTTTGGTCTTGTTCGGCGAACCGGAAGCAATTTCGGCGTCGGCTTTCTGCCAGCGTGAAACTTCCACGATCAACGACGCCTTCGACGTGTACATGGAATATCGGCGCGTTCGCGCGACGCTCCGCGCACGGATCATTGCCTACGCCCCAAGCCATCACCTGCTCCTTCACGGATTGGGAGGATCCTTTGTGAAATACGGGATGGATCCGCAGGAGGAAATCCTGCGCGGGCCGAACTGTCCCGACGGTTTGGATTGGGGTGCCAACTGGGGTGAAGATACCGAAGACCACTGGGGAACCTTGAGTCTCGTGAACGAGCCGCCTCGCAGAGTGAAGACCGAACGCGGGGACTACCGTGGTTTCTATGCCAACGTACGCGACGCGATCGAGAAAGGAACTCCGCTCGACGTCCCGCCCGAGCAGGCTCTTCGTACCATGCGTGCTCTCTTGCTCGCACACAAGAGCAGCCGCGAAGGCCGCTTAGTTCGTTGGAACGAAATGGTCGAGTAGGTTCACCTAACTCTTCATCACCTTTTGAAATGCAGCCTGGAAGCGCTCCATCTCTTCTTGCGTGCCCACGGTAATTCGCACGCACATCGGCATAATGGGCCATACGCGGCCAATCATCACGTTCTCCCTGGCCATCGCTTCCCGCACATCCTTGCCCGGACGCTTGGTATCGAGCAGGAAGCAGTTTGATTCGGAAGGAATGTAGCTGTAGCGGTTGCGATCCAGCCACTCGAAAGTCCTCTGCCGGACGCCCGCGTTGATGCGGCGTCGCTCCGGCACCAGTTGCGGATCGTTCAAGCTGGCGGCAGCAGCGGCCACGGCGGTCACCGGCATCATGTTCCACTCACGCTGCCTGATCTTTTCCAGCAGATCGGGGCGGGCGATCGCAAGTCCGCAGCGCAATCCGGCCATACCGTATACCTTCGAGAACGTCCGCAGCACGATCACATCTTTTCCCGCCTTGACCAGATCGAGCGTCGACTGCGCCGCCTCGGTGAAATGGATGTAGGCCTCATCGATCAGGACAACGGAATCTTTCGGTTTGTTGGCGACCAGATATTCCACGTCGGCGTGCGGCGTCAGTGTTCCGGTCGGATTGTTCGGAGAGCAAACGTAGAAGACACCGGCGTCGGAACCATCCGCGATCATGGCTTTGACATCGTGGGCGTAGGTTTTCGTCAGGGGAACATTGACGATGCGCGCACCGGCCACCGCCGCCGCTCGCATGCCGGCTTCGTACCCGGGGTCCGCGGCGACATAACTTCTCTGCGGCGAGGTGAACGCGAGCACCGTCGCGTTGAGCGGAGGAGTCGAACCGACCGTGGGAAGAATGTGGTCGGGATTCAGCCCTTCCTGCTGGGCAAATGTTCTTACCAGCTCTCCGCTGAGATTGAAGGAGTAGCGGCCGCTCCGCGGAATGATGTTGGTAATCGCATCGCGCGCCGCCTGGCCGGGACCAAGCGGGTTCTCGTTGGCGTCGATCACCACGACATCGGGCGCCGAAGGAGCGTTGAGCGGCCTTGCGGCGGCTGCAAGCATGGGCTCGTTCATGAAGCGGAAGCTGGCTGCGGCCGAAGCGGCGGCCGAAAGATGCAGGAACGAACGCCGGGAGAAGCTGGGCATACAAACCTCCAGGAAAGGAAGTTTATCAGGATGTCGGCGTTCGTGTGGAGAAGTCAGCCGGGCAAAATCACAGCTTGGGACTAATTCTGGTCCTGAGCTCGGCCGGCATAGTACCCTGCCCGCGCCTGGACCTTGTAATTCTGCTTGTTTTTGATTTCGAGCTTGCGGTACGAGCCGTCTAGTTTTGTATTCGTCGGTGTGTAGCCAATGTTATATTGGCTGCGCAGTTCGGCGGCGATCTGGTCGAAGGCTTCGCGCAGCTTGTCGAACTTATTGCCCACGTTGATGACGCGGCCGCCGGTCGCCTCGGTCAGCCTGCGCATTTCGCTTTCGCCCGAGTAGCCCATGCCGAAGCTTCCGTAAAATCCACGATCCGCACAGAGCAATACGTATATGATCGCGTCCGCTTTCTGCGCCGCCTCGATCGCGTCCTGAATCTTGAGCTTGCTGCCTTCATCCTGTCCGTCGGTCAGCAGGACCATTGCCTTGCGCCCGACTTCTTTCGATAGCATGTCGTGAGCGGAAAGATACACCGCGTCGTAGAGCAGCGTTCCCGGCGAATTCTGCTGCGGAACCGGCCCGCCGCCCATCCCCGGCACTCCGCTGGTGAAATCCACGTTGACCTTGGCTTTGTTCAGGGCATTCTGCAGCCGATGCACGTCGCGCGTGAAGTCCTGCAACAGGTCGACGCTGATATCGAAGCTGATCACGTAGGCTTCATCTTTGTCCGTCAGAATCTGCTTCAGGAAAGCTCCTCCCACCTCCTTTTCCATTTCGATGACGTTGCGTTGGCTGCCGCTGGCGTCGATCATCATGCCGAGGGTTAGAGGCAGATTCGATTCCGCGTTAAAATACTTGATGATCTGGGGCTTTCCGTCTTCAGCAATCTGAAAGTCGTCCTTGGTCAGATTCGGGATCAGCGCTCCGTGCTTGTCTTTGACGTTGAAGAAAAGTTGCACGACGTTGACGTTCACTTTCAGCGTCTCGGAAGGCTGCTGCGAATCGTCCGACTTTGGGTCGGGCTTCTGATCGCTGGAAATCTGCTGGGCGTTGGCAAGAGGGGCCAGCAAGGTCGAACCCAGGACCATTACACACAGGATTCCGGACGAAAAAGCAGAAAGTTTGCGCATGCAGGATTCTCTCGGGATTCTTTGTTAGTCTAATCCTGTGGCTTTAGATGCACCAAATGAGATGGAACAGGCATCCCACCACGTGGGAAGTACGATTTATTGCTGGGTCTGAGAATACCTGAGGATATCTATGGCTCCCGTGAACCGAAGTCTCGGTTGGCAGAACAAGAGGACCCTTCTGGGCGTCACCTTGGCGTTAGCGCTCGGCCTTGGCGTCCAGGCATTTGCCGTCCCAGCCCTTCAGGCTCAATCGGCCGACAGCCAGTCTCAGCCTCCGGCGACCTCTCAATCAAACCAGGACATCCCCGACGCACCTTCGACCGTCCAACCGCCACCGCCCAAACCTGTGGCGCCGCCTCAGCAGGAGCCAGACACGACCGTGCCCCCAGCGCAGACGACTGGCAACGATTCCCAGCTGCCGGCTCAGCAGCAAACTCAGCCGCCGCCTCCCATGCCCCCGATCAAGACGTTGCCCCCGGGAAGCGTTCCCGCGAATCAGATTAGCCCCACCGAAGATCTGTACAAATTGGTCGTCAAGGTCAACTTTGTGCAGCTTCCCGTCATGGTCAAAGACTCCGACGGCCGCCGCGTCGACGGCCTGCTGCCCAGGGATTTCACCGTTCTGGAGAACGGCAAGCCGCAGAAGCTGACCTATTTCACCAGCGACCCGTTCGAGCTCTCGGTAGCGGTCGTGCTTGATATCGGCTTGCCCGACGTCGCTCTACAGAAGGTAAATCAGACATTCTCTGCTCTGGTGAGTGCCTTCAGCCCTTACGACGAGGTTGCCCTGTACACCTATAGCAGCACCGTCAGCCAGCAGACCGATTTCTCGGCCAGGCCTCAAAAACTCGAGGCCGTCCTCAACGAGATGAAGCTGGTGCGAGGCCGCAACGGCGTTCCGGTCTTGAACGGCCCATTTGCCGGCGGGCCGACCGTGAACGGAGCTCCGGTCGGGGGGGGGAATATTGCGCCGGTCAACACTCCACCTCGCGAAAACTACGTCCTCAATGACGCCATCCTTGAGGCCGCACTCGACCTCAGCAAGCGCGATCGCACCCGCCGCAAGCTGATCCTTGTCATCAGTGATGGCCGCGAACTCGGCAGCAGAGCCAGCTACCGCGATGTGCTGAAAGTTCTTGAAACTCACGGCATCCAGCTGAAAGCGGTCGTTGTCGACACCGGAGCGCTGCCCGGATACCGCCAGATTGAAAAGATCCATCTGAAGTTTCAGGGCTACAACGACATTCTTCCCAAATACTCCAACGCTACGGGGGGCGGAGCCGTTCTCGCCGAACTCTCCCGCAACGCGATCGAAGATGCTTATTCGGAGCTCACCTCCGAGGCCCGCAACCAGTACACATTGGGATACATTCCCCAGGCTACGGCTGGCAGTTCGGCGCGGCGCGAGATCGACGTGCTCGTGGATCGTCCGAAGCTAAAGGTCTATACCAAGGATGCTTACTATCCGGTTCCCGCGGGAAGATAGATCCTCCAAAGGACAAAGCTGGCCTTCCCGCCATTGTCTCTGCCGGGGGTCACGGGAGTAACCTGCGTCAGGTACGCCTCGTGTGATATAAGAAACGCGAGCCTCCTTTAGAGCATTGGTGTGCGTGGAAGCGCCCGCAAGGGTGTCCCGCGTTTTTGAGGAAAGCCTTGAGTTTCATCAACTTCGCAGCCCGCGAGATCAATTGCAAGATCGTGTACTATGGCGCCGGACTCGGCGGCAAGACCACGAATCTGCAGATCATCTACCAGAAAACGGCGGACCAGCAGAAGGGCAAGATGATCTCGTTGGCTACCGAAACCGAGCGGACTCTGTTCTTCGATTTCCTGCCGCTCGACCTCGGTTCGGTCCGCGGCTTCAAGACCCGCATCCACCTTTATACCGTCCCCGGACAGGTCTTTTACGATGCCAGCCGAAAGCTCATTCTGCGCGGCGTGGATGGAATCGTCTTCGTCGCCGATTCACAGGAGCAGCGCCAGGACGCCAACGTCGAGGCCCTCGACAACCTCATGTCGAACCTCAAAGAACATGGCTACGACTTCAACAAGATCCCGTACGTTCTACAGCTCAACAAGCGCGATTTACCCAACATTCTTCCCGTAGATCTGCTTTCCACCGAGCTGCGCAAGAAGAACGAACCCATCGTCGAAGCGGTCGCTTTTCAGGGCGTCGGTGTCTTCGAGACTCTCAAAGAGATCGCCAAGCAAGTCCTTACCGAACTCAAAGCCGGCGGCTAATCAGACAAGTAAAGACGAGACGCGCAAGGTCGGGACTGCCCTGCCGCTCAGCGAGCGCCAATGCACGTAACCGCCTAATTTCAACCCTCATTCCTCGCAGAAGTCTAGAATCACCGCCATGCGAAAAAGTTTCGCTGTGCTAATCATTGCGCTACCTGCCGGGAAAACCTCGATGAAAGACGCTTCCTGCTGCCCGATATCGTCGCGATGGTGCTCACCCCCGCGCTTTATCCCCCCAACAGGCTCCGAAGAAAGATTCGTCGCATCTGGAGGCGCCGGCGGGCCGCCGAGTTCATTCTGAGCTGACCTTTCGCCCAGCCGTTCGTCTAGAATGGCGTCCGTAGTGTTCTCCAAGGTGTGGCTCATGCTTCATTTCGGGAACTCTCCCGATCATCGAAAGAGGAACTTATGCGCGCTAAGATATGGCTCTCGACTCTGTTGATCTCATTTCTGTTTGCCTTTCCGTCACTGGTGTTTTCGCAGACATCGACCTTGCACGGCATCGACGTCAACGATCTCGACCGTAAAGCGGCGCCCTGCGATGACTTTTACGAATTCGCCAACGGCACCTGGCGCGCGAACAACCCCATCCCTGCTTCCATGGCGCGCTGGAGCAAGCGCTGGCAGGCCGGCGAGACCGCCAAAGACAAGCTCCGCGATATTCTCGAAGCCGCTTCCGCCCACAAGAACTCCCCCCAGGGCAGCAACGAACAGATCATCGGCGACTATTACGGCGCCTGTATGGACGAGTCCCGCGTGAACGCTCGCGGCATCGAGCCCATCAAACCATGGTTCGCAAAGATCGACGCCGCCAATGACTCTGGCGCAATTCAGCTGGTCATGGTCGAACTGCACGACGTCATCGTGAATGTTCCCTTCGCATTCGGTAGCCAGCAGGATTTTCATAAGCCTTCCTGGGTGCTCGCCGATTTCGGCGCCAGCGGTCTTGGCCTTCCCGATCGCGACTACTACTTAAAGCCTGAGCCGCGGTTCAAGGAAGCTCGCGAAAAATATCTCGATCACGTCACGGCCATGTTCAAGCTCGCTGGTTGGGACCAGAAATCTGCTGCCGCCGCCGCGCAAACCATCATGGGCATGGAAACGAAATTCGCCGAGGCCTCGCTCGACAACGTTGCCCTGCGTGACCCCACTTCTACGGATCACAATACGACTTTCGCCCAATTGCAGGCGATGGCTCCGCACGTAGACTGGATCGCGTATTTCAAACACAAAAACATCCCTACTGACGTTGATATGAATGTCGACCAGCCCAAGTTCATGCAGGAGGTCGATCGCCAGATGCAGCAGACTTCGATCGCCGACTGGAAGATCTATCTGAAATGGCAGCTGTTGAACTCCGTCTCTGGTTCGCTCTCCGCCCCCTTCGTCGAAGAGGATTTTGCCTTCAACGGCAAGTATCTGAACGGCACTACCGAGATGAAGCCGCGCTGGAAGCGTTGTGTCGAATCGACCGATCAGATGCTCGGAGAAGCACTGGGACAGAAATATGTCGAGAAATATTTCCCGCCCGCGGCCAAGGCTCGCATGCAGGAAATGGTTCGCAATCTGCTATTGGCGATGCGCGACGACATTCTCAGCCGCCCGTGGATGAGCGACGACACCAAAGAAAAGGCAATGGCGAAGATAGCGACGTTTAATCCCAAGATCGGATATCCCGACAAGTGGAAGGACTATAGCCACGTCGAAATTCGCCGCGATGCGTTCTTCGAAGACATGATCGCCGGCCGCAAGTTCGTTGAACTCGACGACCGCCTGCAGATCGGCAAACCCGTCGATCGCGGACGCTGGGGCATGACGCCGCCTACTTCTGACGCCTACTACAATCCGCTCATGAACGAGATTGTATTCCCTGCCGGTATCCTGCAGCCGCCGGCGTTCGATATGAACGCTGTGGATGCGGTCAACTACGGCGCCATCGGCGTTGTGATCGGGCACGAAATCTCACATGGTTTCGATGACCAGGGCGCGCAGTTCGACTTTCTCGGGCGCCTGCGCAACTGGTGGACCGAGGCCGACCTGAAAGATTTTCAATCGCGCGCGGCCTGCGTCGCCGATCAGTTCGATCACTACTACATCGAAAAAGACATTCATCACAACGGCAAGCTGGTGCTCGGCGAAAGCATCGGCGATCTCGGCGGCGCAAAGATCGCATATCTCGCCTACCAGAAGTCGCTGCAAGGCAAGCCGCGTCCCGCTGACATCGACGGCTTCACGCCCGAGCAGCAGTTCTTCATTGCCTGGGGCCAGTTTCGCGGCGACGAGACTCGTCCCGAAGCCCAGCGCCTGATGATCCAGACCGATCCGCATCCGGTCGCAAAGTTCCGAGTTATTGGGCCGCTATCGAATCTTCCGGAATTCCAGAAAGCCTGGAGTTGCAAAGCTGACGCGCCCATGGTCCGGCCTCCTGACAAGCGTTGCGAGGTCTGGTAGCCGCAATTGTTAATCTCTGCCGTTCGGGAGGGCGCGCAGTTCCGCGCGCTCTCCCGGTTACCAACGTAAGCGCATTCCTTCGTTTTCGACTGTCAGCGCGCTTTCCGCATTCGCTAACCTGAACAAGGGCGATGTGTACCCTTGACGCCCTGTGGATCGCATCGGTGACTCTTTCTGCCCTGATTCTTCGCTCCTCGGATCCCAACGGATTGCCGATCTGGTCCGTCGTCGGCTTTTGCGCCGGTATCGGGCTGTTCGTCTACGGATTCCGTCTGCTGCAGCGCCGCCGCCTGATTCTCGACACGCCGTTCTCGAAGATTCGGAGCGCCTCCATGGGCATGGTCGAAATCAGCGGTCTCGCCGTCGGCCCCTACACCATGATCGCGCCCATCACCGCGAGGCCCTGCTACTACTACCGCACGCTGGTCTGGGAGTACAAACAGCACGGCAAGAATAAAGAATGGGTGAAGGTCGCCGGCGAGTGTATGCATGTGCCTTTCTTCGTCGACGACAATACCGGCCGCATGCTGATCGACCCGCGCGGCGCCGATCTTGACTTGCATCGCGACTTCCAGCAAGAATTCTGCGATTCCTTCTTCACCACGAAAGATCCCGAACCCGACAACGTGCGCGGCTTTCTCGCCCGCCATGGCGTCGTCACCAGGAACAAGATCAAAGTTGAAGAGTTCTGCATCAAGCCGAAGAACTCGCTCTTTCTCCTGGGCACTGTCACTGAAAATCCGGGACTCGAAGTTCGCCCCGAGCCGGTCCCGGATTCCGAGCCGGTGAGTACCTTTTCTCCACAAGGTTTCTCTCTGTCGATGCCGCTCAGGCGAAACGAGTTGAACACCGGTTCGCCGCAAAGCCAGTTTGCCGTGCAACGCGACGCTCGCTCGCACGAGGTTATCCGCCTGTCCCCCGAACTGGGCCCCACGCAAACCGTAGAGATGACGCAACAGCAGAGAGTCGCTGCGGCTCTGGTAAAGGCGGGAATCTCGAGCCCAGCGGCCTGGGAAGCGGCAGGAGTACCCGCGGCGGCTGGGGTGAGGGTGATCTCCGACCCGTCAGCCGAAGCGGCCACGCCGGGCGGCGTCGATCCGAACTCTGGTGCCCAAACAAACGGCTTCGATCCGCGTCCACCCGTTGTCCTGATGAAGGGCACGAACAACAAGACATTCCTGATTTCCTGGCGAAGCCAGCAGGAAGTTGCACGCTCGCTGGGCTGGAAATGCACTCTGATGATCTGGGGTGGTCCTGCCCTCGCGCTGCTCAGCCTCTACTGCCTGTTCAGCATTGAGCATATGTTGTGACCGCAGATTACTCAGGCACCACGCTTCTAACGCCGCCCGGCGCGGTCATGGTGGCCCACTGCGATCCCTCTAGTACAATCAACGCGTGAGCGACGCAGTCCGCATCGGAATCCTCGGCGATTTCAACACCGAATTCCGCTCCCATCACGCCACCAATGACGCCCTTCAGCATGCCGCCCGCAAGCTGAAGATCACCGTCGAGTCGGAGTGGCTGCCGACGCCCTCGCTGGCCGAGCCCGCTGCCGAGAAGACCCTCGAGACTTTCGACGGCCTCTGGGGATCACCTGGCAGTCCCTTCAAAAGCTTCGACGGCATGCTGAAGGGCATCGAGTTCGCGCGCAGCCGTGATTGGCCCTACCTTGGCACCTGCGCCGGATTTCAATACGCTTTCATCGAATTCGCCCGCAACCTGCTCAACATCAAAGACGCTGACAGCGCTGAGAACAACTCCGGATCGAAGAACATCATCATCTATCCTGTGGCTTGTGCCGTGCCTGACCGCAAGGGCAACGCTCCCAAACTCTCCGGCGTCGTTCCGGAGATTCGCCTTCGACCCGGGTCGTATCTGCAGTCGTTCTACGGCAAAGACAAAGAAACGGTGACCGAGGAGTTCTTCTGCAACTTCGAAATCAATCCCGAGTTCGAATGGGCTGCCATGGAAGCGGGATTTCCGGTGGTCGCGCGCGGTCCACAGGGCGAAATTCGCGCCATCGAATCGCCCACGCACCGGTTCTTCGTGGCGACGCTGTTTCAGCCGCAACTGTCTTCCAGCGAGAAGAAGCCGCACCCACTGGTGCTAGCCTTCGTCCAGGCGGCCGCCGACTGGGGCAAGAAAAAGCTCGACGATAGCGTGCTCGAATAGCTCCGAGTCGTTACGCCTGTGCGATGAGTTCTCCACCGGTTACGAAAGTCTCGATTACCTCGCAGTTACCGTGCCCGCACCATGCGCATCTTTAGCGTTCGCGCTCCGCTGGCTACACTCCCAATCGCAGCCCTCCCCCAAATCTGCCGATCGCAGGAGCCACGCGCACCTTATGCACATGCAGATGATGAGCTCGTTCCGTGTCCCGTGGGGCACTCTGATCAGCTATGTGCCGGTCATTGCCACCATCGTGACCACGTTCTTCAGCATCATCCTGGCCCGCGCCACGCTGCGCTACGTGGAGGCGACTGATAAGGGCCTCGCCCTCGCACGGGAGGAATTCGAGCGTGAGTGGTCGCCCGACTTGCACATCAAGATGGAACGCGTCTCGCCGACCGAGGCGCGCATCATCGTCACAAACCTGGCGAAGACTTCGGTTCTGCTGCAGCTTCTGCAGCTGCGGAAGCTCTCGCACGCGGTGCCGTTCGAGCGCTGCCGGCTGAACGATCCCCTGGTCGGCGGCATGACCTGGACCCAGGAAATGGGACGCAGGATTCTGGCCTGCACCGGACAGGAGTTCGAAGGCCCCATCGCGGTTTCGGCCACCTTCTACGCCTCTGGCCGCATGTTCCGCACCGACTGGTTCCGGTCGCAGATTCAGGTGCGGGAAGGCCGCCTCGTCAGCCTTGAGCCGAGCAACATGCCAACGCGCCGCGTGCGCCAAGTCGAGCGCAAGGGCCCGGAACGCCGCCGCGAGTTCGTGCAGGACGTGACGGCGGGCGTCCTGCCGGAAAAGACCAAGGCAAAGCCTGAGGAGAGCTTCCTTGTCACCGGAGCCTGATTGGGAGCCGTCGGAGCAACAGCTCAACCAAATCTGATGGATCTCAAGCTCACGACGAGTGATATGCAGATCCTCTCGTTTTCCTTCGGCGGGGATGACCAGCGCATTCAGGAGAATGTCGATGCCGCTTGCAGAGCAGGTTTACTCGTCACCAAATTAGTCTAGGTGCTCGCTGCACATGGCGGGCAAAGGTTGATATGTCGCCCCTCGGCGGCCAGCTGCGATCAAAATGAGCGTGTTTGTGGTGCTGGCGCTTGTGCGAATGCGTCGCGCCATCGCCGGCAACCGTCAAGTCCTGACGAAGCTGGCGGAACTGGAGCGCCGCCTGGAGAGTCATGAACACCCAGATCCAGGGCTTGATGGAGGCAATCCGCGAACTCATCGGTCCGGAACAGCCCAACCGCCGCATCGGCTTCGAAGCGCCGTGAGATCGAAGTAACTCTTACCAAAGATTAGCGAACTGGACCGGGCTACCTAAAGTTTTGTGGTGCATTGCCGATTCTAGCTATCAGAAGACTACCTGCGAGGAGACGCAATATGATCAGTTCAATCAGCAGCGCGCATCCGAGCGAGGTGCGGCAGAGCGACGTAAGGCGAGTCTCGCAGCCGCCCGCGGCGAAGGCGGAGCCGCCAGCGCAGAATCCGCAAACGCCGAAGAGCGGCGAACTGTCGCACGATCAGGTGACACTCAAAAGCGCCGGCGCCGTCGACCACGACCACGACCGCAAGTAAGCCCTCGCTTTTCGTTGCAACACGACCCGGGTGGAGGACGGCTTTTTCCCAGCCGTCCTCCAGGGGTTGTTTGGCCGAATCGCGCAACGCCTCTGCTTCGACGCCCTGGAACCCGGGCACGAATCCGATGCGCGCGGGACGAATCTGCACGTAGCGGTTGCGAAAGTCGGTGCAGTAGAGCACGTCAAGCGTCACGGGACGCACTCCGCCGCCGTAAGTGCAGAAGACGGCATTGCGCCCGTTTGCTCCATACTGCATGTGGACGAAGGCGCACTCCGAACACAGGCCACGCGGCTTCGCGCCACGACGCTCGACCAACGCAAGACGCAGGGCGCGCAGCACCGCCATCGCGATGATGTAGAAAACGATGCCGGGCATTGACGCCTCCTTTCTGGTGAGTTCTGTTTGCCGTCGCAACCGCATTCCATGGTCGAAACCGAGTTTGGTTCGTCCTCGTCGATTTACGCTGCAAAGCCGGGCCTGAATCCGGCCTTCTTGCGCGCCCGCTCCACGTTGATGAGAAGCGCATCTTCTCGAGCGCCCGACGGTAGGGCGCGTTGCGGCTGGCATAGTCAGTCAATCGGCCACCTTAAACGGGACTGCGCGGAACTGTCGCCAGCTAAAGAAGACCGCTTCCTGGCTCTCGCGAGATCCTTTCTGGATCTGCGCGTTGCGGCAGCTGCAGCCGAACGACTCCCCCTCCTCCAACGTTCCGCTTTGATTTTCACGTTAAGAGTCATGACCTTTTCATTTCTAACCGACGCTTTTTCGCGTCGAAGTCTGAGAGCCCGGGGTTCGCATCGCAGACACACGCGTGCGCTAACAGCTCGAAGCGAACGCTCCGAGACGGTACGCTGCCATTGAGACGCGAAACTACCCGCGTTTGCTTTGTCAGCTTTTTGCTAAAGGGCGCCGAGGGCTAACTGGCGCGATCGGACGACGCCCTAAGGCCAGCCGGACAAGTCGTCTGCCGCAGCTGCACGCTCATCGATTTGTGCGTATATCCCGACAAATTGGGCGTCCTTTCCATGTGAGGATGCTAGAACATGCCATAACTCCAAGATTTGCGCAAGCAGAAAAATCGGGAAGACAGGCTCTGAATTCATAAAGCGCGAAGGGCGCGGAGGCCCACGAACGCGATCAGCCGGCAAGAAGTTCGAAGGCAGGATAGTTCGAGGCAACTTCGGCGAACGTTTCGGGCGGAGACCCGGCAGCGACAGAAAAATAACGCTGCACTTCGCGCCTGAAGTTATCGAGATAGGCTTTCAAAACCGGCAGCTTCTCGGCATCGGCGAGGGGACGCAGCCGAAATTTCTGACGCATGCTTCCTCTCTTCAGGGTGACCTCCTCGGAGGCCTCAGCATTGCGTACCCACTGTGTTCGTCCGCGAGGCGCTACCAGATAACGCTTACTGTCAAGTTCCAGGAGATTGACCGGAGTTAAGAAAAGCTTGCCGCTCTTTCGTCCGCGAACCTCGAGAAGATAGATGTGCGAAGGAGCTAGGCCAAGGCCGACGAGATATCCGAAAGTGCGGTTGAAGATTCTTTCGACGGCGGTTGGTTCGCGGAATGTGGGAAGGCGGTCACTCATCCATCGATTTTACCCTGCCGCGGCTACGTCCGCTTGACGAAGCGTAGCGACGCCGAGTTCATGCAGTAGCGCAGGTGCGTCGGCTCGGGGCCGTCGTCGAACACGTGGCCGAGATGCGCGTCGCATTCTGTGCACGAAACCGCAGTGCGAACCATACCGAAGCTGGTGTCGCGGGTCTCAGTCACATTCTCCGCGGCGATGGGCTGCCAGAAGCTCGGCCAACCGGTACCCGATTCGAATTTCGTGGCGGAGTCGAAGAGCGCGTTATCGCAGCAAATGCAGCGATAGATGCCCTGATCATGGAGGTTCCAGTACTTGCCGGAAAAGGCCATCTCGGTGTCGGCGTTGCGGGTGATGTCGAAGGCATTGCCACCGAGTTGCTTGCGCCATTCGTTGCCGCTCTTGATGACTTTCGCGGTGCGCACGGTTTTCAGGCGCTCGCCCGAATCGGAAAAAAGCACGATCGTAATTTCCTTGGGTTCAGCAGCCGCGGCGGAAGCGACTTCGACAACGTGGGGCTTTCTCCATTGCCAGAAAGCGACGCTACCCGCGACCGCGGCCGCGCTCGCCAAGAATGCACGGCGGCGCAGGTCGGGGGATGAAGTCGAGCGTTGCTGCAGAGCGTTTTCGTGGTCCGACTCAAACATTGTCGTCTCCTTAGATCATATGCGGGAGATAGTGCCGTTTCTACGGGACTCGGGCCTGGGCTCCTATCGCCTACACGGCACTCCGCTGCGGAACTTTCACACTTCGCCGCTTTGCGAATGATCTCTACTTGCCCTCGTAGAGGTCGGGAAATTCCTGGCGCAGGCGCTCGACCTTGGGCGCATCGTTGAACATGATGTAGGGCTGGTTCGGATGCAACGCCGCGTAGTTTTGGTGATAGGCCTCGGCCGGATAGAAAGCCTGGAGCGGAACGACCTGCGTGACGATGCGACGCGGGAATATCCCCGTCTTGTCGAGCTGTGCGATGTAAGCCTCGGCGATGCGTTTCTGCTCATCGCTCGCGTAGAAGATCGACGAACGATACTGCGTGCCTTCGTCGGGACCCTGACGATTGAGTTGAGTGGGATCGTGCGCGACGGAGAAGAACACGCGCAGCAGTTCACCATAAGTAATTTGCGCAGGATCGTAAACGATCTGCACTGATTCGGCGTGCCCGGTTTCACCGGTGCTGACGATTTCGTACTCGGCTGTTTTCGCCGCGCCTCCGGAGTAGCCGGATGTGGCGCGGATCACGCCCCTCACGTGCTGGAAGACGGCCTGCACTCCCCAGAAACATCCACCGGAAACTACGGCCGTTTGCCGGCTGGAAGCGGCGGCGTGTTGCTCATCCACGACCGGTGCGGGCACTGCGGCGGCCGGACTTGCCTTGGCATTGCAGGCGGTTGAGCCGAGAAGCGACAGAAGCAGCAGAATGGCGGAGCGGGCAAAAGGAGTGTGCATGGAAGAAATCCTCGTCTTATGTACGAATCAAGCGTGCTGGCAGATTGGAGTAACGAGCCTGCGACAAGTTTCAAAGTAAAGTCGCGGGCGGGGGTGACCAGGCCGTTTGCTTGAAGGCCAGTCGGAATCCGCGGGGGATAGGCGGGCCGAGCCGTTGCGGCGGAGGATATTCAGTTGCGACTTGACTTCGCTTTATATTCGCCTACAATGGCGCTATGGCGATTACACGCAGGCAGCGGGAAGTGTATGACTTCATTTCGCGCTTTGTAACCGAGCACGGATATTCCCCGTCGTTCGAGGAGATTGGCAAAGGGCTGGAGCTGACGTCTCTGGCAACGGTGCACAAGCACGTCACGAATCTTGAGAAGAAAGGGCTGCTGACGCGAGACTACAACCGCAGCCGCTCGATTGATTTGTTGCCGCCCAAGGGAAAGCTGAAGCAGTCGATGAGCGTGAACACCGGCGTTGTATTGCCGCTGATGGGGCGCATTGCTGCGGGGCAGCCGCTCGAGGCAGTGGAGAATCCCGAGACGATTTCGCTGGCGGATTTTGTGCGTGCGAAGGAAGTCTTTGTGCTCGAAGTACGGGGCGACTCGATGCAGGATGAGGCGATCCTCGACGGCGACTATGTGCTGGTGGAGAAAGCCAAGACCGCCCACAACGGGGATATTGTGGTGGCGCTGGTGGATTCGAGCGAGGCGACGCTGAAACGGTTTTACCGGGAAGGCGACCACATACGGCTGCAGCCTTCAAATGTGAATATGAAGCCGATCATCGTGCCGGCGGCGTCGGTGGATGTGCAGGGGCGGGTGATCGGGGTGTTGAGGAAGTATTAGCAGTTCTCAGGCTCCGGTCCAGCGATTCCTTTCTTCAGTACAGGTGGAAATCGATTTCTACGGCAATTTGCACCGCGACGGGCTGGCCATCTTTCTCTGCGGGCCTGAATCTCCAACCTTCCACGGCTTGAACGGCTTTCTCGTCGAGGCCGCAGCCGAGCGGACTCAGAATGTGGATGTTCGTGGGAGCACCTGAGGTGTCCACCAGCACCGCAAGCGTCATCGTCCCCTGAAACTTCGCTAGCCGCGCCGGGTCGCTGAACTCGGGCTCATGCCGAGACAATGCTTTCGGAGGACTTACGCCCTTCGGCATGCGAAAGACCGGAAAACCGGAGGCGTCGTTCTCTGTGCTGGTTGCGGGCGGTTCTTGGGTGGTTTTTGCAGGGGAAGAGACTCCAGGGATCGCGGCTAATTCTAGGGGAAAGCGACAAGAGTTGCCCTTGCCGAGAAGCCCGTCGGAGATGCACGGCTTCCAGTAGTCGGGGACAAGATCGGCGAAACTGTCTTGCGCAGTAAGGAATATACGGGAAAGAGCAGCGTCGGCTGCTTCCGCGGTTACGGGGGCCGGCCCGAGATCAGCTTCGATTCGGAGGGCGCGGTTTTTCTTTTCGTCGTCTGCCCTGCCTTTCATGACGGCGTCATGCACGGCCCTCAGACCGTCAGCTCCCAGCCAACCGAGGTGGAGGCGGCTGGCGCGAATTTGGAGACGCCTTCCCGACACGTGGATATCCTCGACCTTCACGAATCCGTCTACGGTCCAGTCACCGGCGAGTGCGTCTGCAGGAGGAGATCCGGCGGAGTCGAAGTGCAATGCGGTTCCAGAATAGAAACTGCGCAAAACGAAAGTCTTGTTTTGATAGGCGTCGCGGAGGTGCTGGTCAATTTTGCTCGTAGCCGATGCTGGAGTCAGATCGGCAAGCGTGGCTGCGAACGCGAGGCCGGCCAAGGCACTCAGGAGAGGAGATCGACGCATAGATGAGCATTGTAGCTCTGGCGGCAAAGGCACAGAAACAAAACGCCCGGGGAAAACTCCCGAGCGTTGGTAGCGCTGAGAAACTGAGCCGCGCTTCAGCCGATGTGCTTGTTCAGGGCTTGGGCGATGGCGTCTTTGGGCTTGTAGCCGACCAGTTGTTCGACGACCTGGCCGCCCTTGAAGACCAGCAAGGTTGGGATGCCAGTGACTTTGTAGCGCATAGGGGTAGCGCTGTTGGAGTCGACGTCCATTTTGCCGATCTTGATCTTGCCCTGATACTCGGAAGCCAGTTCTTCGACGATGGGAGCGATGGCGCGGCAAGGGCCGCACCAAGTTGCCCAGAAGTCCACCAAAACGGGCTTGTCCGATTTCAGAACATCCTGGTCGAAGTTGGCATCTGTCACTTCGACGATTCCGTTGCCTGCCATTTTGCTTTCTCCTCGTTGTAAATGTCGTGCCGTCGGTCGACGATCGACATTACATCGAGCGGCGTTGCCGGGCCCGGCGATCTGTATGAGTGCTTCCCGTAAGGGACTACAACTCATTATTTTAGCACCCCCATTCGATGCAGGGGTGGGAGAGAAAGTCGCAAAGGGCGCAATACGGAAATCAGGAAAAGGCGGAAGGGAGACAGCAAAGATCCCGTCATCCATCTGAAAAAGACGGGTTTAGAACGCGAACTTCACGGCAAATTGCATGAGCCTCGGGGCGGAGGCGTTGACGACTTGTCCAAACGTGGATCCGTTGATATTGCCGTCGACCGCTGCCGGTCCGTAGAACTGGGCATGATTGAACACGTTAAAGGCTTCGGCCCGGAACTGCAGCGACTTCGACTCGGTCAACGGAACCTCTTTGAGCAGCGCCAGATCATAGTTATCGATACCCGGCCCTGAGAAGAAGCGGCGTCTGGCGTTTCCTGGTTCGCCGAGGGACTGGAGGGAGAAAAGAGCGGTGTTGAAGTAAGGTTCTCCATTGCGCGGATCATGGTTCAGGGTCAAGTTGCCGGACGTGTATTGTGGCTCGTCGACGCCAAAGTTGTTGATGCCATTCGGCTGAGTTCCGAGCAGAGAATTGTCGCCGTAGTTGTAGAGAGTGACAGGGAAGCCGCTGCTGAAACGAGAGATTCCGGAGAACGCCCAGCCCTTGGTCCAGCGGTTTGCGCCGAAGAAATGTCCAAGGGGTAGTTCGTAGTTGTAACTGATGACGAAACTGTGCCGAACATCAAAGGAGGAGAGAGCGCGACTGAGTCCGGGATTGATGGGGTTCACTTCGTCGCCCACATTGGAGGACTGATCCAGAGACTTGCTGTAGGTGTATCCGGCAAAGAGCTGCAATCGTCGGCTGCTGTGGCGAAAGCTAACCTGGAGAGAGTTGTAACTGGAGTTACCGATGGAAGCCTGGTTGGTGTCGCTGCCGAAGTTGGACCCAAGAGGACCACGAGTTCCATTGACCGTCTGGTTCAGAGCAGTGACGAATACGTTGCTTTCTCCGAAGGGCCCGCACGTCGGAGATCCGGCAGCCACCTGGGCAGGCTGGCTCAAACTCAGACAAAGAGCAGGATTTCCTGGATTCGCCTCCATGAGCACGAGCAGTCGATGCGCTTGTGTGCCGACATAGCTGACACTGAGGAGGGTATTCGTCGCGACTTCTCTTTCGAGCGAGAACATATACTCGCCGGTGTAGGGAATTCGATTTGTTGTGGGATAAGCGGGAATGCCAGTGATTGGGAGGTATTGCGACCAGTCGACTTGGGAATCGGGATGGCTGGCTGAAGAGTTGGGTGGCGCCAGGTGTACAGGGAAATACTGGCCAAGGTTCTGGCCGCTGGACGCGGTCACGAAGGGATTGCTGAATAAAGGCGGCGCAGGACTGCTGTAGGTCGTTCCGTACGGCGCATTCGCAGCCAGCACCCCGATCGTCAATGCTTCGATGGCGGTGTAGAACACTCCATAACCGGCGCGCAGGCTGGTCTTGCCGGGGGCACCCACAATCCTGCCCAACAAAGAGTCCGCATCGGCGCGAGGGGAGTAGGCAAGTCCCACGCGTGGAGAAAATTCGTCGCCGGGGGGAGCCAACGTACGGCGAACGCCGGGATCGGTAGGATAAAGGATTCCGGGCGGGGCGCCCGGGAAGACAATGGACTGACGGCCAGGCTGAAAAGTCGAGATCTGATTGTACTTTTCGTACCATGGTTCGATGCGGTCGAAACGCAAGCCACAGTTCACGGTGAGAGTGGGACGCACGCGCCAGCTGTCTTGCCCGTAGACCCCGACGTATTTATTTCGTCCATAGAAAGGATTCAACTGGCTCTGGTTGTATTGGCTGGGGATGCCCAGGAGAAAATCGGCGAAATCCAGGCCGGTTTCGCTGCCGGAAAACAGGAAATTGCCATTGAACTGGGCGATCGGACTCGCGTTCACCTGGTCGTAGTGAAACTCGCCGCCAACCATCAGCGTGTGATTGCGGATGACTCGCGAAAAGTTATCGAGCCACTGATAGGTGTTGTTGATCTGGGTGAGCTCGTTAGTGTTGGTCCCAATCGAAAAATTGTTGAAGACGATATTCTCGACGCCTTCGTTTTGAGGAGCGAGGGCGACGATGCTGGGCGCGCCCGCGGCCGTCACGAATCCTTGCGAGGCGAGGCTCACGCCGAGTCGGCCGCCGGGCTGGCCAAGCACGGTCGAGTCACGGAGATAACTGAAATGAAATTCGTTGACGGCATTAGGGCTAAGAGTTTTGAGGTCAGTAAGACCGAGGAGCTGGGCCAGCCCCATGTTGGTAGCGTTAAACCCGGGGACACTCGCGCCGCCTTGAGCGACCGGATAGGGATTGTCCTGAGAAAACCTATCGAGAAAGTAGTAGGCGGAAAGCATTCCCCCCCGGGTGTTGGCGTCGAAGCGGTACGAACCTTTATCGTCGCGCAGTATCTCATCGAAAGCCGATGTGGCGAAAGTGCCGTTCGCGCTGTTGGGCGAAGGGATGTATTGCAACAGATTCACAGCCGGAGGCGACCATGCCGAGCGGGGTATCATCAGACCTGGCAGAACGCACTGGCTGACGGAGGTACAGGAGTTCGGATAGGTCAGGGAGGGATTGGAGGCTTGGTCTTCGCCCGCGACGAAATAGTACGGCTCACCGGCCGTTACGGAGTAACCAAGTTGCGCGGAAAGAAGGCTGGCCCAATACGGCCCGCCGACAGTCGTGGGAATCGTGTTTCCGTCAGCCTCGGTGACGGCGAACGAAGTAGCGCGATCGGATAAGTTGCCGGCGCGGTCCTGCGAGGAAGGAACCGGAATCTGTCCGGTGTCTACTCCTTGCGTCAGACGGGTTCCTTGATAGTCGGCAAAGAAAAATAACTGATTCTTGCGAATCGGGCCGCCGAAGGTTCCTCCGAACTGGTTTTGATCGAACAATCCGCGCGCAGGAGAAAAGTAATTGCGCGCATCGAGGTTTGTATTGCGGAAAAATTCGAACAGATTGCCATGAAGGGCGTTGCTGCCGCTCTTGGTGATCACATTAATCTGTCCGCCGCTGAACTCGCCGTACTCGGCGTCGAAATTGTTGGTGAGAATGCGAAACTCGGCGATGGAATCGAGATTGGGAATGATGGCAGCGCCCATGTTGACGTCTTCCTCGACGTCGCTGCCATTGACCATGAAACCGTTCGCAAACTCGCGCTGGCCATTGATCGAGATCGTGCCCGGATTCAAATCACCAGAGGGAGACAGCGCACTTGCGCCGACATCCTGCACGGTGCTCGAGGTAATGGAAGTCTCCGGAACGACGCCCGGCTGAAGAGCGAGAAGGTCGGTGTAACTACGGCCATCGAGGGGAACGCTGGTCATCTGAGAACCGCTGATGACCTCGCCCATCTGGGAACTTGCAGTCTCCGCGCGAACCGAGTTTTCACTGACCGTCACCGAATCGGTTCGCAAGCCCGGATGCAGCACAACATCGATCGAGACCGCACCGGCGGTATCGAGAGAAATGCCGGTGCGCCGATAGGGTTTGAATCCGGGATGCGTAATCTCGACGTCGTAGTGGCCGACGGACAAGACCGGAAAGGTGTAGGTGCCGCGGGTGTCAGTGGCCACGGTTCTGCGGGCGCCGGTGTCGAGGTTGACGGCCGTAACGGAAGCTCCGGGAACGACTGCCCCGGTGGAGTCTTTCACAGTGCCCGAAATGCTTCCGCCGACCCCGGCCCAAGCGGCCGCAATCAGGACGATCACTGATGCGGCTGCTGAAAAGCTGTGAACCGACGGTCGCGCGTTACGCTTCATGAGAACCCTGGCGAGAAATTCGGGTATAATCCACAAATTAGATGCAACTGAGTCGCAACAACTACGGCCCGATTCCCGTGTTTGCTCATTCCTTAGTTGCAACTCAGTTGCATCTAGGCTGGCTCATATGATGGTGCCTGACGCGCTCCGAAGTCGTCAAGCTCCGGGCCAAAATTCCGTCGCACCCCCGTTGCGACTACTTGCCACGATAGGAGATGAGCTTTATGCCGCTTCCTCAAACCGAAATGCCGGGCCGGTTACAGGCGCAGTTCGCCGAGCGCGGAATCCGCATGACGCAGCAGCGCCGCGCGATCCTGAGCGTGATGGAAACAGCCAGCAAACATCTGGATGCGAGCCAGATCCTGCGCAAGGCCCAGAAGATTGATGCAAGCGTCGACCGGAGCACGGTGTATCGCACGCTGCGTCTGCTGAAACGCCATGGACTGATAGATGAGCTGGACCTGATGCACATCAACGGCGAAGGTCACTACTACGAGCGCAAACTTGGGCGGGATCACATCCACATGGCTTGTCTGCGGTGCGGCAAGATCACGGAGTTCGTGAGCAACAGTTTTGAGAGGCTCAAACAGCAGGTAGAAAAGGAATGCCAGTTCCGGGTGATCGTTTCGCGATTGGAGATTGGGGGATACTGCGCGGCGTGCCGAGGATCGCAGTAGGGAGAAAGAGATGGAAATGCGTTTGTTGACTGCGGAGGATGCGGGCGAGTGGTTGCGCCTGCGACTGGAAGCGCTCAAAGGCGATCCAGAGGCATTCAGTGCGTCGCTGGAGGAGTATGAGCCCCTCAGCCTGGAAGAAGTGAGGAAGCGGCTTGGCTTTGGGGCGAACGACTCTTTCGTCGTGGGAGGGTTCGAGGATGGGCGGCTGCAGGGGAATGCAGGGTTTTATCGCGACAAGGCTTTGAAGACGCGCCACAAAGGACGCGTCTGGGGCGTGTACGTTACACCGGAAAAGCGCGGCGCGGGTGTTGGGAAGAAGATCCTGCAGACGCTTCTGGACCGCAGCCGCTCGATCGAAGGGGTTGAACAGATATTACTTTCGGTTACAAGCACGCAAACGGCAGCCATTCGTCTTTACCGATCTCTGGGGTTTGAGCCGTTTGGGTGCGAGCCGCGGTCTCTGAAGATTGGCGACCGGTTGATCGATGAAGAGTATCTCGTGCTTCGTCTGCGTTGACGGGATTCACGCAATGCCGGGGGTAAACGGAAAAAGCGCCCTTGACTTATTCAAGTCCAGGACGCCTCGGCAGCCCTCCCCCAGAACTGCCAAACCACAAGTGGATAGTAGAGTTCGCCCGGTTTGGTGTAAACGTCACTTTGGTAATGGAATTAGCGGAGAGTTAATGCCGGGAACGCAGCTAGGCGTTTGTTGTGTGGGGAAGCGAAAAGGCTTACTGTTTCTGCCAGGTCTGGCCGTCGTCGGCAGTGATCCAGACTTCCGAGCTGGATGTGGTGACTTTGCCGTGCAGGGCGTCGGAGAACTCCAAGCTGATGATGTCGCCGGTCAGTGCCGAGCCAGTTGAGGAAGGCGTGACGCGGCTCCATTGCAGGCCGGCATCGAGCGAGTGATAGAGGGAGCCGTTGGATCCTCCGGCCCAGACATCGGGCCCGTTTGAGGCAACGGCACGAAACACGATAGCGAGGGGAGCCTTCAGGACTTTCGTGTTCTTATCTTTCTCTTTAGCGCCAGTCGTCTTTGCGGCAACGTCGAGACTCATCAGATTGGTGTAATTTGCGGTTGTGTTCACATCGACATCCAGCCAGGTGCGGCCCTGATCGTAGGAACGCTGCAGAGTTCCCGCGGAGCTGATGGTCCAAAGAGCAAGATGAGAAGAAGTTGTCTGCAGTTGGGCGAACTGGGTCAGGCTGCGCTCGTTCGATGCCGCGCTCCCCGACACAGCGGGCAATTTCTGCTCGGCTTTGACATCGTCTCCGGCAGAAGGGGTAGCGCTCGCGGCCTGCAGCGCATCGGCAGGCTTGGCTCTGTCGACCTTGGCCAAAGCGGTGCCGTGAACCGCATTTGTGACCGGAGCCTCTGAGATCTCAGCGGCGCTCGTGTTCATGGCGGGCGACTCGGCGGTAACTTCAACGGTTTGCGAAATGGGTGGAGTTGGAGCCGATCGAGCCTGGGCGTTGTTGCTTGCTGTCACTGTCGGCGTTGTGGACTCCGGGAGTTGTTGGCTTTGGGCCTGGTATTGTTGTTGCCCCTCCGTCGTCATATTGGGACCGGAGCGAATCTGGCCTCCAAGTGACCCGCCCAGCATTCGAGGAACAGGTGCATGGTGTGGCGGCTCGACGCGGGCCATCTGTTTCGGTCGGGTGAGCATGGGAACCGCAGTTGCTGAGCTGGTATCAGCTACGAAGGGAGACTTCGGTTCGGCTTTCTTCCTGCTTGCGGAATCTCGCTTTTCGGACGCCGCGTGAGGTGGCGGCACGGGTTGATTCTGCGTCTCGTCAGCGCCGGTAGCGTAAGGTTGCGTTTGCTTCAAGGCTACGGTAATCGAAGGAGGGAGACGCTTGTATTGCAAGACCGCAAACGCAATGATCGCAAGAGCTCCGGCACTCACGAATCCCCAACGCAGGGCGGGCCAGGTGAACCATGCAGAACCGCGAGCGACAGGCGTCGGGTCGAGTGTTTCTGTCGGCGGTAAAGAAAAGGCGAGCACGTCACGGCAATCGCCGCAGCGAGCGATGTGGTCGAGAACCGATGCCCGTTCGCGCTCAGACAACGACTCCTCCGCGAAGGCCGTGAGCACGTCGGCATCGGGATGTGCGCCAGCTCGACTGACGGCGGGTGCCGCATTCAGCCGGTTGCGGACGATTTTGGGGATGCTTTGCATTTCAGTTTCGAGTTTCTTACATGCTTATGCCGGGTCGATGGCCGGTGATCCTACGCAACCGCTGTTATCCCTGGCCCTCCCGGACTCTGGCTTCCACCCTCTTCTCAGAGAACGCAGGAGTTGCAGATTCTTGCGCTAAACTGCGGCGAATATCGATCTGAAGGTCACGAATGTCAACTTCCAGAGCCTCCTCGGCCTGGCGGCGGGACATACCGCTCCGCAACAGGGTGGAGAGAATCTGCTTGCGCAGGCCCTTGGCCAGTTTGTCGAGCTTGCGGCTGATGGTCGACTCGTGCACGCCCAGCATGCGGGCAATCTCAGCCAATGTGCGTCCATCCAGATAATACGCGTTCAAAATCATGCGGTCTTCCGCGGAAAGAAAGGCCAGCGCCTCGTCAGTGGCCAGAGCGACGCGGTCGTCGGCGGCCGGAAGCGGCTCGGGATCAGGAGCACGGAATTGCGCACCCTCTTCCGATTCTTCGTCGAGACTCACCAGGCGTTTGGTGCGGCGGTAGCGATTTACGTATTCCTGCGCAAGCACGGTGCGCAGCCAGCCCTCGAGCGATCCGCGGCCGGTATAGGAGTTGAGCTTGGAAATGCGCTGGCCGTCGCGAGTGCTGGTGCCATAGAGATCGGCGTAGAGAGTGTCGGCCAACTCGCGCGCGGCGGAATCTTCCCGGGCGATACGAAGGGCGGAGAGATAGAGCTTTTCGCGGTAACGCGTAAGAAAGATTTCCCATGCGGTGTTATTGCCAGCGGCGCAGGCGCGGGCGAGGGCGAGTTCGTCGATGCGCAGGCTGAGAAAGAAGGTGCGTATCTCGCTCTCGGAGGTGGCGACGGTGGTCTGCTTTGCACCGATTTCGGAAAGAATCGCAGCCAGGGATTCGCGCTCCAGGCCGATTTTTTCGCAGCCGCCTTTGACATGAAGCTCCGCCAGCAGGTCATTCACAACCGACTGCACGGCGGAGATTTGTTTGGCCGAACTCATATAGCCAGACGCGCGACTCCGGAGTAATCTAAACACCGCCTGCGGCAAAAGCCAGCGTGCCGCCCCAAGACCGGAGTTACTTCGGCGTCGCTTCCGCTCTCGCTTTTGATGATGTCTTAAGAGATCCCGGCAAAGCGACTCTACCCCGATGCTACCAACTAATTAGACGTACGGAGTATGAATTTTGGCCGCAAGGAAGGCGGGTATTTTCGTTCTCCCCACGGAGTCGAGATGGGTAGCGCCGCCCCGCCGGTTTCGAAAGTAATACGAAGCCGGGGGCACCCGATCCTCTCTGTTTGCTGGTCTGTTGCGGGCGCGCCCGTCTGGCGGGGAGCGATTATGAATCCGAAGATTTTTGTGGCAGTGATGGTACTGGTGATCGTGTCGGGACTGGTAGTGGCGGACCAGAGGCAAGCGCGCGCGGGCGAGGTAACTCCGGCATCCGGTTACAAAGTGCTGGAGCCGATCCGGCATGGTAATTTGACGGTCTTTCCGGTGGTGGCGGCGAAGACTTATCCGACGGGAGAATTTCTGACGCTGGATGAAGGACTGCGGTCGGGAGAAGTCGTGGTGACGGAAGCGGGCAATGTGCAAGGACTGATTCGCGGCCCCGGGACACCAGTGATTCGGCATGAGGGCGCGCAGGTGAATCGGCTGGTATTGGCTAACAATTCGAAGCGGCCGCTGCTGCTGCTGGCAGGCGAGATTGTCAGCGGCGGCAAGCAGGATCGCGTGATCGGTAAGGATCGCATTGTTCCTCCGGAAAGTGATCCGGTCGATCTGAGTGTGTTTTGCGTGGAGCCAGGACGCTGGATCGCAACCAGCGAGCATTTTGGAGCGTCAGAGGCGATGTATGGGACGGTTCATGGCTCCGTCGGGAGGGCAGTTGGCACAGCGATGGCGGCTCCTGCTCCGATGGCCATCATGGCGCAGCCGTCTGTGCGCGCCAAGGCCATGGGCGATAAAGATCAGGGCGAGGTCTGGGCTGAGGTGAACAAGCAGAAAACCGAAGTCGCGACGAATCTGGTGGTGGCCTCGCCGCCAGTGGCCGACGAGATATCACACACGACCTCGTACGCCAAGGTGATGGAAAACGAAGAGGTCAGGAAACAAGTCGACGCCGTGGCGAAGCCGATCGAGCAAAACTATCAGAGCCTGATCTCACAGCTGCGGGATCGTCATGCGGTTGGCGTGGTCGTTGCGGTGAACGGGCGCGTCATCTGGGCTGACGTTTTTGCCAGCACGGACCTGCTGGAAAAATATTGGCCGAAGCTGGTGCGCTCCTATGCCTCAGAAGCGGTGGTCACGCGGTCAAAGGATGTTGAGGTGAGTGTGAACCGAGCGCAAGCTTTTCTGGAAGACATGGAAGGCCGCAAGGAGACGATCGAGAGCGAACCGGGAGTCTATCGTCATACAGAGGTAAACGGGGATGGATTCAAGGCATTCGCGCTGACGTCGCTTCTGCCGAAGACCGGGTTCGACGTGCACGTGGCGAAGATGGCGGAATAGTTTTTGCCGGGCGAATGTGGCTGGCTGGTGGAGCAGTCCTCCCTCCACCGCTAGCCACTTGCCTTTTGAGCTTTGCCGCACAGTTGTTCGACGGTGGGGAAGGATTGAGGCGGAATCAGGGTGCGGTCCGGCGGCATGGAACCGGACTCAACCGCTTTGGCCAGGATTTCCAGGGCAGTGCCAGCAGCCGGAGCAGTAATGATGGTCGCTCTTAATAGCCCGCGTCGCACCCACTCTTGCCCGGTCTTGGTCACACCGTCACAGCCGGTGAACGGGGTATTCAGCCATTGTTGGCGATCTTTTTCGGTGAGATCGACGAACGCTTTTCGCGCTCCGATCGCCATGGCATCGTTTTGGCAGATGACGGCTCGAATGCGAAGCTGCCGCGACGAGCCCAGCGACAGCCAGGACTTGGCGGCGTGATGCGCGCTGCGCTCGGTCCAGTCGCCTTTGAGCATCTTCAGTTCGACTCCAGCTGGCTTGGTGGAAAGCATGCCTTTCGTACGGAGCTGAGTTGCCAAACTGTTGAAGGGACCCTCGACGTAGAGAACGTTGCCCTCCGATACAAGAGCGGCGAGTTGTTTGCCTTGAATTCTGCCGACCTCCGACTGATCGGTGCTGACCGAAAAGACTGGCACCTCACCATTTCGGCGCAGTTCAGGAACGTAGTCGGGATCGCTGTTGATGACTCCCCAGCCGATGCAAGCTGCCACGGCAGCTTTGGCAACCTGCGGCATTCCGGTACCTACGGGCTCGACGAGAATCGCAGTCGGCCGCTGATTTGGGTCTTGAATGAGCTTGATGAGCTGCTGCGTTTGGTTCACTGCGTCGTTATCGGCGTAGATGATCTGAATCTTGACGCCGAGGCGGGTGGCGACATCTGTAACGGCTGCTGCCTGCTCGGCCTGGTAATCGTTCTCTCTGGTGGTGAGAGCAACAACTACGCTCAGATTGTTCATGAGGGTGAATCCGCTTTCTCCACTTCGATTGTCTAGTTTCTGGATTGTGGCACGAGTGCAAGAACCGCACAAATACACTTTCGGTGCTGAACGAGCGAGCAGCGGGAAGACTGGCTTAATCGGTCCCGGCAGACTCGGATCTATTTGAGTTGTACCAGCTGCGCCATTCCGCCGCGTCATTGGGCAGGCGCTGGTGAGTGATGTCAGCGAGCGCCTGGAAAGCCCAAACGTGAGTCCGGGCATCGAGGGAAGGATCGTCGGTATCATTCAATAATTGCGGGACCGCACTGAATCGCTGTTCGTCAGTGAACATGCCGGCCTCGGCAAGAGCACATGCAGCCCGCTCGCGCACGGCAGGCGAGCGATCGTCATGCATGGTTCGTAGAAGGGGAGCTATCGCAGAGTCCGAGGCAACCAGCGCCAGGCCCTGGACAGCCCAACGGCGCGAGTCTTCGTTGGAATCCTGCAGATGAGCGGTCAGCGCCTGCGTAACGCGGTCGACGCCGATGCCACGATTACCCATAAGACCGAGCGCCCAGAGCGCCCAAGTTCTTCGGGCGTGATCGCGAGACTCGGCAGTTCGCAATAAATAATCGAGGCTGGCAGTATTCTTTGCCAAGCCATATGCGGCGAGTTCAACTTCAATGCCAGATACACGGACGCGCGCATCGCTGGAATTCAGAGCGGCGGTCGTGAGCGTGGCGATTTGCGGGTTCCACTTCACCTTGCCCGGCCAACGATCGGAACGCGACGAGATTTGATCCACCGCCGTGCCAGAATGGCTGATGGCTTCTTCCAGCAAGGTTTCTGCCTGCTTTTGGGGCGGGAGCTGATCGATTTCATGCGCGTTCAGAGACGAACCAGCAGCGGAGACGACATCGGCCGGCACGGTAAACAGATTCGAGAAGCGCGTCCAGGCGGCATGGGCGCTGCCAATGCTTGCGACGAATACAGCAAACAACACTCCAGCGCAAACGGCCAAAATGGGGCCGAAGGCGATCGCGTTTCTTTGATTCGAGGAGGAAGATGCCTCCACACTGCCTGAGGAGAGGTCAATCGGGCCGAGGGTTCCACAGTCTGGAACGTGCCGTGGGCGCTCGCCGACTGGCGTGGAATTCGATAGCCTCTCTGGTCCGGACGAGGATGGCTCCAATATCTGCATATAATTTGAGTCTAGGTGGCGAATTGAAATGGGGTAAAGTTACTTCCGGTCGAAGCCCAGTGAGTTTGATGCAAAGACGCGGTCGCGCGCAGCAAAGGGAAAGCGGCGACCGCGATCTCAACCGGAATATTGTCGAGGAGACAGTCATGCTTAGGAAATCTTCGTGGTTGTGGGTCATCATGATGTGTTTAGCAACGGTTGCTGTAGCGGCCCCAGCTTCCGGATATCACGTGGTAGCGACATACAGGGTGGGTGGTGATGGAGGATGGGACTATCTGACCACCGACGCCGAGGCGCGAAGGATCTACATTTCCCGCGGTACTCACGTGATGGTCGTTGACGCCGATTCGGGCAAGATTGTGGGCGACGTTCCAGATACGCCGGGAGTACACGGTATTGCACTGGCTCCGGAGCTGGGACGCGGATTTACCAGCAACGGCCGTGAAGGCACGGTCAGTATTTTTGATCTCAAGACGCTGGCAACCAGCAGCAAAGTGAAGGTGGGCGGCGAAAATCCGGACGCAATTCTGTACGATCCGGCGACGAAGAGAGTGTTCACCTTTAATGGACGGAGCCAGAATTCGACGGCGATCGACGCCGCGACCGGCAAAGTCCTGGGCATGATCAAGCTGGATGGCAAGCCGGAGTTTGCCGCGAGCGATGCGAAGGGAGAAATTTTCGTCAACATCGAAGACAAGAGCGAACTGGTGGCGATCGATCCCAACAAACTGGAAGTGAAGGCGACGTGGCCGCTGGCGCCTTGCACCGAGCCTACCGGACTTTCGATCGATCGCGCGAAGCGTCGATTGTTCGTGGGTTGCGACAACAAGATGATGGCGATCGTCGATGCCGACAGCGGCAGGGTGCTGGCAACGCCTGCGATCGGCGAGGGCGTGGACGCGACGACGTTTGATCCGGGAACCGGCCTGGCTTTTGCTTCGTGCGGCGAAGGCGTGCTGACTGTCGTGAAGGAAGATCCACCGGGCAAGTTCACAGCGGAAAACGTTCCGACGCAGCAAGGAGCGCGCACGCTGGCGCTCGATGCCAAGACGCACAACGTGTTTGTGGTGACGGCCAAGTTCGGGCCGCCGCCGGCGCCAACGGCCGATAATCCGCACCCGAGACGTTCCATCTTGCCCGATACGTTTGTGGTTCTGGTTTTGGCGAAATGAGAAGCGTTTGTTTTCCAGATTCGGCTCAAGTACAGAATTAATTATTGAGGGGCTTCCCAAGCTGACCAATTCCGGCTAGGATATCGCAACTCAGGTTGACCGTACGACCGTTCGGTTGGAAGGCTGCTGGCCAAAGAGTACAGCCGGCGTACGATCGAAATACTTTCATTCCACTTGCGTTCAAACGTCGTCGCGTCCAGTTTCTGGACGCTTCGGAGTTTTTGAACCCCAAGTTCAACGATTGAGGCCGGTGAGATGGCAGTTCCCGACGACAAGTTCTATCAAGCGCAGGTCACCAGCAGAGTCGATTTTGCTCCCGATCTGTGGATGTTTCGCATCCGCAGCCGGGGCGAGTTCAACTTCGTTCCGGGGCAATACGCAACGCTGGGAGTCGAGGTGGATGGCGGGAAGCGCGTCGAGCGCCCCTATTCGATCGTGTCGTCGCCAGCGGAGGATGAGATTGAGTTTTTTTTCGAACTCGTCCCGGAAGGCGCGCTCACGCCGCTGCTTCACAAGCTGCAACCCGGCGACGAGTTGCTGATGCGCAAGATTCCGAAGGGAAAATTTTCGCTGGACACGCAAAATGGCCGCAAAAACCATCTTTTGGTCTCGACCGTGACGGGGGTGGCTCCGTTCGTCAGTTACGTGCGGACGCTTTACAAAGACTGGAAGGAAGGACGTTTCGACGGCACTCACAAACTTTTCTTGCTAAACGGAGCGAGTCGACCGTGGGAGTTCGGATATCTCGACGAACTCAACCACTTTGACAAAGAATTGCCATGGTTCAAGTATGTCCCAACAGTGAGCCGGCCCTGGGATCATGCGGACTGGCCGGGAGAAATCGGGCGCGCCGACGACATTCTCCGCAAATATGCGGACCATTGGGAACTGGAGCCGAGCAACACCATGGCTTACTTGTGCGGGCATCCGGACATGATCGAGAACAGCAAAGCGATCTTGAAGCGGCGCGGGTTTACCGACAAGGGATCGGTCAAAGAAGAAGTTTACTGGATCCCGACGCACAAGTAACCGCGAGGATCGTCAGGCAGATCAGCTTTCGGCGGGCGCGAAAAAGACCAGCACTGCGAGTTCTTCCGCAATGTCGTAAAAGCGATGCTCGACTTCCGCGGCAACGAAGATGACGCTGCCGGCGGAGATTTCACGGTCTTCCTTGCCCGCGCGAAAACGTGCCTTCCCGCGAATTACGTAGTACATCTCGTCTTCACGATGAGGACGTTGCGGGTCAGAGGTGCCATTAACCAGCACATACAGGCCCGCGCTCATCGCCGGCACGCGAAGAAACTCCCGGTACAACGTGCCGCTTTGGGCGCGTTGACGCTCGATCTCGGCGACCTCGGCGAAACACGTCTTCATGCCAGGATGCCCCCGAAGATCAGCTCGGTAAATTGCGGAATCAGATTGTGCGTCTGCAGATTCCCTTCCGGCTTGTACCACTGATAGATCCAATTCACCATGCCGAGCAAGGCGAAAGCGGCGGCGCGTGGGCTGACGGTCGGCTTTATCGGGCGAGTGCGTTGCGCTTCTTTTTGAACATCGGCAATGAGGGCCTCGACGAAGTGCACGTATTCTTTCTTCCGCTGGTTGATGCGCTTACGCAGCGCGGGGGGGAGGGGGTGATTTTCGTGAAGCATCACGGTGATCTCGCGGTCGCGCGGGCTGAGAACGACCTCCATGTGCCGGCGAATCAGGAGCCGCAGTCGCGTCTCGGGATCGGGAATGTTGCGCACGGGAGCGAGGACGCGCTCCTCGGTGATTTCCATGGCGTGATTCATGATCTCGAACAGGATTTCGTCTTTGCTCTGAAAGTGGTGATACAGGCCGCCTTTGCTGAGTTTGAGCGCAGCGGCAACGTCGTTCATGGAGGTCGCGTCATAACCGCGCTGCTGGAACAGGCGTGCGGCGGTGCGCAGAATCTCCTGCCGGGAATCAACCAGGTTCTCGCGAGGCATCGCGTGACATGGTAAACAGTTGCGACGTGGAATGCCAATGCGGAGGTTGGTCTTAATCTCCCTTTCGGTAAACCTCAGGGATGAAAGTCTGGCGATGCATGGGAGGGCGGACATATTTTGTCTTGTCCAGCGGCGGGAGCTTGAGCGGTTTGGGTGTCAGGTCTTCATAGTCGATGAGGGAGAGAAGATGCCGAATGACATTGAGCCGCGCCGATTTCTTATCCTCGGCATTGACCACGTACCAGGGCGCTTTCTTGATATCGGTTATGGCAAACATTTCGTCTTTCGCGCGAGAATATTCCGCCCATCGACGTCGAGACTCAAGGTCCATGGCGCTCAGCTTCCAGCGCTTGGTGGGATCGTTCATGCGATCCTGAAAACGGCGTTCCTGCTCCTCGTCGCTCACCGAAAACCAATATTTGATCAGGATGATGCCGGCCCGCACGAGCATCCGCTCAAATTCCGGGCAGCTGCGCAGGAACTCCGAATATTCGGCCTCGCTACAGAAGCCCATCACGCGCTCGACTCCCGCGCGGTTGTACCAGCTGCGGTCAAACAAGACCATCTCGCCCGCTGCCGGCAGATGCGCCACATAGCGCTGGAAATACCATTGCGACTTCTCTCGCTCGGTCGGCGTGCCCAGCGCCACGACGCGACATACGCGAGGATTCAAGGTCTGCATGATTCGCTTGATGGCGCCGCCTTTGCCCGCTGCGTCGCGGCCCTCGAATAGCACTACGACTTTCAGGCCCCGGTCGCGAATCCACTCCTGCAACTTCACTAATTCAATTTGCAGGCGCCGCAGTTCCTGGTCGTAGTCGCAACTCTTGCCCAGGCGCAAGGAACTGCCTGGGTGCACAGATAAATGATTGTGCCGCTTGGGTTTGGCCGGCACTAAATCGGCTGCCGGGGCCGTCCTTTCGGGCTTGGATTTGTCAACCACTCGCGTTTCTCCGCGCGGATGAGATCGTTAACTGATGATTGGCCTGCGCCGAAACTGATCAAAATCACTCGGTTCATTTTGTATCATCGGAGGGTCAGCGGGAGTCTTCAAGGCATTTCGACCGGATTTGACCTTCTGGTGCCGGAATCGGGAAGAACCTTGACACTTAGCGGTGATGCAGGTAGCATTTTCGGATACCGACCGACCGGTCGGTTCGCAGTTCATTGTGATACCCCGGCAGTCGGCGGGCACTCCGTCCTTCGACTTCCCACAGAGCGAGGGTTCCTTTCATCCCTTGTGTGACGAGACAAGTTACATCGAGAGGAGCAAGCTGGTGGTTACCATTTTTTATGAACGTGACGCAAAGCCGGAGGCGCTGAAGGGTAAGACAATCGCCATTCTCGGCTACGGCAGCCAGGGACACGCCCAGGCACAAAACCTCCGCGATAGCGGACACAAAGTGATCGTGGGTCTCGATCCAGACCGGCAGAGCGCGCAGCAGGCGCGAGCCGATGGAATGGTCGTGGTCGCTCCCGACGAGGCGGCCAAGCGCGCCGATTGGATCCAGGTGCTCACTCCCGATGAAACCCAGGCGGAGCTATACGACCGGTCCATCAAGCCGTATCTGCATCCGGGGAAAGTTCTTGGGGTCTCGCACGGCTTCAGCATTCATTTCAAGACGATCGTTCCTCCGAACGACGTCGACGTGGTGATGATTGCGCCGAAAAGTCCCGGACATCTGGTGCGGCGCGTCTACACCGAAGGACGCGGCGTTCCGTCGCTGATCGCGATTCAACAGGATGCCAGCGGGCGGGCGCACGAACTAGCACTGGCCTATGCCCACGGCATCGGGTCGACCCGAGCGGGCGTGCTGCAAACCACATTTCGCGAAGAAACCGAGAGCGATCTGTTTGGCGAGCAGGCGGTGCTTTGCGGTGGTTTGACGTCGCTGATCAAGAAGGGCTTCGAAACGCTGGTGGAAGCTGGATACGCGCCCGAGATTGCCTACTTCGAATGCCTGCATGAAGTGAAGCTGATCGTGGACCTCATCTACGAAGGCGGATTGGGACGCATGCGCTACTCGATCTCGAACACGGCAGAGTATGGCGACCTCACTCGCGGCGAGCAGGTTGTTGGCGATGCGACGCGCGTGGCGATGAAGAAGACTCTGGCCGACATTCAGTCGGGCAAGTTCGCGCGAGAGTGGATTGAAGAAAACAAAAGTGGCTGCCACAACTTCAATGCGCTGCGCGAGAAAGAGAAGCAGCACCCGATTGAGATTGTGGGCGCGCAGCTGCGCGGCATGATGAGCTGGCTTCCGAAAGAAGGCAAGAAGCCAGCGGCTCCGACCAATACGAAACAGGTGGTGAATGCTTAAGGGAGCAGAAATCGTTTTGCGCTGTCTGCGGGCGGAAGGGGTCGACCTGGTATTTGGTTACCCCGGCGGCGCGATCATGCCGCTGTATGACGCGCTCCAAGGCAGCGGCATCCGGCACGTACTGACGCGACACGAGCAGGGAGCGGTTTTTGCGGCGGAAGGCTACGCGCGGGTCACAGGCAACGCTGGTGTGGCGATTGCGACCAGCGGACCAGGAGCCACGAATCTTGTAACGGGCATTGCCGACGCAAAGATGGATTCGGTTCCACTGGTCTGCATTACGGGGCAAGTGCGGAGTCCGCTGATCGGAACCGATGCATTTCAGGAAACGGACGTTTTTGGCGTCACTCTGTCGCTTACGAAATGGAGCCGGCTAGTCCGAACGATTGACGAGATTCCGGATGTGATCGCGGAGGGATTTTATTGGGCGCGTAGCGGGCGTCCCGGGCCGGTAGTGATCGACATCCCGACGGACATGCTCAAGGCGAAGAAAGAGTTCTCGGGACCGGTGAAGTTTGCACCCCACGCGCGCCCGGCGGATGCGAAGGCTGAGGGCGGTTTTACGGATACGATTGTGGCCTTGTTGCAGGGGTCGACGAAACCCGTGGCACTGGTCGGCGCGGGAGCGAAGCTCTCGGGAGCGATTCCAGAGTTACGGAGGTTGCTCGACGAACTGAACATTCCGACCTTTGCGACGGTTCACGGATTGGGCGCGGTTCCACCGCAATCGCCGTATTACCTGGGCATGGTGGGAATGCACGGAACGCGCGCTGCAAATATGGCGCTGCATGAAACGGATCTGCTGCTGGTATTCGGAGCACGACTGGATGATCGGGTAACGGGCGATCCGACAAGATTTGCGCCTCATGCGAAGATTGTTCACTTTGAAATCGATCCGGCGCAACTTGATCGCGTGCGTCCCTGCGATTTGCCGGTCATCGGAAATCTGGCGGAGACCATTCCAGCGTTCCAGGCGGAATTGCGACACCATTCCCTTCCTGACTTCAGCGAGTGGCGCGCCATCGCTTGCGGGCTGGAGCGGGCAGAACTCGATCCGCGCGGACTGGCGCAGCCGACCATTCGCTTTCTTGACGAACTTTTCAGCCGCTTGCCGCAAGACAATGTCGTTCTGGCGGATGTGGGCCAGCATCAGATGTGGGCGGCGCAACGGTTTCGATCAGCGTCACCACGAGGATTTATCACTTCTGGCGGGCTCGGAGCCATGGGTTTCGCTCTACCGGCCGCAGTCGGCGTTCAACTGGCCAAGCCTGAAACTTGCGTGCTCTGCGTTTCAGGGGATGGCGGATTTCAAATGAACATCCAGGAATTGGCTACAGTGCATCGCCTCGGACTGCCAATCAAGATGGTCATCATCGACAACAAGTATCTGGGCATGGTGCGGCAGTGGCAGCAGCTTTTCTACGAGCGCAACTATGCGGAAACCGATTTGAGTGACAATCCGGATTTTGCCGAGATCGCGAAGGCCTACAAGATTCACAGTTTTCGGGTGAACGAAGACGCCATGCGCGAGTTCCCGGTATCGCAGGAGACGGGCGATCAGATCGACCGATTTCTGCGCTCGCCGGAGCCGGAGTTGCTGGTGTTCGATTGCGCGCCTGAGGCCAACGTCTTTCCCATGGTTCCGGCCGGGGCGGCGCTTTCGGAGATGTTGCTGGAAGAAGAGTAGATTTTCGCGTATCCAGGAGCAAAACACATGCAGGCTTTTCACATTCGCTATCGCAATACCCAAGGAACGTTGATGCGGATTCTGAATGCGGCTTCGCGCCGTGGACTCGATATACCTTCGGTGCACGCGGAAGCGGCGGAGCAGGATCACCAGATCACGCTCGCGCTGGATGTGAATTCCAAGCAGGTCGGCCAACTTTACCGGGAATGGTATGCGATTGCTGATGTGATTCACGTGCGCTCGGCAACCGCGCACACGACAGAGTGGACAGCGCCGCATCCTCCGGCGGGAGTAGCGATCGAGGGTTCGCGCTCCGCAGCGCGGGCGTAGATTTCGAGGCTGAAATCGACTGAGCAAGCATGACGATGTCTGGGCAGCGTCATGCGACTGGGGAATCCGGCAAGGCGGGTTCCCCGTTTTTCATGCCAGATGCGAAGGGCGTGAACCACGAAAGGCACGAAGATGCACGAAGGAAAAGCACAGGAAAGAGTTCCTTTCATTCAACTTGGTGCGCTGGTGTTCTTCTGTCGCGTTTCCCATCTTCCTTGCGAGTCTTGTAATCTCTGACTATGGACCTCAAGCATAATAGCCGTGGAATCACGGAAGGGCGCGACCGGGCCGCAGCGCGCTCCATGTTCAAGGCCATCGGATTCACGGATGCCGATCTCAGACGGCCTTTGATCGGCGTGGCCAATACGTGGATCGAAACTATGCCCTGCAACTTTCACTTGAGACGGTTATCGGCCAAAGTGAAGGAAGGAATTCGCGAGGCCGGTGGCACGCCGATGGAGTTCAACACGATTGCGATTTCCGATGGCGAAACCATGGGCACCGAGGGCATGCGGGCTTCCCTGGTGAGCCGCGAGCTGATCGCGGATTCGATTGAGCTTGTCTGCCGCGGGCAGCTGTTTGACGCGGTCGTGTGCGTGGTGGGCTGCGACAAAACGATTCCGGCTGCAGCAATGGCGCTAGCGCGCATGAATCTTCCGGGCATGGTGCTATATGGCGGGACGATTGCCCCAGGCAGTTATCGTGGAAAAGATGTAACGATTCAAGACGTGTTCGAAGCGATTGGCGCGAACGTCGCGGGCAAGATGAGTGACGCCGAACTCCACGAACTCGAAAATGTGGCGTGTCCTGGAGCTGGCGCGTGCGGCGGGCAGTACACGGCGAACACCATGTCGATGGTGATGGAGATGATTGGACTTTCGCCGATGGGATTCAACAGCGTTCCCGCAATGGACGCCGAGAAAGACCAGATTTCTTTTGACTGCGGCAAGACCGTGATGAATGTGTTGCAGAAGGGAATAAGGCCGCGGGACATCCTGACGCGACAAGCTTTCGAGAACGCAATTGCAGCCGTCGCCGCGACGGGCGGATCGACCAATGCGGTGCTGCATTTGCTGGCGATCGCGCGCGAAGCCTGCGTTGAGCTGGAAATCGATGACTTTCAAATTGTGAGTGAAAAAACTCCTCTCCTTGCCGATCTCAAACCTTCGGGGCGTTTTGTTGCATCGGACATGCATCGCGCGGGAGGCATACGGCTGCTGGCGAAACGGTTGCTCGAGGGCAAATATCTGCATCCTGGGGCAAAGACCGTGACTGGACGGACGATGTCCGCAGAAGCTGAGAGTGCGGCAGAGACCCCGGGACAGGAAGTGATAGTGCCCCTGAAAACACCGCTGAAAGCGACTGGCGGACTTGTCATCCTCAAAGGCAATCTCGCACCCGAAGGATGCGTGGCCAAGATCAGCGGCCATGAGCGGCTGGAGCAGCGTGGTCCGGCGCGCGTGTTCGAATCGGAGGAAGATGCGATGGCTGCGGTGACGGCGAAAAAGATCAAGGCGGGAGACGTAGTTGTGATTCGCAATGAGGGGCCGAAGGGCGGTCCTGGAATGCGCGAGATGTTGGGCGTGACCGCCGCGATAGTGGGCGAAGGACTCGGCGGCTCTGTCGCACTGCTAACTGATGGGCGATTCAGCGGCGCGACCCGAGGACTAATGGCGGGACATGTTTCGCCGGAGGCGGCGCGAGGAGGTCCCATAGCCGGGGTTCGCGATGGAGACATGATCCGCTTCGATGTCAACAAGCGTCTGCTGGAAGTGGAGATCAGCGACGACGTCATGCGCAAGCGCCTGGCGGAGTGGAAAGCACCGCAGCCGCGATATCCGACGGGGGTATTTGCCAAGTATGGAGCGCTGGTGTCGTCGGCATCGCAAGGAGCAATCACAGCTCCGCGAAATTAGACTGCTGCCGCAGGGCGATTTCGCATCTGCGTTATTTCTTCGCGAAGACTTCGATGACCGCGGGCGACTGGGCGAGATACCATGCCGCCGCAGCGCGGAGAGCAATCTGTAAGCCGTACCAGAGCACGGGAGCACCGAGCTCGGCGATGGAAATCTTCGGCACAAGCGAGGCAATGCCGAGTGTCATCACCAGCATCGCGGCCCAGCGCGCCCAGTTATGCAGGCGGAATAGTCCCCACCCGACGAGCCCCCAGCCGGCGCCAACGAGCAACGCCATGTATGGACCCGCGAGTTCCAGGCCATACATGAACTGACGTCCGGCCATCAGGGAAAGCTCTCCCGGCGAGATCAGCAGGATTGCAGCGACGATCCAGAGATAGACTCCAGCGCCACAGAAAAAGAGCGATATGACTGTGACCCCGACAGGCCGCTGCATCGGAAAACAAGTCCCTTTAGCCACAGAGGACACAGAGTCTCACCGAGCAGCCCTCCGTCCCTTTATCCTCAGTGGTGAGCACGCTACGCCAAGTCGAAGAGCAGCACTTCTGCGTCTTTCCTTCCTTTGATGCTCAACTTCTTTTCGCCGCTGATGGCGGCGCCGTCGCCTTGCGCCAACTTCTTGCCATTCAATTCAACCGAGCCGCGAGCGACCTGCAGCCAACCGTGGCGCCCAGCACCGAACTCGTGCGTGACTTCTTCTTCCGGCTTGAGCAAGGTTACGTACAATTTCGCATCCTGATTGATTTTCACCGATCCATCGCCGGCATCGCGCGATGCGATGAGGCGCAGACGGCCGCGCTTGTCTTCCTCGGCAAAGGATTTCTGCTCGTAGCTGGGCGGCAGGGCCGCTTTCTCGGGCTGAATCCAGATCTGCAACAGGTGCACTGGATCGGTCGTCGAGGGATTAAACTCGCTGTGGCGAATACCGCTGCCTGCAGTCATGCGCTGACCATCTCCGGGAAGAATCACGGAGCCAGTTCCGAGGCTATCCTTGTGCTCGAGCTTGCCTTCGAGAACATAGGTAATGATCTCCATGTCGCGATGCGGATGCGTCGGGAATCCCGTGTTAGGAGCGACCCAGTCTTCGTTGATGACGCGGAGCGAACGAAATCCCATCCACTGGGGATCCCAATAGTCGGCAAAGCTGAAGGTGTGTTGAGTTTTGAGCCAACCGTGATCTCCGCCACCGCGCTGGTCAGCATCACGTATCTGAATCATAATAGTACTCCGGGTTGCGCTCAGAGATAGTAATTAACTGTTAAACATTGGATGCTGGAGGGATACAGAACGATCCGAGCAGACAAAAGAGGAGAAAAAGCTCTGCGGGGAATCCGAAAACTGAAAAGCTGACTCTGCAGCAGATGTCAGGCTATTGAAAATAAAGTACTTGGGTCAAGCGGTTTGAGGTCAGGCACGGCGTCGCCGTGGCGCAGGATGCCAGAAGTCGCCGGGACGAGGCAAGGGTATCCGTCACAAGTTCCGAGAAAAGGCAGTGGATTTCCGCTAACTCTGCGGCTACGGGCACACTGGAATGGGCCACGATGTGCGAACAGGACATCCGGCAGCTTGATCCGAAGACTCCCAACCACATAGATCCTTCAGAGAGCAGAGAGCACCGGCTCCAGGATGACAAGGGATTCAGAATGAAGATGCCACGCGCGGGGTGTGGCACACTGAAGGTATGCAGCGACTGAAGCTTGGCGATTTTGAACTCAGCATCTTCTCCGACGGCACGTACCCGCTCGACGGCGGGGCGTTCTTCGGCGTAATTCCAAGAGTGATGTGGTCACGGAAAGTGGAGGCCGATGAGCGCAACTATGTCACGGCGGGACTGAACTCACTGCTGGTCCGGACCGGCGAGAACACCGTGCTGGTGGAGACGGGAATGGGGAACAAGCTCCCGGAGCGGATGGTGAAGTTTTACGGGCAGCCGGCGAAGCTGCTGGAGAATCTGGCGGCGGGAGGGGTCGCGCCGGAGGACGTCGATATCGTGATCAATTCACATCTGCATTTTGATCATTGCGGATGGAATACCGTGCGCGACAAGAATGGCAAGGCTGTGCCGACGTTTCCGCGCGCGAAGTATTACGCGCCTGAGGGCGAGTGGCAGTATGCGCGCAAGCCGAGTGAGCGCGATGCGATCAGTTATATTCCGGACAATTACGATCCGCTGGTGGCGAGCGGGCAGATGACGCTGCTCAAGGGCAGCGAGGATATTGTGCCCGGGATCTCGGTGAAGACGTTGCCGGGGCATACGGCGCATATGTTGGGGATCATTGTGCAGGGTGGCGGCCAAAGTCCCCACTTCTCCCAAGATCAGGGAGAAATGGGGCACCCGGGTTCTTTTCAGCCTACGACTGCTTGTTACATTTCTGATCTGATTCCCACTACCGCGCACATCGACATTACTTGGGGTATGGGATTTGATTTGTATCCGTTGCAGACTGTCGAGAGCAAAAAGCTGTATTACGAACGCGCGATTCCGGAGCGGTGGTTGACCGTGTTCACGCATGATCCGAAGACGCCGTGGGCGTATGTAGAGAGGGATGAGGCGGGGAAGATGGTGGCGCGGGCGGTGTAGCCGGGGACGGTGTGGGTCTTGAAAATCTTGTCACCGCAGCCGGGCGCGCCTTTTTCTCGGGGCGAGCCTACACCACAGAGGACACAGGGTAAATCGAAGTTTACAACTCAGATTTCGCGGGCGAGGGCGCCCGCGGCGCATAACCGGGCTTCGAAGAAGTCTTCCACGCGCGAAAGAATCTCAGGCGCGCTCTTGGATTCGTAGATTTTTTTCCGCAGATGCGCGCCGCCGGGGACGCCGTGGGTGAACCACGACGCGAACTGCTTCATTTTGCCGACGGCGTCGGGCAGTTCTTCTTCGATCAGCATCTGGAAGTACGTGCGGATCATCTGATAG
>Ga0335073_10000160_pt1 | contig 79483 bp, 77 predicted proteins | sample Lox_Sample_22_FD_207093 | JGI IMG/M metagenome (GOLD analysis project Ga0335073, IMG submission 207093) | Soil microbial communities from Loxahatchee National Wildlife Refuge, Florida, United States - Lox_Sample_2.2 | ecosystem: Environmental > Terrestrial > Soil > Wetlands | place: USA... | reverse complement strand
TACCGTTGTCTTTTGATTTTGTGTGAGGAATCGACCGTTAACGAACCTTTGGCGGGAACCTAACCCACCAAATTTGTGCGGGAAATCCCAGGACCACGCCGTGGTCCTGAGGCGATTAGTGGTTAGGGTGTAATTACAGGTATAATATAGAGTAGGGTGCATTAACAGGTAGGATATAGAGTAGGGATGCTTTGAGAGAAGCGCTGGTGGGGATGGTGATCTTCTCATTCTCTGGTTGTGTTGGATGCGCAGTGAGTAAGTGTTAAAGGGACTCATAACGTGTAGAAATACATGCGAGTGCGAGTGTGTGAACGAGTAAATTGTCTGATTGAGATGTGGCTACAGACTTGGCTTTATATACTTCAGCGCTGACGTCATTCTAACAAGATCCATACTGCTGCCTTGAGAACATGCCAAGCACAGTTGCTACATGCCCAGTACGAGTGCTACATGCTTTATTAAATGCTACTCTTCACTATTCATGCTTTGATGGGTGCTGCCAATGTGACACGGGTGCTGCAGCGTCATTCAGAGGACATACAAATCACATTGGGTGCTACGAGGTTACTCTTCAATTCACAAAAGGAGCGCGCAGAGCGCACGGGCCTGAGGCTAGTAGCTACCTAATATGACGTCGATCCGTCATCCTATGACACCCATTTACGACATGGCCTTGAGGCAATGCAACTGGATTACCTGTCCCGAAACAGCAATAATCCGAAAGTCTTCCGGTTTCGGACGGAGGGAAACATGACCGGATCTCAATCCAGATTGTCATGCTGTTGCCCACTGCAGGGGGTGGAGGTGGAATCCACGTGAAAAATAGAATACGCAGGCGTCAAGCATTTCGCAAGGACACGAAACAATCTGAAACCATAGATTTGGAATTGCATTTCTGCGACATGAGACGTTTGAACTCACAGGACCGACCTATTTAAATTAGACGGATCTCCGGTGGAATGGTAGCTTTCGTCTTGCTGAGCCTTTCGCTTTCAACCTTACACCGGCTTCGCTGCTTCAGAGGGTGGCTAGGTAGTGGAGTCTCGTTGAAATGACGCCAACTTGGATCCAAGCTCGATCGGTTTCAGATTGGGAAGGTGAAGTAATACTCAAAATCTATATAAACCTTGGCTTGGCGTTTGTCGACAATACCAACCTCAAACCATTCTCACTCTTGGCAATCTTCCTCCACCGAGTCGGGCTTCGACAGCATCCATTTTTCCAATCTCGAGCTCCAAAAGCCAAACTACCTACGCCGCCATGCACGTGTCTTGCCTCTACCTCTTCGCTCTGGCTTTGCTGGCATCCATCGTAAGCGGCCTGGCCATTCCGTCGAATTCAGAGATTGCGCCGCGTCAAGGGTGCTATACCGACGAGAATGGGGACGAGATTTGTCCATGTACGTCAATCTGAAGTTACATTACTAACGAGAAGCCGTTTGTGATGGTTGTGGCAAATAATGGTACAATCGTCGACTTTATGCGGTGTCCCATGCGCTTTTTGGTGGATATTATTTATGCGGACGTTTCAATTTGGTGTTGGGAAGTATTAGAATTTAGAAAATTTTGGAATTTAGAGAGGGAGGCAACTCGAATTAGAATTTAATTCGTTTGTTTTTCAGTATAATACATTGCGCAATGACCCGAGTCTTTGTTTTGTCCTGGTTTCAAATCGTAGCAACTTCACTTGGAAGGTCTTTAAATGAGAGTTGATGTACTAAATTGATTATTCTCGAAAAAAAATATCTCCTGGCACAACAATTCGTTTCATCTCAGTTGACTAGCAATTCACTCAAGATGATCTCCGCGGCCCTTTCTCCAATAACGAGAGCAGTGCTGTACGTATTTGCCCCGACATTAGACGGAATAATGGACAGGTCTAGAATCAGCGAAACCCATGGGAGGCCATCAAACCAGCTACTTTCAAGCCTTTAGTTCCATAGACGTTCAAATCTTTATCCACGACTCCCCCGCGGTCCCTCGGTTTCATAGCACACGTCCCACTATTGTCAACACGGATAAAATATGAAGAAACCTCGGATGAAAGCAAGTGTCGACCCTTTCCCTGACCCATTTTTCAATGAGATCATCATCTTCTTTCGAATAAACTCTGTTCGCTCCCGGTATCGGCTCGGGGATTTGCGGTCCCGCGACCTCGGCGACATAGGAGGGCATTCGCCGAACGATCTCATACGTCTTTTTGTATGCCCAGACGATTGGCGATACATCCGCAGGATGAGAAAGGTGACCCGCCTGAAAGTTCGGAGGGGCGTAAACGTCCGTCGGAGAAGTGACATGGATTGAGCCTCGAGAAGCAGGATACGTAAGAATATTACCCATAGCCATGTGTCTGTTGCCTGGAGGAGTTTCAAATCTTCTCGTCAGAACCGAAAATAGAGGGTAACGGGGAGTAGGTACAAGGGACGAATGGCAGCAGCGCAATTGAGGATCGCGGCTTTATCGGGTTTGCCATCCAGACTTGCGTTCCAATATTTTTCGAATTCACCGCTCATTTGCTTGACTTCTTCCGCCGACGGTCTCCATTTGATTGCTGCATCGATAAAGTTTGTTGCGAGCGGTCCCTTTCCATCCTTGTATTCTTTCATTGCTCTTTCGATAGTATCCTTGACCCCGAGTGTGAGGTCGTCGTAAGTGTCATCTGGCCCTGCATTCACTTGAAAGTATGCAGCTAGGATGGGGTGGTCTTGCAAGTTTTCTCCGACGCCGGGTAAATCAGAAATAATGTTAGTGAGTCCGACCGTTTTCAACAAGGATTCCGATCCGACGCCGGAACGTTCGAGGATCTGTGGGCTGGACAAGGAGCCACCTGAGATGACGACCATCTTACTTGCTCTCGCCACTTTTGGAGATAAGTCTTCCCCCTCCGCAAACAATTTACTAACCGTTAGCTCGGAATCTCGTGACGCGCGGGCGGCGGTAGGAATTGGGATATACTTTGGAACATATTCAACTCCAATGGCATTTGTCCCCTCAAACAAAACACGAATGACTTTGCTTTCAACGAGGAGATGCAAGTTGTCCTGAGTGTCAAGCACGGGATGGACATACGCATGGGCCGCATCACTTCTTTTCCCTGTCACTGGATTAATCCACTTTGCCCATTTCGATGTGCGATTCACGGTCTTGAAATCCTGTGCATCGACGACAGAGTCCACTCCGTAAACGGCTTTTGCCGTCTCGATGAATTGATCCGCCAACACACTCGACGATCCGCCCCTGGAAACATGAATGGGCCCATCATACCCATGCGTCTCTCGCCCCTCTGCGACGTGATACGTCTCAATCTACAATTAACTTCCGATAACAGCGATTGAACCTTTTTGAAAAGCGGCAGCAAGTCCCCAAACTTCCACCCCTCCGTCTCCCAATCATCATAATCACTCGCAGCAGCCCTAGTATACACCATGAAATTGGTGCTACTCCCACCGCCCAGAATCTCAGCCTGGGGAATAACGCTGTGGCGTCCGCCGACAGACTCGCTTTCCCCAGAGACGTAGAACACTGTGGCCTTTTCAGCGGGGTCGAAAAATTTGCCGTACATTGCCGGGGTGCAGACGGTGTAGTTGTCGCGGTTTGTGGCACCTGCTTCGATGAGGAGGATGGTTGTTTTGGGGGAGGCTTTTGCGAGAAGGCCGGCGATGACACATCCTGCTGCGCCGCCTAATTGTTAAACATATTGGAAAGGGGGAGATACCTCCCACAATGATGACGTCTACTTCTGAAGGTGGTGACATGTTCTGTATAATTTCGGTTCGTGCTGAAGATAAGTTATCTCTGGCTAGAGGCACTTTTCGTCGATGTTCTGGAGGCGTTCGAGTGGAAATTGCATGTGAAAATTGGGTTTTGCCCCGCCTCAGAAATACGATTCCATGATTGATCAATCACTCCAAACCTTAAATATTGTTCCGAAAGAATTGTCCCGACACTCCACGAATGGAGTCAGAGTAGTCAACAGCAACCAATCAACACATTGTGCAACCACACAAGAGAAAAAGGTTATAATTTTGCACTCGTTCTGCCAGGGACCATCCCAACATACATAATTATAGCCGCAAATTGCGCCTCTGTGGCGGAGATGACACGGACGGTGCACCCTTCTGGATCGGAGGCTCCGGTCCAGACAGGACAGTAGTAGTGACTAGGTTAGAGTTTGGTTAGTATCACTGTCTGCTGTGCTGCGATCATCTGGCACATGTTGAGATGACGTTATCTCCGAGCTATCCTGTATATAAAGCTAGCTCTGTAGCCACATCTTTATCAGACAATTCACTCGCTCACACATCTATTTCAACAGCACAAAGGTTATGGCCAATAGTTTTTCCTTTGCCAACTATAGAAACACTCCGAGATAAAGAAACCGCCTTTCGTTCAATACACAGCCTTCCTGCCTGTTCATTTGAAGCCGCTGATCATAGCAACCACCTCCTCCATTAGAGCATAGTTTATCGCTTGATTCTTGAATAGAGACATTGCCTGCACAGTTCTCATCGCACTCTTTATTTGTCTGTAGGTTAACAGTGAGTGGTAGCCAGGACGATACCTCCCGTTCAGTTCTGTCTCTGCGAGTTTCCGAAGTTCTGCTCTGGAAATCATGTTTTGGCCGCCATGAGTTTCAGTAATCTCCACACTTCCCATTCTGAGGAACCCAGTCCAGATGTGTTCACGAGCCTCGACATCGAGATCTGGGTATTCGATCGCAACAGCAATTCTCGATTTAACTGCTGGGTCGATATGAGTGACATGATTGGTAGTCAAGAATATGACTTGTCGATGATATTCGAGGAGACGGAGTAGCACGCTTACCATAGCGTTTCGCTGAATATCACCGAGTGATCTCTCTTCAAGAATCACTTCAGCTTCATCGATGAGCAAAATTGCGTTCCATAGTTTGCAAATCTCGAGTACATTGCGAAGATTAAGTTCGACGGTAATTGGTTTGAAGCCCAACTCAGCAGCAGAAAGAATCATGAGTGGCCTTTTGGCTTTTTCTGCCGCAGCCTCTGCCGTCAACGTCTTTCCTGTCCCTGGGTTTCCATGGAGAAGGACAATGAACCCCCCAGCTTTGGTGGAGATGACGTCAGAAATTAATCCTGATTGATCCGCGTAGATGATGCTCTTGATCAGAGTCTTTTTTGACTCGGAAAGGACAAGGTAATCAAATGCCTCTGGATTCCAGGGAATGTCTGTGAATTTATCGGCCATAAGACGCCCCCATTTCTTTACAACAAACGAATACCCAAATACAGTCGGAGCACAGCAATGAAGCTCAGCGTCTGGGACCTCGGCCAACTGCTGGGAAGGATGAGGACTCGAGAACTGCCCCCTGGCAGCGGGCACCATCTTGATATAGGATTGGCAATCCACCATGGCCCTTCCAATAGCCTGGAATTAGAATAGAAACGCTTTCTCTGTACCTGGAATTGCAATTTGCCTTGATCGGGCGATCGGTGCACCCGTACGTGAGGGGTTTGGGCCTCTTCTAAGGCGAGTAGCATGTCTTGCATGGTCGCAGTATCTCCATCTTGTATGACGAATCCTTCGTAGTGGAGATGGTGCCTGCCTCTAAGCGAGATGAATTTCGCACCTCTGGTTCGCAGTTCTTCTTTGAGCGTTGGGCTGAGAGGCTGCACAGGAAGAGATCCAATGTCTTTGGTATCATTGAATTGAGACATTGCACTGGCATTAACTCACTAAGAAAGGAAAGTACAATGTCTGCAAGGTGTAGAACAGAGTCGACCCATTGTAATCAATATACTGAACAGTAATCTGGAAATTTGACCCCGGGCCCGGGTTGCCAGGTAGGCAAACTGGTAGAGATGGTGGCAAATTTAATGGGATAGGTCCTGCTGAGGTGTATTCAGCGCGAATTATCTACGGTCACGAAAGGCGATACCACGTTAGTACCTTTCCAGCACAAGTTAAACCGCTGTTCACGTCGGGAAAAGCAATATCAGACCCCTCAGGAAGAAGGTACCACAATAACTCAAACGTAACGTGGCCCGTGAGCAACAAAGCTTGGGCCTTTTGCTTGACCGATTCAAATTCTTCTTCAAGGAAATCAAGTAGGGCCCGGAGGTGCTGAACCTCGAGATCAAGTTCAGGTTCAGGCGGCGTGATTGCCCCAACAGAGTTAGTTGAGCTGACACTTTGAGGTTCCTCGATGGGGGAAGCAATTGAGGCGGTTCTGTCGACGTTGCTGTTCAGTTCGGTTTCAGTTGTTCCTTCAGTTGGTGTATCGCTGCCCAGTTCGGCCACGGAAGCTTCCCGCTTCTTCAATTCGGCGATAATGGAGTCCTTTTGAACAAACAGCCTTCTGGCGCTTATCTAACACGTTATTCGAGTCGCAGAAAGCAGGAATACCAATGGCTTAGCATCCAACGCCGCCTCAACATTCGTAAGGCAATTCTTGAGAATTTTCTTCAACAGGTCGCTCTCGATTTGAACGAATGCTTCGACAGAGGGGACCATGCCTGCAGGAGCATGATGGATGAGTACGATGAAGGCGTGCTTGGTGGGGGGATCGGGGCCGGTCGGTTGAAATACCTCCCATTGGTTGTAGGGATTCAATCTCTGATGGACTCGTTTGTACAAATCGCTTGTGTCCTCATTCATTTCTGCATCCCTTCCGAATAATGGCTGGTTGAAAGCCGGAGGCAGATGACCAAAGGGCTGCGGCGCTATGGAGGGAATATTCATCGCTGCAGACGCAAGTGTGTCAAAGTGCTAAGCTAATCTCTAGAGGAGGCTGTGAGGGGGGTCACAGCGAATGCGCGGCATTTAAATCAGGCATTGAGGCTGTGCGCAGAGCGCAACAGAGCGCAACAGAGCGACCGAGTGGGGGTCACGAGTAAAAGCAGACACACCCACACAAATAAACTCTAACCCGCCAAGCACATCCGTGAAAAAGTCTAAAGTCAATTTCAAATCGGCGAAAATACATTTGTCACGCGACGTATTTCCGTGCCGGTTCAGGCCCAATTCTCACTGCAGAGACGACCCCTGAATAAGCTTTGATTAACTTCGAGCACGGCACACATTGACGAGCCTTGTCTGCAGAACCGATTATATAATTTAAATCCTGCCCTCCTCCCACTCTTCCCGACCTAAAGTAACGCTGCCATCATTCCTTCGCATCGTCAAACATGGACCTTACGTCCGGCATAATCACGTTGGTGCCCACGGGAACTGTCATCGGTTATCTTCGAGACATCAACGATTCGTCTAGTGATCGCAAAACGCTCCTCGATGAACTATCAATGGCACATTATCTCCTACTTCAGCTGAAAGATAACGCACAAGGTGATCCGCACACATGGAGCGAGACAATTCGATCCCTTGCTATTACAGGTGGGCCTATCGATCAGTTCAACAAGACCATAAAAATCATCAAGTCCAAGTTGGAGGTCGGTAGCGGGATCAAAAAAATCGGCCAAGCCCTGAAATGGCCCTTTCAGAAGGCTGAAGTGCAAAGCCTCATTTCCACTCTCGAGCGGCAAAAGTCGTTCTTCAATATCGCTCTGCAGAATGACCACAGGTTGGGCCTCTTATGCTCCTTCTGAATGCAGGTCTTTGACGCGAGCAATCAAGGATGACATTGAAGAGCTGAACCGCAAGATCGATGATTGGAAACTTGGACAACATTGTGGTTTTTCGCTTGTGCTGTGCTGATGTGAAGATCAAGAAAATAGGATTCGAGATGAGGAGAGTCGAGAAATTGTAGACTGGCTTTCGTCGTTGGATTTCTGGGCCACACAGAACGATAATTTCGAGAGGCACCAAAAAGGCACTGGAGAATGGATGCTAAATGACGCAAACTTTCGAAAGTGGGTCGAAGGCGATGTAAAAGTTTTGTGGTGCCCTGGAGACCGTATGATTCCATTTTCTATCTGCTGATAATACAGCGGGAACGGGAAAGACGATTATGGCGTTGCCTCCCCTTTTGACCCAGCTAAAGGCTTTAGATCTATCGTAATCAATTACTTGCAAAAGCAATACATGCAGCACGACAAAGTTGCAGTTGTATTCGTGTATTTCAACTACAAGGAACCGCATCCTGTCAATGAAATTCTCGGGAGTCTCTTGAAACAATTGACATTACGGAAGACCATCATTTCTCCTGCGATTCGCAAGTTGTGGCAACTTCACACTATGAGAAAAAGTCGGCCTACAGACTCCGAGCTTTTGTCGTTGTTACAGGAAGAATCCAAGAATTGGAAATTATTTGTTGTGATCGATGCGCTCGATGAATGCCCTGAGACCCATGGCGACCGTGATTGCCGGCAGAAACTGCTCCTGGATGTCGGTGAGCTGGGTCCACAGCTGTTCGTCACCGGCAGGCCGCACGTTAAACACGTTGTTGATATATTTCCAGATGCAGCGCATACCAGAATCAGGGCAAGCGATGACGACGTCCGAAAGTATGTCAACGGGCGTATCGATATGGACGGAAAACTCCGATTTTACGTTGGACAGAACGCGAAATTGAGGAGAAGGATCGTATCCAAAATCGTAAAGAAGGTGGACGGAATGTTGGTATCCCTGTGCTGAATTTTACTAATTCGAAAGGTTTCTCATGGCCGAGCTACATATGGGTGCCCTTGCACGGAAGCACAACCTTACCTCTATTCTTGCTGCGCTCGAAGCGTTACCTGATCGACTGCACGACACTTACGACGATGTCATGGACAGGATTGTTGGTCAAGGAGGTGAAGAGGTCGGGTTGGCGATGGCGACCTTGACATGGGTGGTATACGCAAGAGAAAAGCTGACACCAAAGCAAATTGAACATGCTGTTGCGACGACGTCGGAGTTGAAAAAGCTCAGTAAATACGACTTGACGCATGTGGACCATCTCATTTTGCTTTGTTGCGGTATTGTCACAGAGGATAAAGAAAGCGGAACCGTCCGACTTGTACATTATACCACTCAAGAGTATTTTGAAAGGACTGGGTCTAAGTGGTTTCCGGACGCTCAGAACTTCATTGTAACCACTTGTTTGAAGTACATCACTTTGGCATCAGCAGGCAAGATATACTCTTCTATGACCGGTGAACCGGAAGGAATCGACGAAGCGGGTCTACTATGTTCAGACGATGAATCGAGCGAGAACGCTGGAGAAGACTTAGACGAAAGAAAGCAGCATACCGATAGTGTAGAGTATCCCCCTCTGGAAGCCATTGACGAACTCGAGAACGAATCGGAAAGAGCTCCTCGGGCCAACCGTGACGGAAGTGACGAAAGCACACAACTTCGAGATTACCCACTCCTCGACTACGCAATTCATTTCTGGGGCGTGCATGCTCAAGACGATGCTATCTCCGGCATTACGCAAAACTCGGTCCTCGAGTTTCTCGAAGACGAGGCAAATCGCAAGTATTGGGTCCGTACTTTGGAGGCGTACTACCCGACTCGGATCGCCTTTGAGATAACAAAAATTCCGGCCACATGTGTTGCTGCTATTTTCGGCTTGGAGGAGATTGTAGGTCGACTGTTGCAGTCGGGAGGATCTGTGTCGGACATCAGTTTACCATATAAAGAGACACCATTGCACTGGGCAACACTGTTCGGCCACGTTAGTGTCGTGCGCAAATTATTGAGCAATGGTGCCGATGTTGAGGCACGGAGCGACGACTGGACCGCATTACATATCGCTGCAGTCTTCGATTATGTGGATATCGCGCAAACGCTTTTGCAAAACGGTGCAGATGTCAATGCAACTAGCAGCAATGAGCACTGGAAAGAGGTCACAGCGATGTCACTTGCGAAATATAACGGTAGCGTCAAGGTCGAAGAAGTACTTCTAAAGCACGGGTTTGTAGGGACCAGCGAGTCTGAAGGGTGGAGTACGTGGACATACGGGGGCCTCGGGAACAGGTTCCGAAGACGTGTGTTCGGGAGATAGCAGAAGGGCAAGTAAGAAGTTCAATAGGACCTGTTGTATTCCACTATGTATATAATCCTGTCCTACTCAACCTACGATCTGGATTTCATATTCATCTTCTTCATCTTCTTCTGCTTTGCCTTCGTGACATACAGACTCTCCGTTCCGAACTGTCCATGCCCAAAGAACTGACTTGCAAAGGTTGTATCAAATGGGGGCAAAATCATTCTCAAACTCTGAGATGTTTGGATATTTGATACCTCAAGTCGAGATCATTAACTCGCTATTCCAATTCAGAGTCCTCCGCCTCGGTTCGTATCGTCACAAATCTAATAACCACGGCCTCAAGCTGACACTAATGAATTTGCGAAATAAGTGGTTCGGAAGATGTCGTTTCTCAACTGAAGATCACCACGGCTACATCCGGCGTTCCCACCTGCCGGTCCAGGCTTATAGCCTTTGGAAGAGCAAAGGGATTTACGGAGAAACGACAATAGATTATAGTGGAGAGGTACAGGGCCATTAAATACGTATGTAGATACTAGAGAATATAACGACATCATCGTTCCACCAACACAAGTACTAATCTTTAAGGTCAAGCGGGTTTGCAAATGAATGATGGAAATACTGTTGCGTGGTGACCTGGATATAATCTCGTGGAATGCACATTAACCCACCAGTCCTAAAGTTAGATATCTTTAGAAGAGGAACCAACGGCCCGATATGGGGACAATGCACACTTGGCCTCAAAGGCACCATATTCTGATGTAGATTTCGACAATTAGAAGTATTCTGGCCTAACTGATATGGCTCTCCAAATGGGAGCGCCAACATGAACTCGAGACATGCATCGTAATTGGGGTACTACAATCAATCTTGATTTGGGTAGGGTGAAGGGCACCTGTTGATTCGCTCCTAAACAGTATTGCTCATGAATTTCGCAGACGCTACGTCCGCTCAGATTAAGGAGGATATCGTTTATTTGGTCCGGAGTTGGAGTCGTGGTTAAGTTTGCTGCCGCTGCTAGGGTCGGAGTGAGTTCCTGGATTACAACATCGAAGAGCCATTCACTTCTGCGAAAAGTTGCATCGTACTTTGGATTAAACAAAGCGTAAGAATTAGGTACATTACCTGCGTGATTTGTCCTTGGTCATTGTATTGAAAGAATATGATTACTTCGACAGGAAGGGTTATCCCTGCATTGAACAACTGGTAAAAGATGAAAGACCCCATGATTTGATTCCCAGTAACAGCGAACGCCGTGATAGTATAATTGAGGGGCACACCGAGGATATTGAAAATTCCAGGAGCCTTATTTGTCGCAATATTCGAGAAGAGTCCAAACACATACAGATTCGTCAACAGCAGGTCAGGGGAGATAGTACCTCAGTGTTTAGCTCTCTGCCATCAAATGTATTTGTCAAATCTACTCGTCCCTGGACGTCTTCACTGAAGAGCGTGGAATTGATCATGTTGGTTTGTATAGTATCATTTGGATACGTGAAAGCTTCGAGGAAGGTTATGAACAACGACAACTTTTGTTCATAGTTGGTGAGGTGAGTGTCTTGACCCCTCTCGATTGATCTAGCTGAAACACAAAGCACAATGGCAAGGACGGCGGCGATACCGCTGAGAAGCATATCGAACACTGACGAGTTTTGACTTGACTAGATCCTGTTGAGGTGAGGGAATATATTCGCCGAGTATCCTGGAAGGGAGGAGATGTAGCTGTCATCGGCCAAGGACATCCTTTATATATTCCAACAATCATCCAACTTCACAGGTCCAATTTTGTTGATGCAGCCAAAGATAGATACGTTATCGGCAGAGGAAGAGTCCCCAATCCAACCCACTCCCTCGACTTGACGTTAAAAGCCATTCATTGAATATTGATCTAGATATAGTGTCACTAAAAACAACTTTTAAGCTGTCAAGCCATGGGGCCATTGGCGACTTTCATGTGCTGAATACTGTAAATTCACATGGTCAAATTAAATACTGAGCCAAAAATAGTAGTTTCGCTAAGCATTTGCGTGAGCAGCCCATATTTAAGATTGGATCCGTATAGACGGAGCGATTTTCATATCCAGGTACTTGTAAGTGCCTCAATTTAGAGCTATTGTAGCGTCACTGATTGCATATTCATGGCCCGTGGCAACTAATTGCCTGTCGCCTATGCGCCATTACGCAACCAGCGACGGTACAATACATACATCCACAACAGTGGGCAGTCTTGTATGTACATATCCCGAGACATGTGAAAGGTAGGAAGCCTTTTAATGACGTTCCCACCAACGGAAACTCGAGACTAAACATTAACACTCTATACTACCCCAAGCTTGGCTATCTCACATGAAATCTACGACGCTGTAATGCAGATCGATTGATCAGATACAACATTGCGATTGCCCTGTGGGATGGACCTTGTGAAAGTATCTGCTATCGGCCTCAAGTCGCCATCCGCTTTCCAATGAGATCCCCTGTCGAAATGGTCAAATCAAACTTCAGCGGCCCATTTATCTGCGCAATCAGCAAATATAGTGAAAGAACGGCCCGCTAGCATTGGAGAAAGGTAAAAGCAGCTATGTCGGTACTGGTGGAATAGGTTTCATTTGAATTGGACAGCCTTGGTGATGAAGTCATTGCGGAAATGATGTTTAAGTTGTGTTGGGAACGCCAAAATCAGAGGCGACAATCCATCAGCGCAGCCACAATCAAACAAAATCTAGGGGACGTGCTGCTATGACCCAAGGTGGAGCCGAGTATCCGCTTTCACATCGAATCCATTGCCACAGACCTGTGGTGATGGTGCGCACTTATTCAAGGAAAGGCGTTGAGAGTCATCACGAAAACCGGCATTACCCAGACGGCCAAGAAGCTGGCTAATTGGATGTGTCCAAGTTTAGACATCTTTGAAGGCTAAAGTCCACAGTAAACGATTAGCCATGTTTCCTTTCGAATCGCGCAATTTTATCCAGCAAACCTGGCTAATTGGCCATTGAATTAAAAACATTAAATATTTATTTAAACTTTTTACTTCTAAGTTCTTTCTGTTTCTCCGCCCATGTTTTATGAAGCAGGCAAATAGAAGAGAACAGGGATCGAACACTGAATTGTATTGTATTGTGCTATGCTATAGAGCTATACCTATTGAACTATCTAACCATTCTAATGTTAAATTTTTTAAAATAGTTATGATCTCCTTGGCAACATAATATTTGGCCAATGCTGTAAAATGTCGAGTTGGATGTCTAATTTTTGCCAGGGCCATCAAAGGTTTCTAATTCACCACCAAGCACGTCAAATTAGCCAACTTCTTGGCCGTCTGGGTTAGGCAATTAGGTATATTGGCAATGGGATTGAATTTATTCACCACTGCGGCCAGGTACACAGGGACTTAAAACCCGGGACAGTTCTCGTCACTTGAGATGCACGCTAACTATTAAGTTTGTATTCTGAGCATGATTTGACTTGGAAAATCGGGATCACCACCCACTGAAGGTAACTACGTTAATTGTGACACCAAACAGATAAGGCACTCCGTGCTACCGCGCACCTGAGATACTTGAGAAAGATGGTCCACTTGCTTTCAACAGGAAGAGTGATGTCTCGGCGATGGGCGCGATGGGCTGCATTATGTGGGAATTGATTTTTTATGAGGGAGAACAGGAAGAATACCATCGGCCATATTGAACTTTTCTGTGCCTTCCTTTCAATCATTTGCGGCTTGACTTGGAGACGACAACTCTTCGGTCACTGGCGTTCGCTTCGAGGACTTCACAACAATGAAAAGAATTTATTTAAATATATATTTGCGAACGTCCAACAATTAGAAATTTTCGAAATTTACACTTCTCTCCAAGCCTACAAAATTGAAAGACGGCAGTCCTACATGATTGAACTGGAATAATACGAAGAAAATGAAGGATAAGACACTGTCGAAGAGACGGAGACCGTTGGAGTAACGAACGAAGAGATCGAGGGTGGCATGGCTACTACCGCAGTTGAGATGGGAGTGCTTGTTGGTAATAAGGAAAAGGATGTCGAAATCATACGGCACGTAGAATATGTTGAGAAATACAGATTGCTGGGGATGGTAACAAGGTCGATGAGATTGTATTCCTGGACGTAGCTTGGTAAATAGGACGCTATTACTGGACTACCAGGACCGAATGGGCTCGAATACCTATACCATGTTAGCTTACAATCCAGACAGGGAGTCAATCATACAAGTTGCAAATACTGAATCGTCCGCTCGCTTCTTCGTACATTTCGAAAGAGACGCATCCTTGGAATAGTCCACACCATGCCATGCAGTCTGCTAATACGTAATCGGATAAGAAGGCAGCGAATGCCTTATCTCCACGGGAATATCCTGTCGGTGGAGGCGGTGCTTCTGTGAATGTAACACAGCCCGTTTGAAGACAAGAAGATGGAACGCATGGAACGTCAAATTCAGGAATCTGCACAAAATAGCTTGCCGTTGTGCAAGCAGGATTTGGAGCAGGCGGTGGGGTTGTAGCGCAGTTGCAGAATACAAGGTCAGTTGTCACAGAGGAGTTCGGGATGGATACGATGCGAGACGAAGTAACTGCGACAGAGCGAACGGAGATGCGAGTTGAAGTGGTGACGTGGGACCGAGAGATGTGAGAGAAAGATGAGACGGAGATAAGAGATGAAGATAAAACGGAGATGGGATGTGAGATAAGATGTGAGACGGGAGATGTTGCTGAGCTCGAAGAGGGGTGTGGAACGACCGTGGTAACGCTGCTGGCCTTTATTGAACTAAAAGCGGAGGGAGGCGAAATTACGTTGCTTAGGCTCGTGGAGAATATTGAGATAAAAGATAGAGACAGGGCCGAAGTAGTGGAGGACACAGAGACTGGTTTCAACGGAGATGAAGTCAACGACGTAACTAACGTAGCTGGTGATTTGGAAGAACTGAGCAACGTTGGGACACTGGTTGTAGAAGTGGTAGAAGCGGGAGAAGTGGGAGAAGTTGTCGAGGTCGTCAAGGCCGACGTGGTAGTAACTTTAGCAGAGGACTTCATGGAGGATTTGCGCACAGAAGTCAAGTGCTTGTGAGAGTTGACTTCCTCTTCAATTATGATTGTCTTGGTAATTGCCTCAGAAAACACCAAGGTGGATTCGATCTCGACCACAACGACTTCAATCTGGACTTGCTCCTTCTGATGATGATTTTTTTTGTGTGGCACAACTTTACAACGATTTGAAGGTAACTTGGAAAACAGCTCGTGTTTCTTATTCGCGCAACTTTGATTTCCAGCGTTGACGAGGAGGGCAAACACCAGAGCGCTCCATACGAGGGCCAAAGCGAAAGACCGCATGAATCACAGAACACAAAAGAGCGGCAAAGGAAGGAGATACTGCGAAGGACAAAAAAGAGTGACTGATGAAAGAGCGACTGATGAAAGAGTGACTGACGAAAGAGCGACGATTGTTGAAGGTCGTGGACTTGAAGAATTGGGAGTTTGGAATAAGACACGTATGATGAAGTGGATGTTGTTCTGGGACCTATGCCTGTCCTGCTAATTCCGCGAACCCAATCAACACAATATGTGATGGAGGCAAGGGACAAAGCAACCCTCTTGAAACCGAACCGGATCTTCACAGATTCTCTTCAGAACCGATTAATTAGATCTGATCGCTGAGCAATTCGCTACTGAGAGTCTTTTAGAAAATTCAAAGGAAAAGGTGACCAGATTAGTATCATTCAGTTCAGGACAACAGTTTTGGGTTGGACGGAATTCTCGTGGTGACGCAAACTCTTTGGTGGAAATATAGTTTCGGTCATGTCATGGGGACCGTATTTCTGTACGGGCCAGTGGTTGAGGCTCAATTGATTGGGAAGGGGGTTATCTATTACATGGAGATAATATGATGTCTTCCGATGTTCGGCTGTTGCATGACAGATATGGCAGATCTGATTGGCTAATTACGGACCAAAGATCGGACCGAATTGACAACCTTAAATCAAAATTGAGTCAAGCAATAGGAGGCGGTGTATTACGTGACCGATCTACTGTATGTAATACGTGAGACGTGACGCACAGAATGCTGCATGCCTTTCACGAGTGACTGACTCTCGTGCGTCTTTCGAAATCGGAAATAAATTAATAATGTGATCTACAAGACTTGATATAAAAATCACCCCTCTTCATCCTTCATGTTTTCGTTATTGACACAATGATGTATTGCGATGCGAATGGTTATTGGTGAGTGCCACTATTTCGACGTTTCTAACTGCTAGCTACTATTACAATGATTGGGTAAGTTATACCATTCTCCCTTCGAGCTAACTTTTAGGCCTGGGGGTAATAATCACTTCGTTCAACATTCAATCTGACCAATCTAGATTCTGGCTTCTCTTCCTTCTGATTCCTCTTTTGCTTTGTGTTTGCTTGATAGCGCGGTGCGTAACCCAAATACTTCAGGTTGCTAATTCTAGATGCGTCAACCGACGACGATATCGATATGGAAATCCGCCAATTCGATACACAGGTTGGCTGGGTCCAAGTTACTACCAGCAAGCACAACCCCAATACGGTTGGAACCAATACCGTCAAGAACCGCTGCCGAATTACGAACCCCAAACGCTGCCCCCTCAACCTCTGCAACCTTATTATGATCCAACCCGTCTAGAGGCGCTCGGTTCGGTTCCATGTAAAGCGTAGCTAATGCGAGATTACCAAGAACCTACATATCCCCCTTCTGCAAAACAACGGGACTAATTAGTATTGGCATAGATTAGTATCAAAGTAGCCAAATTTCAAAGTAAGAACCTGTTCAAATTCCTCCGTTCTATTTGGTCAGATGGAGCAATCCTGAATCAATCCTTCACGTGTACCCTCAAAACATCGCTCGAAAATGAAGTATGGAGATTGTGTACTACCAGGAAGGAATGGATTTGAATACCTATACCATGTTAGCTTGCAATCCAGACAGAGCACGAAGCGCTCCGTGACTGACTCATTGTGAGAACAATTGACAATGGAGAAGTCATGGCACCAGAGGTATGTTGATCTGGTGAAGTAGTAGCGTCAGTTCTGCTTACGAATTTCACAAGTCTCCTGTCTTTCCTCCTCTCCTGAAACATTCGTACATGTGACCCTGTAACCCGATCCTAACCAAGCCGAATACATATAGTAATTATGAAATAATACACCCTGCGCGTTAGCGCAGGATATAAAGTAGGGTGTAATGACGCATGTGGTATAGTGTAGGATATACATAGTGTGGGGTGTGACTCCTTCGCGCATATTTAGCATCCTCAAAGTCTGTGATCAATATCTGATATCGCTCCATTACCCTTGACTCTAAAAGACTATAATTCTCGGTTACCATGCAAAGATTGACTCCACTACACTTTATCCATTTTTTACGCATGCACCCAGGAATCCTGTACTACTACCAGACAATACCAACGCTCCGATGCAGTCAAAGCCATTGGTATCGGGTCCGGCGCAATCCACACCCTGAACTCTCACCGATCGCGAGCGCAAAATTGCGGTGGTCAATGCAAGCGCCCCTCCAACAACTGCGGTACAAACAGCGGCACCGCGAAACATGGCAATTCTCACCTCTTGCAGACGATGAGGCCGGCAAAGCATATAAATTGCCACCGTGGTGCAGAATACCCCCAGCAAGAATCCTCCAATCAACCATTCAGCAAAAGCCGCGTAATCGCCTGGCGTGTCTTGCAGTGACCACGCCTCTTGTGAACACGGAAAAGTCTGGTTGAACGCCGAAAATGTGTCGGTAAACGCTGTTCCACAAGGATTTGATAATATTGCAACTGAAGGGGCAAGGGAAACGCCGGAAGCGGGTGGACACTCATCCCCTGGACAAGTACTGTTCTGATCGAGCAAAATGGCACCGACGTAGTATGATATGTCTGATGGAATATATGTGAGTGTGAGCGAGTTCATTCATTATTGAGATGGCTATAGATCTAGCTTTATATACATGAGATGGAGGCACAGAAATTGCTACAACAATGTCTACTAAAATGACAATTAGGACGCCTAAAATACCAGTAAACGTCCAGTTCATTGTCAGATGCTGTCGAGATAACACGAGAAGGTTGAGCGCATTTATGACAATACCGAAATTTGGCAATGTGTGCAAGGTTACAATCGGGCCAGGCGCGTATTTTTCAACGATATTTCGGACTGTGAATGCGACAGCTCCTGCTCCTTGGATTATGCAAAGCCCCCAAACGAGCCAGGACCAAAGCGAGATTTTTTGTTCTCCGGTTGCAGACCATACGTTAATGATTGAAATTGCGAGTGCCCAAATTACGAGACCAAGAACAACAGGCCATGGTGTAAAAATTTCTCGAATCACCTCAAAACTGCCGTCGCTATTAGTGATGTTCTCGCTCAAGGCGGATGTTGAAGTGATGAAACAGAAGAATATGATGATTGCAGCAGATGTCGCTTTGGGATACGCTATGCCTAACTCATTCATGGTGACTCAGACTGACGGACTTTATGCGGGTACTAATCGAGTGATTCGAGTGGACTAGTCGATGTTAAATGGGAAAGGTGGACGTGTTTACAAGGAGCGGAGCAGGTCAGACAAGTCGGGAGGATGAACAATACCGGATTCGGTTGATCAAAGGCTTGGAACAAGGGGCGTTCCTGTGTTTATGTAGCAGCGAGGCCGGCGAGGCCACCCCTTTATTTAACCCCAAGGCAGGCCTAGGTCGTTGCTGTTATTCGCTATCTGGCATCTGGGGGAAGTGGGGGTGGACGGGACTGCGAACGATCATCCCGATAATTCTCTGGATACTTGCAGCGAGGAAAAGCATAATGCTACTGGCAGTGTCAAAACAATTATCGAATTTCGCATTACTTCCCGGCCGTGACGGAGAGTAATGCGATGCGATCATTAGCTATGCGGAGGCATCCGTAATTAATATTGCACCCCCACGGAAATTCAGTCCCATGACCAAAACTGTATTCCCACACCCGCAAAATGACGAGACCGTATTTCTCAATTCTACCGCCGGGAAGTAGAGTTTCGGATGAACTGAATTTTGGAGGGTGTGCGCCTTCAATTACATATGTAGGTTCAAAATTCTCAATTTCACATGATATTTCGATACCTAATTACATAGGTTATTCCGATGGCGGCGAAATTGCGGCCGACCACCGACCAAATATTCGGATCACGACTTTTTACAGGTCCCAAGTAAGAGATGGGTAGCTGATATGCTGGCGTGCTGAGGTGGCCAATGTTCCTTCCGTGCGAGACAGATGGTACTGTGTTTCAATGAATTACTTTTTGTTTCGATTGCGTTGGCCCCTACGACGACATTGTATTTCGATTGTAGCGGATTATTGAAGCTACGATGCCACTGGGACAGGCTGTCCTGCTAGTTATCTCACCCTGAATTGCTATGTGATTTTAAGGTTCACCAATCACGGAACCATGCTAACCACGTGCATCAACGTATTGCGTGGTTGGAAGATTGCAGATGTCGTTGTGCAGGCCCAGTTCTGTCGGAAAAATAAAGTTTGGTCATGCGACCGTATTTCCGTGCCGGTTCAAGCTCAATTCTTCTGCGGGTCGGGAAAACAAAGTTTCAGCCCTGAGACTGTTTCCGTGGCAGTGCAACCCCAACGGGTCAATTTATCGCTATGAAAGCGGACTCCGGAGCACTTCCCACATCCCGTCACGAGACGGAGAGCTGAATAACTACGGCAGACTCTTTTAATTGGCCATTCTGAAATCTTATTCTCCCGAATAACTACGGTCAGCATGATCACTTCCGACATGCAGAAGGACATAAACTGGACGACGCCCGCTTCGCGGTCCTCAGTCACCCTCACATCTCGCAACATACTCGTTCAAGACGATATCGACATCCTTCGGGAACTGGAGCTCTCCGATCTCGTCGCAATGACCTCCGTGGACTTCACCTGCCCACTCGATTGCCGAAAAGGGAACCAACTTTTGCGGGATGTATCGGCACCAGTTTTCATGTCAAATCTCAACATTGTTCCTACGGAACTGAAATTCTCTGACGTTGACTTTCTATCTTTGCCCCCAGAAAAGTCACTCAGTTCGTCAGGCCTACCGGGAGCACAGGTATGCACAGATTCAATGTTTTGGCCAACTATAAAACAGAAATCTCTTGGAAACCCTCTGTTCTTTCCTGATGTTCCTGTCCCCTCCTTCCAGCCCAATGATGCCCCTCAGAATGCTATGTGGGGGCTCGCCAACGACGCCATCAACATTATCAGCAATCTCGGTAACTTTGGTCCCGTCGAATCAGACAACGCTCTCCTCGACCACTCGAATCCATTAACCAATGCGAGTTCAGATGTCGAAACTGTGGGAAACTTTCCGCTAATGAACAGCCGCCACTTTGAAGGAAATGAAGAAGCATCCTCACGGCCTGTTGAACCTTCCGCTAGGTCTCTCTTGAAAAAGACGAAAAGGTTTGTTCCTTCCTTCAAAGTTATCTTAATGAGCAGAAAACGAGTGGACCTCAAACCTCGAAGCAAAGGGAATAACCGCTATGGACAAAAAGGAAACCTGCGATGTGGCCAATGCAGGAAAAGAAACAGCAAGGTAACGGCAGCCATGACACATAGTTGATTCGGACAGTGTATTTATGAGGAGAAATGGAAACCATGTCTGTTTTGTCGCTGTCGCAACATCAAAGACCCCTGTATAAAGCTACCCGGACCCAAAGCTGTCGCCCGTTTGGAACCCTCGAGACTGCTACCAACTGCGATGGACGCTGTAATCGATTCCGAAGATGCATTGTTGTTGCAATTTATATACTGCAATGCCAAGAGGCTTGAAAATCGATTTTATCTCCTCATCACGGCATTGGCATCCAACTACGGCCTCTCAATCTCTCATCCCACGCTCAGACATGCAGCTATAGCGCTGGCAGCTGCCGATCTTTCGGAGCGGCGATTTAAAGAGAAATCGAAAGAACATCAACAAAAGACTTTCTCGGCGCTCCGCTCTATGCTTGCAAGCCCTCATCTCCTTTGCGAATTAGACCTTTTTGCTGCCATCGTGCTCGGAACCTTAGCGGTATGGGAGAATAACCCTGCGGAGGTGTTGGTTCATTCTCGCGGCTGCCTGGCCATATTATCTCATTTCTGTAGGAATTCGATAGAATCGCGTGCGTCCAATGCGTTAAGGGTTTTCCGTCCATTCTTCATCGACGCACTGGATCGCCTACTGCGCTTCACCAACGACTTGGATCTCATCCAGCTGACTTTGGCTATCCGGGTAAAGTTTTCTCAACGTGTGGAATACTATCAAGTCCTCTACCCTCGAGAGGCAGTTTATATGGCTGCCTCCATGATCTGCAAAAGAACGTTGTACGATTTTATTGCCGCAGTTCGTTCGGCTATCAACGTGACAGCGGTTGGAAAATTAGTCGATAAAAACGCCTTCGTTCAGCTGTTGAATCGTGCCAAAGCAGAACTCAACGACCCAGAATTTCGTCAGGCCCTCGATCTCCACTATGAACGCCAGAAAACTCATCAGTATCAGGATCCGCAGTACGTCGAGCAATACTTGAATTGCATTCATATGTTGATGGTTCTTTTGGAAGCTCCAACAATATGGCAAGGGCGTCATGATCCAATAGCCAAATCTCTCGCAATTAAAATTATTTCGTACTATCGCTCTTTGCAGTTACCCAGAGGAAGAGTTACAAATACTATTGGAGTATGGCATCTGTATATTGAGTTTCTCATGCGTGGAGGTTTTGTACTTCACCCGAAGGCAACACCAGAATGTATGTGTCTATTTGCCATGGCTACGTGGGGAATAAGCTGACTTGAGCTGTAGTATGCACATGGTTGACAAAGGAATTGGCTCATTGGGGCTATGAAAACGAAGCTAAGAATTTACAAACATTCTGGAAAAGTGCCTGTGTTGAAGACGCGAAGCGGGTTTGGGATTTCCTCGTGAGTTTTGACTATTCAGGGTATTGAGAACGGCGTAGATATTAGTAAGACCAGGGCGATATAGGGCAGAATTTATCATCCAATAGCTATACCTACTATATATTATACCTGTTAGTGCTCTGTACTTTTTCAATAGCGTACGTGCACTAACCGTGGTGCTCCACCTATATATATAATCTCATCATCACACCGCTGTGGTGATCTTTGGTTACTAGTAAAACCTATATGTAATCGCCACTTAGCCTAGTTCGTATTGTATTGTCGGGATCAATGAAAATGGAGATAGGATTCGGGTTGACGTTTTAGGGTATGCCAGTTTTCATCCTTGTTTCAACGAATTACTTTTCGTTTCGATTGTGTTGACACCTAAGGCGACATTCTTTGAATTTCGATTGTAGCGGATTATTGACGTCATATGAAGCCAAATTTCCGCGGAACCTGACTGATTAAAGGGTGGAAAAAAGTTTGTCCGGTTTTATCACCCACGATGCCACCGGAAAACATGAAAATGCTCCGATCGGAAGGCTGTTCTGCTATCTCACCCTGAATCGCTGTGATTTTAAGGTTCACCAATCACGGACCCATGATAACCATGTGCAACAAGGTGTTGTGTGATTGGAAGGTGAGTGAGTTCGGGCAGCGCTGTCACATGTCACGGACACTCCTTTGTCCCAAAGGCCCTCAATCGGCGTTCTGTGGCTAAGCAATCCTCCCCTATCCGCACTCCTCGCCGAGTTACCTGCATTGCATTCTGACGAAACTGCGGTATCGTGCACTCACAAAGTATCTTGAACCCTTCACTCCTACAGGGTCACGATTGGAAAGAACGAAACAAAGAATGAAGAAAAGTCAGGCCACGTTAAAATCACTTTTTGGACGCTCTAAGAAGAGTACCAAAGGTGACGAACCGACTAGCTCACAATCATCCATCCAAAGTGATTCACCCATGGTTGAGGCAGCAGAGGACTCGGCAACAACGGCCGCAGCTTCCCTCGTTAGCCCACGTTGTCCAACACCGTCCGAAATTGCAAGCACTGGAACGAACGAAATCACGGAACCGGTCAATTCAACCTCGCTTACTCCGTTCACTCAACAGCGGACATCAAGATGCCTTTTGGAACTAAATGATGCAATCAATGAATTCAGAAAGAATTACGTTCGATTTTCCAAAGCGAATAGTGATTACCTCTTGATCGACGACGAGTTGGACAATGTGCTGCCTGATATTGCGACGGTCGCCGATGTGAGAGAGGTCGCAAAGGTTTTTGAACAAAACGTTACAAAAACAATTCGTATAAGGGGAAGGAAGAAACTTCTTACCGAAAGCCACTGGCCAACACAAGTCTCAATCTTTCTACGCAAGCTATATCCTATCGCAAAACTCTCATGTAGCGTGATGGACGCTGTAGCAGACGTATCGCAATAATTGGTTACATTAACATCTAGGCGGCCAGTTTTTCGCCTTTGAAAGGAGCCACTTCGGGATTGGGGATCATTCTACAAGTACAGACATCGAGTTTCGAGATTAATTGTAGCTCCTTGGTGATGAATCTGGTCATTCGGATGACTTTATCCATGAATTGCGACGCATTGAAGACCAAGCAGCTCTTCTCGCCGATAATCCACAATATCATGGTTTGGCTCTGGAAAGTATTCAGAATTTGTTGAATGAAAAAGCAACCGATCTGTTGGCTGCAGCCATTAAATTTTTCAACGCTGCTCTTCTTTACTTTAGCAAGGGTTTTTTCGGTAAGTGTTCTCGATTTTTCTGCTCTTATGCGAAGGGAATCTTTCAAACACAATCATTAATGGCGACGACATATATCAGACTGGGAAAAAACAGCTCAGGAATGCAATTCGTCAGTACGACCAAGTCATGATGCATATTACTGCTCGTGCAGTGGCAGGTAAGTTTGACTCAAGAAACTTCTAATTGTAGGAATGAATTTTCACCAAGCAAAACAGCACGACATAGAGTTTATCGAATGGCTTGTGGGCCCGTCATATTGGCAGGTCGAATCTCAACTCTCTTCATTTCGACAACAAAGAAGCGATGGTACGCTCGAATGGGCCCGAAATCTTGCCGAATTTCGAGCATGGCGTCTCTCTGATGTAGTCGATGCGCCAGATCGCCGAATTACGTGGATTAAAGGGTCACTTGGACTCGGAAAGTCAGTAATGGCGGCCTATTTTATTGATCTTCTCAAGTGCCAGTATTCAAATGCAACAGTCGCATATTTTTTCTGTCGAAGTAACCAGCCCGGTCTTACGAGCGCACGCGACATCCTACGAACTCTGGCCTATCAATGTGTTGACAACAATGTTGCTGCACGGAGTGGCCTCGAAAATTTGAAGTCTAAGGGTTTTCAGATAACCGCTGGCCTTGGGATTGGCTTTTTGTTTGAAAAACTGCTGCTTGATCCGTTGCGAAGTACGCAACAGATTTACGTAGTCTTGGATGGACTTGACGAAGCCGACGATGTCACAAGAGATCATACGGACCCTGCTGGAAGGCCTGAGTTGCACGTCTTACTGGCTTGTCTCGCAAGCATTCCATCAATTCGGTTGTTATGCATTAGCCGGCCCTCTGCACAGATCAAAGCCATTATTCCGAATGCTTTCGAAAAGACCGTCAGCAAAAGTGATAATGTTGAGGACATAGACTCATTTGTCCGTACAGAAGTCAGTAAATCCCCAAACCTCCAAATGCTATTCAAGCAAGATCCAGTACAGTATTTTCGAGAACACGGAGACGGTGTTTTTCTTTGGGTGAAACTTGTCCTGCAACAACTCGCAAAGACAAAAACTGCCTCTGCTTTTCAAAAGTATCTTGACGGGTTCTCCACCTCATACCACCAAGTCACAGACAAACTCGAAAGCCTTTATTGTACGATTTTATCTCGAATCAGCGAAGACGACAAGCGATGGGTGACAGAAATCATTCGCTGGCTCCTCGTCGCCAAACGTCCCTTAACCATTGGCACTTTACAAGCCCTGGCCGAATGGTGCTTGGAGGACAAAATGGTTACTTTCCACCAGTTCCTTGACGAAACGTGCGGGTCTCTTTTACAATTTCTCCCGCAGCCTGCTCGTAAAGGCAATATAGTCGAGACTGTCGAGCTTGTTCATGAAACATTCAAGTCATTTATCGGTAACCCGAAGGTTTGCCCGTCTTCGTTTCTCGTCGACAAACCCGACGCTGAATGTTCAACCACATTACAGTGTCTTAAATGTCTCACCAGTCACGCCAGTGCATCAAACGAAGTCATGGAATACTCGGCATCGAACTGGGTTGATCATTTGTCAATGGCAACAGCGAATCAGTGGACGACAAGAGTGCTTGTAGCTTTATACAGATTTTTCACCTCAGAGGGCCCAAAATTCTGGATCAAACAGATTTGTGAGTCCCCGGATTACGACGCCAGTTATATAACGCCCCCGCAAGAGTTACCTGTGCGACAGATTAGCCGATGGTTACGTGATTACACCATTCGTACAGATGATAATACCAGTGCAGCAACGGATTACTCGGCGCTTGAGGTCGAGTGCGCCCTCAAATGGCAACGCGCTTGTCTCGATGATCCCTCGTTCATGGAAGAGACCGTCGGAAAAGCGGCTGTGAAATTGTGGCTCCATGAAGGTCTCAGTCAAGGCGGTGCAGTAATAGGCTCTTTTACGCTAGGCCTGAAGTACTACTGGCGGCGTGCAAATAGAACTCAGAGCAATCTCGAGGAACTCGATGAACTTACCGCAACCCTCTTCCGAAATCTCTCTATGTGGGCGGACCCTTCAGGACCTGCTGTCCCTGTTGTACATGGGAACTTAGGTTTGGCTTTTTACGCAGTGTTCCAATTCGATAAATGTCTTCAACATCTGCGGGGCGACAATTCCATATGCGATATTAACGAGCAATTGCTGCCATACATTGCCGCCAGCCTCTTTGCCATACGGGATTACGATGGCATACTCGAAGTTTTCGACTCGACGCGCTGTCATGTATCCATGGACGTTTTTAGCGCGTATAGAATCAAGAGAGAGTATAATAGAGCAGTCGACGTTTTTCAAGCCGCTTTCGAACGCAACCCGTCGTCCTTCATTAATTTGCGGTCATTACTCGATGCGTATGAAGCAGCAGGCGATTTCGATAAAATGATTCAAATATCAAAGTCAGCTTTGGCGAATAATCTACCAGACGCTCACTACTATTTCTACGGTGCATGCCGCAGAACATGCAACTATGAGGAGGCCATACGCACATTTCAGGCAATGCTTGACGAGGATCCGAAGGCGACAGATGTCTTGATCCTTTTAGCAGACAGTTACGTAGCGGCAGGTGATTATGATAGTGCTATCGACAAGTTGGAGTTAGGTCTCTTGGAAAATCCGAGGCACGATTCATTGTCCCAGCAGCTTGTAATTGTGGTCATTGGAAAAGGAGACTATGCTGAAGCAACTCAAAAGCTGAGGCGTGGCATAGAAAAAGGATGGATAGATGTTGGAATCGCGGTGGAAGGCCTGGTACAAGCGTATCGCAAGTTGAGCGACGAGAAAGGATTGATTGTCGAGTTGGAAGCAATTGCGCACACGTATCGCTTTGACGGCAATGTTTTGCACTGCCTCTGTCAAGCGTACATAGTGTCGGGTGAATATGAGCAAGCCATCAGCAGATCTAAGCTCGGGTTGGATAACCTGGCGGCGGGGTCACAGTACTTCGCAAGGCTCTTCAACGACCTTTGCACAGCATGCAAAGCGAACGGCGAGCATTTAACGGCGATAGAAGTATTCGAGTCTAAAGTCAGAGTTGCAAACTGCCATGATAAATTTCCAGGGTCTGACATGTCTGCCATCCTCGATCTTTACGATGCCAATCATGACAGTGCTCGAGCGAAAAAGGTATTCGAGGCAATAGTCGGCGCGGCCGATAACAGTGGAACTTGGGGTTGGCCAGGATTATTGCGAGTTACTGCCAGGGACAGCGATTTCGATGCAATTGTAGAACGAGTGGACAGGCTTGTCGATGACGGCGAGATGGAGGCATCGTGGGAAATAGCACGCGAGTTAATGAATGCCTACTGTTCAAGAGGAGAATACGACAAAGGGATTGCCAAGCTCACCAAGATTGCTCATCAGCTTCCACTTGAGCCATGGCCATGGCATGCCCTTGGACAAGCGTACAGCCGCCTGGGGAACTACGAAGAAGCTATCAAAGTTTACGAATCAGCGATCCGCAGAATTCCTGTTGATTATTCATTATATCTCTCGCTTGCCAATCTCTATCTGAGGACTTCTGCCCACCACCGAGTGTTCGAATGTTATGAGGTGGTCCGAGACAGTTTTCCTGTCCATGACTCTGACACTCTCGCGTCGTATACAAACACAACTAGCGGTCCAGACGTGCCCATCGATGAAGGATTTTGCCATAACTTATGGTGGTATCCAATTTCCGAAGCCTACAGGAGGCAGGGAGAGGCCCACGAAGCACACCAGATACTTGACTCCGTGATTGACACATATCAAAAAGCTGTCCTAGAAACTGACAACTGGGTCCTCCGCGGCATATATTTTGCTCGTCTTGTGAGAAACGTAAAATACGGTGTCAACTCTAAGTACATCTTTAGAGTGTTGCCAGACTATGCTTGTTTATGTGCTCTCGGCGAAGTCTATAAAGCTAAGCAAGAGATCAAACCTGCGTTGGAAACATTCAAAAAAGCATGTACTCGGTTGCCGTTAAATCGTTATCTTGAGACTGTCGTCGCTGAATTGGAGCAGAAATTGCAGGAGGAGATCGATGACAACAAAATACCGTCGCCGAATTGAGAAGAAAGTCTATAGAAAACACTAGTGTCGCAGGGTAGTATTAATATTCATGTGCGGTAAAACTTACTTTTGATTCAACACATTCGAAAAGATTCCACTTCCCGCATCAAATTAGCGCGGTCAGATGAAGAACAAACTTTTCAACTACTGCGCACAGAACCCAGATGAACGACATTCCATTCCAGCGCGATCCCGCAAACATCTATCCTATATGCAGACGCCGGTCCTGTCATTATGCAGATTGCGATTGAAATTGGGTTTGAACCCCACTGATGAGCATGGGGCAACCTAGCATCACTTTATTCACATCAAGGGGACTCGGCGAAGCTGCCCCAGTTCAAGAGGAGGTTTTACAGTAGATGAAGGCACATGCGCTGACGGGCATGGACAGCCTTGCATCGACGTATTGGCATCAACTGAAGTTGAGAGAAGCAATTACGCTTCGAAAAGAGGTTCTGCAGAAAATTCGGTAGGTTACGAATACGACTGGTGTCTTCCTTTCATAACCTTCACTGTGCGTATCTCTACTGACGTGGCACAACCCACACCTCCAATACGTTACTCTTCGCCGGCCATCCTCCACCACACCGACTAATAGCCACTGCGTCTGCCTCGCACAACGACAGAACAACAGCCAAATGACGGCGCCGCTATTTGCGACATTTTCTTCAGTGGCGACCCCGACATTGCTGGCACCGGGGTACTCTCCTGCGCTTCCTAAAGTTGACGAGACATAGATTCGTATTTCCACTTTTGTTCAAGCTGGATTGCTTCTTCTACAAATGGTTTTTGCAGATGACACAGAGGGAATTGCAATGGCGGTGCGAACAGCTACATTCACAACCTTCATCCTTCTCCTTGCCGTTCTCATTCAATTTATTCAACACACGATATCATATTACCATGTATCGCTGGTTGTTCATTATGCGATGCTTTCACTTGTCCCATATGCATTTGCGTTACGTTTCAGAATTCGGTCGGCGAAATTGATACGTCGCTTGATATTCATCAACATTTTGGCTCTGGCAGCCGGAATAATCTCCCTCACAGCAACAATCTCAAATGCCGACGACATTGAAACAACGTGTGTCGCGAACAATGGTTTTACTACTCACATTCGAAGTGACGGATTCTTATTTTGTCCTAAAACAACTAATGCTCTCGTTTGTCAAAGTTTCTTTCTTTGGTCAATAAGCTTGGAATACCTATCCTGGAGTGTATATACGATGAGGACAGATGGCCCAGTAGACATCGCCGACTGGGAACCACACTCAGAACGGAAATTCAGTACTACTGTAACGATGATATATTTCCTGGTCATGATAGCCCTATCACATCAACAGACTGCATTGCATTTTCAACATTATATTACCACCAACGATGAGAGTACTTGGGGATTCGGACAAATCATTGCGGCTGCAATAATGATAATCCCGGCCTATGAATTATATCGATATGCCTCTCGCCGTATACGTCGCTACTCCCGGCGAAGGCTTTGGATTGAGGCATTTCGTACACTCCACTGTAACTGGCGAGGCTGAACTATTAGATCGAATCAAATGGATATATGTGGTATTTGGAATTATAACGGGCCTCATGTTTTTGGATAATTTGTTTGGGGATGCAATGCAGATAATATTCTTTGCATCGGTAAATATTATTGCCCCGATTCCACTTTCCCTTGGCAGGTTTTTCGACATTTATTTTGAATTTGAAATGTTCTTCGCCGTAGCTATTATGATGACGATTAAGGCTTTTGTGTTGGGTTTCTGGAATTTAGGTGCGGAATTAGTGGCAGAAGGATGTTGCCCGGCGGTAGTAAAGTTTCTAAATATGGTTCTGCCGGCGGCGATGTAGCAATGATTCATCAATGGCAATCTAATCTTAATATCCTAATTGAGATGGCATCGGCCTAACCATCATAATTCCGCTCCAGGAATGCAATGCAGTATTTAGTCAACATTTAACGCGTTGGACGCCAAACGAATACTGGTCAGCGTGAGATTAAACTGAAAAGGCCATGAGTGTACCTTGCTTCTGGGAGTAAGCCCTTGTGCCACATTCGTTGGCATCGGGGCCGGGTTATCCAAACGATGTCCTTCCTCCCATGCCCTAGCCTAGACTATAAGTCAATATGTCAAACCCTATACCCGGCTGGTCTCAGAAGAACGAGAGTTGGGGCGGTGCGATGGACTATTTCAATCATTCGGTTGGCTATATTATCTTGGGCCTGACGGGGAGACCGAACTTGATCTTTGCACAATGTGAACAAGAAAGGAGAATTGATAATTTGCTGATTCGGACGTAGCTAGAATAACGCATTGCTCTTTCACTCGGCAACTAGCCGCTTCATCAAAGTTGTGATATCCTGCATCTTTTCCAAATTCCACGACTCCTCAACTGCTCTCTGCGCCTCCGTTGCGTTGACTGATCCTTCCGCCGCCTGGTCCAGAAATTTCGCATTCAATTGTTTGACCGTCAAGGGATTCTCTCGTGAACCACTTGGGTGGTCTACTCGAAATTCAACAGATTTCTCCACACCATCCAACACATATGTGACAGTTACCACTGTTTGCCCGTCTTGTAACGTATCGTCCAGATCAAGTGTAATCCGATCCCGTAACTTGGCAAGCAACGGTTCTTTAGCAACTTCAGCTGAGAACTCCCTGATTCCGCCTTTGCCAAAGACTAGTCCCACTGCAAGTCCATGGTAAACACTGAAAAGTACTTGCATATCGTCCTTTGGCTGCTGGATTCCACAAAGTCGAGAAGTGAGAGTGGTCACGCGTGCCACAATTTTGGGGAACACCTCTAATACGTCTTGGCCGTCCTTGCCTGGAATCCGGGTATTGCTGTCTTTGAAAAAGAATTCGTGAGCTTTTATTCCCGCGTCGATGAGTGAATGCACGACGATCCCGCTTGGATATGCTTTGAATGCATTCAAGGGTAGGAGCCATGGCGTTTGACGGTTGTCACATAGCTTGCTGATTTCACTGGGATCACTATCGCCAACAGAGATAAGAGCGACATATCTTTCCAGGGCCTGAGTAGTGCTTCCAAACCCCTCTCGTGCTAGACGGGCAGCGAGAATACCATTTTGGGCCGCGCGACCTGCATGCAGAATAAGAGTATCTGTACCGAAAACGTTTCGTGAACCTGAGGCCACGCTGGATGCGTGACCAAGAGCCATTGCAAACTTTTCAGGCGAAAGATTCATTAACTTGGCAACAGCAGCAGTAGCACCAAATGTGCCTGCAACGCTCGTGAGATGCCATCCCTTCTTGTAAGGCCCAAGTCCAATGGCATGCGAGACAGCAAGTAATGTCTCAACTCCCACCACAAATGCTAGAATAACATACTTCCCACTCAGATGATTGGCCTCTGCATATGCGAGTACGGCAGCGAGTGGTGGACCAGCTGGGTGAACCAGTGTCTCCATATACATATCGTCAAACCAACGTGCAGTCATGGATACTCCATTGAGCAGAGCAGCGTCCTCCATCGTAGCGGGCTCCGGACGAGCTAAGATTGTACAATTGCGTGGTTCTTTCGCATTTACATCAATCGCAGTGAAAATTCTTTTGCTGGCATCAAGTTTGGCTGAGGAAAGACCGCATCCGATTGAGTTGAAGATGGATGCCTTGGCAGCATTGATGACGTTGTCTGGTAAGTCATCGTAGGTGAGATCTGAGAAGAACGTCGCTAGCTCAAGAGTACGGTCCCTGTCCGAGTGAACCGCAAGATCGACCGACATGTGGTGAACAGACCTGTAAGAGTTAGGTCGAAGTTCGTGGTTGCATACCTGAAAGTCTATTTATCGACGGAACTTCAAGGTGGGGCAGAGCACAATTGTAATGTCGTTGTGGGTTGGTATCGACGCTAGTCCGAAGCTTGACTCTTCCCGTCTATTGAAGATGTTGTGAATAAGAGATGTCTGGATGGCTGGGGAAGCAACGTAGTTCGGGATGCGAAGCCGGTGGTCAGGATGGTGCGGGGATGTAAAATTGTGACGGGTCAGCCAAAAAATTCACTGCGGGTGCGGGGACGAACATTGTGGGGCTGTCCCGCCGGACCCTCTCCAGCAAGTCACATGATTCAGATGATTCAGGAACGCCAACCGAGTAACTAAAATAAGCTTGCATTGCTCCGCCCCAACCAATTGATCCCTCCAACCGATCCCTTCAACCGATCCCTCAGACCGATTCGAAAGACGCTCGTACGTTTCCGAACAACGAATTCCATACTTCCCCGTGAACACACCATCTCTAGGAAAAATGCACAGGGCAACTATCTTGTGGCTTGCGATTATCCTACAGTTCCTTTCATTCGTCGAAATGAGGATGACACCCATTGGAACGACGCCGGGGATCTCGACTCATTTCGGTCTACGTGACTTGAATTGTTTTCCAAATGGCAATTCATGTGCTGATGGTAACGCCCTATCGAAGAGGGTTCAAACGAGCTAGGTTCTTGCTGTGCGGACGGATACCATTGTTGCGGCGGTGATACTGACGGATGTTGTAAGAACGGCGAACATTGCTGTGGTTATCAGGGAGCTGGGCTGCCTTATATGTGGTGTTGCGAAACCTCATGTTGTCCCAACGACTGTTGTGACAATATCGAGGGACCGTCGTGTTGCGACGACAATGGAAATTGTGTTAGCTGTCCTCAGGGATAAAAATTATATTAGAATTGAGAATCATAACCGACGCGATACTCTTCGACGTTCCACAACAAAATTCTCCTCAGATCTGACCCAGGCTATACTGTTTCTCTACAAACGCCTACACTTTATTAGACCCTACTTCTCATTGGACGTCGAATTTCGTCCTTGGCCACTATTGCTGCCGATGTAATGTTTGATAAGTCTTCGCCCTTTAGGTTCGGTTCCGAAATTTTGCGCCGTTCCATTGTGCAGCCTTCCCACTCTGAAATCCATGCCCGAATGTCATTGCATAGCGTCGATAACAAGATTCAAGGCTGAGAGATCATTATTTGCGAGTCCGACTTTTGTTGATCACAGTGTTGGTACCACGCCCTCCTACTTATCGTAGGTGAGACCTGAAAGGAAAATTCCAAATAGTTTGCCTTGTTTTGGGTAAATGTGATCCCCAAAATCCCTGCAAGTTCGCTGACAGCATTCTTGTAAGCAGTCAAAGTTGTGCTTAAGCCTTCCAAGGCCTTAAAGATGAAGATCCATTGCATCGGTACTGCATTTATTGATTATACTTTGGAGCCTCTCAAGAATGCTTTTCAGACCGCTTTCTCCATCAATGATCCGATTGATGTCGTCTTTTGATGCTTCCGCCGCCACATAATATCATATACAGTCAGAAATGACATGCTCGCCTAGCTAGATGAGGAGGAGGACAAGGACAGCAATAACGAGGCCTTCTGCCATCGTCGTCGTGCTGCGAACTTCTACGGACAATGCACGAACGCCAGAAGAATGTCAACTGTGGAATCCCTATCGAATGCGAAGCAGGTGCGTCGAATGACACAAGCGATGGAATGGGATGTTCTGAGTGTCCCGTGAAGGGGATACGGGTTTTGGTTGGTTTTGTGTGAATGAAATCCCGGTTGCACAGCCCCAAAAATTTGGTCTCCTGAACAAAAAAGTGTATTTTCTAAGCCGCACTATACCTGGGTTCACTCTCACGGAAATTCGAAACCGTATCGAAACTGCTATGGCCCACTCATGCGAGTGTTGTTACTGTGCTACGAAGTTACTTTTCAATTCAAAATAGGAGAAAGGAGTGCGCATGAGCGCACGGATACGAGGCTTTGTATATATGGGAAGACTAGTGCCCATGTATTTTCCGGAGTTTGAAAATGAAATTAACGCTGAACCCGAAGACACAGAGACCCATTATGTGCGAACTAACTACATACTAGCGTCCTTCATCTTTCGACACTTTCTCTACAATTGGTTTGTACCTTTCATAAACTTTCACACAGTACTTGAATACTTCTGAAGCGTTATACTCCTCTGCTCGATCTCTAACACCTTGTAGATTGTCAGGGCCGATAAATAACTTCGATTTTCCCAAAATGCGATTTTCGACATGCGTTCTCAACCCTGGAATATCCCACACATCCGCCAGTTGCAATGTATCAAGATATAGATCCAATCTTGCGACAATAGCCTCACCCTCAAACAGAGTCTCGTCATCCAAACTCAAAGCACCATTGTACACCCATTCGATTACTAGTCCAACACTTTCTGCAGATCCATATGGTCGGCTGTACCTTGCCTGAGTTGATTGAGAGACCTCGACTTCAGCCTCTCCATCTCGACCTTCCGTAGTCTCGTCGTCTTCTAGTGAGAGCTCCTTATCGAGATCAATAACCCCTGTCCCCAGCTCCGTCCAATCGACACCCGAGAACAAAGTCCGAAAATAGGTTGAGACGGCTGCCAGAACTACACGATGCGCTTGAAAACGTCGGCTTTCAACAACAATTGTAATATCACAAAGGTTTTCTGTAGATCCGCGCATAGATTGGATACTGTGAAAGATCTGGGCCCCGTGGTCTTCCACCTTCTCAAGGCTGAGTGTCGGTCTTGCCGGGTCGAAAGCCTTGGCCCCAGAAGCGCGGAGCAGGGTATTATACGGTTCGAGGGAAAGTTTGATTGAATACATGTTGGACTTTGGGAGATCAAACAGGACGCCTGGAAATATAGAGTCTGCTGACAGCCATTTTAAAGAGGCGATGTTTTCCGCTCCGGAACGAAAAGGTGTCGCTGAAGCTAGCTGCTCTAGAGATATTTCTTCGTTGAGCCAGATGGGTTTGTCGAGATGCTTCAAAAGGAGTGGACTGGCTGTGAAGCTGTGCTTGGGGTCATTGAGATAGTCGTAAGTCTTCCTCAAATCGTGGAAGAAGCTTGCTTCCGAAATGCGACAACTCCGGGCCACAACAGTCGACATCTCAATCAAGTGCCGAACTACATCTTCGATCGACGGGGAAAACTTAAAAAGGGCCGAGGCCCATGCCGGCGGTGCGGAGATGCAAATCGGGCGTTGTGTCCAGGCTAACGGAGCATACTGTGGTGAAATAATTTCCTTCATTGTAGACAGGGCGTATCTACCATCGGTACGCTCACGAATAAAAATGTCTCGATAGTTCTGAGTGCTGTCCGAGATAAATCGATCAACGGGTACGAAATGCAACGAGGCTAAGCTTTGGATGTCGCGAGCTGTCCATTCGGTACCAAGCTGTCCAAGACGATTAACGAACGCACTCCATAGAACCTGCGCCCGCGGAAATAAGTCTGGTCGCATCTCATTGTAATCTTGCTCGAGCTGACGCACAGAGGCAATGTAATTTTCTTTCGTAAGTGTTTTATTTACACCAAGAAAGGCAAGCTGGGACAGACTGAGCTCTTGGTGGGGAAATGCTGAGTTGCTTCCACGAAAGGCTGCTTCGAAAACTGGCTCTCCAGGGTCATAAATTGATGGAGGGACACGCAGAGTACACCCTCTGTCCGCAACTAATTTGATAGTTCTGAGATCCATTCGCTGCGACTGTGACCATTCCGACAGATGATTTACAACAAAATCCAGAAGTTTTTTGAGAGCTCTAAGTTGGGCGGGGTTCGCAACCTCTGGAAGACACGGGAACACATAATTGACAAGGTACTGATAGCTTTCAAAGGTTTTGGCTCCAAGAGAAACAATCAAAGCATGTAGTACGGAAGAACCTGCCACCACATAATCCCTCCGCCAGGTGATCCAAGGAAATATCCAGTCCTTCGATGGAATCAAGATAGCATTAGCCGCCGCGACCGTCGACGGGGCCCCGGCTGTCTCAGTCGCAGCTTCCCAAAGCGGAACAAATCTTAACACTTGAATCTGAGAGGAAGTCAACCACTGTCCGTTACTTTTCACCTTTCGGAATAGCGTAACGCACATCTCTCGCAAGCACGGTTCATTAGCAAGGGAATTTAAGAGCAAAGCTTACCTCAACGTCGTCTTTGTCCAATTTATCGCGGAGGATGTTTTCCAGAGAAGAGCAATTGCTGTTCACCACACGACGGAGACACTCCACAAACCGTTCTTCAATCGCCCAGGCACGAACCATTTCGGCGAGGGGGCGGTAGGAATGGGTGTTGCCGAGGACATACAGACCTAACTTATCTGCTATTTTGCGCAACCCGACTGACATGATGGGGGGAAGAATCGGCAGAGACTCACACGCTTCCAAGGAGATAAACGTATTAGGCCTGTTCGACAACGCGATCGTGGGTAACGTTCGATAAAATTCTACAGCCATGGAATTTGAAGAGGTGTAGCCGGCAATGTTACGGACCCATGTCGCTTCCGCATTTTCATAAGTTTTTATGGAGTCTGGCCCCAATTTTGCCCGAACAATAGTGTCTATCGCCGTACCGTTTAGTCGTTGAACATTAAACAACGCGCTCAATTCAGAAGTTTCACTGTTCTGAAATGGACAAGCATCCGGATTAATTAGTGAACCAGGAACAAGACCCTTCAGCAAATTGTAACCGTACTTGTCGACCAGATAATAAATTTTTGTCTTGCCTTTATTACTTGTCTTGAGGAGCTGAAACTGGGAAATACTGTTGTCGTCTAGACGCAAAGCCCAGCATTGATCCAATTCTTCAAGCTTTCCGCTGGTCAAACAAAATTTAAGGATATTCCTGAGGCCCGAGTCGTCGACAGAGCTCTCCAGGATAGACTTCGCCGATTTCTGGCGCAATAGCGCTTGCACATAGGCCGAGTCTAACTTTGCGACAGTTGAAATATCGAGTTGATCTGAATTTTGCAATAATCCCTTCCAAACTTTCTCAGCATTTGTGATGACTTGCGAAGGTCTCAACAACTGTACAAGTGAAAGGACACTGTTGTACTCGTCCGACCGGAAATCCGCCGAGCGAAGATCAAAGATCGTATGGTCGATTGGTTGTCGTAGTCCCCTACTGTCTGAAAAGAGCTCATATCGTGAATTGAGTAACTGAGTCCAAAATGAGGTTTGAATAGTATGGCAGAGACTGTGCAATTTCTGATTTCTTGTACCAGGCCAATGATCATAGGACTCGAAATTGTATTCAGGTTGGCACAATAACGTCTCCAGCAGAACGAAATAAAGGGTGGGAATGCAGGAAGTGGCAAGAAATTTGTTCCAGTCACTGTCGACTCTGAGGGTTCGGCGATCCGGTGTAATTGCGAAGCGACTGTGAAAGCTTACAGGAAAACCAATCTTTTCAGGCAGGGGCAGTGAATTGTAGTAGTGGTGCTCTCTCAACTGTGTTGACCCCGATAGCTTCGCTGCTACAGCAACATCAGGAATATTGTCCTTCTTCATCCGGTCTTCACTCGCAATAAGACGCTCTTCCACTATGAGCTTCCGGAGCTGAGGCGGCTTGATTGACTCTGCTGAAACGTATCCCCAATGAATAATCCACTTCTCTCGGTGATCGGAGCCTGCTCGATTGAGCAAAATGTCAAGACTCGAAAATTCGACACTCGAAAAAGGGGTCACCTCATTCTTAGTGTATTTCTGTGCAGGAGAATGCGTAGATGACACCGACCAAACTGAGTTCCTCTCCGGTATCGCTGTAGAATACCTTAGGTGAAAACTGATATTATTCACCCGTTTAAGCATGACAAGACTTTTCCGAGCTTGATCGCAGTACGTCTGAGCCAAATTATCTCGGAGTTGTACCCACGTAAGGGTCTCGCTTTGCGAAGTCAATCGGCTTTTCATATTGGCGCGTTCTGACCTCAATGGGAAACGAAAGATAGTACCTTCAAACTTGGATTTGTCTACTAACAGTTAGCACACAGGAAGTCCGGATTAGTACCGATTGAGTAACCGCCAATTCCTATAAATGGCACCAGATGATCTTTATACCCTGGATTCATTTGCGCAAGAGGTATTTTGAGCCCAGCTAAACGACGTCCCGAGCGAGGATCATACGGAAGATACTGTCTTGTTGGATCGAACATGACAAAATATTCCCCGGATATCATAGAAGGCACATCCGTGAAAAGGTACATAGTAAGTGCACCAAGCCCATAGTTTCCAATTTTTGAGTTGTCCTTCGACTTGTTTCCCATACCAACTTGTACCAGAGCTTTGAAATCGGCTTCAGAGAACATGCCGTCATTGTAGACGTACAATGCACCACTTTGCCAGCTTTTCAAGGTGTCGCAGAAGAGTTTCTGAGATGAAAAGCGAACACCTTGGGGATCTAAGACCCAGGTAACAGAGCTTGCTGAACCGGAATCTTCTGCGTTCGCCACAAATTCATTGAATGCCGACCATAACGAGACTTCCTTCAAAGATTTTGAGATTCGATCAACGATGTTTTCTTTTTGACAATAATCGAAGAGATCAGGACCATTCAGATGATGGAAAAGGTTTAGGTCACCTTCAAGTTGACGTATGCCATAGTCGAGAACTATGGAGCGTGGCACCCGTGCATGGGCGTATCGTACGCCGTCTTGATCTCCGTCATTGGAAGAATGGAATTGATCGATACGGAGGAGTCTTCCGTGGCTATCCGGTATCTTCAATTCTTTCGAAAAGGATGTTTTCTGGCTCGAGTGTAATTGTTTCAAGGCTTGCACAACTGCCTCCAGCTTTCTCTCACTTAAGCGCTGAGAGTCGTCCAGGGTAGCGATGAATTCCACTAGCTGCTCCGCCAGCGGCTGATCTTGAACCCCGAAAGTTTTCAATATTTCTTGAAAGTTCTGAGAAAATACCAAAGGAAGCTCAGACATATATGGTTGAAAGTCGCGGGCGTCACGGAAAAATACTCTCTCGGGTGGCCATAAACCACTGACCAGTCCCGGAAGCCAGTCCCGCGTAGAAAGGCTAGACTTGACACTTGAGATGTACTGCACTATTTGCTCGTCGCGCCTATCGGACAGTTTCTGGAGATATTCGAGCACCGCAAGCAGCTCCGAATGAACATTACCAGACGAAGGCGAACAGACAATGACATCAATACGTTTCGCCACAATCTGAGGGTCGAGAGGTAGGTTCCAACCAAATGATTTCTCCATGCCGGGTCCTACGTAGTTATGCACAATGCCGAGTACGCCGTAAATAAGAGGCTTGAAGGTGTTTGAACGGCATTCAGAGGGAGGAAGGACACATCGGTCGCCATCCTTAATCGCTGGCAGTCTAAAGCAGTGCAGCCAGTCGTTCTTGAACGGAACGGTGGTCGCGTGTTTATTTAGTAGGTCCAGAAGGACATTGGATTTATCGAACAAGGCTTTCTCGGCGGGGTTACGAGCCGAGTAGTATCCAATACGTTCTTCTGCAACTTCGGAATCGAGTTGCAACTTCATACCGAGTAGTTTCATCTGGGGTTGATAGCTTCCCTGATCGGAATAGATTCCGCTACCGAAAACAGCCTCGTCGTCGAAGAACAGTTCAGCGATGCTGGAATTACGCTCAATTACTTCAATAGGCTTCAGCCGTTTTGTGGATGTGGATCCGTCTTTACTTTGGACAGTAACGAATGCGACGCTGGAAAGTTGAGAAATCGACCCAGAAGCGGCTTGTGTGAAGATGAAATCTGCTAGAGGGTCCATAAGCCAAGCTGGCTGGGCAGCAAATTCGGGAATGATGAAATCGGTGAGTAACTGTTGAGATTCCAAAATTGTGTATCCCAAGCGGGTGAACAGTATTCTATCGTCTTCCGCCGACGCGTCGAAGAAGTGAAAGTGGGGGATTACAGGTACACATGGCACACTTGGAACGGGTTTAACACCGTGCGAAGGCAAAGGAGAATAGACCGTCTTCAGCCAATTTTGGGGCGTCTCCTCACAAGGCTCCAGCTTCTTGAATATTGGCAGTTTCAAAAGTTTCTCTTTGAAGCTGATAACTGTACTGCTCTCAGCTTGGCCGATTACTGAACACAGATGCTGTCGAAGATGATCCCGTAAAGTATTATCCAGGCCGCTCACAATCTCGGGAGTAATGGAAGTCACTAATGCTTCAAGGTCGGTTGGATCGAGAATAAGTCGTGTCGCGCGCAGATATCCTGCTGTGGAAACGTGAAAGTCGTGGTGTACCATTGGAAAAGTTGCGCCGCACCCCTCGTGGATGGCAGTAATTAAATCCCCGCCTTTCCCATGCTGTGTTATCAAAGGGCGAGAATTCGTGGAGACCTATTGTTAACTAAGGTCGAGAAGTGTATAATACCAGAAAAAGGGCCTTTCCATCATGAAGAGGAATCAGCCATTCGAGGTCTACTGCTTTTGAGACCTCTGTGAGAGGTTTCTGGTCGAGCCAACACCACAACTTCTGTATCCATTCAAATTGAATGCCAAACTCTGACATTTCGATGATTTCCGGATGTTGCAAACGAAGGGGAGAGAAGAGCCTGTCGGCACAGAATTTCTTAAACTCGCGAAGCCCAAATCGCTCGAGATTGAGAGTCTTAGACAATTCCGGAAGACGGTCACGAATTTGTGTGGAGACCAGGGAAGGGTACGTGTCGAGAGAGAGAAACAAATCGCCACGCTCATTGAACAGATTTCGTTCCTCGTCTGTACCAATATAGAATTGAGAGTCGAATGACGCAATCTCTGCCGTTACAGGGCGGAGAGAGAGAGGACGCAATTGTCCGTCACAGCAGAGGAAAACCGAAATATCATAGAGTTGTTCCAGTTCGCCGCGTCGACAGATGTATTGAAGGAGGCACATAGCATCTGAGACAACCAGGAGCGGAGCCTTCGTTTGTTGGTCTCTGCGACGAAGCCAGTTACAAACCGAAGCAGGATTGACCGTAGTGTAAGTATGACTACTGTTGGAAAGCAATCGCAAGATCTGATCTGGAACTTGCTTAAAAAGAGGCATAGAAACTCGCTGGAAGACGTCGATGAAGGTCGTGTCTTGAGCCTCATCAACCAAATAGCCTTCCTCAAGTGGCAAGAATAGATCCGTGGTCGAGTACCAAATTTTGCTTCTTTCATTGAGGACTTCGTTCAAGACATCCTTGGTCAGGGTTAACCAAATCGATCCAGGGGAAGCAGACATGAGAGGAAAGTAGTCAGCCACTCGAACACAACCCTGGCGTGTTAGTTCAACTAGCAACCTATTCCATGCAATTGGGATGACAACTTTGAATAAGAAATTGTTCCAATCAATCTCTTTCAATTGTGTCCCTCCTTTTGAATCATCGTCTGTCCAAAGAGAGCGTCGATCGCGTTTCAATGCAAAGATTCCGTGAATATTGACACAAGTATTATCGAGGGTACCGGGAAGCGGGAGTGTGACGAAAATCCGACTTTCCCTTGAAGGACTTCCCTCATCGAGGCGCGCCGCAAGTGTCACCCATGGGAAGGCTTTGGATTCGAGTGCCCAAGTTATCAAATCAGACGGTACTTGTGTGTGCATATCGAAAATGGTTTGCTGAACTTGATAAATCCTCGTTGATTCAACGCTGCAAGCATCGTGTTTGTATTTTTGAGAAATCACATATCGTACTGCCCCGGAGTGCGGCGTCATTGTCAAAACAGCAGATGACACCGCGGATCGGGCTTTTCTGACTTGAGCAATGTGGAGTAAAGTGGTAGTTCCGAGTTCCTCCCCGTTAATGGAAAACGTGACCCGTTCGATGTTTCTCATGAACACCAATGATTCGGCGACATCTACCTGGAAGCTCTCAAAGAAAGCTAAGAGTTCTTCTGGACTAACCGCCACGTTGCTGATTTCACTGGTCTTCGCCTGATTCTGTGTTCTCAAGGGAATTCGAATCACCGTTCCGGCGAATTCTCTGTCAAGAGGATTCGCCACCAATTTGAATGCGTCAAGTTGATCCGTCATGTCGATATTATCCGGGGGATTGACGAAATCGATTTTCAAGCCGCTGCTCCTTCCAGGGGTAACGAGGCGCTGGTGTGGACTGAGGGCAATGAATGATTTCCCCGTGAGAATGGATGGCGTATCTGTCCACCCGTAGACCTATCCCTTAGAAATGACTAACAATGGTCGATACAGAGTTGAATCCCAATCCAAACTTTCCTGTTGCCATTTTGTCCTTGATTTTCATGCTGTTCCCCAGCTTTTTCAACGAATCAAAATCCTTGTCCGTAAAAACAGCGTCATTGTACACCAATAGCGCCGGGCCTTGGTGCTCCGCGAGTCCTGCATCACAGAGGCGTTCTTTTCCGTGCCAGGTAGTGTCGATAGCATAGGTCTGAAGGTAAGTTTTAGACCTCACACGGAACACGTACAACCACCCTGGCCCCTGCATCGTCTGCATTTTGAAGCAACTCTTTAAGAATACTGTCACCAGGAGGGTACTCAGTCAAAAGGCCACTGAGACGAACCGTAAGTGGTTCTTTTTGGTCGAAACTTTCTGCCATGAGGAAGGTATTCGAATCTTGTAGGGCAAAACTTTGGAAAATTGGATTTGAGAATGACGTGTATGTATTTGTCGTATTAGAAGAAGGGAAAAGGAAACGGGAATTCGGCGGAGTCGCTTATAATATATGGCAAAGAAAGAGAGTGCACGTGAAAGTGGGGGGACAAAGGAACGGGGCGACGGATTCGGCTCTCCATAAGACTTGGGGGTTGGGGTTCGTTGCACCGCCAGCAAAATTCAGTCTCGTGACAAAAGTTTATTTTCTAAGCCGCCAGAATTGGGTTCAATCGGGTTCATACACCCACGGAACTTCGGTCCACGACCAAAAAAGCAGTTCAAACCCCTGATATAGCGAACGATATGTTGATAATACTAACTACGGGTATGATGTCTTTCCTACTTTCCTATAGGGTACTGATTCCGATGCGAGTTCAAGCACGCCATCGGGACCTTCCACCCTAAACTCTAAGTTGATGTCATTAAAAACCAAGGATATCCGGAAGTCGATTCGTAAAAATTCGTTTCCATCCGACGCTCTATGGCTTTCAACCGGCAGGTGACTTAAGTCTACATCAACCCTCCTGACCTCTCGAATATCTATAAACAATGTCAACGGTCGGAGGAAGGCGATACCTGGGCTTTCTTTGTACCAAAAGCCCTTCCTGAAGGTCTCATTTGCCGGAACGTCACAAGCATATAAGATTTCTGTTCCGACACGGGGTTTATCGGGCCGAAAGGTACGAAACAGATTCATATACAGCGTGGTGGGAACACTTTCCAGCTGTTGGCCCTTCAAGTCAACTTGAAATCTGTGTCATTCCTTACTCACCTTGTATCCCACCCACTCAACAACATTGTTACACCAGTGTGAACGATCGTAATCAACAACTAGGTTTACCCGATTATCAACATTGTCAGAAACTTTTTTACGCTTGAGAACTCCATAGCTTCGGCGAAGACAACGTTTAATTCGCGGCGGATGTCGCCCTGTCTGAACCATTTGCGTTGAACATCCCTCAAATGCAGTCGCCCTAACATGTTAACATTGCACCCTCGGGAATAACCTATCAATTTGATGGATACTCCCAAGTTGGAGCCGTGTAGCTTCCTCTTGAGATAGGGAACTGATTATGGTTACCGCAGACGTAAGCCGAAATATCAGCATGATGGTTTGGTTACGGAGCCTACGTGCGCCGAAGACGGTGGCCCATTCGGTATCTCTGCTAGTACTCAGCGAACGTCTTGTTCATGCTCGACTGCTTGCGGAGTGTCTCCAACCTCAATCAGCTAGCCCTGATTGTCCATCGCGTAATGTCCTATGGTCTGATGAAGTTTAGGGTGCACCTGTCGCAGGAGGGCGAGTTGGTCCTGCCTCGCGTCGCTGGCTATTTGGGCTGCATATAGGACAAAGAAGCAAGGGTTTTGCCGAGCGGGAGTACGTTGCTCGATTGGGCACGTATGCTGGAGCTGGATAGCGCGAAATTGACGACGACGACGATGATGATGGTGATGGTAATAATTCGAATTGGTCGTGTGACTCAGAAAAGCTCCAGCATTAAACCTTAATCCATATTGTTTCAAGAGAATTGGGGTTGCACTGCCCCAAATTCGGTCTCATGACCATAAAAAGTTTATTTTCTGAGCCGTGCGAGAATTGGGTTCACACTCTGACGGAAATTCAAAACTGTACCGAAAGGCGAAAAGTTAATTTCTACTACGGCGACCGTCGCCGCGCAGTCACATGATGGCGGCTTTATCCCGCTAAGCTGCCGCCTTATCTTCACCATTTGGACAATCATTACCGAATCCTGTTTATCGTTTTTTATTCTCATTTCTGCCCTCCAAGCAGACAGACCAGTTGAGGCAAAATGGTGAAATCGAAGTTCTTCGGACACCTAAACGTTCGCCGCAGGGACCCGTCGATGGTTCCAAGCGCAGAGTCGACAACCTCTCGGACTCTCCCTGCTCCACAACCCACCGAACACGATACCATAACAGTTGATAGGCAAACACCGACTCGAAGCGCACATCATGAGGAAAGCCTTTGTGCTGATGCTCATTTCGCATCACAGGAGACATACGAGTTTCTCTGTGAATCGGCCCTTGAAAATACCCTCGATCTCCTTCTCGAAGATCGAAATATCGTATCTCTTCTAAGAGATCCGGGAAGCATGAACGGCATTTTTTGTCTCCGAGGTCCTCCAAGATGTGGCAAATCCTGTGCTGCGGCGCTTTTCATCAAACATCTCAGGCAAAACAGTCCTCCCAATGCAACAATAGCATACTATTTCTTCAATTCAGCAAGAGCAATGACAAGTGTTCGAGACGCAATCAATAGTATTTGTCACCAGCTTGGCTCTCAAGACAGCGAATCAACCATCGCCAGCACGACTTTGTTGGCCCCTCGTACCAGCATAAGGAATAGTGGAAGAGCACCTATGGGTGTAAAACGTTTCCTTGACCAGACGCTTGGCCCGTATATGCAGGAGAGTTCTCGCAAGATCATTATTATTGTTGACGGCATCGATGAAGCAGACTTCACGATCATGGATCCAGTGTCTCGCAAATCGGAAATGGGGGTATTCTTGCACTATCTGGCCAAAAAGTCTCATCTCCTCAAAGTATTGTTAGTCGGTAGGCCACTTGCCCGTCTGCGTCAATATATTCCAGAGCTTGTCTCCATGTCATTTCCGTTGGCAACAGCGAGTCTCTGTATTGAAAGTTGGGTTGAAAATTTCATCGCGGAACATCCGTACATTGAAAAGATCTTCCATCAAGCGGGATTCGTAGCGGTCGCGTATTTCCGAGAACATTCAAAGGGTAATATAACGTGGAGTCAAAACGTTCTGAATGAGCTTTTTTCGCTAAGGGGATACCCGTCTCGCTTCCGCCAGCGTCTCGAGAGCGTTCCAAATGATCCCACAATATTAGAGGAAAGTCATAAACGGGTGCTCTCGAATTTGGACGTCGACGACTTGGATTTAGCGGAAGAAATTATATGCCGTCTGGCTACGTCCACGGAAGGAATAGGGTTAGCCGAGTTGAAAGACCACATTGAACAGTCACAAGGACGTACGTTTACTGAGGCGGAAACTGGGGATCAGGGCTGGTCTTCTCCGCCAAACGACGCTTTCACTAAATTCGTTCTTGATCAGTGTGGCTCTTTTCTCAGCATCACCCTCGTTGGCTCTGTCTTTCAGTATCATGTGGTGACATTTAATCACCCTGCCTTTGTGAAGTTATCATCTGATCTACCATATCGGTTAGATGATTTTAGCCTGAGAGAGCAAGCAGAATTTTACACAAGCGAGGTTTTATCGCAACTCAAAGAGCTTTTGTCTCATCCGCTCAATTCCAAAATGATTGCACCCACGCAGTGGATTCAGCTCCTTCCCAAAGCATGGACATACGGGGATAAGGCCGCTCAGGTGTTAATATGTCTCTATCGGCTGTGTTGCCGACCCCACCACAGGCCACGTTTATTCCTCTGGGTGAAAGAAATGATGCTATCTGATCGTGCCCTGACTGAACTCTCCATGTCGGCTCTGTTACGACTACGGAAAACACCACTGGACATCGCAGCCGACAATATCTTGGCGTGGATTACACGGTGCAAGGTCAAATCCTCGGACTCTGCTGGAGTCGATCCGAACGAGTTGGAAACCGCCGTCAGATCCTGTAAAGAGCTCTTGCGGCCGTGCTTTCTGACAGATACGTTCGCAAAGGTGGCTGCTTGTGCGGCGTTCTTCGGCAACTCCCGCGGCACAGAGTTGAGACTTCTATTTGCGTTTGCTTTCAAACAGTACTCCCGGAACCAGAGTCAGCCAGACGTTCTACAAAACATCATGCAACGGTATTTCCAACCAATGGTTCAATGGCTTGGCATAGACCAAACACCGAAAAGTTCAGCTCTCGGATACATTTACTTTCTTCTTCAAGAATGGCAACTCTCCGCCTTGTTCTACGAGCAAACGATTCGTGACGGCTACGATAGCGCATACTTACGGTTGGAGCTGGGCAAGACATACGAAGGCGCGGGAAGGCACTTGGACGCAGTCGCACAGTACAAGGAAGCAATAAACCTTGGCTACCCTTTCCATCATGGCTGCGTCATGGCAGCACAGTCGTTTAGCAATGCCGACGACCCTTGTGGCTTCTCCGAATTCGCAGTGAGCATGGACATCGATAACGAACCACCATCTGACCACGAGTATACCACAATGTTCCCCATGAGTGTATATCTGGCTGGAGGGGATTATCACAAAGCAATTCGAGCGTTCAATCACCCTGACGAAATTGAGATCCTACTTGAGACTTTGGATGCCATCAATTACAACGACCAGAGCGACGAGAATCTTAATTATATCATCGAACAACTGAACGACATGCTGAATTATTGGCACGACTATGAGCCCCGTATTCTGTCCATACTTTACAGAGCATATTTGGGGAAGGGTAACCAAGCTGAAGCACTTTGTGCCGTTCGGCGAGCTCTCAGCATTAGATGTGCTTCAGCATTGAAGACAGAATTCAGAATAGCGTTTGCCGACATTCAGAACGAACTTGGCAGTACCGAGGATGGTATCAAGGTTTTGAGGGAGAACCTGAACGGGAGTCCCCACGACGTACATCTATGGAAGAAGGTTTTTGAGCTGCTGAGCCAACCGAACAGATTTGACCAACTTCAGGAATATTGGAACCTTCTTTTACGGTCCCCGAAGAGGGCTTCCACCTGGTTATCATCCTTTCGACTCGGCTGTAGCGCCATGGCAATAGCATACGAACAGCAAGGCAACTGGCGCAAAGCGATTGAAATTTATGAGAGGGGAATAGAAACAAATCCAGGTTTTCACAAGTTCTGGAGCACGTTGTGCAAATGGTATGGTCTGAAGCAGAATCAGGCTTTGGCTGTGACCACCCTGAAGGTTCTGCTGCAGAGGATTGAGGAGGACGAGCGAGATGTCGGTGCCAGCCGAAAGCATTTCCTTCGACGTTTCCTCGAGGACGAAATAGATTATACGGTGGAATGGTTCGTCGTGTGGTATGGAATCAGATGTCTTTGGGACATTATAGATCAAACACAACTTGCGTCCACACCGGGACCGTCTGGTTGGAATCCTTTGCACGTAGTAGCGAGCGAGGGATATGAAGACATGGTGGATGTGATCGTCCCGGACTCCGCATACATCGTTGGGAAGGAGACAAGTGGTTGCACGCCTCTGCATCTGGCCTCCAAAAATGGTCATCTCAATGTTGTACGAAGCTTGCTTCGGTTAGGAGCGGACCATAGAGCAAAGGACAACCTTTTAGGATTCACCGCCCTCGCTTACGCGATCGAACAGGAAGAATGGGACATTGTCAGGGAATTGCGTAAAATAGATAACGAGATCCAAGGGTGAGAGATCATACTTATTGGCGAGTTTGTTGATCAACGTGTAACAGTTCGTGATTCAGTTGTCAAGCGAAATGTAACTAATATTACTCAAACGTCGTATTCCTGGTTGTCTTTCCGTTTTTCACGTCAGCTGCGAAGGCGCCTGAACCTTGTTCGGTCCATGAACCCGTTTATTACAATTCAGTACCTTGTGGCGGTAGTGGTCCATTGCCCCGTAGAGGCACAAGGGAGGTAGAGGCAGGATCTCAAGAGTGAGATGAGATCGTTAATAGTCGGATAGAAGGAAGACTCTTGAAACACTCTTGACACTCGAAGACTTTCGCGCCACCGGATACCCTTCAGACACTCAAGTTGTCAAACCAGTGTGCTCTTTACTATCTCTACGACATAGCCAATTTATCGACTGGTGACAAGGGGACAGTACTATCAGAACAGCTAGTGTCGTAGTAGTCGGTAGCTGTGCAAGCATATTCACATGTCACAGGGAACCAATGGTACCCATTTTTGGGGCCGCAACCACATCCCATCCATGACATCGGATCGCATGGATTTCCCGTTGTTGCGGTACAAATGGATCGCGTACTTGAAGTTGAGATGGAAACGCAGAGGCGTAACAGATGAGGGTAAAGAGGATGGTGGAGAATACGTGCGTATGGAATTGCATTCTTGGATGGATGGAGATGAACAATTTGTATGTCTGGTGGTGGTACTATGTAGGTAAAGTTGTGCGGGCGATTGTACTAAAGAAGGGACTGCCTTGGAAGACTGCCGAGGATCTCGGCAAAGACACGAGTTAATATAGCCGGGTCACCGCCGCGGTTGACAGGAAGGCGGCTGCTTCATGTATCAAATCGAAAGTTGATTCGGGGTAAACCGGAGAATGAGGTTTTTCCGAGTCGTTCTAGATGATAGCACTGCCTCACATGAGATGGACTGTACAACCCAAATTTGGTTCTTATTATTTCTGTAAACAAGGATTCTCACTTATGTTCCCTTTTTGACCCGTGAGTGTAAGAGAACTTAAACAGTACGCCATCGTCATCCTGAAACGAAATGGGAAACTTTCCGAGGGCTAAACCAAGTTCAGGAAGTTGTTTCGATTTACTAAAAGACTATAATTGATACAGCTAGGTTAAAACTGCGCCGCTCTCCTTCAGCAACTTGACAACGTCTTCATGATCATTAGATATTGCCGCTTGTAAGGCATTGCCATGAACTCCTCCCGGTGCATTGACATGTGCACCTTTCTCCAACAGCAACTTCACAATACGTTCACGATTTCCACATGCTGGCGTGTGCATGACAGTGACTCCAATATATCTTCCTTGTTCATCCCACTGAGACTTGAGAGGGGGTAGATGGGCTCCAGATGCAGCGGCTTGCAGAGCATTGCCATAATTTCCTCCTTGCGTGTTGACATCGGCACCTTTCTCCAGCAACAACTTGACAATCCCTTCATGACCGTGGTATGCTGCTCCTTGGAGGGCATTGCCATAATCTCCTCCTTGAATGTTGACATCGGCACCTTTCTCCAACAATAACTTGACAATCCTTTCATGACCTTGGCATGCTGCTCTTTGGAGGGCATTCCCATGGAAACTTCCTTGTGTATTCACTTCTGCGCCTTTCTCTAAAAGCATCTTGACAATGCTTTCATGATTGCTAAATGCTGCTCTTTCCAGGGCAGTGTCCTGATATCCTTGTTCTCCATTCACTTCTGCCCCTTCCTCCAACAACAATTTGACAATCGCTTCATGACCTCTTGCTGCCGCTGCCCGCAAAGCGTGACCAAAATTTCGTCCTTTGTCATTGATTTCTGCACCTTTCTCTAATAACAATTTGACACTCCCTTCATGTCCTTCACTCGCTGCTGCCCGCAGTGCATATCTAAAGTTTCCTCCCTCTGAATTGACATCTGCGCCTTTCTCCAGCAGCAACTTGACAATCCCTTCGTGACCTACAGTTGCTGCTGCTTCCAAGATATTCCTAGAAACGCATCCGGCTGATGCATTCACATCTGCATCTTTCTCCAACAACAATTTGACAATCCTTTCGTGACGAAGCTCAACTGCCTCATACAGAGGAGTAAGCCGATGGGAGCCAAAGACGGGATCGACCTCGACGCCCATCGACAGGAGCAGTTTGACGGTCTCCGCGCTGCCATATCGACAAGCTACGTGGAACGGGGTAACTGTTTTGACAGTCTGCTCCCCATATGGTACGATGTACGAGGTAAATGTTGTGGCAGGCTTGAGTCGCAGGTCATCCGGATCTTGATGCCATATTGAGCCATTTGCCAGAGGAAATTGTCGACTCCATTTGTGAGAGATGGCCGTCATCAGATCGACGATAGCGGGGATAGAAGACGATAAAATACGATTCATGATGAAGGGAATATCCCAAGCGCTCAGAAAATGCAGTGGCTCCCATCCACCATACAATTCGTCATGATAGCTAGAATAATGCAACTCGCGATTCCTTCTTCCAGACTTGAGCCAAGAAATGCAGTCCCAGTAATTGAAATCAAGTTGCAACCAAGCCAAACTTCTGGATCGCGAGAAGAGAATCGATAGAACGAGGTCCTGAAGGTCCTCTTCGGCTTTCGATCCTGAAACATGTTTTCCCAAATATTTTGCAACGTATGGTGCCAGTCGATACCTATTCACCCGTTCTTCAAACTCTTCTCTTCCGCAAGGCCCTTTGTCGAAAACCTCGAAACAGAGATACGTCAAACAAGTCCGAGCTATGTATGTTTCGGATTCGATGTTTCCGTCCGCGTGCTCGGCGAAGAATTCCGAGACTGTATAATGTGAAAACCCTACGATATCGGTTGAACGATCCCACGAAATCAAACTTCCACAGGACTCGATAATGGTCTGCGGCTTCTCGATGTCTTCTCGATCCAAATCCCTGCAATCTTCATCGGCCTCCTCGATATCCCAAATCAGATTCACCGCAAGCGCCTCCTGGAGTTCTTCCATGTATAATGGCCGCTTTGCAAAGTATACCCAAGACAACGCGCGTTTTGCAATTTCATACTGTTTTCCACTATTCTTGATTCTTTGCAGCTCAATTCCGTAGGCTTCGTCCAGTTCTTGCGAGAGTGATTCGACCCGTTTCCTCCTTTTCTTCCTGGTGCTGCATTCGAGAACGGAATCCAAGTGCAACCTAGCCAGCAAAAACCTGATGGTTTGTTAGTGAAATACGTTTTGAGGATGGTTACAATCCTTGCGCTTTTGCTATAATCTGTTCCGAAATAAACGAGCTTTCTCCGTCGTCAAGGTCCCCTTCCGCCTCCGACAGCTTGTTGTCTACATATTGCTTTAGATCTCGAGTTACCTCATCCTGGCCAGCGCCAACGTCGATGCGCCGTGCCTGATCACCAAATTTAGAGGCGAGGAAGTCGACGCTGCGATTGGGTCGAGTGGCAATGAAGAAACGAATTGGTTTATCTCGGGGGATGAATGAGCGGAAGCAATCGACCAAGGCCTTTCTACCATCTTCTTTGCATTCGTCAAAGCCGTCCAAGATGATGTACACTCCTGAGGTGAAATATTCAACCGAGTCCATCAGACATTCTTTCGCCGTTTGTAGATCAGGCTTTTGAGATTGCGAAAGTTTGTCGTATTTGCTCTGGACCGAGGCGGACAGTCCCTCCCTTTGCTTCTCGAATTGGCGTACCAGATCTGCAATGTAGTCTTTGGGCTTAAGGGATTGTGCTTGCTGGTGCTCGAAATAGATGTAGGCAAGTCCGATATCGGGAGTATGGGAATCGAGGAGATGCTCAATAACGGTATACCTGTAGCACAATTAGTCTGAACTGCCTGTTTCCCGTTCATACGACAAATGGGTTTTCCCAACACCACCTTAAATCAGTTCGTCTAGCGAAACGATGTATTACCAGCGCCTTGGCAGACAATCAATCGAGGTCCATTTCCAGCAAACCATTCTAGTTTCTGCAATTCTTCAAGTAACCATACCCCGGTCTTCTGCGTATGATGATCCCCTGTTGTGGAATGACGTGCATTCAATAAGCCTCCAGGAGATAACCAGTCCAAGACTTTTCCCTTGTAGGAAACTGCACCGATAAGCCTAGCGACAAATGGGAATACAATCACGGTCTTTCTCAACACCGGCCCACCCTTGGCTTGCTTCCGACCGTGCTTTAGCAGCCGCTTGACGTTCTTCAGAACCCTTTTGACTCTCTTCGCCTGTTTGTACACTACGTATCAGCCATACAAGTCAATGTCGGCCATTATACAACAGCTCATTGACAATAGCCAACCCCAAGGTGACTTTGCATTGCTCGAGTCGCTTAACTAGCTCTGCTACCTTTTTCTTCTTCGAAAACGCCCATTTAGTCCGATCTGTGAATGATCCTTTGAAGCTATTCAGGAGGTCATTGATATCAGCTAAAACTTCGGTGCAATGCTTCAAAGTGTCTGCTTTGTTCAACACACGTATCAGTAACAAAATGGAAGGGAAGAATACGTCCGACTTGATATCTTTGCTCTATTTTTTGGATAGAGGGGTTTAATCTCTGTACTTGAATAGCGAAGTCCTTGGTAGCCTCCGAGAGCTTCCTAAATTCTTGTGGGAAGTCTTTTGCGTCTTGAACGAAGTCCTTAGTGGTAGTCGCGACCTGCAGAAGAAATGCGACAAAGCCAACGGTGGAAGCCACGACAGGCAGAGTTGAAGATAGTGGGCTTGTATTGTAATCTGGTCGATTGAAATATCCAGTCACCTCATACAGGCCCCTGTCCGCCCAGAAATCGGCCGGGGGGAAGGGCCGGAAAATCAGCTTGCTGGTTTTGCTGAAAATTGGCACTTTGACCCACACCCTCTTTTATCGCCAAAGTTGGAACGATCTGGTAGTATTCGCTCTCCTTCGACACCACGCCAAGAGAACAATTCGAAATGCCTTTCAAATTGTTCCACAAGGAAAAAGGCGCTGGCTCTGCCTGGAAATTCGGCAAAAACAGGAAGAAAAAGGAGGATTTAACCCCTAAGCAGTCGTCAGGTCAACCCCTTACAGCGGTCGCTCAGGGGCAAGCCGATCTAGCAGAATTGCGACATATATCAGCACAACCCGTAGACTTGTCAGATCAGACCGCCACCGTAGACAACGGACGACGCATTGACGATGAAAGCCAGGTTGAAGAGCAAAAGTTGGAACCCGCATCTGCGGAGGAAGGAGACGTGCCTACCACTGCCACTGCCACTGCAAAGCCCATGGAAATTGTCGCCGCTCAGTCTACCAGGCGACAGCGTGCAGAACAAAACCTGTCTGCCGCATTGAAACTATTAACAGAAGCGCTGAACAACTCTTCCTCTATTCCGGCGAACGCGCCTCAAAACGTCATCGAACCACAACATACAACAGAGGACATCGAAACAATTGCAAACATGATAGCTTCAGCGATCGATTCTTGGCAAACGTCGGTGTTTGATACAAAGGAGGCTCGCAGTCAATTCAGAAAAACGGCTATCAAATGGTTTACGTTCTCCTATTCGAACACAGTTGGCGCTCTCAAGGTCGCCCAAGTAAGGTCTTTACAATGTTTGGCTGACAGAAGGCTTCAAGAGTTTTATTCCATATCCATATACCCTCGTTGTTTCAGCTGTACTATTCTTATTGCAGGTTCGCAATTGTCCTTCAAAAGCTCAAGTGTAGATCGGTAAGAACCTGGGCGATGTCAGCGACAAACTCAAATCCACGGTGTCCTTTATCTCGGAAGCAATTCAAAGCATAGATCTTCACATCTCTACTAATCTCTCGGACCGACTTCAACAAAGCGACCTCGACTATGTCGTCTCCAACGCTCTTAACCTTGAAGCGGCGATTATAAATTGTTTAACAGTTGCGCTGACAACATTCTCGACCAAAGTCAAGAGTAAGCTTTTCAAACAACAAGTTCTAAGTTGCAAAAGCCGCACTATCAGGTCCTTCTGACTTGGACGATGCGAAAAGTGATGTGGAGAGGAAGTTGCAATTGTACAATTGGTCGCTGATATCTCTCCATGTCAAAATCGGGAGCGTGGTTCTGGAATTGGTGGCATCAGCCAACGCGAGGGCCGCTCTAGACGACTTATTCCCCAAAAAGACCAAAGCGGTCCAAGCACAACTTGTGTCGAACCGTGCAAAAGGCACTGGTAGTTGGATTCTACAGACTGGAGAAGTCAGAGATTGGATTGATGGGGAAACCTCGTTACTGATATGTACTGGCATTCGTACTGCTCCTATCAACTAGGCCATTGCTAACTGGCTAGCTGGGGCTGGGAAGTCATATATAACGTGTCTCCTTTCACTTTCCACTTCTGACTCTTAAGGTCCACCGTTATTGAACATTTGGCAACACGGGTTTCGATCGTAAGGCGAGCAAACAGAGCTCTTCGTGTTGGGCTTGCCTACATCTACCTATCGTACGATAAACAAGAGAAGCAAACAGCCATGAAGGTCCTTAAATCAATTCTCAAACAGTTAGCTTCTCAGCTCGAAACTCTTCCGTCGGCATTGGATGGCGATTTTGTCAGATATCACGGCCTATCCATCGATGCACTCTTTGAGGCCATCAGAGAATGCACAACAAACTTCTCCACTGTTTTCCTTCTGATAGACGCTCTTGATGAATGCGACAAAAGAGAGTGTGAGATCCTTATGCCTTTTTTGCGGCGGTTGCTTAATTCCGGCGTAAAGTTATACATAACGGCGAGAACGGGTTTTCAAGTTTCCCTCACGGTAACGAAGTCGGCACTGCATCAACTTACTATTTGAAATTTCCGCCCGACAAGAGGATCTCAAATCCTTTGTTCTCGAACGCTTGGAAACTTCAGATCCCGAGCATCAATTGAATGAGTCAGATCGACAAAGGGTCCTCCGCAAGATTCTGTCGCAAGCAAACGGAATGTACGTATACCGCAATCGAGGTCAATATTAACCTGTTCTAGCTTTCTTCTTGCTTCATTGCAATTAAACTTCGTCTTCAAGGAAACAGGTCCATCAACTTGGATGGCAGCATTGGAGTCGCGCAACTTCCCTTCTGCTCCAGAGGAAGCGTATCTGAAAATCTTGGAGCGAATTGAGGCCTCTGGAGAACAGTCGAGAAAACTTGCGTTCCGAACTATCTCGTGGCTTTATCACTGCAAACGGCTCCTAACCTACTTGGAAATGAGAGAAGCGATCTGCGACATTCCCTTTCTAACGGAGGCCGAACTAGAGAGGTACGGCCTTCGTCGATATCCCAGTATTTTGGAGATTACACGGTGTTGCAAGAGTTCCGTCGTTTATGACGAATCTTTGGAGGTCTTTCGATTTGTGCATGAAACTTTCAAATCCTTCTTGACGAAAGCGCTCAACGCTTCCGAATCGTCAATTGCAAAGCGAAATATATGGTCAAATGTGTTCACGGCTCGCACGTGCATAAAGTTTTTGGACTATTTCGACAAAGGAGATATAGGCACCTTTGGATTCGGAGGTTATATTCAACGATACTGGTCTAGTCATGCCAAGGGGGAAGCTGAATCTAATGATGATGTGCAAGGTGCAATTCTAAAGTGCATTTTGAAGAAAACGAGATCGGACCCAGCAACGTCGTTGGATCGTATCTTGCATCGCACACCTGAGTTCGCGATCGCTACCGGAAGAGACGAAACTCTAATTCATATTCTGGCTAGGGAAGGACTCGCCAAACTGTGCGAGACGGTACTCGGGAAACGGTATCCTCCAACCCTCGTTAATTGACGGAACTCTTTGTTGATTGTAGAAAAAACTCAATAGTGGGCGCATTGAGATTAAAAAGTCAGTTTTCTTCTCAAACAGATGTCAATGCCACCGACCTAGAGGGAAATACTCCCCTTCATTATGCTGCCACAGAGGGCCATGCGGATGTGATTGATGTATTACTAAAACACGGAGCAAGGATTGATCAGGTCTCTGAAGAAGGTTATACTCCATTGCATGAGGCGGCACAACATGCAAATAAAGGCGTGGTTGAGAAGTTACTCGAAAAAGGAGCAGATATAAATCAAAGAACGAGTGGAGCTGATGGAAAGTTTGCGCTTTATTTCGCAAGCGCAATCGGTGCAACACCAATAGTAAAAATTCTACTCGACCACGGAGCTAAACTCGGCCTCGCCGGAAATGATAACTATCAGCGGACACCAGTACACCACGCTGCTCTGGAAAACGAGGCCGAAGTATTGAAAGAACTCTTGAGCAGATTGACAAAAGAAGAGAAATTGGCGGCTCTTGAGTCTCGCGATGGCATAGGGCGGTCGGCTTTACATTTGGCGTCAATGAGAGGTAACAAAGAGGCAATATCGGAACTCCTTGATCAAGGTGCCGACATCAGCGCACGGTTAGAGGACGGGAGAACGCCGTTACATGTCGTAGCTGAAATGGGACAGTCGTTGCGATATGTTGAATCACTTTCAGTTCTCGTCACTAGTGGTCATGGCGATGTCAATCAAGCGGATGCAAATGGGCTTTCACCACTTCATTATGCAGTCAAAAAGCAGCATGAGGCCGTTGTGGTCAAGCTGTTAGAGTTGGGTGCTGATACAGGGATCCTTGACGACACTCAGTGGGACGACTTGCGTAAGCTGATCTTATCTAAGATCCCGTTGAAAGGAGATACGGGAAGATGGTTGGTTATACTGTTAGCGGAAAGATTTCCGCCCTCATCGAAAGAGCGAGACGAATTTTTCGACGAATTACTCGCATTGGTCACAATTGGGAAGATAATCTGTGATATTGCCTTCCTCACATATTTTTTTTCTTCGGTTTACTCCAAAATGTCAGGTTACTGGGAAATTGTGGGCCGGAAGTATTGTGCCAAGTATGTTGATAGCAGCGATAAAGAGGATGCAGCTAAGGCTGTTCAAGCGTTCCAGAAAGCTCTGTTTCTTGATCCAGTCAATCGCTCAACTTCCTCGGCAAATCGATTTTACCACGACGGCGTTAACTGTTCCGACTGTCTTAACCCAATTGTGGGAATTCGACACCTCTGTCTGCCATGTGCTGGACATTTCAACCTCTGTTCGCGATGCTTCAAAAGTAGCAAAGGTCCGCACCAGCATGCCAGCGACTCAAATACGGATGTAGTCCAGATTCCTCAACCATTCGTGCTAGTGGAAGAGGGAACAAGTGCGCAAGAATAAAAACAATCTCAAATCTGAAATTGGAAAAATATAAATATAAATTTGCTGGTCACATGGATAATTCAGCCCCTTGTTCTTTAGTAATATACGAAAAATGAATCTCGAATAAAGGATGGAATTGGAAAAGGCAAAGCCCATCTGACGCATATCTGACGCTATCCAGGACCGAGACGGAACCTGCAGAATTGAGCCCTGGCGAAAATGGCGCGTCAAATTCGGCCCAAATGAACAATAAAACAAGACGGCGTCTTGTTCTTATTGTTTCAATCTTGTCAAACATGTTTCTGGTCGGAGTTTTCCCACCAAAATCCAGACTCCGCCCCTCTTTCGCGCTTGCGACTCAGTATCTGAGGATGTTTGGTCGACAGATCTTTTGCAGATCATACGACGTCGTATGTGCCGTTCGCTACTTCTTCACCCTATCATCCAACATAGGGAAAATGAGGTCAGAATCACCAAACAGCAGCTTAATCATAACGTCAATCCAAAATGCCAGGAATGTGTAGTTTTACTGCCGGGGAAAGCCGAAATATGTTCCGAGCACTGACTCCGATATTATACAGTACAAGTGGTTGACCTTCGATCCTGGCTTCCCAGATATCTACAGAAGTGAATGGCCTCAAAAATTCAAGCAAATGTCAAACTCGATCCTCAAGGAACGTGTGTATAAAATTGAACCGCAATCATGTGGAGGTAAAATTTCTTATGCAGGCTCTGGCTAATACACGTCGAAGTATTAATACATGGGAGGGTCTACACAGATGATCGAATATTCTACATTTCTGGACTCTTCGGTAGCGGAGTAGCATATCCATTAGTTTGTAGTAAAATCCTTCAATATGAGATACTAAGGAACTAGGAAAACCATCGGTCCTGAATATTGCTACCTGCTTACCTGACTGGCGGAATGATGTTCAGCATGCATCATTCCAATATATTCCCTCCCGATAATAAGACGGCTCCCACTGTTCAGTTCTACGTTCATTTCCTCTCGTCGGGAAGCCTTTCCAACACCACATTGGCCTTGTTAAACTCCAATCCCCAGGCTTCGAGTCCGACGCAAGTATCTTCTCCAGCGACTGTGGGTGGAGATTTGAATCAATATCAGACTACTCAGTCGCTTCAATTGAAGCCGAATCAGCCGTGGCAGGTACAGGTGGATAGTGGCTCCAAGTTGGATAGGATGTGGATGTTGGTTAGGTACTGGTACTATTATGGGAATCTTTCATCTTAGTTAGTTTACAAGTTTCTACACGCTCGTTCATAGCAAGTATCAGTTAGCAGGCATCAATTAGGAATAAGGAATATGAATTAGGCAGAAATGGTAATGGGAATATGTGCATATTTACATCTGACGTCCTTTAGAGAAGTTGAACTTGAATCTTCCTGGACGTTATAACACAACTCTGGCGGCGATTATCAGTGGTCATGAGCCTTATCGATTACTGAGCTTCCCACTGTTTATAGACTATCGCTACTCACAACTCAACCTTTTGTGTAAAGGCTCTGCGAGAATCATCCAACACAGACGCTTCAGCCGAACTCGTGGCTGACGCACTAGCTGAACTACAGGCCACTTGACTGGGCACCCTGACCCCGACCGTACTGCAAATCTGCTGAGCGTAAAGGACGGCAGCGCTTTGATCAGCCAAGTCGCATGACTCCGCCAGACAACAAGCCATGTTGTTCAAGAACTCTGTGTCGCTGCATATGCATTTGATATCTAGGTTGGCGCACTCGCCTATTTGAGTCTCAGTTGAAAACTGAGCCACACAGCTTTGCTATGGGGGCTGATTAGTAGAGTGACTTTTGAGAATGGGTGAGGCACGAACTGCGCAGTCTGGGAGATCGGTTGATTGAGCAACAGCAAAACCAGCGAGCAGGACAGTCTTGAGAAAGAATGATGTCTTCATGATCCCTCTCCGAGTCGTGAGGTTTGATGTGGTCTTACGTTGAATCGATTGATTTGGAGGATGGTAGTTCCGAGGAACGAAAGGCAATTGTCGCGGTATTTAAACTAGTTGCCGATATCGGATGTGCCGACAGCGGATTTGCCGACAGCGGATTTGCCGGGCGTGGCAGACTTGAGCCTGAACCGGCAATCCGGTCCGAGCAAAACTGTATTTCCGCTCAATTTGAGCTTGCACTCCAAACTCTATTTTTACCGCAACAGAATCATTGTGCGGCTGCGTCAGAGGCAGCGCCTAATAATCTGGCAATATAAGTCAGTTGAAAGAAGCATAGGCGCTAACTAGGGCGCCGCAGTGAACCCTTCGCCACCAACTCTGTCCAAAGTCGGAGCTACTCCGGGTTTGTGGGATACCCGATCTCCGTAGTCGCATAGAGGGTCATAGCAGTAACATGATCGCCATATCTTATTCTTTGGATAGTAAGGCTAAGAACATCTTTGTTGTTTTTCTCCATTTCGAATCCTATTTCTAAACTAAATTGCTGAAATCTTCAAAACCATTCCATGTTTCGGACGAGTCGTGATAACTGTATGGCGTTCAATATGCTTTCCTTTTACCACTTCCTCAAATCTCAATCGTTGTATCAATGCAACAAGCAAAACCTTCATTTCCGTCTCTGCAAATGATCGACCTATGCAGCTCCGTGGGCCTTGTAGGAAAGTGAGATAACTGAACTTGGATGTATTCTCCATCCATCGATCAGGATTGAAGACGTCCACATCGGGTCCCCATATAGTTTCGTCAAAGTTGGTCGCAAGTATTGGAATGACGACGATGGTGCCTTTGGGGATTATTACACCGTTGACATAATCGGTGACACTCGCCTCTCGTCTAACTGCACTCACTAACATCAGTTTAACAGAATGCGTAGTATTGACCTGGGGGTATGTATCGTAAAATCTCTCGGCAAACGTTATGCAAATAGCGACACGATTCAATCTGTTCAAACGACGAAACATCCAAATGTTCCACTTCTGCTCGCAAGCGATCTTGGATTTCAAGATGCTGTGCAAGAAGATGTAAACCCCATGCCAACTGCATATGTTAATAAAATGATGGGAAGGATCTACAGCCGTTGATGTAGTTTCATGTCCCGCAAACAGAAACGTCATAATTTGATCCACAATCTCTGTCTCTGACAGTCCACCTTGTGATTTTCGATTCTCGTCAATCATGACGCTCAGAATATCTTTCCCGGCAATAGTTTGACGCTGCTTCTCCTGCACCAATTTCGAAGCACGTATAGAAATTGACTTGCGCGCTTCAGCTATCTCCATCACCCGCGGAAATGGTAAGTTCCTTAGAAAAGGAATATAAGCTGCTGCAATGTCGAATGCCCTTATCCCCGGTGTCATACGAGAGATTTTTGCATACGCGATAGCAAAGGGGTCACCTGGATTATGAAGTGTGTTGAAATCATATCCAAAGCCTACGTCAGATATCATCAACAAGACGGAACTACCTGAAGAACTTATGATATCCAGGGTCACTCGAGTCAAAAGCGGGAACACGTCAATCTCTTGAGCCAGTTGTGACTTGACATAGTCCAACAACACCGTGACAAGTTCGGATGCTTTTGCGGAAAATATCGGAACAATTTTGCGAATGTAATCGGTTGAAAAAGCCGGATTCAAGATCTTACGCTGCCGTTTATGTCTTTCTCCTTCGGCTGTTAAGACCCCTTTCCCAAGAACGCGTTCGATCGCTTTACGTGCGAACATCGGTCTAGCATAAATCGTCAAGTTGCTTGTAACGTGCTGAACAGTGGCACTGGATGTCGGGATCACTTGACGGGTATAGAATAATCCAGGAAATGTGAGGAATCCGGTAGGATTGCGATATTGCCGGAGCCATCGGAGATGTGCTTGTCCAGGTTCTTCATGCTGGACTGTTGGAAACTCTCCCCAAAGCCAATGTCCCTAAAGTTATCATTGTAGAAAAGAAGCGGAAACCTTTGGTCCGGGTAGACGGGAAAGAGGATTAAGATATCGTTGGTAGATGAGGATACGATAACCACTCCATGCTAGAAATACGGCCAAGTAAATCGGAAATATCAACCATGGTGAAGAAACCTTGAGAACATAGTATGCAATGACTATAGAACTGGCAGCCGCGAGTATCAACGATGAAGACATACTGTGTGTGCTGGGTGCCGGCCGAATGTTGGAGGATGATAAAATATCCCATGTGAAAATGGGCTCGGAAATTATCGCAAAAGAGATGCGACGACGCTAAGCTTGCCGCTTTTGCAGCAGGCAATATTGAAAAATTCAGCCGATTCCATCGGAACACATCGTACCTTCATAGACAGGCGAGCCATCGGCAAACTGGCATTCTGACCCCTGGATCTTTGGGGTGAAGCTTACCTCTGTAAATGCATAACTTAACCGCCTGGATGTCTACACAAAATGACTCGGAAAGCTAAGGGTGAACCGAACAGTCGATACCAAAGAAAAATCAAACAGTGAAGCATCGCCTTGGATGGCCAGCCGACTGACCATGATCCGTTCCTACCACACAAATCGTGGAACAGGAATTAAACTTTCCGCGGGAGTTCACGGTTGAGCCGTTAAGGCGGCAAAGTTGGTAATTAAACTTTTTCGGATTACGTGGACGACCACCCCCACTTTCCCTTTATCATGCCTGCTTCGCAACTCCCGCTTCGTCGCCTCATCGCTTTACCGTCATGTCCTTCTTGCTTCTCTACATCATCGCTTCGTGGTCGCCCCTTATCGCTGCAAGTGGTACCAGTCCCTCCGAGCCATCGTTCGTCCCTGATCCATCTGGAAGAGGCACGGTGGGTCTACTCTGGACCTGCATTCTCACGCTTTGGCCCTGCGTCTGGACGGCGATACATATGAATATGCCTCGGCGTGATTCAAAATGGTGGCAAAGATTTCTCGACAAGCTCAGCTATGCGGCGCTGACACTCGTGTTCCCCGAGATGATGCTTACAATCGTGGTGTCTCAGTTCGTTGGTGCCTGGCGTTTCGCCAAGGAAATGAATAAAATCATCGACAGTCGGAACGAGGACGGACAAAGCGCACAATTAGAGCCGCATCAGGGGTGCCCCACCGCCTCTGCGATTACGTCGCATATACCCTTTGAAAATTGGAATTTGACGACAGCATTCTTCGGCATCATGGGGGGGTTCGAGGTTAAATTCACGGGAGTCGAGACGGATTCTGAAGGATCGAAGGACGTTCTAACACCAAAGCTTTTGATCAGCCTGGCGAGAGGAAATATGTTGCCACCTGTTGATAACTCGGTATGCAAAGACCGGGGAAAATCGGATGAAATAGGGAAGCTGTTCGTTGTCGGCCAGGTCACATGGTTCATCTTGCAATGCATCGGGAGGAAAGCTGCAGGATTGCCCGTGACATTATTGGAGATCAATACATCAATCCATGTCGCCTGTGCCATCGGAATTTATGGCCTCATGTGGTTCAAGCCACAGGGGGCAAGCGAGGCACTTGTAATAGATGTGTCAAAGTGCCCTAAGTGCGATCAATTCATAAATGAAAACAAGCAAGACTTGGCGTCAAAGGCGGAGAACCACGTTACAGTCTGGCATGATGAAGTTGACCAAAGAAAGCTTCTAGGGCTTACAGTGATAATTTTGGGGGTCATATACGGAGGCCTACATACAGTTGCTTGGGATGCTCATTTCCCATCGTACGCGGAACAGATTTTATGGAGGGTTTCCGCATTATTCATCATCGGATGGTCTACCATTTTGTTTCTCGTCCTCTTGGACTATTTGCCTGACGAGCTTAACTTTATTCAGGAGCTGTTTACCTTCTTCGCTTTGGTAGTATTTTTTGCCCCTCGTTTGTATCTAGTTATCGAGGCTTTCATCTCTGTCCGTAGTCTCCCTGTAGGTGCCTACCAGACTGTCGATTGGGTAGAGTTCTTGCCGCACATTGGGTAGTTTACAAGTTATTCTGCAGTATTTCTCAAATTGACTATGCCTTGGCGAGAACAGTACTGTCTTTGGTTGGAAAGTAATCTAGTAATTCTAATGGTCCAAGAGGGAGCATTTGACTTGCGTCACAAAAGGGCAACAGACTGACACTATCAACTATGTAGACCACGGGTTCGAAGCTCGAGATGAGACCATTCCGAGTCTCGGTACGGAAGTTGAATCGGAAGACATCCTTCAGACGCTCCAGATCCGACAATTAACCTGTGTAGCCAAGAAGTAACTGGACAGGACACACAACATCCACACAACTCAGAATTGTAACCCAGACTAGAATCTATGTACAACATGAGACTTAGTGGCTGCCAACCCGACAGTTTCACCACGACATCCCCAGGTCAAATGCCGTTGAGCCACTCGTGTTTTAGGAGTTCTTCAGCCGTTGCTCTTCGTACCGGTGAAAGTTCCAACATTCTGCTTAACATGTCGTAGACAACGTCAATGTCCTCAGGTAGCAAGTCCACCTGTACACCCTCCCTGTTATCCGATAATGTCTTGAGCCTAACAAGAATCCGCTGAAGGGAACTTCCCCCGGGGACGATCTCTTCATTTCGGAGACGACCTTACATTATTATCATTTGTTCCGATCGCTTTGAGAGTTACCTCGCCAATTGAAATAGACTTTACCAAGACTCCCTTCCCGGATCATCTCAGAGGGCATATTACCAAACAGATTCACCATCATTTTCAATAGTTCTCTGGACTGGTCGTCCGTGGTATCAGTGCGAAAAAGTACTATCCCTCCAGAAAGTAATTCGAAGATCTAGGAATGAGTAAAGGCAAGTAAGCTGCACGTACGATACATCCTAGACTCCATATGTCCGCTTTCGTATTCCATTTACAACCTAGTACGACTTCTGGTGCTCTTAGGAAAGGTGGCTGAATCAGTGTAGTCCTCGGTGAATCGACAAAATTTGCTAGACTTTAGTTACAGAATGATGCCACCGTTGTTACCCATGCCGAGGTCGGCAATCTTGACATTCAGTCCCCAGTTCGCAGAGGAAGCAGGAATCTCCAAGGGGAATTCACTACAGCCGATCACACCATATTCAGTTCCATCTGCCAAAACAATGGTTTCTGCAATTTGAGGGCTCTCATGGAGAATGGTGTCGACAGAGGAAGTAAGGTCGCTAAGCTCTATCAGGAAATTATTCGGCTGGAGATCTAGAACATTAGTATTAGTGATTTCATCTGTTCACCAGTATGCACGATATCGCACTTTCGATGCAAGTAATCTAAACCCAGAAGGACTTGCTTCGTGACTCTTTTGATGATATTTGAGGGAATTGTTCGTCGTTGTGCCCGATAGAATAGCTGTAAATCGCTCAGTCGCGGTCCGAGAACTTCCATCACCAGACAAAGATGGACTCCATGAGGTCCAGTATATTGGAAATGATCCAGTAGCTGAACAATACGGGAATGACCAGGATAACCAGGATCAACGGACATTGTTCGTTGAAGCATTCGAAGTTCATCGTTATGCCGTGTCGCTTGGTCCGTCAAAATTTTCAAAGCAACAAACCGTTTCTGGCTAAAGAATATCAATCTCCGATCAATAAAAGAGTGCCTACCTTTCATCCTGTGCTAGCCATACAGTTGAGTATTTGCCAAACCCGAGTTTTCGTAACACCAAGTATCGGTCTTGGAACCGATCGCCCAACTTCACAGGGTGGTATCCTCCGGCTACATACGGATGCGTAACCATTGCAGGGGATGATGATGATTCCATGATTTGACCGCGAAGGAAGGGCTTCCCGTTTGTTGTACGTCGTCGAAGCACCTTTGAGAGAAGTCTATTCATCGCCACTTCGATGGGTGGTGTGTCCCCCAAATTGTTTGCGATTGTTGACCGAAAGCAGATTTTAATCGGGCCCAGGTCGCTTTGTCCCTGAAAATTAGCATCTGACCAACACGGTTCAAGAAAGCATCTGAAACGCATGACCCAGACTAGTGCTCGCGCTCAGCCTCTTGCTCTCTTGTTCGTCCTTTTATCAAACGGGAAGGGTTTGGGATATGATATCTTTCCCTAAAGGGACAAGGGAAGACGGCACGCCAACAATGCTTGATAAAGAAATGGTTTCAAACTTCCCGCTAGCGCGAGGAAAGCAAAGAAGAGACAGAGGCAATAGGCAAGCCGGAGGCGGTTACCCCACAAGGACGCAAGAGACAAAGGCGCCTCGAAAATGAATCGTATTAAAGGGCTACAACTCTTCTTGGACCCGTGGGTTTTCAACAGTTTCCCGTGCTACAATTCTTTCACGACATCGTCATGCGTTCATCAGCTCCTGAGTTGATTCAGAAGGCCTGGAGACACGTTCGAAACAGCTATCAAAACAATCCGGTTGCAAAGGAATGGGTTGAAGGAAAAGTCGAAGCAGCCAATACAGAGAATAAATGGGAACAGAAACTCGGCGCAGTCAAAGCAGTTATTAGGTAACAACGCTCTCTGAGTGTTGAAAAGCTTATGGACAGGGGTGAAGTTCATGCTGGTGGAACAGATCCAACCGAGCCAGATCACGTCACACTTGATCTCGAGGACGGAAATGGGAAAGTAATCAAAACGGTCCACGTCCCTATGCCTCAACCCCCGACCTGAGTTGGTTTGATGAATTGGCAAAAGTTACCTTTATCTCTAATACAAAGAGAATGCCTAATCCAAGGAATACATATATCTATCACTACCATTGAGCAAGCTCTGTGCACCCCATCATTTGAGTATTACCCTGTTTTATAGCCATCTCACGGGAGTAACTTTCTCCTTATCGTCCTCCTTTTTGTTTATTTCTGCGTGGTTATCCAAAACCCACATCTTCTTCCGTTGTCGCTCCTGAGGCGCCATTTAAGCTAGTTGTGCTGCGGAGCAATCAGGGAGCGGGATGATAAAAGTGATTTTCGGAAAGTTCCGAACACGGCTGATCATTCTCCTGCCACGTCGCTTCGCACCACGTCTCAGAGGACGGTGGTCAATGCCAAACGAGAGTGTAGTACGTCAGGTTTTCATATTGCAAGAGCCTTCATATGTATCAAAAGTGATCGCAGTTGGAGTTTACGGACGTCTCGCCTTACTTCGCGATGATCCTACTCGAATATTCAAGTTTTGTGCGCCAGACAGACCGGAAGCTGTCGATGCGATCGAACAAGAAAAGCGAATGCTTGAGCAAGTAGGAAGTCATCCGTTTATCATAAAGCCTCTTTGGGTGAATGAAAGGGGACTCTGTTTCGAATACTACCCACTTGGATCCTTGCGCAGTTATTACCGTGACTCCGATCGACAAGATCTTCCACCGTTGACAGATCGAATTCGCTGGTGTCGTCAAGCTGTCATTGGAATTACCTATCTCCATTCGAAACGTATAGTTCACAACGATATCTCTGCGCGTAACATACTTTTGACGTCGACCCTGGACATCAAAATTTGCGATTTCGGATGCTCGGTGTTGATCGGCGAAGAAGTCGTCGGTGGACCAGAACCCAGATACAGTCGATCGCGGGAGTATGTTGAAGGTGCTGTAATGGAGGGTAGCGTTCTGGATGATCTGTTTTCAATGGGATCTTTGTTCTATGAGGTTTTGACAGGGAACACGCCCTATAAAGAGCTTGACTCGGACGAAGTTTCAGATTTGTATAAAGAGCATACTTTCCCACCGGTAGACGATATTCAGCCGCAAGGATATGGAGAAATCATATCAAAATGTTGGAATGAGAAGTACGAATCAGTTTTGGAGATACAGGCCGATCTGGAGATTATAGATTCGGACTTCAATCTAGAATTGACTATGGTCAATGAGAGTATGGCGGAATAAGTGGGGAGTTCTTCTATCTTAAGATTAGCAACTCCTTGTATGAATACACCCAAAGAAACCGGCTTGATGTCAAGCACGAATAGTGAAGATGGAAATCGCACTCATATTCCATTGAACTGCTTCCTTCGACATGTGAATCATCACGAGCTCTTCGTTTCCCACTAAAAGGGAAACCTGCCGGATGAGAGGGACGCCGGGCTTGGGGTTTTCGGACGATCGGACAATGGGACAAGAGCCGTTGGTGAAGCAGTCTCTTCATTATCTTCTACTATTGTCCAGGGTCCTGACGCCGCTTCATTTACAATGTCTTTCCTGGAGTATCCGCTTACGAGGCCTCTAACATGGCTCGGCCGATGGAGATCCTGGGGATTTTGGATCATTGGGTTTCTCTTCGTATTCCTGATTACACTGCTCAATGTCATAACCGTGGGGTATGAACCTGTTCAGGTTGTTGTACCGTCAAACGACGTACCACCAAAGCTGTGGTACGAAGCTTTGCCTGGCATTGGGAATTGGCGGCCGGCAAGCCTTACTTGCAGTCCAACGGAATTGACTTACAATCAAGGTATATTTGTTCAGAGAATGGCTAACATCTCAAGTGGTTTATACCACAAACGAGCTGTTTGCGTATCAATTGGAGTGGCCTATCCAAAGTCTAATCGAACCGTCACTGTTCAGCTATGAGGGCAACACCTTTGACTGTCCGTCAATAGAAATGGGCCTCAACTTCAGTGGCACACCATCTCCGACGTTACAGGCACTTTTCTCCCGCTAAGTGTTAATAACTAGATAGTTTCAAGCCGAATGTTTATCGTTAGAGTTGCCCGAAGTCTTTGATTTCTTTTATCTCTCGTATTCAGCGCCAGTGGTGCTCAACTTATCCAACCTTGTCAATACCCAAGGCCCCACTGTCAATCCTGAGGTTGTTCAAGAAGGTCCAAACTGTCTTGGCGCTTCTTTACAGATGTCGTACCCGATCCATTACTCCACGGAGCTTACTTCCCCAGAGGACATCTTATACTTGCATGCCAAGGGCCTCTGTAACATGTTCACCTTCAAATTCGCCAATTTCAGTGTCGTTGATGTTCCAATCTATTTGAAGTGGAACTTCACGTCGAACTCCATTTCTGTTCTAAATTTGACTTCGGGCGAGGAACTATCTCCAATCTCACTGACCCAAGAAGGGGAAAGTGACCAACTTTCATCTGACGAAATTAACCGCATTTTCGGTGTTCCAGAAACAGTTCCGTTTCGTGAGATGTTATCTTGGATGTTCGTTGTTTGGTTCAGCATTGCATTGTACGACCTGTGCCAAACTTCATTGGGAGCAAACTACACGAGCATTTTTGTCGATGGTACGATGGTCAACAATTACACTTCATTCTACAACGACGTTTTAGTTCCTTTCCTGCCATTTATCTACTTTTCAGTAAACGACTCCAGTCCATTCCAACCTATGCCGGCCTGCCTTTTACTGAATTACTCGTGTACCTTGCGACAATTAAAGGATTGGCTCAGTTTCTCAATTTCGATCCTTGCAAGTGATTCCGCGCTGATAATTGCTGCTTACAATCTCTTTATTTTTATCGCTGGGTGGATCCAGAAGAGGAGAAACAAAGCGGCGGGTGAGGAGTCCATTTATCTTATCTGAAGACTAATGTCAATAGAGGCGAACGGCTCCAATGAAACAACCGACATAGAAATGGGCGCGAGTTTACTTGGTAATTCAGAAGAAAGACCCATCGCCCATCGCAGGTGATTGCCTGACGGCAGAAGGTGATAGACCTAACGAAGGATTGGGAGAACATCCATCGAAGGAGCGCATTGGGGAACCTGGTGACCATGATGAAGGAGAAATTGAGACGCATATGATTGTAGCCCCGTCTACTGGTAGTTCAGACTCAGAGAGAGGGTCAGTGGAGGCTAAACACATCGAATCGGCAGACTGAGATCAAAATAGGATGTCCCTAAACGTGAGACTTAAGATCAAGAATAAGCATCTCCGGCAGGGAAGTCCCTGTTCCCCCGTCGGTGGATCGCTTTCTCTCACTGTAAACCGAATAGATATCCTAGGTACAGTGAGGCTCTTGGGGGCCTGATATGACGGACCACATCGCGACGAGGCCCAATTCATTTGGAGTTGAGACGAGCAACCTGTAGCACCAAAGATCCAGAGCGCCAACAGAGCTATGAGCTCCATTCTGGTCGGAGAATGAAGACTTTCAGAATGACGGTCAAAAGGAACCTGTTTGATGTCAACATTGAAGACGTTTGAAAACCTGCGGGGCTCGCCGCTCGGCTCGGGCCGGAGCACCTCATAAGCGGAGCCCCACGTGACCGCTCAACTCCGAATTCGGTCCCCTGAGCGAATTCCACGTGCAACGAAGCTCAGCGTAATTGGATCGTCGAACATCCCAAATCTTGATGGCCCACCTGCTCAGCCGCGGTCTTCGACAAAGCTCTTCACTTCAATGACAAAAAGCGGACACCATAGCGACGGGGAGATCGGGTTCATCATCTATCGGGACATTGGGGAAGGACACTTCTTGAATCGTATCTGCAAGGAGGAAGGTACAGATGTATCCCGACTCTGAGACAAAACGCTGACTCTGAGTAGGAAATCAAGTACTACTGTGAGGTCGATAACCAAACACTTCATCTTACGGTTCACAAAGGAGGGCTCGCTGGTCCTGTAATTGCCACTGCGATTCTCAGTTCCACTAAGAACGGCGCGACAGAGATAAAATTGACTCAAACTCATCACACTCTCCTCCAAACGCACGTTAGCGGTTTCTTCTCCGGTAAAACCTTCTTCGAAATCGACGGGAAGAAGTTCCATTGGAAAGGACAGTCTGCGCTTGTAGAAGACGACACTGGAGTTTGTATCGCAGTGTACAAAGCCAAATCTTTCGAATCGGAAGATCGCAAGTTGGGTACGCTTCTCGTTACGGCGCTGGGGCAACAGTATGTTGACATCATTGTGGTTTCTACTCTTGTTGAACAAGAGCGAAATGATGAGAGTGAATTTGATGTACAATTCTGTATCAATGACGCTGACGTGTATAGCGATTGGAGTTCTCCAAGGAGGGTGGTGACGTGTTTTTTGATAAGACGATGTTTATCAAATGACGGTCGTCGGTACTTGATTGTCGTTCTTGTTGGGTTCTTACAGCTGTTTGAGGGAGTGTAAATGGCGGTAGACTTTAATCTATCTCACGTTCTTTTGCCTTTCGTTGACGATGTCGTTTCTAAACGACGTAGAGGAGCCTCACTACAACATCCAGGAACGTCTCGGCCCGGTGGTACTCGCTTTGTCGGAACTCCGAGAATTGAGTCCCTTGTGGCCTAGTTAGACATTGCCGATTACCGTCGAAGTTAACTTCTCCTCAAGTTGCAATAGATGTCAGGCTGTAGTCGCCGCATCTGGCGCATTCATCTTCATGTTTCCTCAAGATTTCTCGTCACGTTTGGCCACAATACCAGCGTGGGACAAACCAATTCTGAATACTATGTAGTCCGATGAACAATCCAGGCGAGTTTACTTGAATTTCTGTGAGAGCGGTAAGGGACAAAGTACCGACGTGTTTCTCAACGACGAGTACTTGGCAATGACAGAGTTGATTGCTGAGGATCTCGACAATTTCTCTCCCTCCAACTTTGGCGTTCTCACTATGTATGTCCATCCGCAAGAATCTTTGCAGAGTCCAGATCACATACATGGACGCACTGAAAGGCATAGAGGACTTCAAGAGGATGGAAGAAGGCATTTCGATCTCCTGTGCAGTTAAACTGCCTCGCGATTTGACAACTCGTCATCAAACTTTCAGGCGTCCCAAAGTTTGAGGACAACAATTATTTCGATCGGTGAAGCCTATGTTTTCAGAGATCCAAGAGAATCGTTGAATTGAAAGCGTCCACATTTAACAGCATCGCGCTTGATAGCGCAAACGTTGGTTGTATCTGTGACAGGATCTCCTACTCAGGAAAGATTAAGGTTCAGTTGCGCCACGAAACCTTCCTCGAATTCCCAAAACTCTAATCGAATCGTCAACCACAGCCCCCCGTAAAATCCCGTTCCCGCTATTCGCTTATCTAGTGTTGCACGTAACCCGATTTCTCTCCAAGATTGTCATCGTTCCATCACTGATTTCGTTCGCATTAATCGCTTTTCGGCGATGAATGTTACGATCGCGCCGTCGTTTGTTCCGAATCCATCAGGGCGAGGGACGCTTGGGTTGCTCTGGGAGTGCCTTTTTACGTATTTTCTCTGTCTTTGGACGGTAGTTCATCCAGCCTGTCGCCCCAGCACGGACCTTTTGTTCTGGACGGACACCTCAAAAGTCGGCTGGTGTTGTCTGATTTTCTTCCTCCCGGAGATCGCGATACTCTGGGTGGTCCGTGAATACGTTACGGCAAGAGAAGTCTGTCGCCGAGTAAACACAAAGCTCTGGAAAGATCAGGATGGAGAATCGGCGAATCAGCTGGCTATGGACGAGAGTTCGGTTGATTTGACACCACTAGCATCGTCGCCGTCACAGTCTGCTCCAGAAACGCGACATCAACCAGACTGCCCTATCACTGAGAAAATCGTTGGTTTGGGACCGAGATGGGGTCTTGCTCACAGCTATTTGGTGCAAATGGGAGCGCTTAAGTTTAAACTCGACAAGGCTGAGCAGTTCCCTACCCTTGTTGGAATTCAACAATTGGCCCAATGCAATATGCTTCCCTCAGTGAGCTTTCTCGATACAAAAATTAAAGCTCTTCAGAAATCGGACAAGCTGGCTAAGACTCTTGTCTGCCTTCAGGTTTCATGGCTGGTCATCCAAGCCATTGCTCGGAGAATTGAAAACCTTCCAGTCACATTGCTAGAATTGAATACCATCGCACAGGTCTGGGTTGCCCTGGTTATATATGGGTTGTGGTGGTTTAAGCCACAAGGCATTGTCGAAGTTATCGTGATTGATTTCGGTCATTGCGAGGGCTGTCGCAAACAGCTGCATGAAAATGGAATCCCTTCGCCCGATAGCTCATTCGCTTCTACACCGCCGGAATACGGTCATGACTCCAACATTCGCCTTGCTGTTGGCATCCTTTTGATCCTGGGCGTTGTCTATGTCGCGATCGATGCACTAGGGTGGACAGCCTACGCACAGCGAAATGGTCGTGTGGCAGGTGTCAATTTGCTTTTTAGCTGTCGGCACGATGTTCGTTCTGTTGGGGTTGCTCTATGCACTTGTCACCGAGAGAAAGGAATGGGTAGGCGACATTTTAGGGGTCGGTGCGATTGTGTTGGGAGGGCTTGGAAGGCTCCTGCTGACAATCGAAGCGTTCATAAGCATCCGTCGTCTTCCTGTAGAAGCCTATAGTACACCGTCATGGTCAGACTTCATACCTCATATTGGATAAAGGCTACTGAGGATTCGGAATTGGATATGACTGGCAGTATGGTACTAAGGAAGATTCTGCTTGAGAAAGGGGAAATGAAAGTGAAAGGAGTATTGATACAATGTATGTAATATGTCTCTGGATTCTGTAATTCTTTTCAATTCGAGTGTGCGTTTCTAGTTTGCCAACAGACAGTCACGCAGAGTGGCATCTTGTTGAAATAGATGTGTGTGAGCGAGTGAATTGTGTAGAGATGTGGCTATAGGCAGACCCAGCTTTATATACACGAGTGAATTACTAATCTCAACACATCTGACATATGACATTACGTTGAATGACACAACGACAGGCGCGGAGATCAGAGGAGTATATGACGATTTGATACGATCCAGTGCGCTTCGATTTGATGGTGCTAGCCAACGGCCTGACAAGTAAAATGTTACAATTCGCCGATTTCAGAGGTTCAAAGCGGGCTGTACTCATCGATCAATCGTACTGCGCGGCTCTGTTGGTTTCCTCGAGCCAGCCGTGAGCCCTTCTGGTGCATCGCAATTCAAATTATGCCTCGCAATGAAGTTGGGCTGGCCAGTAATGCTTTACCTTTCTGCATGTGGGTTTATGTTTGGCTTCGGCAAGAGGAACCACTTCGTGTGCTTATTGCGGGCTCTAGCGCCCTCTCGCCATGAACAAAGCGACTCCGGCCGAGACGTAGTAAATTCGACACTTTTAACGTCTTCTTCCGATAACTCATCATCTGTGCAAAGGACTTTTCAGATGACCCTTTGTGATAGGGGCAACCTTTTCAGCGGCTCCCTTCCGATGGTGCAACACCCTCTAGGAAGTCTGGTGGGCCAATCTGCGCCTTTTCCACCCCCACATCAGAGCTTCTTTGATGTTGGATTATTGTTCACGTACAATGAGGATAAGACGATGAGAGCGGTGGTACCTCAACGGGGCTAACAACAAGGAATTTCCCACAGGCTTGAGTCAAGTTGAAGTACTCCCGATTGTAGAGCAGCAAGTAGACTTGAGACCTTTCGGGGCCTAGCGGCAAAGACATAGACGCGACGTGTTGGGGTTGAGGGGAGCGTATTTCCCCCTCAGTGCGTACAATATCGATGAGCCCTTCCCGTACCTCCGTATAATTAGTGGTCTCAGCTGATGATGATAGATTATCAAAAAGGTGATGTGTCCCTTGAGGTATACCGACGGATGAGAGTTATCCAGCTCTTCTCATTCCTGCGGCACCTATAATGCGACGACATATCGACATCCCATCTGGGCTCTTCCAAAAGATAGCGAATGCATACTTTGCCGCAGTTCCAGAGGACAACGACATCTGCCTCGTAACGGAGGTGTTTGTGACACCAAAAGTGGCCCTTGGTTACAGGCAGAATTCGAGTGCGACTCAGCAGATTAATTACTATGTTGTCAACATACAAAGTTACGACGGACTAATTCCTAATAATTTTGAAGTACGTAGCAGCTCCAGTTCATTGCAGGTGTATGGTCCTGGCGGACCCTATGTATGTTTGGAAGGCCATCTTAGGCTGTCTCGGCCGCGAAGCTTCCAAGTTGGTGTTCGTGCCCTCAATCTCTTTCCCGAGTTTTTCTTGAACGGTCAGACGGTCGATGTTGGTCCATCCTCAGATGGTATGCCATTGGGCACTCAACTGGTAAGACAGACGAGCCGTGATACAGAGAGGAGAGAACGTGGCATATCGAAGGCAGCAAGGGCACTAGCCTTTTCCAATAGTGCCCGGGTGTTCTCAGGGAGAGAGACGAGCTACGTTCCAAGTATCGGAGGGTCTGACGACAGTGACCAGGCAATAGTGTTCTCGGGAAGATCGGAGACGAGCTGTGCTACAAGTATCGGAGGCCCGAGGATTTCCAATATTAGTGACCAGGAAACATTGGTTTCGCAAGTGGCAAAAGGGAAGGACTACTATTCTACGCCTGAGATGCAAGGGAGTATCGCAAACGCAGCAGGGATAGGAGCCAAGTTTTCCGATAGTCAGCAAGAAACAACAGAAGATACGCGATTTGAGCTTTCCGTCAACTATCCCGATTTCGCGATGGACATTTTGGAAAGTCGTGCAGTGCACGTTGAGGAGATTTTGCTTTCAAGTGCAATCTCAGCTTTGAAATATGATGTACTGGCAGGATATGATATCATGCCTCCCAACACCAGCTGTTCATGTGACGACGACAAAGATTTCTTCACAGGTACTACTTGAACGTTTTCGATCCGATCTGTTAATTCTTGTGTAGGCCGAAGAGAAATAATGTGGTTGGAAATTCATACACCCGAAATGCCCGAGCTTGAGGAAATGGTCGAGCCGTTGGCTGCTAAGATTCACCCACTAGGGATAGCTGTTCTAACGGTCGTTCGACAAACGATCTTGTCAGTTCACGACAGATACTGTTCCAGCACCATTGAAATGCCAAGCTCAATGAAGCCTATCACAAGCGAGAAAAGCCCCACAAGGGCCGAATGGCCTATCGCTACGGTGTACTCGGAGGGTAGCCTTGAAGGGACTCAACCTTCGACTTCTACATCGTCATCATCAAATGCGCCTGTAAGGACGGACCTGCAAATGGCGGAATTGTCTCCAAGAAGAGACGTCGATCCACTTCAAGGTACTCCGGAGGACCCGTCTAACGATACCTTGGGAGACCGGTCTAATGATACCTTGGAGCAGTCTCAAGATAATACTTCCCTTCTTGCCGGGGGAGGGGGGAAGCAACGAGAATCTGAACCGTCACCGGACTCGAGTTCAACCGGTATTCGCATTCCATTCATCGGTATTTTGACCCTCGAAGACCAGAGTGGAATTAAACAGTCGAGAGAAATACTTTTCCTCCTCGAACTTGAGCCTGCCACTGGCACTGGGAGACAGAAACGTACCGCTACCTGTGTAAGAGTTGATTCTATGCAACTCGTCCTTGAAGCTCCAGATGTTCCAGGGGCAACGTTCTCAAGGATTCCACATCTGAGACCTATATACTTCAGACTTGACGTTCGGCCAGGTAATCCGACCCCAGACTGCGTATTGGTGGACCAAGTACCAACTGAACAGTCCTTCAGAACAAGCGCGTCGAATACAAAAGAAACTTCGTACATTATCAAACCGCAAATTGGAGCCAGTCCGTCTTTGGGCTTGGAAATATCAAGGACGACTGGCGAGACCATTGAGAAAATACCGTTTTGCTCAAATAATCGATGTCAGGCCTGGCAGGCTCTGGATTGGCAAACGTGGTGGATTTCACATCTGGGAGTATCCGTTCCTTCGTTCACAGTCATCTCAAAGCTCGATTACAATCCCTAACCACTCCTCTACAATTACTTATCCCATCGCCGCCCCCTTGGACACCGTTCAGATCATCGCCGAAACAACGCTAGAAGCCAATCCAAACGCAAGGCCATCGGGGCCACTTTCGCTTTTGCGAACGCCACCCAGAGTACTGTCTCTACAGTTTAAACACATGAAGGTGAACTTCAGCGTTGAAGTGAAGAAGGATCCAAGACATATGTGCCTTGAATTGCTGGGTCGCGACTCTGTGGGATCCGTTGTTCGACTATTTCACAGGCTTCCTTCCGCCAATCCAATGCCAGCTATTTCTAGGGAGAACGAAAGAGCAGAAGCTTCCATCTCGATCCTAGCGACGTAGATACCCAAGGATGGGGAAGGTGTGCACAGTGCGACTCGGTGATGGATACTATGATGTTGGGATGCCGACTGTGAGGAGAATTGGAGAATTAGCACAATCGCTTCAGCAGAAGTTATGTCGTTCATTCCAATTGTTCTGGGTTCATATGCATTCTATTCAAACTTCATGTTATTCGCTTCTATAGTCTTTCTAATAAAGTTTGGGATACTTCGGTTATACCCTTTGAATGCACAAAGTGGACTCCGTCTGATGGGCATCCGCTTTCTGACAGAAGGACGAACTGATGACTCTCCAATGCCGTCATTACATAGTGCACGGCTTCCTCGAACCTGTTTTGCCATTTTCACGCTTCCGGCCTTGGACTCCTCGTACTGCTTCACGGATTTCGTTCGCTACAGCCCTCAGATACTGTTACGAGGTAAGATATGCCGCCTGAGTGGTTCGAAATTAGAGACCAATCTCAAGCCGCTGGGCCTGCCTCCATCTGTTACAGCAGAGCTAAACCACCGCAAATAAGAATGCTTTGAGCCCTGAGTGCAGGTTTTACACATCAGAGTTCCAGGATGGTACGGGGAGTTCGATTGGAAAAGAATTCTCGCGGAGCAACTGAGTTTGAAGGGTCACGAGGTGGGGCAGCTAATTCAGAAGAACCCTCGGCGTTTCACAAATGAAGGACGTGAATAGTGCAGGAAGGAGGAATCATCAAAAGAGACAGCTTCTATTAAAATGGCTGTCTTGAACAGCAATTCTCCATGGTGGTCTTTCGCATGTCGCGATACCAGGATACTCCATACACTCGCTCCAACAATCTAGAAGCGAGTTCAAATAGAAGTCAACAGCATTATTCTGACACAGACTCCCCCCTTACCAACTTCCTCTCCTTCGCCCCTCCTTTCGAAACCTCCATCTCATCAACCACCATCTCCTCACCCTTATCCCACTCCTCCTCAGAACTCAACAACTCCTTCTGTGCCAACTGAATATACTCCAAATACCTCTCCTTAAAAGGCCCAAGAACCTCAAGTAGCTCTCTCAATCTCTCAACAACTTTCATCTCAGGAACGACTTGACGACGCCGACATTCTTCTGCAGCAACCAGTTCTTTCTGAAGATCGGCAATGAGTCTGTTGAGAGCGCGTATGTCGTTTAGAGTACGCATCTGGATACGACGAAATGCGATGAGTCGAGGATTTGTTTGTTCGAGTTCTTCAGGGAGAGGTGTTCAAAATCATCTTCTTGGAGCATGGTAAAGTATGTAGGTGAGTTGGTTGATGGTTTGTGGGAGACGTTGTGAGGACGATGATTTACAGTGTCGATCATGGCCTTAGGGTCACCCGGGACGTAATGGTCATGGGGACGAAATGGTCATGCCTTTTGCTGCAAAAATGTCAATTTTTGACACAGAAAAAAAATATTCCCAGACTGTTTGGCTTGCTATGAGTTTGTTCCCAGGACATGGCTTATAGTGGGCTCACACTGCATCATTCAGTCTTTAGAATAAGTAAATACTGCCAGTGGAGCACAGGAAACCCCAAAAAGTCTAAGCTTTTACCTTGAAAAAAGGATCGTCGGAGCCGATTTCAAGCAATTTTGAGGCCTAAAAATCATGCTACTGGCACATTTCCACATGCTAGAGGAGGTTTCCCATCTTACTATTGATATTGTGGATAGAACTGACTCTGACAGACATAATACCTGGCAATTAGAATTTTTCCACGCATGGTGGCTATTCTGCAGAGGATTTAATGATTTGCAGCGTGAAAATTTGTGTGTACTGCCAGCAAAATTGACCATTTCGTCCCCCATGACCAGAGGGTGGAAATAAGTTAGTCCGGATTTCAACTTCAGCTGATCACCAGGGGAATTATCAGTCAGATAGCATCAAAATTAATTGTTGACACCTCGTGATTCTTTACCCCAACCACTATGCCCCGAGGGGTAGAGGTACCTGATGCTATCAGGAATCAAATAATTGGAATGAGAAAGGCAGGTTCTACCTTCGTGAAAATTGGTCAGGAATTTGAATTGAGTGAAGATACAGTCAGAAAAATTTGGAATAGATGGGAAGAGTCTGGAACCACTGAAAATGCTCAAAGGCCTGGGAGACCGCCTCTTCTTGATAAACACGACATCAGGCGATTAAAGTCCTATATGATGAGCAACAAAGAGACTCGTAGAGAGCCGCTTTCAGAGATCGCAGTCAATTGTAATCTTGAGGTCTGCACAAAGACCCTGAAGAAAGTGATTGATGAAAATATTGGGTTGGGACGGAGAATTGCTAGAAAAAAGTGTTTTTTGACGAAAAAGCAAAAGGAGGCAAGGCTCGCGTTCGCAAAAGAACATGTGAATTGGACATTGGAAGATTGGAAGAGGGTTGTGTTTTCTGATGAAATGGCAATGCAAACTGATTTAAATTAAGGTCGCGTTTGGGTGTGGAGATATCCAGAAGAAGAGTATCATCCAGACTGTCTTAGGCAAACGGTGATATCTGGGTTTGTTAAGGTTAAAATTTGGGGTGCGATGAGGTATGATAAGCTCAGCAAATTGGTGATTATTCCAGAGGAAAAAGGAGAGGGAAAGATGACTGCACAAAAGTATACAGATCTCATCTTAGATGGCGAGTTTTTTGACTTTTGGATGGAGAGTATGGAAGAGTTAGGATGTGTAATGATGATGGAAGATGGTGCGCCTTATCATCAAGGTGTTGCAAGTGTAAGAAGAGAACAATTAGAGAAAGATGGATGGGAAGGTTGGGGACCTGGAACTTGGCCATCAAACTCACCTGATTTGAATCCAATTGAGAACCTGTGGTACGTTCTAAAGTGTCAGATTAGGAAGAGAAAATCTCCTCCAAAGACAAAAGAAGCGTTGATTGAAGCTTTAAAAGAAGAGTGGAAGTTAATTCCTATGGAAAAGGTGAGGAAAATTATTGAGAGTATGCCAGAGAGAATGAGGCTTGTAATCGCTGCAAAAGGCGGTGCAATCAGGTACTAATGATAAATCATGTTTGAATAAGTTAAAGAACACTTAAACACACAACATCGCTTCTAAAAAAGCAGTGGTTTGGTTACAATTGAGTTTGTAGTTGGAGTTGCATTCTGTCAGAGGTGTATCTGATGATCTTCAAAAAACCGAATAAATTGAAATCCGGACTAATTTATTTCCACCCTCTGACCATTACGTCCCGGGTGACCCTACCCTGAACGAAACCAGCCCCCACTTTTCATCTTCGCAATGTTTCCTGGCATCTGACATATCAAGTTGGACTTGACAATGGTCTCTGCATCGCTTTATCTTGTTCCTTTTCCACTTCCTTCAAGCTATGCCGGTCGTAAGCAGACTCCGGTAATACAAACCTCGTTCAAAGACTGGGTTTCATTCCCGAACCCTCACATCAAACAAGTGCTCTTGAATCATGGTCCAGCCTAGTCCTAGCAACGAAATCGACCAAACCGTAGATCGAAATTGTGAGATTGAGTTCTACAAAGTGATGTCTCGAGCTATTACTTCTCCCAGCGCGGCTTCGCATGTATTCGCCACCGGTGAGACTTTCAAGCGATTAGTTACAAGGTTATTTGGATCAATGCGTCTCTGATGAAGCTCATCTATCAAAACAACGGAGAAAACAGCGTTGCATCATCGTCAGAAGATGTCCCATTTCCATCTGAGCTTGAGAATCACACCATCCCCGTCGACACTCTTCTCATTCAAAGTGGATGATAGACTAACACAGTTCCGAAGACAATGCTGTGAACCCTTAGGATTCTCATTCATCTGATTGAAGGAAATCCAAGTCAACAGATTCAACAGTATCAACGCTCCATTCCTGCTTCATCTCACCACTTTAACTTATGATATAACGACACTGTACTCTGCGGCGACCATGCAAGTTCAGAAACGATCTTACAACGACACCAAGTACAAGCTACTATTCTTAGAAACCATCGTCTCATCAAGAGAACGATACGCTGGCGACATTTCCTCAAACAGCGAGATGAATGCAATTAGAAGATGGCAACACGATGATACTAACTCTCACTCGCCATTTCTTGTCACTCTTACGATTTCAGTGGAATATGGAGTCATCGGA